>VFSW01006118.1_pt1 | contig 17725 bp, 16 predicted proteins | sample 5358111 | NCBI WGS metagenome assembly VFSW01 (sample SAMN11554181, study PRJNA540505) | mine drainage metagenome | isolation source: sediment from site ElyBrook_90M | place: USA: Ely Copper Mine, Vershire, VT | collected 2017
ACCCGGCGGCGTGCGAGCGCGGGGTTGCCTCGGTGCTTCCGGCGCAGCCGGGGATCGTCGATCCGCTGCTGTCGTGTTTCGTGACTCATTGACTGCTACCGCTTGCTCCATTCACCCTGACATCGAAGGATACGAGGCATGGCAGCGCGAGCGAGCTTCTTGGTGGTGATTCTTCTCCCAGCGGCGATGGCGGTCGGCTGTGGGATCGACGCTTCGCTCACGGCGGGCCCCCCCGACAGTGGCGTCGAGCCCGCCGAGGGCGGTCCGCGCGACGCCACCAGCGATACCGCAAGCAGCGATGCGAGCACCACCGGCGATTCGAGCGCAACCGACTCCGGCACGCTCGAAGGGGGTTTCCCCGAGGCCGCTCCGGTCTGCGACAGCGGCAGCACGCTCGGTGGTCCGTGCAGTGGCGTCTCGGGCTGCTGCTCGCCGCTCTTCTGTACGGCGGCCATGACCTGCCAGTGGTCTTGCACCCAGTCCGGCAACTGCACCACCGACACCGACTGCTGCCCGGGTGCCTACTGCGGGCCGCTCCACGCATGCACGTGCATTGCAGACAACGCGCCGTGCTCCAGCGACAACCAGTGCTGCAGCAGCATCAACGGCGGCGGGTGCGACACTCACGGGGACGCGGGCAGGGTCTGCAGCCACAACTGACTCACCGTCGTTCCCGCATGGGGTGGCCGCAGCAGGGCGATCACCACGGCGGCCCCCAGGGCGACCACGGCGACGCCGAGCGACACGTAGGCGACGTCGATCTTCGTCTGGATGGAGCCGATCTCCGCGCTCGTGCACCGCGGCTTGCACCCGCCCGGCGCCGCGTCCGAGGACTGCTGGCTCAGCTCCAGCCCTCCGAAGATGCCTGCGCTGCCGAGCGCCAGGACACCGACGCCTCCGAGGACCCAGGAGGACCAGGGGATGGGCGCGCGCTCCTCGGGGGGCAGCAACGAGGGCGCCGGCGCGGGCCGAGGGTGTTCGGGTGGAGAGGAAGGCTCGATCACGCTCGGCATGTCGCAGAGGATGGGATGTCCGCGTTCGCCCTCGGCGAGCGTTGCGGCCACCTCCACGGCGTCCGTCCCGCGCTCGCACCGAAAGACGTGGGGGCCGGGATCCACGTCCAGGGGCGTATCGGAGGCCTCCGGTGCGAGAGGCGCGCCGTCGACGAGCACTCGCACGTTGTAGACGGGTCGCCCCCGACCATCGCGGGCCTTGACGGTGACGGAAGCCATGCTGCGGGCGACCTCTCCCAGCCAGGTCGTGCAGTCGTTCGAGACGATGCTCGGGCAGTCCTGACTCGAACAGACCAGCAACTGCTCGCGTGCCGCGAGGAGCTTGCGGGCCTTCTTCAGGCGCTGAGCCGACTCCGCCGCAGCAACGCACGCCTCTTTGTCGGTCGCCAGCACGGGGCCGCTGCGGGCCAGGACGGCGAGCGCGAGCACCGTGGCCGCACTCCGCTGGATCAACCGCCGGGCACGCGACATCGACCCCGACCTTTACCGCGACCAACACGCTTCGTCGACGCCTTGTCCTACCTCCACACCTGCCGGCAGGATGACGCGAGGGCCGGACCTGATAGCCTTGGGTCGTGACGGTTGCGGACCGTGCCGCCTCCCGGGTCATCGGGCGCTACGCGATCCACGAGGAGATCGCGTCCGGTGGCATGGCCACGGTCTACCTCGGGCGCCTGGACGGAACCGGTGGCTTCTCGCGCAACGTCGCGATCAAGCGCCTGCACGCGCACCTGGCACGGGATCCCGAGTTCGTCCGCATGTTCCTGGACGAGGCGCGGATCGCCGCCCGCATCCGGCACCCGAACGTCGTACCGGTGCTCGATGTCGTGAACACGGGGGACGAGATCCTCCTCGTCATGGAGTACGTGGCCGGCGAGTCGCTGGCCCGGCTGACTCGCGGCGCCGCCGAGCGTGGAGAGCGCATGCCCGTGGCGATCGCCGCCGCGGTCGTGGTGGGCGTGCTTCGTGGCCTCCACGCGGCGCACGAGGCCACCGATGAGCAAGGACAGCCGCTCTGCATCGTGCACCGCGACGTCAGCCCCCAGAACATCATCGTCGGTCGCGACGGCGCGGCGCACCTGCTCGACTTCGGCGTCGCGAAAGCCGCCGGCCAGCTGCAGACCTCGCGCAACGGGCGGATCAAGGGCAAGGTCAGCTACATGCCGCCCGAGCAAGCGCGCGGCGCCGAGGTCACGCGTGCGGTGGACGTGTACGCGGCCGGGGTGATCCTCTGGGAGCTTCTCACGGGCGAGCGGCTGTTCCCGGGCGACAACGAGGGCATCGTCCTCGAGCGCGTTCTGTTCGGCGAGGTCGCGGCGCCGAGCCAGAAGTCGGGTCCCCCCGAGCTGGACGAAGTGGTCATGCGCGCAATCTCGAGGGATCCGCTCGAGCGCTTCCCCACCGCGCGGGAGATGGCGCGCGCGATCGAAGCCGCCGTTTCGGTCGCCGGCACGTCGGAGGTCGGCGAATGGCTCGAGTCGCACGGCCCTCCGCCGCGTGCTCCCAGCCTTCCCGGCGTCGGCGCTGTCGAGGCGCCACAGGGCGGCGACGCAGGCTCCGGAGTGCGTCCGGCCTCCGCCACATCCGGTCCATCTCGCGGCTCTGCGACGCGACCCTGGTCGCGGATCGCCATGGCGACGCTGGTCGTCGCCGTGGCATCCGGAGTCGCTCTCCTGGCCGTGCGCAGGATGGAGCGAGGTCTCCCGAGCTCGAGCACCCCCGCGACGGTGACGGCCGCGCCACCGGTGGCGCCTCCGCCGTCTGTTTCCGCAGTCGTCCCGCCTCCCGCCGAAGCGGCTTCGAGCTCGTCCCCCGTGATGCCAGCGCCCCGTCCAGCGGTCCGGCCCGCAGCTTCGCCCCCAGCAAGAAGCGGGCGCGATGGGTGCAACCCGCCCTACACGGTCGGTTCCGACGGTGTGAAGCAGTACAAGGTGCAATGCCTGTAGGCGCCCACTCAGGGCTTGGGCTGACGGCGCGCCTTGACCAGCCGGAAGTACCGCAGCCCCAGACCTGACGCGCGCGCGGCCTGCGATACGTTGCCGCCGTGTTCGGCCAGCACGCGCTCGATGTAGCGACGCTCGAACTCCTCGAGCGTCCGGCGACGGGCGATGGGGTAAGGAACCTCCGGTCGGACGAACGCGTCGAGCCAGTCGCCCGGCGGGTTGCCGGCTGCGGCGCTCGACGAGGTCGACCGCGGCGCTTCCCAGTCATCGTCGTCGCCCAGCGCGATGTAGCGCGCCACGGCGTTGCGCAGCTCGCGCACGTTCCCGGGCCAGTTGTAGTCCGAGAATCGGGACTCGATCTCGGCCTCGACCTCGTCGGGCGAGCCCCCCATGTCCGTCGCGAACTGTCGCGCCAGCAGCGGTACGTCCCCCTCGCGCTCCCGCAGGGGTGGGAGCTCGATTCGTGCCACGGCGAGCCGGTGGAACAGGTCGTCGCGGAAGCGGCCGGCGGCCACGGCCCGATCGAGGTCGCGCCGCGTCGCGGCCATCACGCGCACGTCGACCTTCGCCCACTTTTGCGCACCGACCCGTCGCACCTCCCCCTTGTCCAGGGCGCGTAGCAGCTTGGCCTGCAGCGGTAGATCGAGATCGCCGATCTCGTCGATCAGAAGCGTGCCTCCGTTGGCGGCCTCGAAGACCCCCGGACGGCTCGAGGTGGCCCCCGTGAAGGCTCCGCGCTCGTGGCCGAACAGCTCGGCCTCGAGCAGGTTGGCCGAGATCGTCGTGCAGTCGAAGACGATGAACGGCCCCTTGGCGCCTCCCTCCTCGTGCAGCGATTCGGCCAGGACCTCCTTGCCCGTCCCGGTCTCGCCCTCGATGATGAGCGGCACGCGAGCCCTGGCGAGCCTGGCGCACAGCGGGTAGAGGCGGCGCATCGCGAGGCTCGCGCCGACGGTCGACCCGAAACGGATGTCGGGAGGTAGCTGCGCAGGAGCGACGGGCTCGTCCACCTCGAGCTCCATCGCCGAGGAGCCGCACCGGACGACCTCGCCTCCCCGGACGTAGGCTGCCATGATGGCGACACCGTCGACGAAGGTCCCGTTGGTCGACCCGAGATCGGTCAGCCGGTAGCGCTGGCCAACCGGCTCGAAGGCTGCGTGGCGCCGGGAAACCATCGGATCGGTGAGCCGGAGTCCGCACACCTCGCTGGTGCCCAGCAGGATGCGCGAGGGGGCATCCACGTCGAGCGTGAACGCCTTGCCCGCGTCCGGCCCCTCGATCACGACGATGCGCCGGAGCCGCTTCGCCTCCCCGCCCGGCAGCACGCGCGCCACCGTGGAATGGTCGTGCTCGTTCGAGCTCATGGCCGCGCTCGAACGATATCCTACGAGCCCGCCTTCCGTCAGAGGCACTGCAACTTGTAGTGGCGGGTCCCGTCGGCGTCGGTGGTGTAGGGCGGGGTGCAGTCGGACTTCACGGGCCTTGGGCGCGAAAGCGGCCGCGGGGCCGGTGTGGGAAGCGAAGACGCACTCGCCGCGACGCTCGCACCGGGAGCGGGCGCGGCCCCGGGAGAAGCCGCTGGAGGAAGAGGTGGGAGAAGCGCCGAGGCCGCGGGCAAGGACGACGAGACCCCGACTGCAGGAGGAGCCGGCGCCGAGGGGGCACTCGTCGCCCATACGGTCGCGACCGCCGCGGTCGCTGCCACCATCGTCCCCAGGGGCCACCATACGCGACGCCAAGGCCCGCCCTCGCCGGCGACCGGCTGCCGAGGCGTCAGCGGCAGCTCGCCGAGGACGGTGGCAAGGGATCCGATCGCCTCCGTCGGAAGGATGACGGCCGCCTCGTCCTCGGCCTTGCGGACCTTGATGGCCGTCACCGAGAGCCGCGAGGCGCGCGCCCCTTCGGTGGGGTTGGCCCCGAGGTCGATGGCCGAGACCGCGGCAGCACGCTCGGCGAGCTCCTCGCCGACGAGCTCCTCGAGCCAATCGCCCACCTCGCTGGGCGACGCGAGGCGCACGCACTCGCGGATGGCACGGAGCATGTCCCTGGCCGTGGCGAAACGCTGCTCGGGTTCGCGCGAGAGGCCTCGTAGCACGATGGCGTTGAGCGCCTCGGGGATGCTGGGCGCGCGCGCGCTCGGCGCGTCGATGGCACCGAACAGGATCTTCTCGACCAGCACTGCGTCCTGGTCGGACCGGAACATGCGATGCCCGGTGAGCGTCTCCCACAGGACGACGGAGGCCGCGTAGATGTCGGCGGCGCGCGCAATCGGTTTGCCTCGGAGCTGCTCGGGCGCCATGTAGGCCACCTTGCCCTTCACCTCGCCGTCACGGGTCTGCTGCAGGCGGCCTACGGCCTTGGCGACTCCGAAGTCGAGCACGCGCGAGACTCCGTCGGCGCCCACGAGAACGTTCTGGGGGCTCACGTCGCGGTGAACGATCTGCAGCGGGACGCCGCGCTCGTCGCGCGCCTCGTGCGCCGCGTGGAGCCCCGCGAGCAGGTCGGCGACGATGGCACACGCGATGGGCACCGGCGCGCGTTGCTTCTGCAACGTCAGCAGCTTGGCCAGGCCGCCGAGCGAGGCGCCGTGCACGTACTCCATCACGATGAGAAGCTCGTCGTCGCGCGCCAGCACGTCGAGCGTCGAAACGACGTTGGGGTGGCGGATGCGCGCCGCGAGCCTCGCCTCGTCGAGGAACATCGCGACGAACTCGGGCTCCTTGGCGAGGTGGGGGTGCATCCTCTTGATGGCGACCGTGCGTGAGAAGCCGGCCGGCCCGACGAAGCGCCCCAGGTGCACGGTGGCCATGCCACCCGTCCCTATCGCGTCGTGGATGCGATAGCGGTCGACGACCCTGGCCTCGGGGTGCTGCGCGGTCACGAGCCCGTTCACTCTAGCAGCTCGCACCAGCCTCGGTCGGACCCGGGAGACGTCCATGGGCGTCAGAGCCGAGGGCGCCAGGTCGCCGTGCCGAAGACCGTCAGGGCCTGTGCGTCGTCGCCGAACATCGCCTCGCTCTGCAGCGAAAAGGCCAGGACCGAGCTCGGGAAGAGCATGACCGTGGCGCCGACGCCGTGGTCGACCAGGGTGCTCGAGTCGACGCGGTACTGCAGCGTCGTGTTGCGGTAGTAGGCCGACACGTCGAGCGCGTCGCCGAGCAAGGTGAACCCGGGACCTATCGTGCCGCCGGCCATGTTCACGTAGGTGCCCTGCGAGTAGTTCCCCGAGGCATCGATGCGCAGTACGCGCGCGATGCGGACCACGCGGGCGACGGCATAGCCTCCCACGGTCCTCGCCGCCCCGTTGGTCTGCGTGAGGTCGCCCGTCGTCGTCGCTGCGGCGACGATCGACACGCGGTCGATCTCCATGCCGGCATCGACCTCGCCGAAGGCTCGCGTGCTGACGCTGCCGTCGCACACCTCGGGGGCGCCGGCGAGGGCGGAGGCAGGTTTGGTGCGGCAGAACCACGACAGCGGGAGGTACGAGGCGAGCCATTGCGACCGCTCCGGCTGCATCGCGTCGAAGCGCCCGCCGAACGAGAAGGGCCCCGCACGGACCGACGTGTCGAAGCCCGCTGCCGTGAGCTCCACCGCCTTGGCTCCCCAGGGATTGCCGGCGCTGAAGCCCGACACCTCGAAGTGGCCCCCCAGGCGCGAGGGCCCCGGATAGAGACCGAACACACCGGAGATGCGCCGCTCGTCCAGGTTGCTCTGGAAGGTGGAGCCGTCGACCACGAGCGCGGCATCGGGGCGCAGCGCGAGCTCGGGGCGGCTGTACGTGGCCTCCACGCCGAACCGCTCGGAGTCGAGCGAGGGCGCAGCGCTGAGAGGGTTCGGCAGCAAGCCTCCGAAGGCCCCGACCGAGAAGCCGCCGCCCAGGGGAACGGCCGCCCGGATGCCGTCGAGGGACCCCAGGGTGCTGGCGGCGTAGCGCATGCGCCCGATCCCGCCGTAGAAGCCGGCGCTCCGGTAGCTCGCGAACAGCTCGCGGACGTAGAGCAGCGGACGCGCGGACGAGCCCGCGCGCTGGTCGAGGTTCGCGGCGAACCAGTCCTGCAGCGAAGCGTCGGCGTCGATGGCGAGTGGAGCCTCGAAGGGCTCGGCGTGCAGTCGCGCCTGGAGCTCCGCGGAGCTCTCGGCGATGCCCTGCTGGCCCAGCGGAATCAGCCCACCCCCCGCGACCGAGATCCGGACGTCGTACCGGCGGTTGCTCTCCATGTCGCCGATCGGCACGAGCCGCGGGGTCTGGGAGTCGGCCGGAGCGCGCGCGGGCGACCATGCGTGCTCCCACGTGGAGAGGGCCTTCGGCTTCGGGAGCTCCACGGGCCTGTCCGCCTCTTCGTCGACCGGGATCGCTCGCCCCCTTGCCTCCTCGTGGACAGACTCCTGCCCCAGCTCGATGACGGAGAAGGAATCGGTCGACTGCGAGACGACGAACTCCTTGCCGCCGAGGGTGACGCGCGCACCGCGGAAGATCCCGCCGGTCGTCCCGGGACGGAGGAAGGCCCGCCCGCCCGCGACCTCGACCACGGTCACGTCGACAGCCGGCGCAGGCTTCCCTTTCCTTCCCTTCGCGTGCAGAGGCGGCGCGACGAGCAAGACCACTCCCAGCGCACCCACGGGAGCCAGCGAGCGGGCGAGCCTCATCGGCGCGCCCCCCCGGGGTGGCAGGTGAGGCACGACGGGCCGTCCGTCGCGACGGGTTGCCGGTGCTGGCGCGCGAGGACGACGGGATCGTGCACGTGGCAGCCGATGCAGCGAGTGGCGCGGGGCACCGCCTGCGATGCGTGGCAGTCCTCGCAGGAGGCCGCGCGGTGAGAGCCGGTCAGCGGGAACCGCAGGTCGTGGGCGGCGGGCGCAGCGCGCAGGATGCCGATGCCGCTCGCGAGAGACGGAGGCACCGTCGCGGGCACCCACGACAGCGCGCGGTGGCAGAGGCTGCAGTCGCGCGGAAGGGGAGGCGTGGTCGCCGTGCCGACGTGGACCGGGAAGTCGTTCGGGTTCCTGTACTCCTTCTCGTGGCAGGCGAAGCACTCGACCGGCGCGTCGGTCCAGCGGTTTTCGCTCGCCCGCTGGTGGCACTCGGTGCAGTCGGCGAGCACGTGCATGCCCGTCAGCGGGAAGCGCGTCATGCGGTGCAGCTCGAGCGGCCGCGTGACCTTCCACCCGGCGGGCGTGTGGCAGCCGTCGCACGTGAGCAGGAGCCGCCCCCGATGGGCGTCTTCGTGACAGCTCGCGCAAGCACGCTTCACCGGGGCCGTCGAGTTGTGGCAGCTGACACAGGGCGCATGCAGGTGCTGTCCCGTCAGCGGAAAGCCGGTGGTCGCGTGGTCGAATCCCCCCGACTCGCCCGAGGCTCCGAGCTGCTTCCAGGTCGTCGTCGAATGGCAGGCGCTGCACGAGACGGCGTCCGTGAAGTTCTTGCTCGCGTGCCGCGCGACCGGCCGCGCGTCATCGGCCCTGGCCGCAGACGGCAGGAGCGCAGCCAGCGCCGCGAACAGCTGGAGCAGCAGCAGCGTCGCGTGCAGGCGCTTCACGGCGCGCCTCGCGACTGATGCGGGTTGGCGTGGCAGAACCGGCAGTCCTGGGAGACACCGCGCCAGCGGATCGTCTGTGCGGCCTGGACCTGGGTCATCGGATGGCACCCGGCGCACTCGGTCTTCGCGTGGGCGCCGGTCAGCTCCCAGCCCGTCTGCGCGCGGTGATTGAAGGAGGCGATCTTCCACGCGACGGTCCCGTGGCACTTGCCACACTCCGCAACCGGCTGCGTCAGCCGGAACTGGCCCAGGTGCGGATCGTCGTGACAGCCCCCGCAGTTGCGCGGGACGCCCCGGTAGCTGGCACCTCGACCGAGCTTGCGGTCCTCGGGCGTCGAGTGATGGCACGAATCGCACATCGCGGTGGCGTGCGCGCCGGTCAGGGGCCAGGTGCTGTGATCGATCTTCGGCAGGTTCCACCCGGTCGCCTCGTGGCAGTGGGCGCAGCCGCCCTGCCCCATCTCCTTTGCAAACTGATCGCCATGCGGGTTGGCGTGGCAGTCGGCGCACGCTTGCTTGGTGACGTGCAGGTCGAGACGGGGGGCTGCCGCCGTGTGGCAGGACAAGCAGGGCGACGCGGTGTGTTTGCCGACGAGCGGGAACGCAGTCTGCGCGTGCGCCGCCGCGCCGAAGAGCGTCGGACGGAAGCCGGCCGTCGTGTGGCAGGGTGCACACTCGCCGCCGTCGCTCTTCGCGAACTCCGCGGAGTGCTTGTCCTGGTGACAGTCCAGGCACCGGGCGAAGGCCACCTTCCGGTAGCGCAGGTCGCGCCGGACCTCCGGCTTGTGACAACCGGCGCAGTTGACCGCGTCGTGCTTTCCCGTCAGCGGGTACGCCGTGCGGGCGTGAGACGCGAGGCCGATCGACCGTGGCAGCCCTACCCAGAGAATGGACGCGTGACAGCTCACGCACTTGCGGCCAAACGGGGCCTCGTGGACAGGGGCGTGGCACGAGGCGCACTCGACCCCCTTCGAGGGCGCCGCGAGGTTGCCGCGGTCATGGCAGGTCTTGCACGCGACGCCCGCGTGGCCGTTTCCGAGGCTGACTCCGGGATGCCTGGCGCCCGCCTGACTGAACGTCACAGGCTTCCAGCGCGTCATCTCGTGGCAGTCCTCGCACGCGGGACCCAGACGGTTGTCGTGCGGATCCTTGTGGCAGTCGGTGCACGCCTGGAACTTCAGGCCGGTGTACTTCGGCGGCTCCTGGTGGCACTTGGCGCAGGGCACCGTCTGGTGCGCCCCGCGCAGCGGATAGCGCGACAGGTCGTGATTGAAGGTCTTGAGGTCGACCTGCTTCCAGTCGGCCTCGTTGTGGCAGCCCAGGCAGCCGGTGCCCAGCCGGCCATCGTGCACGTCCTTGTGGCAGCCCGCGCACGCGGTCGGCGCGCCGAGGAAGGTCGGTGCGCCGCGCGCGTTGCCGTTCTTGTGGCACCCTCGGCAGGGCGTCGTCTTGTGAGCGCCATTGAGGTTCCACCCGGTCAAGGAGTGGTCGAGCGAGCTCGGGCCACCCCCCGGCCAGCGCATGAGCGCCCCGGCGCCCAGGTGCTCGACGTGGCATCCCTCGCACGCCTTGCCCCTGTACTGCAGGCCGTGCAGCCCCTTTCCAGCCGCCAGGCGTGCGCCGATGTCGTTGTGGCACTTGAGGCAGCCGCCCTGGTCCACGCGCTTGCCGGAGCTGTGGCACTCCCCGCAGTGCGCATCGCCGTCGATCTGCGCGTGGGCCGGCGACATCGGACCGGGAGACAGCAACTGGGCCGAGGCCGGACGCCAGAGCGCCAGGACGAACAGCGCCAGCAGGACCCCAAGCAGGGCATGCGGGAGCGAGGACCCTCTCATTCGAAGATCCACCGGAAGCCGTAGTACCAGGCAACGCCGATGTGCACCGAGACGCTCAGCAGCATGAGGATGGCGAGGAACCTGTGGAGCGAACGCCACGAGCGCATGAAGGCGGCCCCCGCCTGCGAGTCCACCTCGCTCGCGGCGAGCAGCCCGAGCTCCTGGACCTGGGCGCGGGCCAGCTGCCTGTCCGTGTTCTCGAGCACCCGGAAGAGCCGGTCCGCGCGCGCCGCCTTGCGCATTCCCCGCCGACGGCGCGAGGCCTCGTAGATCCAGCGCGGGACGGTGAACAGCGTCCTCACCAGCGAGGCATCGTGCGGCAGCGCCGTCACGGGAGTGCTGGCGACGAACGCATTGACCCGATCGACCAGCCCCGGCATCAAAGGCTGGAGCTGCTCGAGCCGGTCCCGCAGCGGCTTCTGGCCTGCCTTGGGGATGAGCGCGTGGAGGTACAGCCCGACGAGCCCCGTCACGACGACGACGCCGAGGCTCGCGGCCGTCAGCGTCGCGATGCCCGTGCGCAGCTGGAACGCGGAGTGGAAGGTGACCAGCACGCTGCCCAGCAGCCCCGTGAAGACGTGCGCGTTGAGCCACGCCTTCATCGACCCCGCCCAGGCCGGGAAGCGGTTCGCGAGCCTGCGCCGCACCAGGTACAGCAGGTTCGTCGCAATCATGAGCGTGCCGAGCATTCCGTAGCCGTGGCCGATCAAGCCCGCGGGGCTGAGCAGCCGGTGGTCAGGGTGCACCGCGCGCGCGTCGAGGTGCTGCCGGTAGTACCCGTAGCCCCGCCACAGCAGCAGGGCGGATACCCCGACCAGGATCAGGAGCGTGACCCAGGTCTTCCAGTGGCTCGTGGGTCGAGTCTCGCCGGGCAGGTCGAGGGGCTGCGTCTGCATCATGGGGCTAGCCGGCGCTATGGCAGGTGAGGCATGCGTTGGGCGTCGACGCGCTCGTCGGCGCGTAGCCGGAGATGCCGGCGTGGACGGCGTCGATCGCAGGTTCGTTGTGCGCTCCCAGGTGGCAGTGGATGCAGTCGCAGTTCTGCCCCTTCACGGGAGACCCGCGCGACGCGACGTGGCAGTCGGTGCAGGCGATCGCGGGGCTGGCGTGCGAGCCCTTCGTGATCGGGAAGAGCGCTTCGGGGTGCGTGCCCATCCCCATGAGGGTGGGATTCCACGCCGACGTCGTATGGCAGGTCGCGCATGCACCGGGAAACGTGGCGTGTCCGGAGATGGCGGCGCTCGCGCGCTGAAAGTCGGCCGCGTGGCAGGTGGAGCAGGCGGTCGGCGTACCCGCGTAGCGAGGCGGCGAGCCGGTGTGGCACTGCGCGCACTGCGTGGTCAGGTGCGCGCCATCGAGCGGGAACACCGGGTGCTCGGCCGCCGGCACCGTGGCCGGCGTCCAGGCCTGCGTGGTGTGACAGGTCTGGCAGGTCGTCGGGAGCAGCTTCGCGTGGACGGGGTTCGTCGTGAGCGAGTACGCCGACTGGTGGCAGGACACGCAGGCCTGCGAGCGAGCCTGCGCCGTGGCGTGCGGGTCGCTGGTGTTCGGCTCGCACGAGGCGGATGCGGATCCGACCACGATGCCCATCGCGAGCAGCAGCATCGAGGAGCGGGACGTCGTTCGCATCGGACGAGTTCCGGCCCTGATGAAATAACCGGGCCAACGGGAACGACCTGCTGCAGGTCGTGCAGCAACGCACGCGGGCGGATCGATCCGATCACCCGCCCTGCGGCACGGAAGTTGGATTGTCGAAGGTCACCCATGACCTCCCCCTCCGGTCCCGCTTCCGGTCCCCGCGCCGTCGTGGTGCAACACGAGCCGGCGGCGCGTCGCACGCTGCAGTCGGTGGCCCACCTCGACACCAAGGTGCTCACGCTCTCCCCCCGCTTCCTCGCGGCGCTGGAGCAGGTCGCCCCCCGCAAGCGACGCAGCCGGCTGCGGCTCGCGCTCGCCCTGGCGATGGCGACGGTGCTGGTGGTCTTCGCGGCCGATCCCTCGATGCGGGCCTTCATCGCAGGGCGCGGACGGCAGCTGCTGGCATCGTTGCGAGCGCACACGACCAACGCGGCTCCGAGTGCGTCCACACCGGCGCGCCCCCCCCTCGATCCCGTGGTCGCGAGCCCGGTCGTGGAGGCTCCCGTCGTCGTCGCGCTGCCGGCGCCGTCGATCCAGGCCCCTGTCGTCGCCCCGCCGGTCGCGAAGGCTTCCCTGAAGGCCTCCGCGAAGAAGGCTCACTCCGCTCCGAGGACGACGGTGCACGGCGGGCGGGGGTGATCGAAATGATCAGCCTGATCTCCCTCGACCGTGTCGGGTCGGTGGTCGGGCTGGTGGTGCCGTGTCGGATGGCGCTTGCGAGCCTCGCGCTGCTGTCCCTCGGCGGAGCCGGATGCGGCGACCCGGGGCCCATCGGCGGCATTCCAACGGGCGTCCTCGAGGAGGATGGCGACGGAGCCATCGCCGATGCAGGTCTCGCCATCCCGGAGGCCGGGGCGCTCGACGTGAGCGCGCCGATGGACGCGTTCGCCACGCCGGATCCGTTCGCTGGCGCGCCAGCCTACGTGGCCGGAACCGACACCGCGATGCACCTCGCGGACGGGCACCACGTCGGCGAGTCGTGCGGCAACGGCAGCTGCCATGCGGCGGGTGCCTGCGGCGCTGCGCCCTGCTTTCTCATCGGCGGCACCGTCTACAGCGACTACAAGGGCGACGCCGGCGCGGCCGGTGCGGAGATCCGGATCGTGGACATGCAGGGGCACGCGGCCAGCTGCTACGCGGGGCCCAACGGCAACTTCCGCATCACGAGCGATGCTGGCGTCACGCTGCCGGCGATCATCGGCGTGCGCGACGCAACGACGATGCGGCCGATGGTCACGACGCTGGCCAACGGGATGTGCGGGACCAGCGGGTGCCACAACCCGATGGGCTCCCCCGCGACGGGTGCCTACTACCCGGTTCACGTGCCCTGAGCACGCACGTCCCCTCGCGCGCAGCTCAGTCGGTCTGGGCGCGGGTGAGGACGCACGTGCCGGCGCCCTGACAGGCGGGCAGGCAGCGGAAGCCCGAGCCGACCGCGAGGCAATCGAGATCCGTTTCGCAGGCCTTGGTGCACGCCTTCGCGACCGTCATGCAACCGCCGCCGCTCGCGGTCCCGACGCCGAGACAGGTGAGGCCCGCGGCGCAATCACCATCGGTCGAGCACGAGGTGCCGGCCTCGTGGAGCGCGCCGCTGCTGCAACCGGCGGCGACCAGGATCGTCGCGGCCACGAGCACGACGGACCACCGTTTGACCATGCGACTCGCCAACCCCATGGAGCGTCTCGAGCAAGGCCGGTGCCACGGGAGTCGCGCGCGGTCAGCGTCCCCGACGGCGGCCTGTCGCGATCACGGTGATCGAAACGATCACGCCCCGAGGTGCCCGTGAATGCGCGGGATCTCGTGCGGTAGGCCCCCCTCGGCGCGCTGGCACGGGGGATGCGATGAGCCGTGCACGATGAAAGCACACGCTTGCCTGGGCCTCACTGCCGCCGTGATTTCCGGGGCCGTGGCCGCTTGCTCCTCGGCGGCCCCCGCGACCCAGGTCGTGGTGGTCGAGCAGGGTGGGGATGGCGGGATCAACGTCATCTCCGACTCCGGCATCGGTACGGGCTCGGGAAGCGGGGGCGGGAGCAGCGGCGGAAGCAGCAGCGGCGGCAAGACGGCCGATGGCTCCGTCGTCATGCCTCCGCCGGGAGACGCCGGCGCCTCGGGGCTCCCCTGCGACGTCGCCAGCATGCTCGCCGCGAACTGCACCGGGTGCCACTCGGATCCGCCTGCCACCGGCGCGCTCACCGGCCTGGTGACGTACGCGGACCTCATGAAGACGGCGATCGAGGACCCGTCGAAGAACGAAGCGCAGCTGTCCCTCGCGCGCATGCAGGGCAACCCGATGCCGTACATGCCACCCGGCAGCGCACCTCCGGCAGCCGACGTGACGGTCCTGCAGAACTGGATCACCGCCGGAACGCCCATGGGCACGTGCGGCTCCGGCGGCGATGGCGGCACGCCACCTCCGCCCTCGAGTGTCTTCAACGGACAGCCCCCCTTCATGTCGCAGACGTCCAGCGGGGGACACAACCCGGGAAGGGCGTGCTTCGGCTGCCACACCTCGCAGTGCACCGGTGGGAACGACTGCGGTCCCGAGCTCGTCTTCGGAGGCACTCTCTACGACGGAAGCGGCACCGGGGTCGCCGGCGCGGAGGTGCGGTTCGTCGACGCCAACGGCAACGGCACGAGCGTCTACACGACGAGCGAGGGCAACTTCTGGCTCAGGGGCAGCAGCGCGTTCGCCGCGCCCGCCCACGTGGGCGTGCGCAACGCGTCGGCCGTCCAGAACATGTTCACGGCCCTGCAGAGCACCTCGCAGCCGCCTGCGGTCACGGGAGGCGACTGCAACGCGTGCCACTGCACCGGCAGCGGGTGCACGACCTCGCAGATTCACCTGCCCTGACGACGGCGCCGCAACCCCACGGCTCCCAGGAGCAGCGCGAGCCAGCCGGCGTGGGCACGCGTGCCCGCCCGGCCGAGGGTGCAGCCGCTTCCGGTGGCGGAAGGTCCGGGTGCTTCGGCGTACCCGGAAGATGCGTTCCGCGCGTCGAGCGCGCCCCCCGCGTCGAGGCCCGCGTCGGCGCAGGCCGGGGCCGAGCACGGGGAGCCCGGTGCGCCGGCGTCGTCGGAGCTCGCGACGCACCGGCCCGCGTACGGGCCGGAGGTGGCGCATGCGGGGGTGAGCAGGACGCAGTCGGAGGGCACGCAAGATCGGCAGGTGTTCGTCGTCGCGTCGCAGATTGGCGCATGCAGATCGGCGTTGCAGTCGCTGTCCGCCGCGCAGACGACGCACGAACCCGCATGGGGCCCTGCCGTCGCGCATCCAGGCGTCCCCCCGGCGCAGTCGGCGGGCAGGCACGCGCGACACTCGTGGCCCGTCGGATCGCAGATCGGCGTCGGAGGCGAGCAATCCGCGCTGGTCGTGCAGGCCTGCGTGGGCCCCGAGGTCTCGCAGTCCAGGCGGGCGTTGTCGAACAGCCCCTGCACGTAGAACGACTCTCCTCCCACCGTGACCGTCGGGACGACGGCGGGCCAGGAACACGAATCGCCGATCTCTCCGCAGCCCGACGCGAGCTGATCCCACGCGCCCGGGCGCATGCAGCGGGTCGACGTGGGCGTCAGGTTCTCCAGGAACAGGTCCGGATCGGTGATCGCCTCTGCCATCTCGTGCGAGTGCAGCGTGCCCAGATCTTGCGCCAGCCCGTCGGGTGCGCAGCCAGGGCAGGCGGCAGTCAGATCCGGGAAGACGGCGTAGCCAAAGGTCTTGCCGCCGAGGGTCGCCCCCATGTGGTAGCCGCAGAAGGACGAGCAAAGCTGCTGGGTCCGACCGCCGAAGGTGAGCGAGACGGTGGTCACGGCCGGCGGAAGGTCGACCATGTAGAGCGTGTCACACCGACCCGAAGCGTCGCAGGTGGGCTGCGGAAGCATCCCCGCGGTGATCTGCGCCGCGAGCTCGGCGCGGATGGCCGTGTCGTCGAGCTGGGACCCCTGGTTCGCCGGCGAAGGAGTGATCCGGTAGAGGCCCGCGTAGCTGCCGGATCCAGCGAAGGACTGGCTGGAGCCCGGCTGGCCGTCGATGCCGTCGAGGCCGACCGTGCCGTACTCGGTGAGCCACGCGAGATAGCCGGCCTGCGGGCTGACGATCGCGGGCCACCACGTCTCCAGGTATCCCTCCGCGACGGGGGCGACCGTACCGCCCACACCGGGATCGTTCCAGCTCACCTGCACGATCTCCGGGCTCGCGACGATCGGGCCCCCGCAGTAGACGAGCGGCGACATACACCCCTGTGTGGGTGCATACGAAGCGTCACGCGAGATCGGACGCGAGGCCGAAGGGGCACGAGCGGGCGGCAGTCGCAGCGCGCCCCGCGGCTCGACCGGGCGCGGAGGGGCTCGATGCACGTCGGGGGACGCCATGCAGAGGCACGCGACGGCGACCACGCGAGCCCGCCATCGCGGCGTCGTGCCGGCTCGCTCTCTCATCGCGTGCTCCTCATTCACCACTGGCCCATCGCTTGCAAATCTGCGGCCCCATGAAACAAGCCCCCGCCATCCTGATCCTCTGCGCGGCGCTCGGGTGCAGCGCCAGCTCGACGGGCGGTCCCACAGCGTCCGCTGACGGTGGCGGCTATCCCGCATTCACGCCGGACGTGGGCCAGCTGGTCGACCACGGCGGCCCGCAGCTCACCTCCGCCAAGCTCGTCACCGTCACGTGGACCGTCGATCCGAACGAGGCGACCTTCGAGGACTTCGACGACAAGCTGGGTGGGTCGTCGTACTGGCAGGAGACCCTGAAGGAGTATGGCATCGGACCGGCGACCAGCGGCGCGTCCGGGCACGTGCGGATCAGCGCGGCGCCGATGGCGACGATCGACGTGCTCGATCTGGAGACCTGGCTGGGGACGCAGGTGCAGGCCGCGAGCGGGTGGCCCGCCTACGACGCGCAGACGCTGTACGTCGTCTGGGTACCCACGGCGACCAAGCTCACCGCCGGCGGAGCGGATGCCTGCGTGGGCAGCCAGGGCACATACCACTCGGAAGTCGCCGTCGGCGCGAACAGCGTCCCGTACGTCTTCGTCGACGAGGCTTGCAACGGCTCGCGCTCGGTCGTCGACGTGGCCACCGAGACCGGCGCTCATGCCATCGCCGAGGCGGTGACGGACCCACACCTGTACACGGCGCCGGCGGTGCTCGGGTTCGACTCGGCGCACATCGCCTGGCTCGCCTGGGCCGGCGATGGCGCCGAGGTGGCCGACGTCTGCGTGCGCTTCGCCGACGCGTACTTCGAGGGCCCTTCGGGTCTGCCGTACTCGGTGCAGCGCCTCTGGTCGAACGCCGCGGCCCGTGCCGGCCACGATCCGTGCGGGCCTGCCACGTCGGACCCGTACTACAATGTGACGCCGGCAAGACTGGAGGCGCTGTCGACGGTCGTCCTCGGCACGTCGACCAAGCCCCTGAAGGGACTCGGCTACGACGTACCGGTGGGTACGACCAAGACGATCGAGGTGGGCTACTTCAGCGACGCGCCCCTGCCCGCCCCCATCGAGCTCACGGCCGTGGAGGGCGACGGGATCGCCGCTGCGACCACGAACGTTCTGACGCTCTCGGTCGCCAAGGGCTCGGGCCGCAATGGCGACGAGGACACCGTGACCGTGAAGATGAACCCGGGCAACGCCGCGGGCAACGCGTTCCTGATGACCCTCGTGACTCGCGTGCAGGGTCTGACGCCTCACTACATGCCGGTGGTGATCGAGGCGCTCTAGGGCGCCGATCATGATGATTCCACAGTGATCTCGATCCCTTCCGAGGGG
>VFSW01006119.1_pt1 | contig 17725 bp, 12 predicted proteins | sample 5358111 | NCBI WGS metagenome assembly VFSW01 (sample SAMN11554181, study PRJNA540505) | mine drainage metagenome | isolation source: sediment from site ElyBrook_90M | place: USA: Ely Copper Mine, Vershire, VT | collected 2017
CCCCAGGCCGATTGCGCTGCGCCTCCATCAAATTCTTGTAATATTCTTTCTTCCTATGTTCAATCTCATGTTCGAAACTCACGTATTCAATCCATACATAACCACTTTTCATCAATAAAAACGTCGCTAGCAGGCGGCTCAAACGGCCGTTACCATCCTGGAAAGGATGGATGCTGAGGAATTCGTAAACAAAAAGGGCCACACGTATCAAGGCATGGGTAGCGGAGTCATAATTGTACCAGTCAATTAGCTGGGCCATTGCATCTTGTGTCGCCCATCCCGGCAGGGTTGTTTCAAAAATCGTTCTCTTTGTGCCATCGACCTCCGTTCGCTCGACTCTGTTAGTGTTGATCTTATAATCCCCTTTGTGATAAACATCCTTGCTGCTATATTTCATTAGAATGTTATGCAACTGCTTGATGCTGCTTTCGGTTACCGGGATATCTCTATATGATTCCGCTATCAGGCTCAGCGTTTCATAATAGCCCGCAACCTCTTGTTCATCCCTTTCCGATAATTTACTAATATCCAGGTTTTCAATTAGCACAGCCACTTCTTTGTCCGATAGGCGCGATCCTTCTATACGAGTTGATGCGCCTATACTTCGTACTGTGGCAATCGTCTTCAATTCCTTCAACGTTGATTTCTCCCTTCGTTCTATAGCCTGCCATTGGGCGTCAAAGCGATCTAATTGGCTAAGTTGCTGAGCCAACTCCATCCAATTTTTAGGACCAAATACAAGCGTATGAATCTGCATGTAATAAATTTTGAGACGATTTAAGACGCAAATATACAATTTTAATCCTTAAAAATGAGACGATTCGCTACGTTTCTAGACGAAAGCTGCCCTAAAATTGGTTTCACCCATTCAGTTGGTTTGCAGTGGACTCCAAGCTTGCTGCGACCTTAAGCCATTCTCCCGAAAAGCCTCTTTTTGTCGCTTGGCCGAATGCCCAAAACACATTATTGACTAAACTAATCCGTTGCCCAGTTTATCCCAAAGATTTGAAAGCGGCCTAAAACATTCGTTTCAGACCGCCATTTTAGCTAATAGTTCTAAATCAGCCAGTAAAAAATCGGAACTAAGACCTGCCAGGGTCACATAGCCTCGCATGAAAGTGCGGGGCTGTTTTATTTGGGAGCGGGGCGAAATCGTTCGCCTACCTTTTACCAAATACCTTGTTCAAGGCCTCTGTCCTGCTTTGGACCCGCAGTTTTTCGTAAATATGTCGGGTATGAGTCCTAACTGTTTCCATGCCAATATGCATTTCTGCGGCTATTTCTTTTAGCCGAAGACCTTGCGAAAGGGCTTTTACTATTTCCTTTTCCTTTTGTGTCAATATGCTCACATTATGCAAAGGGTCATTTATCCGGAAGCTTGAAATTACTTTTCTTGCAATGTGCATGCTCATTGGGCTGCCGCCATTATATACTTCTGTAATTGCTTCCAACAGTTTTTCGGGAGCAATCTTTTTAACTAAGTAACCGGATGCCCCGGCTTTGAGAGACTCAAAGATCTTGGAATTGTCTTCATATATAGTACTCATGATGAATTGAATGCCGGGGCACTTATCCTTTAATAGGCGTACTGCATCCATGCCGCTCAAACCGGGAAGACCAATATCCATCAGAACTACATCCGGAATGCTTCGTTGCAGACCGATAATTGCATCTTCAGCATTGGCGTAAGTGTCCACACAGGAGAACCCATTGCTGTTGTCTATAAGCATTTGCAATCCCTCGCGAATCTCCTTTAGATCTTCAACTATTGCAACGGTTATCATCTTCTGAGTTGTTAATAGCAAAGTTAGTTGTTAGTCTTTCACTTTTTATCACAAAAAAAGGGTAGATGGAAAATTAAGTCCGTTCCTGATCCGATAATACTTTTAACTTCACAGGTTCCCCCAATCCGACTGAGCCTTTCCTTCATATTTTTCAATCCATTACCTAATACCATAGAATACCCTGTCCGAAACCCTTAACATTTTCCCTTATACATATATTTATGCACTGCTCTGTCTGTTCCAGCCCGATAGCGACCTCATCACATTTAGCATGTTTTGTTATATTATTACACGCCTCTTTCATCGCCAGAAACAAGGTTCTCCTTTGCGTTTCTGATAAATAGACACTCTTGTTTAAAAGCAAAAAATGACATTCCACCTTAATATCTTCCGTGTCAAAATAATTTACAACGTACTCTCTAAGATAAGCTGCAAAGGCAGCCAATGTATCATTTTCGGAATTGAGTACCCAAATAATATTTTGCAGATTGTCGACAAGTTCTCTTGAATAATTGGATATGCTTTCCAGATGTGTTTTTGCTTTGTCAGGTTCACCTAATTGTGTTTTGGTGATTTCCCCAAGTATGGCAATCTTCGTCAGGCCACTTCCAAGATCATCGTGTATGTCCATCGATATACGATTGCGTTCATCAGCCCTTGCTTCCATAATTGCTTTATTTTTTTCGAACGTCATTTGTTGTATAACAAGTTTCTTTTGCTCTGCCTCAAGGACTGCAGCTTGTCTTTCATCGAATATGCTTTTTACCCAATACCCAATAGCTACCGAAAAGAACAAAATGTCTCCCATATAACCCATGAAGAGCCATTCAAGGGAATTCAGAAATATCATTTCATGCGCTTTTGTATTTGCAAGAAAACTAATGAAAGTAGTAAGGAAAAAATAAGTGCATCCAAACAAGATCAGTTCCTGGAATCTCGACTTCCTCATAATGACCAACCGGCCCAATAATAGCAGGCTAATGCCAAAAATCAATATTCGTATTGTCAAAAAAAAGAAGGATGGCAATAATATACCAAGGCTGTTAAAAATAATTACGACCATCGCATAAGAAAGCATAGTCGAGCAAAGGGTCAACCAAACTTTGTAATAGATCCTATTGGCTATATTTTGCAGCCCTAGCGCATTTACTCCGAAATTTATATACAAGGTGAAACCGATGATTTGTAACCCTTCATTCAAATATTCTAAAAGCTTAGCGGCTGTTGCTACCCCAAACATATCAGCCGACAGTTCTCCGCGCAACCATATAAAGAGGCTTGAGAAAAACAAGTATAGGGCATAATTTAAGATTAATTTCTCCCTGAAATAAATATACAATATGGTATGGTAGATAGTCGCTAAAAGTGAAAACCCAAGACATATAAGAGCAAATACGTTTGTTATCTGAGATGTTCCAATCATTTGCCTGTGAATGCATTAAGGTGATATATTTACCTGACATCATGGATTGACAATCCGAAAATAAGATTTAAAGTGGTCCATCTACCCCTTTTTTGGGATTTTTTAAGCTCGATTGTTCTTTTACTTTTACCCTACAAAAGATTCAAGAAGGTTTTTGAAACCACACTTGCATACTTTAGAGATTCCGGCAACTTGTCTATCACTTCCTTTTTTTAATTAACAACTACTATAATGAAAAAGTCTTTTGCTTTGGCAGCAGGCATTTGCTTTCCTTTCCTTTGCGTATCCATTTTGCAGAGTTGCAACAATAAGAACAATATGGGGGTTTTGGTGACCGTGACCTCGGTAACCCCCCGTCATGGCGGCTCAGGTACATTCGTGACAATAACCGGTACCGGCTTTCTTTCTGATACAAGCCAGGAAAGTGTTTCTATGGGATTGATCAAGGCTCCAATCGTGGCAGCCAATTCCACTCAGATGGTAGTGATTGTTCCCGCCAATAAAGATTCTGTAACCCTGGATTCTGTTTTGATTTTCGTAGGTGTTCAGTCCGCTACCACGACTGGAGGCTTTTTCACTTATGATAATGCAAATATCGGATCTGGAGATGTTACGACATTTGCAGGAAGTGGTACATCTGGTTCTAATGATGGAGAAGGGAGTGCAGCATCTTTTAATTCGCCGGAAAATGGCGTATTCGACCAGTCAGGGAATTTATATGTAGCTGATTTTGGAAATAATGAGATACGCAAAGTCGCCCCTGATGGAACGGTATCGACTTTTGCCGGCAGTTCGGCAGGAGGGTATAAGGATGGGCCGGCCTTGCAAGCGCTTTTTAGTGCGCCATCAGGCCTTTGTTTTGATAGCCATGGAAATCTTTATGTATCTGATGAATTGAATAACCGGATACGGAAAATTGATCAGTCGGGAAATGTAAGCACAATTGCAGGCACAGGAACGGCGGGCTATATTTTTGGTTCCAGACCCGCATTGGCCAGCGCCTTTAATCGACCTATCGGGATCGCCTATGATTCAATCAGTAATATGCTGTTTGTAGCAGACAGTCGCAATAATGTGATTAGGGCAATAAACCTTGCGGACAGCAGCTGTGCTACATTAGCCGGTCCAATAGATGGACCCACGGACATTGGTTCCGCGGATGAAACTACTGGGGACGCTACAATAAACGGCGCTACCTTCAATAACCCCAGGGGAATTGCACTCTATGCGACGGGTACAGGTTCGAATGAATACCTATACATATATATAGCTGATTATGGTAACAATAAGATAAGAGAACTTCTTTCGGTTGGGAATTTATATAACAACCTGTTTTACCAAAATGGCACCGGGCAAGTTGCAAATATTAATACGTATACTCTTGCGGGAAATTCAAATGGTCAACCCGGGTTTACCAATTCAGGTCCGAGTTCTAATCCAAGCTTTTCCGGTCCCAACAGTTTATGCTTTGGGTTTTCAACGAATACCCTGGGAGGGGGCGGCGGCCGCATTCTGTTTGTCGGCGACGCCAGCAACCATGCAATCCGCTATGCACTTGGTGCTGCGGGCAATACCCAAGGGTCAGAAATGAATTTTCAAACAGTTGCAGGCACAGGATATCCAGGCCTTGTAAATGGCTTATATACCCAGGCTCAATTTAATTATCCGGATGGAGTGGCCTATAATCCGGCGGATGGCAATTTGTATGTAATTGAATTCGGGAACAACGATATCCGAAAAATTCTGCTCCATTGAGATCTCGAATGGTGAATTATATTGGAAATGCGCTAAAATTGATATCCGGACAAAAATATAGGGTAGTTAAAATCTTGGCTAGTAGGTCTAAATCTAAAATCAAGTGGTTCGAACTAAGACCGGCCGCGATTGCGGTTGTTATTGATGAGGCAATTGATGACGCACTTGCCCCTACCTTCCTGCATCAGGTGTTTGCACAGGAAAGTGCCCAGGTCATCGTGAATGTGCAACTCCAGGCCTTTTAACGCCAGGCGGACCTGGACACCTTTTTTTAGGTCCAATGAGGTTTCTCGTGGATAGACTTTTTGTAATCCCCACTACAAGTAAGGGTCCAAGGAATCCACCTGCAAAATATCCCGAAAGTTGCTCCAATAATAATCCAAGTTCAATTAGCATCGTTTACCCTGTCCTTTTGCCGATTACGCAGAAATATATCAGCCTTCCCCTCAATACTATTTCTATATCATCAGCCGCCACAAGATATGAGTCCGCTGTTTGACTTGTTTTGCATCCCTTGATTTCCCCCCTGTTTAGCACCTGCAATCTGTAATTACAATAGCGCCTTTCATATTATATTTTTAGACAATACCTCTCATCATCCGGCGTAACCCCGCCTGCGCCGTCGGCCCAAACTGCATTTTTACTGCAACAACGCGGGTTTGTTCTACAATCTACCTAGATGTTTCTTTGGAATATTGCGTAAAATTACTATTTTGTGGAAACCCCGTTTCCTTGAAAATACTAACCCATCTTACCCTCTTATGCCTTTGTTACATTCCGGCATACTGCCAGGATGAAGTCATTCACGCCTTTAAGCAGGCATTGCCTTCTATTACCGACAGCCCCCGTTATATCGATGCATTGAACAGGATCAGCCTGCTATCGTATGAACAAAATACCGACAGCACCTTGTTCTATGCCAATAAAGCCCGCGAAATCGCTCGCCGTATAGATTATACCAAAGGCATCGCGGATGCCACGAACAACCTGGCTATATATTTTGATATCAATGGTACCTCTGAACTTGCCCTGCGTTACTATAGTGACGCATATAATCAATATGCCGGGCTAAAGGATTCCTCCAACATGGCGCAAACGTTAATGAATATCGCCATGGTTTATAATAATGACGGAAACAATGACAAAGCGATAGCCCATTACAAGGCGGCGATCTCTATTGGCAAAATGCTTACGCGCGATTCGATCATGTCGCTTGTCATCTATAACTTTCTTCTCCAGTATCCTCAACAATTTGCAGAAGACTCAATAGGCATTTATATCGATAAGGCAGGACACATAGCCCAAAAATATCATGACATCCGTCTCCTGCTGGCGATCCAGCAATTGAAAGCCAATCGTTATATTCAACAAGGGCAGCGGGATACCGGCATCCGGTTATTGGAAAGTGCGCTTGCCGGAGGGCTCAGCGAGAAGCTCAACTACATGAGCATTGACATTATAGTTGAACTGGGAGATTTGTACAGCACAACCGATTCTGCGAAAGCCGTTGGCTATTACCAGCAGGCATTGGATATCACGAAGATAAAGAATTACAGCAGTTATGAAAGGGATATGACCAATAAGCTATACGACTTTTATATGGCCAGAAAAGACAAAGCAAAGGCGTACGACTATAGCGCTACCCTTGTCCGGCTATACCGGAAAAAACAGGAAACTGATAACCAGTCGGGCATCGATTATATAACCTATGCACTCAAAGACCAGCAACTGGAAACCATTCGGGAAAAAGCAGTGTATGCGAACCGGCTGCTATGGCTGGAAGGTATTGCCTGTGTGCTTGCGGTTGTCATCATCTCAATGCTCTGGCGTAATGCAAAGCAAAACCGGCGCATTCATGCCACATTGGAGTATCAGTATAAGCAACTTGCCGCTACTACGACCGCTCTCGAGAAGGGCAATAAGAATTACGCCCGTCTTATAAGGGTTGTCGCACATGACCTCCGAAATCCCATAGGAGCTATGAACGCTATCTCCGGGATGAAGATGCACAGCAACTCCCTTGCTAATGACGGAGAATGGATGCAACTAATTGAAAAAGCCAGCCAAAGATGCCTGCAGCTCATTACCGAGCTGCTGGAAACTGATTTTGAGATCAGGGAAGAAACGCTGCAAAAGGAAAAAGTAGATGTTAACACGCTTGTGCAACAGGCGGCGCAGTTACTCAACTACCGGGTGACAGAAAAAAAACAACGATTGATCATCCAGGAATCGATCGTCCATGTTGTTCAGGCAGACCGTGAAAAGCTAACCCGCGTATTGGATAATCTGGTGGTGAATGCCATCAAATTCAGCCCGGAAGGCTCAACCATTAAAGTAATTACAGCAGAGACGCCGACGGAGATTGTCATATCGGTCCAGGACAATGGCATAGGCATCCCACCCGAAATAGCAGACAAATTATTTGAACCCTTTGAGAGTAGTGTCAAACGAAAAGGAACATCGGGAGAACAATCCTTTGGCCTTGGCCTGTATATCTGCCGTCAGATAATCGAGGCGCACCGGGGACGCATCTGGTTTGAAAGTCAGCACGGTAAGGGATCGACATTTTTTATATCATTGAAGAAATAATCAAATCCCCGGAACAGACATTCGCCCTGGCTGGCCTGGATCACCTCCTTGATCATCACCATGGACGATCAATTGGCAGGCTTTCCGGATACCCCGCACCAATCCGGCGAAGGCCTTAAGGTCTGAATAGCTTTGACCAGATCTTCATGCGCCTGGTATTTATGCACATACGCCGTAGCCCCTTCCTTCAAAGCATGACGAATGTATACCTCTTCAGTATGGCTACTTAAAACGAGTATGGGCAAAGTCTTGTGATATTTTCTTATTTCCCGGACAGCTTCGATGCCGTTCATACCTGGCATCGATATATCTGTAATCACTACATCCCACTGGCCTGGCATCACTTTGGCCAATAACTCATTTCCGTCTTTCACTTCCTCAATATTGGCTGATGGATATTCTTCCAGAAGGATCCGTTTTATAACCCGTCGTATCACTTCGTGGTCATCGGCAATTATTATATTCATAGAGAACTATTGGATTAAAATATACATGGCGAATCAAATGCCAGATAGTTGCGGTACTGCTAATCAATCGTTTCCGAAAATTTAAAGCCCAATCCATTCTTATTTCTGGAATTATATTACATTATGGGAATATTCCGGAAATGGGCAACACTAATCTGTTCTTAACCATTCTTAAAATCCAGCGGCACCAGCAGCTTAAAACTGATGTTGCGCCCCATATTGAACACTCCTACCCTGTCCGTCAGATAATTCACCGGATAATACTTGAACCTGCTCATATAATCCATATAGGAGGTATTGAACAGATTGGTACAAGTGACGTATATGCTGCATGTGGTATGCCCCTTCGAAACAATATCGCCGCCCATACCCGCACTGAATAGGGTGTAGCCCTTCGTAGCCGTTGTACTGGCCTTATATTCGAATGGGGTCAGCGCCGTATTCAATCCGTTGTAGATCGCATATTGCTCATAAATATCCTTTTGTTCCATGCAATCGATTATCCCGACTTTAAAATAGGCATTGGCGATCGACGAGCCCAGTTTCTTCACCGGAAATTTCAAATCCGCGGTGATCCGCACAGGTGGGACGAAGGGAAGGTATTTGATGGAATCCGGTACTCCCACCAGGCCGCCATACACCACGCTCAGCGTGGAATTCAATTGCACCCAGGGCAGCGAGGCCGGATGGATATGCAGGTCCAGCTCTCCCCCATACAACTGCGCTCTAGTCTGCGTATACTTATAGACGGGAGCCTCTCCAAGACCTGCCGCGTTCAATGAATTATTGATCGAATCCCCGCCAAAGACACTTTGCAATCCCTGTGCGTAGATAAAATCATGGATATTGTTATAAAACAAATCGGCCTCCATACTCACGTCTGCCGATTTGACGCCGAAAGCAAAATCTTCTTCGAGACTGGTTTCCGGCATCAGCGTTGGATCTCCGATCTCGTACACAACTGTCCCGTCATGTACCCCATTGGCGGCACATTCTGCCACATTCGGCGCCCGCCAGCCCCGGGCAATATTCAGCTTGACGTACAAGGTCCGGCCCAATGCATAAGTTCCGCCAAAACTGAAAGACATGCCGTTAAACCTGGAGGTGAATCCATTAAATTCGTGAAAAGCATCGGGCGCATGCGGCGCTGCGGGAATCTGGGTAATAGAATCAACCCAATGGTCCAACCCATTGAACCTGCGGGTATCATAACGAAGGCCACCGCTTATATTCAAATTGCCTATCTTCTGGCTGGCAATGGCAAAACCGCCGATCTCGAAGAAATTGTAATTGGGGATCAGCAGCAGCGTGCCCAGGTTCTGAGAGGATTGGTATACGCCATTCGCGCCTGCAGAAATGTTGAACCCTCCGATCTGGGGAGCGACATACCGCAAATCATACGTTGCGCCATTGGAATAATAATAGATGTCCGGTGTATTCGGTAAAGTGGGATCATTGGTTTCCTGCCTTTGATTCCTCTGCCAGGAGAAGATGGCGTTGATATGCCCCGTACCTAAGGCAAAACTGTTATCCCAAACGATTTTCGTATGCCTGATCCGCTGGTTGATCACAAAGGGAGTGTAAGAAGTCTGATCCTGGTGAGTAGGCAGGACATAGGTGGCCGCCCCGCCGTTAAGACCCGGATATGACACCTGCCGTTCCAAAAGACCCGTGGCTGAATCCCTGGTCCCGTCGACTATGCCTGTCGCCATATCGAAATAGCTGGCATGGAGTTGTGCGTACCCCCATTTCCGGTGGAGACCGATCGTGGCGTCAGTATTAAAGTTACTGAACTGGGTGTTCAACGCGTAGCCGTCATAAGGATCCTGATAGGAATGAGCCATGGTATTGTCTATCCGGGCGCTCCAGGAAATGCCATCTTTCGATCCCGCAATATGCCCCATCGTATTGATCAGTCCGTTATTGGTCTGATAGTTAGCCAGTATTTCACCCTTGGTCTGCCCCTCCGGTAACGGTTCCTCCGGGATCAGGTTGACAACGCCTGCGATGGCATCAGATCCATAGGCCAGCGATGCCGGACCCTTTACGATCTCATACTTGTGAACGGCGTCCGGGTCCGCCTCGACGCCAAATTCCTCAAACCCTGCCTGGTCCACCTGCTCCACTCCGGCATCGACAGTCAACACGCGATTATAGCCCAGTCCGCGGATCACGGGCTTGGAGATGCTTTGCCCGTCTGTCATCGCCGATACGCCCGGTTCTTTGGCGATTGCGTCGATAATGTTTGTCGATGTACTCTCCAGTAAATCGCCATAACCCACTGTAGTAATGATGATAGGAGTCTTTTGATTGACCGTGGCCGAGGGGACGCCTGTTACAACGACGTCTTCCATCGTCGCGCCGGAAACGACAAGGGCATAATTCCTGGTCACCGCCCCTTTTACCGTCACTTTCTCCCATTGTTTGGCATACCCAATTGTGCTCACTTCGATTACATATGTTCCTGCCGGGATGGATTGAATCCTGAAGCTGCCATCAGCTGCTGTCATCGAGCCGGTTTTGAGGTCGGGAATATAGACGGATACACAGCCTAGCGGAATGCCAATGCGTCCCGTTATTTTCCCGGTAATTTCATTTTGCGCACATAGGGAGTTCGAAAAACAAATGACGAAGGCATTGAATAAAAATAACAAAGACCATCTCTTGTACATAAAGCAGCACTTTTGATCACGAGTAATAGAAACCTTCCTTCGGCGGAAGGGCTGAAAAAAAACGAGGGGATATGTTTAGGCTTGCTTTGGAGGAGGCAAGGGTATTTCTGCCCAGACTGCGGCAGGCAGATAGGTATTGCATGCGGCGGGCAGCCCTAATGGTTCATTGTGCCACAAAAGCATGAACCGGCCACTTTGCATATTCTCCGAATCGGTGACCTCAGGAACTCTTTTAATGGTCATTACCCGATGATCCCCGGCCGGCAAAAGTGCGCCCTCATCCTGAAAATAATGTTCATTCAAGGTTAGGACATGCTGCTCTTCTTCGTCGCGCAGGAGAAATACATAGACCGTATCATTCATCCGATCCCGCTCAACTACATCGTATAATTCATTATTGTACCAAGCCTCATCCGATTCATCCCGTTGCAGCCTCCCCGCCGGGACTTTAAGGATGCCGGAACTACCTTGCGGGCTGATCTTCGCCAGGACTAATCTGGCCTCTAATTTGGACTTCAGCAGAGAAATAGAGAAATAACCGTAATAGAACAGACTATTGCAGAAGACAGTCAGCATCAGGATAATAGCCGGTTTTCTCAAATGCAAAATAAATTAAATGTCAGTTTCTGGCCTTTAAGTTAGTCAAAATATCAACTCGCTGCGAACGGTGCCGATCGCTTATCAACTCGCCCCCGCAATTTTCACAGAGGTCATGGAAAGCGAACCTGCCAGGTACCTGTCATTGAACAAACTGACATTGTCGTTCTTTTCCTGCAATGCAAGGGCATACAGTAGCGGCAGAAAATGCTCAGGCGTCGGTATAGCCAGGTTGAAAGCCCTGCCCTGCGAATGCCATTGTATGAGCGACGAATGATCCCCATCCAGGATCGACCGTTTCATTTTCTCGCCTGCCTCCGCCGCCCATTCATATGCATAGCCCGGCGCCTCCATCTTATCCCAGGCTACCATCCGAAGATTATGGACCATATTCCCGCTGCCGATGATCATAACGCCTTTGTTCCTCAATGCAGCCATTTCCCGGGCCAGGTCATAATGATAAGAGGCCGGTTGGGAATAATCCAGGCTCATCTCAATGATGGGGACGTCGGCTTGAGGATATAAATGCCGGATCACACTCCATGCGCCGTGGTCCAGACCCCAATCATAGTCGAGTCCCACCGCCGTGCCCGAAATCATGCGTTGGGCCTCCAGCGCCAGTTCCGGATCTCCGGGGGCCGGGTAATTGACTTCATATAAAGCCCCGGGAAAACCGCCGAAATCATGGATCGTTCTCGGCTTGGGCATAGCCGTCACCATCGTACCTTTGGTTTGCCAATGCGCGGAGACGCAAAGGATCGCATGGGGCTTCGGAAGTGTCTCTCCTACCCGCCTGAACCCCTCGACAAATTCATTTTCCTCTATGGCATTCATCGGGTTACCGTGCCCGATGAAGAGCACGGGCATTTTATCCGTAGGGCCCAAATGCTCCACCATCTTACCAAGTTCGCTGGCTTTCATTTCCCGAAGATATGAAATTAAAAAATCCGGCTACCGGTCCAAGGGTCACGAAGACAAACCTTCCAGCTTTTCATATTGTCGCAGAATCTCCTGCAATCAACGTCATGTGCAGGGCTATATCCAAAATTTTTCATCGTCAAATGAAACCGAATAAAGCCTTTCATTATTACATTCATATCAAATCTAAATAACGGCAACTTTTCCCCGGCTTGCCACCCGTGCCTGATCGGTCTTTTCGAATTAGCGCGGAAATATCATGTCCCCTTCGCCTTACCGAGAGATATTTTGTAATCATCAGGCACCCCCCTGATCTCAAGGTTAATGAAGTGGATTCTTTTGTCTTTGTCCCTGTATTCTATAGCATCTACCTGGTTAGGGTCCACCTCTTCCCGTTTTTTACCGAAGAGCTTGTGGAAGCCGGCCTGGGTCACCAATTTCAACGGAATACGCAGAAAATATTCCATATGCATATCCATTGACTGCGTACCGGAGATCTCCATAAAACCCAATGAAGAATTGATGTTCATTCCCGGAATGGTTAGCTCCCCGTTTTTGAAGGTCAGCACGTCTCTCAGGGTATCAAACCGCACCATGTTAAGGTTCTTGTCACTGAAATAAGATGACATAGCCTGCATGGGAGCAAAGTTCAACAGTACGCCGTTGCGGATCTCCACCTCCATTTGCGCGTCGGACTGATCAATCAGCGGCGTCAGGTCGGGATGGACCTGTACATAGCTCCTGATCTGTCCGCTAAGGGTACCCTTAACATTTTTATTGATCACATAATCCTGACCGAAATAGTCTGCTTTCAGCATCAGCTTTTCGATATTTACGTCCTTCACCCGGATACGGCTCCGCAGATAAATCTTTTTCGGATCGGCGCCGTTGAAATGAGCCCTGGCCCCGATGGTCCCTCCGGCGATATCCATGTTCAGCGTATCCAGGTAAAGTTGTTGGTTGGCCTGCATGCGGGCGTTGGTCACCAGGTTCCTGATCCCCAGGTGATGATACCGCAGCCTGCCGATGCTGACTGACGCATTGAAGTCGATGAAGGGAATGCGGAAAATATTGAAAGCATCGGCATGAACGCTAGTCGCCGGCTGCATCGAAGGATTCGACGATGAATCAGGTTGCAATACCATCATCTCTTCCTGTTCAGCGGCCTCGGCCGTCGCCGCATAGTTGCTCAGCTGGTCTGCATCCAGCAGGTTGGAGGTGAATTGCAGAAAGTTCTCCTTCTTTCGGCGGAGCGTATCCCTGCCCGCATACAGGCGCATGCTGCAATTGAAATCGCTGTTGCCGATCCTGCCTTTCAACGAATCCATCTTTACGAAATCGTCCATCCCGAATTTGATATTGCCACTGATGCTGTCCAACCGGATAGGATGTTGTTGTAAAGCACCCGAAATATTACCGATTTTAATATTGCCGAACTGGAAACAGCTATCATACCGGAGGTCGATCTTTGAGCGCAGCCGGACGCCTGTCGCCACTTCCTGCTGATAATCTTTAGGCACATAGCTTTGCCCCTTACTCCCCAGCAGATCGCGGAGGGCCAGCCTTTGTGATTTGAGATCGAAAGCGATTTGCGTGCGACCTTTCTTCACTTTTTCGAACCACAATGCATAGTCTCTCACTCTGCCGCTGAAACGGATATCGCTGCTGTCGATCCGGCCCGTCAGTCCCTTCAGCCATAATGCCGTGTCGTTGACGATCAGGTGGCCGCCGAAGTCATGGAATGCATGGGGATAGTTCTTGAAGGCAGCATGGAAATTCTCTATTTTAACGTTGCCTTCCGGTAAGGGATTCGGATGTCGCAGTTCTTCAACGGATGTCTCCAGAGACAGGCCGATGTTAAAATCATGGATCTCCTCTTTGGACGCTGACTTTATTTCGCCATCCAGGGCGGTATCGGAAGTCAGCAATTCCTTCAGGATCATTTTGCCGCTTTGTGCATGCAGGGTCAGCACCACTGGCTTCTCCTGCTGATGAAAAAGCGCCGGGAGATCGCTCAGCGAGCCGTCCAGGTGAAAGTCGGAATGCCCAATGAAGAAAGAGAGCGTGTCAAGCCGTACAAAGCCGTTCTTCATGTCCGCATGAAGGTTGAGGTGGTCGACTGTATAGGGATAGTGCGGAATCCGGAAAGTAAGGTCGGTGACCTTTAATTCACTTTGTACACCCTCCGTCAGTTCGCTGATTTCCTTTTCAGGAGCGCTGAAGTCAACCAGCTCCTTGAAATTCATTTTCAGGTTGATATGGCCGGTGATCCGCTCTAAGTCTTTGATGCCCAGGAATGCCCCGACGAATTCCAGTTCCAGGTCAGAGTTCACCTGCATCATGACCTTGGGATCGGTGAAATCGCGCATAACGAAGTTGCCCCGGAAGAGACCCTTCCCCGGCCGCGCATTCATATCCAGCAACCGAAGTTCAGACGTCTGCAGACAATGACCCGGACCATTGGTATAATATCCTTTGAAGGCCAGCGAATCCAGCTTTTTGTTGGCCTCAGTATTGTGGAGCCACGCATTGCTGCAGTTAAAAAACAGCTCTATGAGGGGTTGGCGGCCACCGCCTACATTGCCTTTTACCTTTCCTTCGAAGGTCAGGTGACCGTCATAGCGAAAATGCCGCAGCTCTGCGGCCAGGCTTTCGGGCGCAAATGCAAAGAGCTGCCTTAAATCAGGCTTGTCGCCGGAGAAGGTAAAATCGACCATATTGCCATGCAGCAGGTCCGCCGTACCGGAGATGTTAAACACAGCCTGCTCCAGTTTAAGCTGCCCCTCGGGCAGTCGCAGCATTTTAGTGGCTTTCTCGTAGGAAAGCCGGATGTCTGTCTCCCCAGGTTTGCGGCGGAACAGCGTACTGTCGCCCGGACCGGGATAATCCACCAGCATCGTACCGCCCAGGTCGGCATCGATCTGCCGGTCGTCGTCCCGGAAAGAAGATTGTATCTTGTCTATATGGGTGACCAGGCGCTGTCCCTTGCGGTTGTCCAGGTAAGTAATGGTCATATTTTTCAGCACCAGCTTCTTGATACCCAGGTCCAACCCGGCGGAAGTCTTTGGGGTCCCCGCGGTCGTATCGCTGACGATCCGGCTGGCCTCCACGATATTCAACCGGCCATCGTCCTCCTTGACCAGGTCGAGGCGACCATTCTTGATGGCGAGGGCTTTCACCCGGTATATTTGTCGCAGCACATCCGGAAGGCTGAATCCGACGTACAGTCGCTCGGCCTCACAGATAGGCCGGACGCCGGGCTGCTTGCTGGGATAAAACTGCACCTTGTTAAGAGCAATCGATATATAGGGGTAATTCTGGAAAAGGGAGATCTCGCTGCCCCCGACAGCCAACTGTCCGGGTAACTGCTTATTCAGTTCTTTAACCGCCAGTTCCACCAGGCGCTGTTGCTGGGAATATAAGATCCCGGCGGCGATACCGGCGAGCACCAGTAGTACGACCGCAGGGATCAGGATAAAACGAATCAGCCTTTTGAGTGTTTTAGATACCATTTTAGAAGCCATTAGATACCATTTTTGAAGCCATAGTTAAAGATAGAACGATTAAAAATCAATTAATAGTGCGTTAAAATACCGAAAGGATTTTTGTCAATCCAGATAAATCGCTAATTTTCAACCTTCAAAACAGCTTCTTATGCGTATCCTTACATCGATTGTATTGTATTTTCTTCTTTTGGTATCCTTTACCGCCAGCGCCCAGGTTTCCCTCGGCATCAAAGGAGGAATTGATTTTGGGAAGATCACGAATGCCATACAGGGCAATGACGGCAGCGGCGGCATTTCCCTGCAGAGTACCGGCACGGCCACGCAGTTTTATGGCGAATTGTATGCGGATATCCCGCTGGACAGCGGGATCAGGCACATGTTCTACGCACGGGTCGGGGTCGAATACCTCGGCGCCGGGGGAGAAATGGATTGGACTGGTAATTATTATATTTCCAACGGATTCCAGATCAACACGAAGTATTTTCTTCACTATGTAGATGTACCGGTAGAATTCCTGTTCAGCCCCAACTTTGACTGGGGCAGGCCCTATGTAGGGTTAGGTCTCTATGCCGGTGATCTGATCAACGGGACGATAAAAGGCCCGAATGGCTCGAGGTCAGCGAAGATAGGCAACGGCGCAACTGATGATTTCAAACCCGTCGACTTTGGCTATACCTTTTCAGTTGGGTTGGCTACAAAAGTCGGCTTCCAGTTCGGCATAGATTATCAGCACGGGTTCCTTCGGATCATACCGGATGGCGTGGAACAGACCGGTCAGGCCAAATTGCAAACGCACAACTCTGTGTGGGGTCTCAGCGTCGGATGGATTTTCAAGCTCTAACCAGTTTAAATTATCCGTTGGCCGTCTTTTGAACCCGTTGGTCATCCGTTCGATTATTTGACGGGTCCCGGCCCTGTCTTCGTCGGGATCACCATCTGAATCGTCCCGTCCGGATTATAGAACAGCTTATCTACGCAGATGCTGCGCAGCCAGTCGAAATGGGACAGTGCGCTGCTATGATAAAAGGCATACCACTGTCCTTTATATTCCACGATAGACCCATGGTCGGTATAGCTGTCTGTCGGTTCCATATAGATACCGCGGTATTGCCAGGGGCCCAGGGGGTTGACGCTGGTAGCGTAGCACATCCGGTTATGCTGCCCGGCCGAATCGTGGTTATCGGAATAGGAAAGATAATAGAGGCCTTTCCTTTTGTGTACCCAGCTGGCCTCGTGGAAATCATGCAAACCTGTCATCGGCTGCATGGCCCCGTCGATCTCCGTCATATTATCCTTTAATTTACCGCCCATGCACTTCCCGCCACCGCCATAGTAGAAATAGGCCTGCCCGTCGTCATCCACAAACACACAGGGGTCGATCATCGGCTCCAGTCCCTGGATATAGCCCTGAACGGTGAAATCACTGGCCGGCTTCTCGCTGGTGGCTACCCCGATCTTCCAGGTCTTGTTCCAATCAGTACCGCTGGGATGAGGGAAATAGAAATAATAGGTCCCATTCTTATAGGCGCAGTCCGGCGCCCACATAAAGCCGCCTTCCTTGCGGCCCCAGGGGACCTGGCCGGCTTCAAGGATCTGGCCATGGTCTTTCCAGTGGACCATATCATCAGTGGAATAGACGTGATATTTATCCATCAGGTCACACCCGCGGGGAGGTGCGACATCATGTGAAGGGTAGACGTAAAGGCGACCATCAGCCCAGACATGCGCCGATGGGTCGGCCGTATAGATATCCGTTACAAAAGGATTCTGAGCATAGCTTTTCCCGTCAGCCGCCCACAGCGCCGTTATGGCAAATAACATTTTCCACTTCATACTTAAGCAATTTTAATTACTGTGCAAGTAAGACAATGGCGATTAATGCCGCGATTAATTTTGAACTAATAGCCGATTAATATACGTGCCTCCCCTCATCTACCCTTTTAGCCAGTTCGTCTTTCCTAATATTTACCTGCTGACCGATGGGATGACCATTGCGGTAGGTGATGACATTGAG
>VFSW01006120.1_pt1 | contig 17724 bp, 17 predicted proteins | sample 5358111 | NCBI WGS metagenome assembly VFSW01 (sample SAMN11554181, study PRJNA540505) | mine drainage metagenome | isolation source: sediment from site ElyBrook_90M | place: USA: Ely Copper Mine, Vershire, VT | collected 2017
TTAGGGTGAACTGTCGCGAAGATTTCACCTTCGTAGAGTAGTAAGAATGTTGGCCTCAACCATGGCGCTCGCGTGGCGACTGTCGCTCATGCTGGTGGTGGGCGTCGCGGCGGGTATTGCCAACGGCGTAGCGGGTGGGGGAACATTCCTCACTTTTCCAGCACTGTTAGCCCTCGATGTCGCCCCTCTAGCGGCCAACGTCTCGACGTCAGTGGGGGTCTGCCCGAGCTACGCCGGTGGCATGTGGCGCTTTCGGACCCAAATAACCCCTCACCGTCGACTACTCGTCTCGCTCCTGGCCCCGTGCGCGCTCGGTGCGTCGCTCGGCTGCGCCCTCCTCTTGACCTTCCCGGCCAGCGCATTTCGCAGCGTCGTACCCTGGCTGATCGGCGCGGGCACCGCACTCTTCGCGTCGGCGCCGTTCATCACCCGACGACTCGCTCACATCGACCACGCACACCCGGGACGGCGCTGGTTCCTCTTCGTCAGCATCTTCCTCGTCGCCATCTACGGGGGATATTTCGGGGCCGGACTCGGAATTCTTTTGCTGGCCGTGATGGCCGTAGCCCTACCTTTGGAATTGGGGGAATTGCAGGGCCTACGTAGCGTCCTATCGACCATCATCAATCTCTTCGCTGCAGTCATCTTCATCGTCCGTGGTCACTTGGTCCTCTGGGCTGTTTTCACCCTGCTCATCGGCACGCTGGCGGGGGGTTGGGTGGGCACGTGGCTCATTTCGCGACTCTCGCCACGCGCGGTGCGCGCACTGGTCGTGAGCATCGGCGTGATCACCACTATCCGATTGGCCTGATGGGGCCAGTGGCACAATAGATGACTTTTTCACTAAGATTTATGGCATGAAGAAGTTGTTCGCATTCCCTAATCCCGTGAATGACGCCGCGGCGCGCAGTGTCGCCCTCGGCGTCGTGCTCATGTCCGTTCTGTCCCTCGTCACCGGTTGGTCCTGGCTGCTCATTCCCCTAACCTACGGATTCCTCGCGCGAGTCGCCACCGGGCCAACCCTCTCGCCCCTCGGCCAGTTCGCGACCCGCGTGAGCGGCCCACGTCTGGTGAGCTGGCAAAAGTTTGTCCCGGGGCCACCCAAGCGTTTCGCCCAAGGCATCGGTGCTGTCTTGACGCTCTCAGCCACGCTCACGTGGCTCTCGGTTGGCTGGTCCGCCGCGCGCTGGTTCCTCGCCCCTCTCATCGTGGCCGCGTCGCTCGAAGGATTCCTCGGATTCTGTCTGGGGTGCACCCTTTTTGGATGGCTGATCCGCTGGGGTCTCGTGCCCGAGACGATCTGTGAAGAATGCGGCGATTTGTCCAAGCGCTACGCTGCGGCGGGTTACCCCGTGAAGAGTGACTCTTAAAATTTCTGTAACTTTTGAGTCGCCAAGGGTGCGCGACAACACGGTTGACTCCCAGGTTTCCTAGGCTGTGTTCATGTCGATACTTTCGCGCCGCTCAATTACGCCTCTTCTCGCGATGGCAGTCGCCTTCGCGTCGCTCGCTCTGCCCATCTCCAGCGTGGCCAACGCCGCCGATGCGCGAGTGATCGTGGCGGACACCAGCGCACTGCCCGCTTCCGCTCGGATCGTGACCCAACCCCTCACGACCAATTTTGATGTCGCCTTGACTTTGCGAAATGCTGCGGGCCTCAGCAGTTTTCTCACCGCTCTCGACACGCCGTCGTCGCCCTTCTATCGCCATTTCCTCACTCCTACTCAGTTCGCCGCGCGATACGGTGCATCGCCGAGCACTCTGCAGAGAGTGCGTTCATATCTCGAGAAATTCGGCCTGCACGTCCGACTGGTCACTACGAGTCGGACTTTGCTCGAGATGTCGGGGCGAACCACGGCGATTGCCCGTGCCTTCGATACTCCCGTTGAAACAGTGCACCTGGCCGATGGTTCCTTGCGCGCTCAGTTCACTCGTCCGGCCACGTTGCCCGCATCGATTGCCCACGACGTCTCGGCCGTCGCTGGTCTCTCGAGCGTCGTGTCGCCCACCTCACGGATCGTGTCCGCACACGTGACCGCACCTCGCGCGGCGCACGTGACGCTACCGGGCACGTGCGCGAACGCCGCCGCCAGTGGCGCCAGTGGCGGTTACACGGTGCAGCAACAAGCTCAGCTCTACGGACTGTCGGGCGCGTGGAGTGCCGGCAAGAACGGAGCTGGTCAGACCATCGCCATCTACGAACTCGGCCAGTACAGCGCCGCCGACAGCGCCGTGTACTTCCAGTGCTACGGGTTGAACCCTTCAATCTCGACGGTCAGCGTCGATGGCGGCGCACAAGGTGGCTTCAGTAACGAGGCCACCATGGACGTCGAGGCCGCCGGCGCGCTCGCACCCGGCGCCGCCCTGAAGATCTATCAGGCGCCCAATGCCTCGTCCGGCCCCGTCGATCTGTTCGCTCAGATTGCGAACGACAACACCGCCTCGATCGTCTCCACCTCCTGGGGCGACTGCGAGATCGATCCGAGTGGAGCGGTGCAGGCCGAACAGGTGATCTTCCAGCAAATGGCGGCCCAGGGCCAGACGGTCATCGCAGCAGCCGGTGACAACGGCTCGTCGGACTGCACCGGTATCGTGTCGAACGCGCCCGCGGTGGACGACCCGGCCTCTCAGCCCTACGTCACCGGAGTCGGCGGTCTCAGCGTCACCTCGATCTCGCCGCTCACCCAAACGGTGTGGAACTCCAACGGCGGCGCGGGGGGAGGCGGCGTCTCACAGATTTGGTCGCGCCCGACGTGGCAGAGTGCCCCCGGGATCGCCCCCGGGGCAACGATGCGCATGGTGCCGGATCTCTCGGTGATGGCCGACCCTCTCGCCGGGTTCATCAACTACTTCACCAGCAATGCCAACGCCTGCCAGGGATGGTGTTCTATCGGTGGCACCTCAATCGGTGCACCGCTGGTGAGCGCCCTCGTCGCGACGGCCGCGCAGGTGTGCAACACGCCACGACTGGGCTTCATCAACCCGACCCTCTACGCCCTGGCGCGCAGTGGCAAAGGCTTCGTCGACGTCACCACTGGTAGCAACGATCTCTTCGGAACCGGTCAGTACAGCGCGGGCGTCGGCTACGACATGGCCTCAGGACTCGGTAGCCCCGACCCGACATTCGTCAATGACCTCTGTCCGAGCCCCGCCAGTCCCGCTCACAGCTCCCTGATCTCTTCCACCGCGACGAACTACGCCCTGAGCCCTTCACATTTCACGGTCGCACTGCGTGACGCGAATGGAAATCCCGTCACCGACACCGCGGTCACTCTCATCGTCCACGCGCACGCCGGAAACGTGCTCATCGATTCAGACCCCTCGAGCGCACGCGCCGCGAGTTCATCGCTCTACACCGTCACCAGCGACACCAACGGCAACGCCACCTTCACTCTGACGGCGAGCGAACCCACCTCGGTAGTGCTCACGGTGAAGCTACATGGGGCACCCCTCTACTCCACGACGCTGGTGGTTCACCCGGTTCCGCTCAATCGCCTCGCTCCGGTAACCCCCGCGGTGACAGGTGTGAGCCCCCGCCACCGCGGTGCGGTGATCACGTTGAGGCCACACGCGGCAAATACCCCCTTCGTCGTCGCAGTACAAATCAGTCTCGACGGGGGTCAGAACTGGCACTCCTACCCCGGGCGTGCTACCAGCATTGTGCTCACCAATCTCAAGGGGGCGAGTACGTATCTCATGAGAGTTCGCGCGAGAAACGCCATCGGCTATAGCCCAATCTCACGGGTACTACGTTTCACGACGCTTTCGTGATTCGCTAATTGGCGCCAACTAGGCTGAACGTACACGTTTTCGAGCGAGGAAGTCCCCCCATAGTCAAAGGATGCGAGTGAGGTTTCGACGAACAACAATGGTGGCCAATATCGTCATCATCGGCGCAACGCTCCCCGCGGTGGGGTTTGGTGTGGCGTCATCGTCGAACGGTGCCGCACCGCTCTTTGAATTCGACAGCACCGCAACCGGCTCATGGAGTACGCAGGGACTTTCCGCCGACCTCGGTGGGCACTCCATCATCGGTGGCGCCCACGCCGTCGCGGGTGATGGCGAGTTCGCGCTGAGCGCGCGGCTCGAGAATGGCGATCTCGGCCTCTTCGTGCGCAACGCGAGCACGACGACCGCCTTCTACAATCTCACCACACTGGTGAACGCCCCGGCGGCGGCGGCGGACCCCAACGTCTTCCTCGACCCTTTCGGCAACGTCGACGTGGTCTACGTCAGCACCCACAGTCGACTCATCCTGATCACGCCGCACGTGGTATCGACGCCGCTCACCTCGACGACGACATCACACGTCAGTTCGCATGCCATACCGGCCAATCAGAGCAACGTCCCGAGTGGTGGCGTCACGTCGTCAGCCCCCTTCAACGTCACCGACCTCACCGTCGTGAGTCATGTCCCCATGAGCCCCGGAGTGGTGAGCGTCTCGGTGTCGAGCATGTCGGCGATGATTGTGGACCGTTCTACCAAGGGTGACGCCGTCGTGCTTCCGATGCTGTGGCGTCAACTCAATACTCCCCCGTCACTGGGCGCCGCGGTTGACGTCACCGCACTCACCGGCTCACCGGCGTTGCTGAACACCCCCGTCTCCCTACCGGGCAACACCTCCGCGTTCGCGGCAACGACCACTGCGGGTCACGTCGAGTACTTCTCCCAGACGGTCGCTGGCACAGGATCATGGACGGCGACCGACGTGACCAACCTCTCGGTGAGTCCACCCAGTACGGGTCAGCTGTCAATAGCAACGAATGGTCCCACCATCTATATCGCCAGTCTCTCGACCGCCAATCACGTGCAATTGTTCGCCGCCGCCTCCACGAGCGCGGCGCTCTGGAAGTACCGTGACCTGACTTCGGTCATCACTGGTTCACCAGTGTGGACGGGCAATATCTTCTTGAGCGCCACTCCGACGTCGATCAATGTCGCGGGTCGCGCCGCCAACTGGGGTGACATCTACGACTACACCGACACACTGCCGGCAATCACGTGGACATCCAATGACGTTTCTCTCAGTGCGGGTGCCACGACGGCGAGCACCATCGCCGGAGTCACCGGTCTCTTCAATGGAACGTCTCTGCAACTCTTCGCCACGGGAGTGGGTACGGTCGCCGCGCGCGGCGTCGGGGTCTACGCGATTCCCCGCAATGACTGGACCCGCGCCATCACCGACGGTTGGCCCATCATCTCTGAGACCGGAGGTCTCGGTACTCTGAGCGCCCCCTGGGTGGGATTCGCCCCACCGACTCCCCTCACCCAATCGCCGGACTACTTGATGGGACGTAGCATCCTGGCCTCGAAGAAGCGTGAAACCTGGCTCTCCTTCTGGACCGTGAGTGGACCCCTCACCCCGGCGGATCAGACCCCGGCGTCCTATTACAACCATGGTTTTCTGGCGGGGCAGTGGGTGGCTCAACAGATCGACCAATACCACCTGACCGGCATGAACCTCAAGCCCAATTGGGTCATCCTCGACCCCGAGGGCTACCCCGACAACCACTCCGCGCTTGACGCCCCGGCCGGTTCCTCCAAGGCCGTCATCGCCCAGCACGCCACGTTCTGGGCAGCCATGCTCAACGGGTGGTCGACCGGGCTGAACGACGTCGATCCGAGTCTGCACCCCGGTGTCTATGCCTCCATGACCGAATACCGCAATTACCAGCTCACCAACACGGCACTGCCCGTATTCCAGGCCATCGCCTTCGGCGGGGGCGGGCCCATCCGCGTCGCTGGTTCGAGTGGCCACAACATCCTGGGCTATATCGCCTTCAATGCGGTCTGTACGCCCACCACCGCACTGCGCGCTCAGGAGAACACCTTGCTCAACCCTCCGTGGGCGGGACAGTTCAACACGCTGCAGTTCAACGCGGGTGTTTACTGCGCCCCGTAGGCTTCTTCCCATGAGCGACGACACCACCTCCCACGCGACCAACCAGGACCTGTTGGCACGACTCAAACACCTCGCCCAGCCTCTCGTCGATTCACTCGACTCGCGCCTGCGCGATCAAATCGATCACCGAGTGGACGAGCGGGTCGACGCATCCTTGTCCTCGCGACTCTCGGTGATCGAGCGCGCCATCGCCGACCTCGATCGCGCCATTAAGGAACTCGAAGCACGTTTCGATACTACGAACTAGCGCCGATCGCGGTCACGACGGATGACGAAGCGCACCGTCAAAATGGTCAAGACGATTATCGCTACGACGAAGAATCCGAAGACGAGATCGAAGGCGAGAGAGTAGATGACACCAGTCACGTCGACAGGCTAGCGATGTCACAGCGCATCGTCAAAGTAGTGGCGTGACAATGTTGGCTGCCCAGGAACCAGAGCTATTGATCGAGGTCTTGCGCGGTGACCGTGCTCAGCGACCGCGGCGCGATGACACTATCGCTGCCGGGCTGCGCGCGCTCATTGAGGACCACGTCTTCGAGGTCTTGGGCCCGCAGCGTCGTGATTCTGCCCTCGTGGTGACCAGTTCGACGATGCGACGCTCCGACTCACGACTCGAGATGTCTGACATCTCGCTCGGACGCGTTCGCGGAGTGGCAATCTCACTACTCCTTCGCCTCGTGGTGGCCCAGGTCCACGTGGAGAATCCTTTCGAAGATGCCGTGCGCGCCTGGCGCGGCGAACGTCCGCAGGACGAATTACTCGGCGTGGTCGAATACCTTGACGCGGACCAACGGGCGCGCCTACGCGCGGATGTCGAAGCACACTTCGCCACACTCACTCGGTGCCTGGGCCCCATTCCGAGCAATTGGTGGCCGCGAACCTCACTGCGCGCGCGTCAGATGTTCGGTGGTGGCAACGTGCGACTCCACGACGTTGTGGATCTGGCGGTGGGCTCCACTCACGGCGACTTCGCTAGCGTGGCCCTGGTCGACGTGACCACGTCACCACTGGATGCGGGGGCCGAACGCGTGATGCGTTTCCACGCCCTCGTGCAAACTCTACGAACCTCGATCGTGCCGCTTCGTACTTCAATGTTCTCGAGCGCGACGGGCGAACTCTGGTCGCTTGACGTCGACGCCGAAGTACTCATGCGCGCCATGAGCGACCTAGTCGAGATACTCACGACGGCGAGGTCCGACTCGTGAGCGCCCTCCTGCAACGACGACTCAGCGCCCGTGACCTTAGCGAACTCGTCGCGCACGCGCCGACGCAGTCAGCAACAATCAGTGACGAACACCGCGCCAGCCTGGCCAGTCGATTTCGCGCCGTGCCCAGTACCGAGCACCGCCGCCTCGACGCGTGGATGGTCGAGCAGGCCGGGCGACCTCCCGGTCCCTTCGCCTGGACTCCCGCCACCGCTCGGCGAATCTTAGGCAACAACGCCCTTCGACGAGTGATGCGCGAGCCCGACACCATCTTGGGTGCAGTGCGCGACGAGATCGCCGACCAACTCCTGCGGAGCGTCAATGGTTACGCGCGCGCCGGCTCGTTGGGTCACTGGCTGGGGGGTGTTGCACACCCCGTCCTCGGCCTGATCACCGCAGAAGCCGTCAATTGGGCTACTCAAGCCCTTGAGTGCGTCCAGGGCCTCGAAGCGGGCTGGCGGGTCCCCGCTAGCGATGTTTACTACGACGTCGCCACGGCGCGCACCACCCTCAGGGGACGGCGCGACGTCGTGGTTGGCGCCGATGCTGAGCGCGTTGTACTACGCATCCGCTCGGGTATTCCAGGTAAAAGTGCTGGTCATGGGCTACGAAGTGACTTAGCGGTGGAGACGCTCGCACACCCCGAAGGGGTGGCTCCTCGGCGCTACTTGGGTCTGTGGCCCGATGCGGGCCTGATCCTCGGTGTCGAGGGTTCCATGGAGAACGTACGTTCGGGTGCGAGCGATTTTGTGCGGGCCGCCGTGGCACAACGTCGCCATGGCCTCGTGCGCGCGGCCTAAAAGTCTGGAATAATCGACGAAGGCGGCGCGCCTAGTAGCGTGGATAGGTCATGACTAAGCGCACCTCCCTTCGTAATATCGCCATTATCGCCCACGTTGACCACGGCAAGACCACGTTGGTGGACGCCATGTTGCGACAAACCGGCTCCTTCACCGCCCACGAGGCGGTTACCGATCGTGTCATGGACTCCGGCGACCTTGAGCGAGAGAAGGGCATCACCATCCTCGCCAAGAACACTGCGGTGAAGTTTCACGACCTGACGATCAACATCATCGACACTCCCGGTCACGCCGACTTTGGTGGCGAGGTGGAGCGCGGCCTGGCCATGGTCGACGCCGTGGTACTGCTCGTGGACGCCGCCGAGGGGCCCCTGCCCCAGACGCGCTTCGTCTTGCGCAAGACCCTCGAAGCACGTCTCCCGGTAGTGCTCGTGATCAACAAGGTGGACCGCCCCGACGCCCGCACTGAAGCGGTCGTTGAAGAGGTAGAGAATCTCTTCCTCGACCTCGACGCTGACGAGCACCAGATCTCCTTCCCCATTCTCTACGCCTCGGCCCGTCAAGGTTGGGCGTCGACCGATATCAACGACACCTCGGGCGACCTCACGCCGCTGTTCCAGACAATTGCCGATTACGTTCCGTGCCCCGTCTACGAGGAAGGTCACGGACTCCAAGCCCTGGTGTGCAACCTCGACGCATCACCGTACTTGGGTCGTCTGGCCCTGTGCCGCGTCGTCAACGGCGAACTGATTCGCGGACAGCGCGTGGCCTGGTGTCGCATCGACGGCACGATTGAATTCGCCAAGATCACCGAACTCTTCATCACTGAGGCGCTCGACCGCGTGCCCGCCGAGAGCGCCGGTCCCGGTGACATCGTGGCCGTCGCCGGCTTCGAGGAGATCACCATCGGTGAGACGCTCGCGGACCCCGATAACCCCGTGGCCCTCACCCCCCTCAAGGTGGACGAGCCCAGCCTCTCGATGACCATTGGCATCAACACGTCACCGGTCGCCGGCACCGAAGGAAAACTCCTCACCGCGCGCCAGGTGAAGGATCGTCTCGACAAGGAACTCATCGGCAACGTTTCGCTGCGCGTTCTCCCTACGGAGCGCCCTGACGCCTGGGAGGTCCAGGGACGCGGCGAGCTGCAACTCGCGGTACTGATCGAGACCATGCGTCGTGAGGGCTTCGAACTTACCGTGGGCAAACCCCAGGTCGTCACCCGCCTCATCGACGGGAAGGTCCACGAGCCGGTCGAGCACGTGACCATCGACACCCCGGAAGAATTCGTCGGCAACATCACCACCTTGCTCGCGACGCGCAAGGGCACGATGACCGATCTCATTAACCACGGCACAGGGTGGGTGCGTCTCGAATGGCGCATCCCCGCGCGCGGCTTAGTGGGCATCCGCACTGACTTCATGACCGAAACGCGTGGCGCCGGCATGATGCACACGAACTTCGACGGTTACGAGCCGTGGTTCGGTGACATCCGCCTTCGCCAGAGTGGCGTCCTGGTTGCGGATCGTCGCGGGCCCACGACCGCCAATGCCCTCATCGATCTCGAGCCCCGCGGCACGCTCTTCGTCGGACCCGGCGTCGAGGTTTACGAAGGCATGATCGTCGGCGAGAACGCGCGCGCTGACGAGATGAACGTCAACCCCACCAAGGAAAAGAAGCTCACGAACATGCGCGCCTCGGGTTCCGACCACACCGAACGCATCACTCCGGCCACCGTCTTCTCCCTCGAACAGGCGCTCGAATTCATCGCCGACGACGAAGCGGTGGAGGTTACTCCCAAGTCGGTTCGACTGCGCAAGGTGATCTTGGACCAGGCGGGCCGCGCCCGCGCCCGCGGTAAAAAGAGCTAACCACCCGTCGTCTAGAATCTTGGACGGAGGGATGACAGAGCGGCCGAATGTACCGGTCTTGAAAACCGGCGTGGGCTTGCCCACCGTGGGTTCAAATCCCACTCCCTCCGCCACGTAGCGCGACTCGCGTTGAGCGGACCGCCCCGAGTGATCCCGTAGGGGACGCTCGCCGTACTATTAGGCGATGAGTCGTCACCCCGACACCGATGAGCACGCATCCGACGAGGCATTACTCGCGGGTATCGCCCTCGGTGACGACGACGCCGTCCTGGTCTTCGTGCGTCGCTACCAACGTCGCCTCTACGGTCTGGCCCTGGGCATCGTCGGTGATGCGGGAATTGCCGAGGACGTCGCCCAGGAGGCATTTATGCGTATCCTGCGCCACGCCGCGGTCTTCGACGTCCGACGCGGCACCGTGAGCACCTGGGCCCTGACCATCACTCGCAACCTCGCCATTGATGCGTTACGCCTTCGCCGCGCGTTACCCACCGCTCCCGACGATCTCGTCTTCATGAATCTGATCGGGCGCGATGCTGCACCCGAGGATGTCGCCGCGCGCGTCGACGAGGCGGCACCGGCGTGGGCGGCCCTCACGCAATTGCCCCCCGACCAGCGCCGGTGCGTCGTACTCGCGGCCGTCTATGGACGAACCGCCGCCGAAATCGCCGCGAGTGAGTCAATACCGCTCGGTACCGCCAAGAGTCGATTGCGTTTGGGTATGGCGCGCCTACGCGACGTCGTCGTCAAGGAGTCGCCGTGACCAGCCGCGACCCCGAGTGCATCACGGTCCGCGAGGACCTGGGCGAATTCGCCCTCGGTCTTCTGACCGGTCGCGAGCGGGCGCGCGTCCTTAATCACGTGACGTCGTGCGCGGCCTGCCAAGTAGAGCTCGAGGCCCTCACGACGGTCAGCGACCAGCTCATCGCGCTCTCCCCATTTACTGAAGCGCCGCTCGGTTTCGAATCGCGACTTCTGAGCCGCTATCACGCGCAGTCGCGACGACCCGTTCACCGATTTCTCCGTGTTGTCGCTATCGCGGCGGCGTCCCTGGTTTTGATCACGGCGGGTTTCATCCTCGCCCACCATGGTGCACTCCGTGGTTCGGCGACACCGCGCGCCGACAGCGCGGCACCAATCAGTGCGACACTGACCTCGAAGGGACGTGACCTCGGACACCTCTGGTTAAGCACGGGGACAACGGCGTGGATCTATATGTCCGTCAACGACGCGAACTGGACGGGTACCGCGTGGTGCAGTGTCACGTTACGCAATGGTCGCGTACTCGACGTGGGAGAATTCGCGATGGCCAATGGCTATGGAGCGTGGGCGGCGCGGCTGGACGCGTCGAGTAGCGACGTCCGGTCCGCGCGGGTAACCGACGCCAGCGGTCACGTAATCGCGTCGGCCACGCTCTCGGCCTGAGAAATCTTCTCGTCACGAGTGATCCCTCCCGGGAGTTCGTGCGTACACCTCAACGATGAGCAAGCGACCACACACTGTGCCACCGGACCTAGTCACTCGCTCACGTCCTGACCGCGAGCAATCTAAGGAGATCTACCCCATGAGCCTCACGCAAGCAACCCACCCAGCCCGACGGTCGCGTGCTCGACGAGTCATCACCAGCGCGAGTGTCGCGGCGCTCCTCACCACGCTCGGCGTAGCCACCACCTCTGGTGCCTCCAACGCTCACGCGTCGAGGCGATTTCTCGTGTCAACTCTCGTCACCAAGAACTTCGGCACGATACTGCAGAGCTCACGCACGGTCTACACACTGACGCCCTCTAAAGTTCCCTGCACGGCGACATGCCTCGTCTATTGGCCCGAGGTTCTCCTGCCCAAGGGTACGACCAAGGCCACGGCGGGCCACGGTGTGAACCCCGCGCGTCTCGGAACGATCAAGCGTCCAGGAGGGCGCCTGCAAGTCACGTACCAAGGTAGGGCCCTCTACTGGTTCTCCTTCGACAAGGCTCCCGGTCAGGTCAAGGGCAACGTGCGCGACACGTGGGGCAAGTGGTCGGTGGTCGTGGTGAAGCCCGCCGCGAAGGGCCAGGGGACGGCGAGCTCCGCGGGGGGTGGCGGTGGCATCGGCTTTTGAACTCGAGGCTCGCCACGTCGTGTCGACGACCCCGGTCCCCCACGTGCGCCGCGCGCGTTCGACCCGTCCGCGTTGGCTGGGCACTCACCTGTACCTACCCGCGTTCACCATCGTCGCCATAGCCGTCGCGCTGATCGCCCTCGGCGTAGCCAGTCACTGGGGGGGTGACAGTTTCGCCGCGTCACTGTCCAACCTGCGCGTCGTGGTGGTGGGACCGGCGACGCTGGCCCTCCTCGGAGTTTTCCTCGTGGTGGAGCGACTGCGTCCGGCCCAGCGCCGACCGGCGCTCGCCCGCGGCTATCGCCACGACGCTCTCTACACCGTGCTCAACGCGACGCTCGTCGCGCCCCTCGTGGTAGCCCTCTCGCTGTCCTTCTCGGAGGTGGCGCGACGTAGCGCGCCGTGGATCGTCGTACCGCACCTCGCACTCGTTCCCCACTGGCTGGTGATCGGCGTGCTCTTCGTGGCGATGGACGCGTGCAACTGGCTGGCCCACTTGGCGAATCACCGCATCGAGATGCTCTGGCGCTTCCACGAATTGCATCACTCCCAAGAGGACATGAGCGTGCTCACCGTCTTTCGCACCCACCCGTTGATCCACGTGTCGTATCTGATCACCCTGATCCCCGGAGTCGTGCTGATAGCGAACGGAACCATCCCGACCGCGCTGCTGGTCGCCTACGCGGCCGTCGTCGCCTTCGAGCACTCCAATACCAACGTGGGCTTTGGTCCGCTCGGACGTGTTTTCGTCAGTCCGAACTATCACCGTCAGCACCATCGTCTCCAAGGGCGCCAGGACATCAACCTCGGCTTCGCCCTCACCATCTGGGACCAGCTTTCGCGCCGCGCGGTCTTTCCCACCCCCGACACGATTCGTATCGATACTGGTCTGCCCGGACGACCGCTGCGCGTGGAGCACTCGGGTGATCGCCCGCGCCATCTCCTCGTCCTCATGGTGCAGCTGGCTGGGCCCTTTCGTCACGTCGAGCGCAGTGACACGATGGCGGAGGTGCCGTAGTGGCGATGTCGACGGACGATCGCGAGGGGCGCACCCCACTGCTCGAACGCACGATCCTGCGCGGCACTCCCGCCGCGTGGAGTGCGGACATCGCCCTGGTGGGCGCTCGTGTGGTGCTCGCGTGGATCTTCACCTACTACGGCGCCGGGAAGCTCTTCGCGTGGTTCCACGGACCGGGACTTCATCGCACGGCGGTGTTCTTTGCCGCGACCGCGCACCTGCGTCCGGGCATGTTCTTCGCGGTACTCGGTGGGGTCATTGAATTCGGCGCCGCGTGGTGCGTGGCGCTCGGACTCTTCACGCGACTCGCGAGCCTCGCTCTGGTGGGCGATCAGATACTGGCCATGGTCACGGTGACCTGGGCCAACGGCATCAACTCCTTGTCCAACACGCCCGGTTACGAATTCAATCTGACGCTCGTCGCCCTGGCCCTGGTCATGGTGATCTTCGGGGCGGGACGCCTTAGTGGCGACGCACTTTGGGCGCGCCGCTTGCGCACAACGCGCCGGCGGGCCCACGTGCCGTGAGCTACACCCCAACGAGCGAGACGGTGTCCGCGCGACGAATCTCGTGGCGCACCACGCGACTGACTCGAAGCCTGGCCAACGCGATGGGAGCCCTCGGCGCCGGCTGGTTCGCCTGGTCGGGTTTTCGCTACTACGAAGTGACGCACTCGCTCATCGGCGCGGTTTTCCTGGTCGAGCAGATCTGGGTCGTCCTCGCCTACCTAGTGCGGCGACCCGCCCAGCGACTGAGCACCCGTCGCGGCGACTGGCTCCTCGCCTTCGCCGGAACTTTCGGGGGTGTGCTCTTTCGACCACTGGGGAGCCACCCGCAGTGGGGGGTGGTCGCGGGAACACTGCTCCAGGCGTTAGGACTCGCGCTGTGCGTGACGTCCTTTGCAACACTGGGTCGTTCCTTCGGATTCGCCGCCGCGGACCGTGGGCTCAGAGTCGCCGGTCCCTACGCAGTGGTGCGCCATCCCCTCTACGCCTCCTACCTCCTCTTACAGTTGGGCTACGTCGTGCAGAGCGTCTCGTGGCGCAACGTAGCGGTAATGATTTTCGTCAGTGGCTCCAACCTGGGTCGAGCCCTCACCGAGGAGCGCCTTCTCTTAGGGAACGCTTCGTACGATGCCTATCGCCGGCGGGTGCGCTGGCGACTGGTGCCGGGCCTCTGGTAGGGATACACCGTCACGACCGTGACACCCCCGTGACGGTGTTGAGCGCCATGCCGTGTCACAACGGACACGGCCCCTTTACCCGGACTCTCTAGTTTGAAGGAATGTCCACTCTCCTCATTGCCGACCCGGAGCGTTGAAATGATCAACACCCCCACCACCATCGACGAGCTCTTCGCCCTCTACGAGCACCACGGACATCGCAAGTACGGCGAGGACGTCACGGGACGAGAGCATGCGCTGCAGTGCGCGGCTCTCGCCTTCGGTGACGGCGCAACCCGGGAACTAATAGTCGCCGCGCTCTTCCACGACGTGGGCTGGTTCCTCATCGACGACGAGTCACCCGACGACGTGGTCCTCGTCAGTGACGACCACGCCGCGCTGGGGGCACGCATCCTCTCTCCTCTCTTCGGCCCCGACGTCGCTCAGCCCATCGCCCTGCACGTGCTGGCCAAGCGATGGCGCTGCACCATCGATCCCGACTACTACGACGAACTCTCCGCGGCGTCACAGGTAACGTTCGTCGCCCAGGGTGGCCCGCTCACCACCGACGAGCGAGAACGGTTCGAAGCGCTACCGGGTTTCGTGACCGCCATGGCGTTGCGCTCCTGGGACGACCGGGCGAAGGTGCCCCACCTCGAGGTACCGGACCTCGAGCACTACCGGGCCATGGCGACTGAACTCGCCCACGCGTGGCACCGTCCCGCGTCAGTCTGACACGGTGCTATCTGACGCGCGTCCGTCTGACACGGTGCTGTCTGTGCGCGATCGCGCACGAATAGAACCCGCACCCGTCAAAACCAGCATCGTCGCCCCGGAGAGCGCAAAGCTTTCGCGTGCGCCTACCGAAGTGCCGACCCAACCCACCAGGGGGCTGAGGAACGGCATGCAACCCGGCAGGGCCATGGACCAGAGCGCCATGACTCGTCCGCGCAGGGCGAGTTCTGTTTCGAACTGCACCAGGGCATTGGCGCGCGCGATAAACCAGATCGAAACGCAACCCGTGACCGCGAGGCCCGCGTAGAGTTCACCGGCGTTGCGGGCGCTCGCCGTCGCGATAACGATTGCACCCGTTGCCGCGGCCAAGATGAGAACCGAACTCCGACGCGGCAGCGCGTGACTCGCGGCGGCGGCCAGACCACCGAGGATCCCCCCTATTCCGAAGACCGACATCATCAATCCGTACCCTCCGGCGCCGAGATGAAAGACGCGGGTCGCCAATAGCGGAAGAGGGACGTTCATGTTGAAGAGCATCCCTGACGCCGCGGCGAGAAACAACACGAGCCGGATGGTGGGGTGACGCCAGGCGTATCGCCACCCCACGATGAATCGCGGATCGTGCTGAGTACTGTGCGCTCGAGGTACCCGAGCGATATGTCGATGCGTCACCAACACCGCCAAGGACGGCACGAATGATAGGGCGTTGGCCCAACAGCACGCGCTCACTCCCTCGGTGGCGAGAAGCAGACCGCCGAGCGCCGGGCCGACCACGCGCGAGGCATTGATCACCACTTCGTTCAAACTGACCGCGCTGTTGAGCCGCTCGGGACCCACGAGGTCGTTGACGTAGACCTGACGGGCCGCAGTGTCGGGCGCACCCACGACCCCGGACGCGAAAGCGGTGGCGAAGACCATCCACACTTTCACCGTGCCGGTCGCGGTGATAATGGCCATGACCACCGAGAGGGCGATGTACAGGCTCTGCGTGACCATCAGTAACACCCGTCGGTCGACGCGATCGACCAGGGCCCCCGAGAAAGGACCCGCCAACAACATCGGCAAGAGCGCCGCGGTGGTCAAGAGGCCGAGGTCCACCCCGCTATGGGTCAACTGCAAGACGAGCCACGACAGCGCTACGACCTGGGTCATCGTCCCCGACGCCGAGAGGACCTGGCTGAAGAACCACTGTCGATACGACCGAACACCCAGGGCCGCGAACGTGGTGCGCCAACGAGGAGTCGGCGAGTGTACGCCGGAGAGTCGCCGGGTCACTGGCTGGCACACTCCTCTCGCACTAACTTTCCTTCGACGCGACCGTCCAACGCCGCGCGGAGGTCGGACTAGTGGCCACCGGGCGATCGGGCGTATTGCACGGTGTTGGACGCGATTGCCTCGCGGTACCAACGAAAGCTCTCCTTGGGTAGTCGAGCGCCGGTGGGGAAGTCAACCCACACGATGCCGAAGCGCCGCGAATAGCCAAAGGCCCATTCGAAGTTATCCAGCAAGCTCCACACGAAGTACCCCTGCACGTTGACTCCCGCATCAATAGCGTCGTGCACCGCCGAAATATGCTCTTGCAGGTACGAGACTCGATTGAAATCGAGGACGTGGCCATTGGGGTCAACGTAGTCGTCGAAGGCGGCGCCGTTCTCGGTGATGTAGATCGGCACCGTGGTGTACTCATCGCGGATGCGAACGAGCAGGGCGGTGAGTCCGGCGGCCTGAATCTCCCAATCCATCGCCGTACGGTCGCGGCCGGGGGTCTCGAGACCACGTAGGCGTAGGTCGGGGAACTGGTCGCCCGTCGCCACGATGTAACCCGCGGTTCGGGCCTGTGTCGCGCGGGACTCGTCGACGACGGTGGCGGGCGAGTAATAGTTCACGCCGAGGAAATCGAGGGGGCGAGAGATCAGTTCGAGGTCTCCCTCACGTACCACCGAGAAACCGGGCGAGTAGGACGAATAGTGCGCGAGCATGTCCTCGGGGTAGTGACCATGGAAAATTGGGTCGAGGAAGAGGCGATTGAGATTCCCATCGGCGCGCCGTGCGGCGGCCACGTCGAGGGGGTCGTCGCTCCCCGGTCGATGGTCGCTCAAGTTCAACGTGATCCCCACCTTCGCACCCGCGACCGTCTCGCGCAGGATTGGCATCGCGAGACCATGAGCCAACAAGAGGTGGTGATTCGCCGCCGCGGCCATACCGATGTCGTGAATTCCCGGTGCGTGATGTCCCGAGCCGTAGCCCAACCATGAGGAACACCAGGGCTCGTTAAGGGTGATCCAACGTTCCACGTCGTCACCGAGGGCGCGCGCAACGACCTCAACGTAATGGGCGTAGGCCTCGGCGGTGCTGCGCACCGTCCACCCTCCGCGATCTTCGAGGGGTTGGGGCAAGTCCCAGTGATAGAGGGTCAGCGTCGGCTCAATGCCGCGGTCGCGCAGACCATCGACGAGTCGGCGGTAAAAGTCCAGTCCGGCTTGGTTGACCGCTCCGGTGCCGTCGGGAATGATCCGGGGCCAGGCCACCGAGAATCGGTACGCCCCGATACCGAGGTCGGCCATCAAGTCGAGGTCCTCATTCATCCGGTGGTAGTGATCACAGGCGACATCGCCATTGTCGCCATTCCACACCGCCCCCGGCGTGTGACTGAAGGTGTCCCAAATAGAGGGGCCACGACCGTCCGCGGTTGCGGACCCCTCAATCTGGTAGGAGGCGGTCGCCGCGCCCCAGAGAAATTCGGGCGGGAAATGGCGAGTGCGATCGTTGGAATTTGAGCTGGTCACGGGGAGAGTCTCCTGCTGATTGTTGGTGGTGCACTGCGGAGCCGCTTCGTCGTGCGACCTCACCGAGTTGGGAGTAGGTGAGGCCGCACGTCGAAACGGCGGAAATCATGTTTCCTTTTCGTGAGTCGTGGCGGCCCCCACGAAGGG
>VFSW01006121.1_pt1 | contig 17724 bp, 10 predicted proteins | sample 5358111 | NCBI WGS metagenome assembly VFSW01 (sample SAMN11554181, study PRJNA540505) | mine drainage metagenome | isolation source: sediment from site ElyBrook_90M | place: USA: Ely Copper Mine, Vershire, VT | collected 2017
CCCCCCCCTCGTCCAGCTTTTTCTTCCCACCCGCCGCGGCCTCTGCCGCCTCCCGCGCAGCCTTCCGTCGCTGCCCGTCTTCAAAGAGTTGCGCCTCCGCCTCCCGCTGCGCTTCCTTCCTGGCTTCTTCCGCCGCGCGCTCGTCCACGTCGTCCCAATAAATCCGTGACAGGAGGTCTCCCCACTTGGGGTCCGCGGGAAGCGAACACACGATGCCCCGCAGCCAGATCCCGGGCGTGATGCCTCCATACACGGCATCCTTGTCCTTCGTCATTTCCAGAAGGCCGCGCAGGTTGTTTACCGCGAGATTGAAACGCAACTGCACCGCGTTTGAGGTGACGGGCTTTCCTTCAGCGTCCGAGCAGTACTGCGCCACGGTCTCCCAGTCGTGGCCATCCAGCACCAGGCGCACGGTGCGTTGCTGCAACTCGGAGAGCTTGCTGAGGTGGTCCAGGATAAATCGTATCGTGTCCTTGTGTTCCAGCGCTTCGATCGCGTCGGCGGATCGCAGCGCTTCAGGGGTGTTATCCAATGAGCCGATGGAAGGCTAGAACACCTGGCCTTCGACCCTCACCCTCGCCTCTTCAATGTCGCGTCGAGAGCGGTCGAGCCCTGCATGGTCCTCGGCGAGACCGACCCCAGCCTGCCGACCCCTCCCGATCGGTTGCCCCGGTGACCCGAAGAAAAAGAAGAAATCGACAGAGGGACACGAAAGGTTTGGGGTCCGTCGTCCTTTATAGGATGAGGGCTGCGAGGCTCCGAGCGAACCGGGATGGTCCCAGTGCGCCTCGGGAATCGTGCGCACTCCGTGCCCGAGACCGAGAACCAATCACCACGGTCGGACGGCAGATCAAGGAGGGTGCAACCATGAGCACCAAGAAGAACACAGGCGTCCGCAACCACACCCCGAACATGGCCCCCATTCAGGCCGGAAGCGAGGTGACGGGTCCCCCGTCGGCCGCCGTCCCCACCACGTCCACCGCGGGAACCACCCCCGCGGCGGGAGCCCTCACGGATGTGACCCCGAGCGAGTTGCTCGCGGTCGAGGCCGGGGCCAAGGCCTTTCGCGAGAGCTTTGCGAGCATCCTCGCAACGCTCTACGCCTTGCTCGGGGTTTTCCCCAAGCAGGGCAAGGCCCGAACGACGGCTGTCTCGGGGCAGCGCAAGGCGACTGCGGCGCAGTGGGCCGAGCTCCTGAGCGAGCACCCGGACATCACATCCTCGGTAACCCCCGACGCCATCAGCGCCGGGCTCGCCGTGGACGCAGCCCTGGCGATGGTCAAGCGAGACCTCCAGCAGACACTCCCTATCTTGGAGGCCTGCGGGCGTCAGGCTGCGAACGGGTCATGTTCCGAAGCCGCGGTGGTTCGTTCCGCAGCCAGGATCCTGGCCGTCAACAACGCGGTCCTCGCGGCGAAGATCGCCTCGATCGACCTGGCGCTCCGGCGTGGCAAACAGGTAACGACCACGGCGGACACCGCGGCAAAGGCCGCAAAGGCCCAACAGCGGGCAGAAGTACGCGCCGCACGGATGGCCGCAAAGGCTGCGAAGGCAGCACGGAGCGCGGAGCGGGCAGCCCAGGCCCACGCCGACAACCACCCGACGACACCGGACGTGGTGATCGTGCCCGCGGGCACCACGACCCCGGCGACCGCGCCGGGTACCCCCAACGGCTCCCCGCCGAAGGGATAGACAGAGACCCAGAAGTACGAACCCCCCGCGTTCCAACGACTGCCTGTGTGGGCAGCCCGAGGGGCGCGGGGGGATTCGTCTACGGGCACGGGGCCCGTTCGTGGGTCCCCGGGTCCCTGGACCCATGGACACGAAGAACCCACGGCTTTTGACACACTCTCTCACTGTACAGCGCAGACGGATGGACGTCGGCCGCCGAGGTCTGGTACGTGGGGGCTACACCGCGGGAGCGATGGCCTGCAGGGAGTGTGCGTCGCCGATTTCTCGCCCTCGGGCCGAATCGACGCGACACTACCGTCCCAACCGTACTGTCACGGTCTGTGGAAGAGCCAGTGGAGAGAGCATTTGTCTTCCGTGACCGACGAAGCCGTGACGCTCTGGAACCGGGTCCTCGAGTCGCTCTCGGGCCGCGTTGGCGCCCAGATGATCGACAAGCTCCTCCGACCGTTGGAGGCCGTCGATGCGTGCAGTGGCGTGCTCCTCCTGCGAGCGCCCAATGACTTTACCCGGGACTGGGTCACCAAAGCCTACGCCGGAGTCATCGAAGAACACCTCCGGACCGTCACCGGCGAAGACTGGGCGTTGCATTGGTCCCAGAGCCCCCCGATGTCCCTGTCACCGTCGGCCAAGGTGCCGCCGCCACGGGTCAATCCTCCCCCACGGACGACACCGCGAACGCGACCCGCGACGGCCGCCGCAGCGCCTCGCACGGCGGTTCTCCATCCGAGCTCCATGGCGTCGCCCGGGGGGATGCACTGTGGACTGTCCCCGCGGTACACGTTTGACCAGTTTGTGACCGGACCGTCCAACCAGATCGCGCACGCGATGTCCCTGGCCCTCGCGAATCTCACGGGGCGACGGGTCAACGTGCTGTTTCTGTGCGGAGGCACGGGGCTGGGCAAGACGCATCTGTCCAACGCCATCGGCCACCAGATCCTGGAGCAGAACCCCCACGCGCGGATTGTCTACGTCTCGGCCGAGACGTTTACCAACGACTACGTCACGTCCATCCAGCAAAAAAAGATGGAGGAGTTCCGCGGGAGGTACCGCAACGACTGCGATGCGTTGATGCTGGACGACGTGCAGTTTCTGGCTGGCAAAGAAGGCACGCAGGACGAGTTTTTTCACACGTTCAACACCCTGTACCAGTTGAACAAACCCATCGTGCTGACCTCGGACGTGCTCCCGCAGAAGCTCCAGGGCATGGCCGAACGGCTGCTTTCGCGTTTCGCCTCGGGCCTCGTCGGTGAGATCTACGCGCCCGAAATGGAAACCCGCGTGGCCATCCTCCGAAAAAAAGCCATCCAAGAACACGTCCAGATCGACGACGAAGCGGCCTTTGCCGTCGCCGCCGCGGTGAGCTCCAACGTCCGCGAGCTCGAAGGCACATTGATGAAGCTGGCGATCAAAGCCAGCATGTCAGGCCGTACCGTCATCGACGGCGCCCTCGTCCGCGAAACCCTTCGCATCGGCGCCCGACCGACGGTGACCACGGTCGAAGACATCCAACGTGCCGTGTGTGAACACTTTCGGATCAAACTCCAAGCGCTTACCGGGAGAGACCGCCACCGCGAGGTCGCCCTGCCGAGACAAATCGCGATGTACCTCGCCAGGGTGCACCTCGGGACCTCGTTCCCGCAGATTGGCGCAAAGTTCAACGGCAAGGACCACACCACGGTGATCTCGTCGGTGCGCAAGGTCGAAAAACTCCTCGTTGCTTCCTCCGAGGTGCAGCAAGCCGTGGAGTCCATCTCCGCCCGGCTTGGATTCACCCCGTCCCAGCCAGGTGAAAAACCCTCGCCGAGGGATTACCCCTCCAGCGGAACCGGGGGCTAGGATGTACGTCCAGGTGACCTGGTTGCAACCCGGCTGCAACCCTGTGGACATCCCTGTGGACCACCCCTGGGGACGTCCCTGTGGACAGCCCCGTGGGGGATCTTCCACACGGTACCCACAGGGGGGTACCCGCGGGGTACTCACCGTGATACGTCAACGCCTTCCGTAACTTGCCGACTTATCCACGGTGTCCACAGGCTCTACGACGACGTACTGAATTCATGAATTCATACCCTTACAAGAACCAGACGCGGGGACCGGATGGGTCCCCAGGTGAGGACAGATGGAGTTCGTGCTGAACAAGCGAGACTTCGTGAAGGGTCTCAGCCGGGTCCAAGCCGTCGCGGATAAAAAATCCACGATGACCATCTTGATGAACGTGCTCATCGCCGCAGACTCCAGCGGCAACGTCCGTCTCGCCGCCACGGACCTCCTCTTGTCCGTGACCGCAACCCTCCATGCGGATGTCCGCAAGGGAGGTTCTGTTGCTTTGCCCGCGCGGCATCTATTCGACATCGTCAAGACCCTCCCCGAGGGCGAAGTGACGGTGACGGTCGCGCAGAATCACAGCGCCCGCATCCGCGGGGGCAAACGCCGCTTTGACCTTGTCGGAATGCCCGGCGAAGACTTCCCGAGCCTCCCCGAAATCGGCAAGGTCCCGATGGTCAACGTCCCCGTCGACGACCTCGGGGATCTCATTGCACTTACATCGTTTTCGATGTCCACGGACGACAGCCGCCCGCACTTGTCCGCCGCCCTCTTCGAGATGTCCGGCGACGTCCTTCGGATGGTCTCCACGGACGGCCGCAGGCTCTCCAAGGCCGAACGGACGATCCCCGGGATGTCTGCCTCCAACAAACTTCTCATCCCCGCTCGCAGCATCCGCGAACTCCAGCGGGTGGTAGACGAAGCCCACGCAGAGAAAACCGAGCGCAAGGACGCTTCGGCGGCCACCATCGCCATCGGTGCTGCCACCTCCCGGGGTCCGGTGTTTTTTCAGCGGGACGGGATGACGCTTAGTTCCAAACTCGTCGACGCAGCTTTTCCTTCGTACGAACAAGTCATCCCCACGGGGCCAGACCGTACGGTCGAACTCTCTCGCCGGGAACTCCTCAACGCCCTCCGTGCCGTGTCCCTCGTTGCTGACGATCGCACGAGCGGGGGCAAGCTCCAGATGTCCGGCTCGCGGGTCGTGGTGTCCAGTGACAACCCCGACGTGGGCGCCGGCATGGACGAAATCGACGCCGACATCAAAGGCGACGACCTCACCATCGGGTTCAATTCAAAGTACGTCATCGACGTGCTTAGCTCCCTGACATCCGACCGCGTCGCCCTGGATCTCTCCGGCGAACTCGACCCTGGGCTCATCCGCCCCGTCGGCCGCGATGACTTCATCGGCGTCATCATGCCCATGCGCATCTAGGTTCTCCCAGACGGAGCCCGTCGCTCTGTCCCAGACACCCTCCATGGCGGTTTCTGTACGCATCACCGGGCTCGTGGTTGCGGGCTTTCGCAACCTCTCGGCCGTCAAGATCCAGCCCGACCCCACGGCCAATGTTCTCCTTGGGTGCAACGGCCAGGGCAAGACTTCCGTCCTTGAGGCGATTGACTACGCAGCAACGCTCCAGTCTTTTCGCGGAGCGTCCCGGACGCAGCTCGTCGGCCATGACGTTCCTGTCGCCCAGGTGCTGCTTGGCGTAACGGGAAAAGACCACGCCAGGGAGTACCGCGTACGGCTCACCCGCACCACCCGTGAAGTCCGGCTTGACGGCAAGTGTCCCGACCGCGCGGTGGAGTACTTCGGCGGCGCTGCCTGCGTGGTCTTTCAACCCGGCGACCTGGAACTTGTACGTGGCTCACCCGACAGCCGCCGACGCTTGCTCGATCGGGTGTTGGTCCGCGTGGTCGAGGGCTACGGCGAGGCCCTCAAGAGTTACGCTCGGGCGTTACGGTCCCGCAACCAGGTCCTTCGGGATGGCACACCCGATGTCCGTGCCGTGCAAGCCTACGACCCGGCACTTGCCCGGTACGGAAGCACCATTGTCCAAACGCGACAGTCCGTGGTCGAAGACATCGTCCGGGCCTCCCGGCAAGCGTTGGACGAACTCGCGCTCCGTGCGGACATCTCCGTGAGCTACCGCCCGCGCGGGCTTTCGGATCCCGAGGCGTACCTCCGGTCCCTGGCCAGTGGGCTCGCAACGGACATCGCCCGACGCGCCACGGTGCTGGGACCGCACGGAGACGATGTGATCCTCGGGTGGGGCGGACACCCTGCACGGGTGGTCGCGAGCCAGGGACAATGCCGTGCCCTCGCCCTCGCGCTCCGACTCGCAGAACTCCATGTCATTGAAGCACGCACGGGAGCCGTGCCGGTGTTGTTGTTGGATGACGTTTCGAGTGAGCTGGATCGCGAGCGCACGGAGCGGTTGTTTCGCCTGGTGGGTTCACTCGGCGCGCAGGTGTGGGTGACCACCACGGACCCTGGCATCGCAAAGATGGTTCCCGGTGCGCGGGTGGTGCAGGTCCAGGCGGGTGAAGCGTTGTCAGACCTTGCGGGAAACCCTCGGGAATGGTAAGACTTTTCTGTAGGAAATCGGAGCACTTACGCAATGCAAAACGGTCCTGGCGAGGAGCCTGTCGAAGCACTCCAGCCGTCTGTGCCATCCCTCCCCCCACTGCCCGCGGACTACGACGTCGGAAACATCCGGTTGCTCAAGGGTCTCGAAGCCGTGCGCACCCGTCCTGGGATGTACATCGGTGACATCCACGACGGGACTGGGTTGCATCACTTGGTATGGGAGGCCGTAGACAACTCCATCGACGAGTACTTCGCCGGGGCCTGCACACGGATCGACGTTCGTTTGGGAATGGACGGTTCGGTGCGGGTCGAGGACGACGGCCGTGGGATCCCCGTAGGGATTCACCCGGAAGAAGGGATTAGTACGGCACAGTTGGTGATGACCAACCTGCACGCCGGGGGAAAGTTTGACAACGAGAGTTACAAGGTCTCGTCAGGGACCCATGGCGTAGGGATCAAAGCCGTCAACGCCGTGAGCGAGTGGTTTGTGCTTGAAATCTACCGCGAAGGCCATCGGTGGTTTCAAGAGTACCGCAAAGGCATCCCGGTCGCGCCCATCGCCATGCTCGAAGCGTCGGAACGGCACGGGACCACGGTGGCTTTCAAACCCGACCCGGCGATTTTCACCATGACCGAGATCTCGTACGAGATTCTCGAGAACCGACTTAGGGAGCTGGCATACCTCAACGCGGGTCTCGAACTGTCACTCGCCGACGAACGCCGTGGGGCAGAGACCCAGGCGTTTCTCCAGCGCGGGGGCATCGCAGAGTACGTAAAGTTCTTGAACGGGGCGAAGAAATGCATGGAGGGCGAGCCCCTGGCGGTTCGCGGGGAGCAAGCTACGGAAAAAGGCACGGTGGTGGTCGAAGTCGCCCTCCAATGGACGGACTCCCTGTACGAATCCGTGCTGGCGTTTACCAACAACATTCACAACAAAGACGGTGGTACCCACGTTTCGGGCTTTCGCACGGCGCTCACCCGCTCCCTCAACGGGTACGGCACCCGGTACAACCTCTTGAAAGACCTCAAGGGCGAGCCCTTGTCCGGCGAAGACGTCCGCGAGGGGCTTACCGTGGTGATTTCGGTCAAGCACCCGAACCCGTCGTACAGTTCGCAGACGAAGCACAAGCTCGTATCGTCTGAAGTGCAGGGCATCGTCGCGGGGGTTGTATCCGACAAACTCGGGGATTTTCTTGAGCAGAACCCTGTCATCGCGAAGCGTGTGGTGGCCCGGTGCGTACTCGCTGCAGAAGCCCGGGAGGCTGCCCGCAAGGCAAGGGAATTGGTTCAGCGCAAAGGGGTGCTGGACGCGAGTTCGCTGCCGGGCAAACTGGCAGACTGCCAGGAGCGAGACCCTGCGAAGTGCGAACTTTTCATCGTTGAAGGGGATTCTGCAGGAGGCTCCGCGAAGCAAGGCCGGGACCGAAAGCGTCAAGCGATTCTCCCGTTGCGGGGCAAGATCCTCAACGTCGAACGCGTGCGCTTCGAGCGAATGCTTTCAAACCTCGAAATCGGCACGTTGATCACGGCCCTGGGCGTGAGCATCAAAAACGACCTTCGCGCGGACGACGACCCGGACGGTCCCGTAGGGGCACGACTGGATCTCGAACGCCTGCGGTACCACAAGATCTGCATCATGACCGACGCCGACGTGGACGGGAGTCACATCCGCACGTTGCTTCTCACGTTTTTCTACCGGCAAATGCCTGATCTGGTGGAGAAGGGCTACCTGTACATCGCCCAGCCACCGTTGTACGGCGTGCGCCGCGGCAAAAAGACTATTTACGTCAAAGACGACGAGGCCCTCGCGCGGCATGTCATCGAAGCTGGCACGGATGGAATGACCCTTCGGACGCCTTCGGGAGACCTTACGGGCGACCCGCTCCGTGAGCTTTTGTCAGAGCTGCACCGCGGGTCCAACGTGCTGGACAAACTCTCGCTGCGCTGCGAGCCGGACATCGTCCGGGCGATGGTGAACACTCGGGCCATCCAGCACGACACCCTCCGGGATCCCACGGCGATCGCGGCTGGAATGACGGTGCTTGAAGCCTATCTCCAAGAGAACCACCCTGAACTGCTCCCGTTGCGGTGGCACACGGAGGCGGACCCGGAGCACCATGGACACCGGGTGGTGGTGCGGATCCGTAACGGTTCTGCGGGGAGGACGACGGTGCTGTCCGCGGGCTTTCTCGATTCGCCCGAGGTACGGGCGCTCATGGCGATCGAGCATCGGTTGGACGGGCACGGTGCAAAGCCCTGGGTGCTGACCGACGGCAAGACGGACACGGAGATCCCCCACGGCGCCGGGTTGTACGCGGCTGTGGACGCCAAAGGCCGCAAGGGAGCGACCATTCAGCGGTACAAGGGCCTTGGAGAAATGTCCGCGGAACAGCTCTGGGAAACCACGATGGACCCGGAGCGTCGAGCCATGCTGCGGGTGCGCGTCGACGACGCGGCCCTCACAGACGCCGTGATGACCCTGCTCATGGGCGACGAGGTCGAACCGCGGCGGGCCTTCATCGAAAAAAACGCCCTCAACGCACGCAATCTGGACATCTAGCCACGGCACACTCTCCAGGGCCTACAGACCCTTAGGGTAACCCAGGGTCCACGGTGGGAGCGTCGGACTCTGGGTCGGATGAAAGGGCTTTGTACGCAGGGTGTTGAGAGACCTCTGCGGGCGTACCCACGGCTTCGACCCTGTGATTGGCGCCAAGGACCACGACGTGGTCGACCCAGCGTACGAGGTCGGCTCGATGGGTGACCAGCACCACGGCCCGCGTACGGCCTTCGGCATGCAAAGTCTCAGCGAGCACGTCCCGGCCTGCCCGATCGAGCCATGCGTCGGGTTCGTCCAGGACAACCAGTTTTGCGGTACGGACAAGCGCCCGCGCCAGGGCCATCCGTCGTTGTTCCCCGCGCGAGAGCGCGCCGGCCAGATGGTCAGCCCGTACGGACAGTCGCAGCGACCGCAGGGCAGATTCCACGGTCCCCTCCGTTGCCTCGGGCGCCACCAGTCGAACATTGTCCCCCACGGACAGCGCCTCCACCACGCAGGGTTGCTGGGGTACCAGGACAACGTCGTCGGGTGTGACCGAGACCATGGACACCCCTGCGGCGGTGACCGTTCCTGTGTCCAAAAGCCTCCGCCCGACGAGCACCTGGGCCAGGGTAGATTTTCCTGCGCCGTTGGGTCCGACGATCGCCGTGACGCCACGCAGCGGGATGGTGACGGTTACGTCGTCCAGGGCGGTCACCAGGCCGTACCGTACCGACACGGACCTGACCTCCACGGCCGTTGCGTCGGGCAGCCGAAGCGTCCCTTCGGGGATGGCCGGGAGACTTACCAAAGCGGCAAGCGTGCGTCTCGCCGCGCGAAGTTCTTCGAGTGCGCGGGCAGCGGCAAGGGCTGGAGCCAACGCCGCGGCGAGCGGGAGCCATGGGACGTTGTCCGTCGGATGCGGGAGGTGACCTGACACCGTGAGTACACACGTAGCCACGGTGACCCCCGCGACGATCCCCGTGAGGGAAGCGGTCTGGTGGGTCAGTGTGTACAACCGCTCGGCCCGCGCCCAGGTGTGCACAGCCGTGGACGCCGCCGTAAGGAATCTCTCGCGAGCGGCACCGAGGATCTCGTATCGCCCGCGGGCTGCTGCCGAGAGCCAATGGCTCGCCGTGGCGCGCGCGGCAATCAACCGGTCCAGTGCCAAGCGCACAGACCCGCGATGCATTGGGTGAACAACCAGCGCGGTGATTCCCCCGGTGGCGAGGGCGAGGCTCCACCACGGGTCCATCGTCCGAGCGGCCATGGCGCTTGCGATCAGCGCTGCGAGAGTGCCCGCGCAGAGTGAAGGGACAGCGCCCTCAAGGGCTCGGCTCACTAGCCACACGGCGAGAAACACCCCGCCCGGGTCATCGGGGTCGGCGGTTGACAGGGCGATCGTCCCTGCACGGCGGGCGACAACCGGACGGATGCGTTCTCCCGCAAAGACACCCGTTGAACGACGGAGGTACCGTACCGAAGCACCGACCACGAGAGGCCACCACCAACCTCGATGACCGACCCGCTGGGCACTCAAAGGGAGGGCAAGCCAGGTCGTGAGGTCGAGAAGGGCCAGCCCGGCGACCCAAGGAGCCGTGTCGAGGACGATGGGCGCAAGGAGGGCTTGGACGGGTTGTTGCCTGGCGGGTGGGTTGGTAGGGTCCATGGTTGTGAGTTCGCCGCCGACCGCTACGATGGAGAGCCTTGCAGCGCATGGCTCGCTGGCCGACACGCCGACGCGGATGTTGCTAGAACTCCTGCGCGCAGGCCAGCGGGTTCGCTTTGTGGCCCGCGGGGCCAGCATGTGGCCGACGGTGCGTGACGGAGCCCTTGTCGAGGTGACACCCTGCCCGGGGGATACCCTCCAGCCTGGAGACCTCGGGGCGTACGGTTCTCCTGCCGGGATGCTCGTCGTGCACAGGGTGGTCACCGCGGTTCCCGGGGCGCTGGTGTTCGCAGGGGACGCCCTTGTCGGGCCCGATCCCACGGTGGCCCTACGGGATGTTCTCGGTCGGGCGGTGGTGTTGTCCCAACCGAGGGTACACTTCCGATGGCCTTCGCGTCGGCACCTCCGACCGCTGTTTCTCCGTACGCTTGAATGGTTTCGGGCGCGTGGGCGACGGACGCCCTGATGCCATCGGCCATGGGTTCTCTTCGACTGTCCCTCGCCGGGATTGGCTTTGCTGTTCGGGTGGTGGGTGACCACGCGCGCGAGCACGTGACCGCCCGTTTTGGGGCTTTTATCTCCGACGGTGACACACCCGAAGACGTCACGGTCACGGTCACGGTAGACCCTCCGTGGCGACCCGCCGTAACGCCCGTGGCAGTCTTTCCCGCTGCCGACGGAAGGGTCCTCGACGACGGTCGGGTATCCTTTGTGCGTTTGTTCGACGAACTGACCTACGAACCCACGGCACGGATTGCCACGGGACGGACAACGGGTACCTCCCGTGACCTTGCCGCCATCGAAGATCCCACGCCCATCGACACCCCCCTGCGACTGTTGCTTTCGTACGAACTCCCCCGTCGGCGGGGACTTCTGGTGCACGCCTGTGGGTTTGCCGACCCCCGTGGAGCCGTGGTGTTCATGGCCCCGTCGGGTGGCGGCAAGACCACCACGGCACGCAAGCTCCCGCACGCCACGGTTCTCTCCGACGACCAGGTCGCACTCCGGTGGACACCCGAGGGGTGGTGCGCGTGGTCCCTTCCCTTTGTCGGCGAGTACGCCCGTGCCACCCGGCCCCAGAAAGCCAGACTCCGTGCGGTCGTCCTGCTCTCTCAGGCCTCCGAGGTATCTCTCGCGCGAGTCTCAGCCCAGACAGCGTTGCCGAAGGTGCTCTCTGGGACGGTGTACTTCGTCCGTGGCGACCCTGGCAGTGCCGCACTGCTCGACCATGCCATCGACCTTGTTGCTTCGGTGCCTGTGTACAGCCTTGGGATCACCCGCGACGCACCCGTGGGTCCCGTCCTGGACGAGATCCTACGGTGAACACCCTTCGTTTCGGGATGTTGACGTACACGATCCCTGGAGAGATCCCGGGGGCACTCAAGGCTTTTGTGTGTCCAGACGCACGGGCGGACGGTCCCGTGGTCGAAACGGGCGAACTCGCGGATCGAGTGGTGCGGGATGCCCCATCCGTGGGCGCACTGGTGCTTCACGCCGCAGGGGTGCGCGTGGACGGTGGCGTGGTGGCCCTGGTTGCGCCGCCAGGGACAGGCAAGACCACGGCGGCCGTAGGAGCGGGCGCCCGGGGGATCGCCTACAACGGGATGCTCTTGCACGGATACGACGGGGGAATCACGGCGTGGGCGTTGCCTTTTGCAGGCGGACCGATGGAGGGACCACGGGTGACGGACACGACGGGAATGGCGCTGATGGCCGTCCTGCGGATCGTCCAGGGAGACGCGCCAGGGTTTGAATGGGTGGGGGGGGTCGAGGCAACGACCACGTTGCTGCGCGCGAGCGTGTGGCCACGGGACCGGGACCCCCTTGCAGGGGCGCGGGCCGTGATAGCGTTGGATCTCTTACGGCGGGTGCGTGTGGGAAAACTGGCAGTGACCCTGCGCACTGATTGGCTTGACACCCTGGATACCGGACTGAAGGAACTGTGAATCCCAACCATGGATGACACTCATGCTATCTATCGCGCCCCGACCGCCGCGTGGCGGATGATCGACGGTCAGGTCGCGATCATCTCGACGGATGTCAACCGCGTCCGGGTGCTGAACGGAGTCGGGAGCTTTGTGTGGGAGCGCTGCGACGGGGCGTCCATCGGGGCAGTGATCGAGGCGGTGTGCCGGGACTTTGCGGTCGACCGTGAAACGGCGACGCGCGACGTCGGAGCCTTCGTGACGGACATGGTAACCCGGGGGATGCTGGTGGTGCGTACGGGGGACGGGCAATGAGCGACGGGTGTACGTCCACCGGGGTGGGGTTGTTGCACCGGATCGGCGATCGGATGAAAGGCCCGATCGGAGTGCATTTGCAGGTGGCGGACCGGTGCAATCACACCTGCGCGCATTGCTACCAGATCCAAGGGATGAAGGGCGAACTGACGCTGGATCAGGTGCGGTCGGTGTTGGACGACCTGGCGCAGGCTGGCGTGCTCACGCTCAATGTCTCAGGGGGAGAAGCCACGCTGCGGCCGGACCTGATGGACATCCTGGCGCACGCGCGTGCCCGGGGGTTTGCCATTCGTTTGTACACCAATGCTTTTCTGGTAGACGAGGCGATGGCGGACCGGCTGGCGGCGGCGGGCTTGCTTGAGGTCCATGTGAGTGTGTACTCCGCGGTGGGCACCGAGCACGATGCCGTCACCCGGGTGCCCGGATCTTTTGAGCGGACCACCGCGGGTGTCCGTGCGCTGCGGGTCCGGGGTGTGCGCGTGGTGCTCAAGGCTCCGGTGACCAGCCTGGCGCCTGTGGGTTCTCCAGGGGTCGAAGACCTCGCTCGGTCACTGGGATGCAGTTATGCCGCCTCGTGGGAGATCACTCCGATGGAGGACGGCTCCCTGGCTTCGCGGGCGGTGCTCCCAACGCCGGAGACCTTGGTCGAACGGGGCTTGCTGCAACCGTGGGTCCCCGGGGACGACGACAAAGCACGACGTGCGCAAAAGCTCACGGGCAACTCGTGCGCGGTCGGGCGCAGTGGGCTCACGGTGCTTCCCGACGGGGTGGTCTGGCCCTGCACCGACACCCCGGTGTCGCTTGGAAAGATTACGGACACCCCGATCCAGACAATGGTTGACACGTCGGAGACATTGGAGTTGTTTCGGCGGATGTCCTGGCGGGATGTACACGGATGTCGGGACTGTGATCTGTTGCTGGCGTGCAGCAGGTGCCACGCGACGGCATTGCACGAAGGGGGGGATTATCTCGGGCCGTACCCAGGGGCGTGCGCGCGGGCCAGGGCGCGTTATACTGCCGGGGTGGGGGGAAGTGTACGGGTACTCCCGCCCGAGGAGGGTTGCCAAGGGGGACGAAAATCGGATGTTGGACCGTACAAGATCGAAAGTGTGGGGGTGTTACGGCCAGTGCGGGACGTGATGTCCGCGGAGGATGAAGCGCTGGCGGCGAGATTTTTGTGGATCCGTGGGACACCGAAGCCTGCTGCGGAAGTCCTCGTTCCGCTGCGGAAGCGACGGTTGGAACCGGGGGTAGTACCGGGAATGTGACCCGTACGACAGGAACCGTAATGCGTGCGATGAATTTCTGGTATTTAGGGGGCGGGGTACAGCCTCCATGGCGCCGAGAGGGAAGGACCATTCCGATGAGAACACGGGTGGGAATTGTGTTGGCAGTGCTTGCTGCAGGGATTCTGGGCTGTTCCAGCAGTCCGTCGACGGACGGTGGTGTGGACAGCTCCGCAGGGGACGGCACTGCCGCGGATGTGAATCTGGGCGACGGCGGGGACGGCGGAGACGCGGGTGGAGACGCCGGCGGGAACTGTCCTGCCATTGCGTTTGTCAGTCCTACAGCCAATCAGGTACTCGGGCAGTCCGCCAATCTGAACAGCAGTTGTTCCGCGGGCTTTGCCTACAACGTCGAAGTCGCGGTGAACGCCCCCCAGGGGACGAACCTGGAACTTCTTGTGGGCGGTAGGGTCGCGGGCACGGGTACGGTCAGCGGTCCGACGGTCACGTTTTCAAACGTGTCTCTGGACACCCATGCGACCTCGATGCTGGGCGTGCGCGTGGCTGGTAGCACCGCCGTGTGTGCGACCGAGAGCGTGACGACGCAGTGCAACACGCCGCAGTGCACCATCCTCCGCCCTTCGCACTCGACCCTTACGTCGGCGGACAACCTGCTCACGGCTGGCACGCCGGGCTTTGCGATTGATTTCGTGATCGGTACGGATGTCCCCGACGGGCAGCCCGTGAGTGTGTCGTTGAGTGACCGCGGGAGCCCGTTGATGGTCATGGCCTCGGGGGGGATGGCGACTTTTCCCGCGGTGATGTTTGCCATGGACGGAATGTACAGAGTGCAGGCTTCGTGCACGGACGCTGCGGGGAATGTCGGACGGTCGACCAGCACGGTGTTTACCGTGGCGGCGACCTTGCCCACACTGGCGGTCACCAGCCCGATGAACAACGCCGTCATCGGACTCAGTGCCGACGTTGATCCTCGCGCGGGCACGCAGTTCAACGTGTGCGCGCACAGCAACGCCGCGGGCCAGAACCTCTGCGCCGCGGTCTCTGGCGCCTCACCAGACGCTCCGCAGGGCTGTGGAACCGTCCCCATGTCGGCCACGAGGGACGTGTGCGTCCAGGTGACCTGTCCGTCAGGCAGCGCGCCCTTCAACGTGGACGTCACCACACAAGACACCAACGGCAACCCCGCTCGGGTGACCCTCACTGGGATCCAGTGCCAGTCGTCCCTGCCCAGCGTTCGGATCGTGAGTCCCGCGGCGTTCAATTCCGCGGACCCGACGACGTACCTCAACGCCTCGCGGGACATCGACCCGGCGACGCCTGGACTTCAGGCCAACGTGATTGCCTGCGTCGACCGCATGGCCGGGATGGCCTCGCTGGCCGTGAATGGCACTACCGTGGGCACCCCTGTGGCTGTCGCGCCGACGGTTACGGGAGACCCCTGCGCGGCCATCGGCATGGGCTTCATCGGGATCGCGCGTTTTGCGTCGGTCACGCTGCCAGACTCGACCCCCGAGGTGGAGGTCGCTTCGCAGATTGCGACGGTGGCCGCTCCGACGATGCAGGTGACGGACACCGACCCATCGGGAGACGTCGGAAGGTCCGCGTTGCAGGTGGCCTTTGTCGACAGTCAGGCTCCAACGATGACGGTGATCAACCCCGGCTGCGGGGCGGTTCTCGTGGCTCCCGCAGGGACCACCAGTGTTCTCCAGAACCTGGATATTGGTTCCGGGGGTGTGTTTCCTGTCAACGTGACGATTACCCATCCCGGTGGGCGGATCGAGAACCTCACGGCGACCTCGGCGGCCACGGGCACGGGCCTGGCGCACTTCGCCATGGAGACATTTGAGCTTGGGGACTCGACCGTGACCGCCACGGCGACCGACCCTGCGGGCAACATGGGCACCAGCGCCGCGGGGTGTACCATCCATGTCGGCAATCCCCCGCAGATCACTTTTGTCAGCCCCACCGACGGTCAGTCTTTCAGTGCCGTGGGCGACGCCAGTCCCTCTACGCCAGGGTATCAATCCGTCCCCGTGACCCTCACCACGGACGCCCCTGTGGGCACCATGTTCACCCTTGCCATCCCAGGGAACACTCCGGTCACCGTGACATCCACAGGCGCGACCGTGTCCTTTGGCCCGCAGAGCCTCCCCGAGGGGTCGTACGCCTTCACCGTCACCACGAGTGACGTCACCGGTCGGGGGGTCGGCATGGCTTCGGTTCATGTCATCGTTGACACCCAGCCGCCGTCCGCCCCTGGTGCCCTCACGGCCGCCGTGGCCGTCCGCCGCGCGGGGTCCATCCTGTTGTCTTTCACCGATGCGTCAGACCCCGCTCCTGCGGGTGGCACCCGTGCGGTCGCCCGGTACGAAGTACGGTACAGCACCACCCCGGTCACCTCTGCCAACTACGCTGTGGCCCCGACGATCACGGCCGCGGTGACTCCTGGAACGCCAGGCTCGGCGAATACCGCAACGGTCTCGGGCCTGCGCCTTGGTGCCACGTACTACTTTGGCGTCCGAGCCTTTGACGCCGTGGGCAACGGCACCCCGATCGCCTCCGTCGCCACGACCCCGAGCCCCGGAGTAAGGCTCGACGTCGTCGAGGACACCTTTACCGATGCAGCGGTCAGCCTGGGCTACCAGGTTTCGGGTGGCTACGACCTCAACGGTGACGCCTACGCTGACGTGGTGGTCGCCTCGGGCGGGGGTCAGGCGCGGGTGTACTTCGGCTCGGCCACGGGAATCTCGGCGAGTAACTATGCGTTGATTTCGGGCTCGGCCAGCACGGGCTTTGGCCAGTCCGCGGTGTCCCTTGGTGACTTCAACGGCGACGGTGTGGGCGACGTAGCCGTGGGCGCTTCGTTCACCAGTACGGTGTATTTATACCTCGGTCGCGCGGGGCATGGCACGGGCCCGATGGCTCGGTCGTGGCCGACGCTTCCCGCTTCGCTCACGGTCACCGATGCGGACATGGTCATCACGGCCGACACCGGAACGCCCTACGCCGCGGGATACCTCGGGTACTCCATCCCCCGGATGGGAGACTTCAACTGCGACGGCCTTGCCGATCTCGCTTTCAGCGCGCCCTACGCTGGCACCGGGTCGTTCTTTAACCGCTCGGGCGGGGCGATGGTGGTCTTTGGCCGTGCGACGGTCCCTGCGACCCTCAGCGTGCCCTCGGCGGCCAGCGTCGTGATCACTCACGCGGGTTCCGACGAGATCTGGCTGGGCTTTCCGCTCAGCGGCGGAGGCTTTCTCACCGGCGGTGACCGTTGCGAAGACCTCCTGGTGACCAGCCGTCAGGCCACGGACAACTCCGTCAGCCGCGTTTACCTCTTTGCCGGGCAATCCGTCGCAACGCCGCCGCTCAACCTTCATACCTCCGATGCGGCCGTGACCTACACCGGGATGCCCACGTACCAGTCGGTCGTTACCGCGGGCATCGGAGACTACAACGGCGATGGACAAGGCGACTTTGCCATCGGATCCGCGGGCAACGGCACGGTCCCTGCCAACTCCGGGACCTATGGCACCACGGTCATGTTCCTCTCCAACGGCTCGGGGGGCTTCAATCAGACCACCGTCCCTGGGACGAACTACACCCTGGGCTTCGGATTCAGACTCGCCGGGCTGTGGAACGCCTCCAACCTCCATCCATCGCTCCTCGCTCCATCGCCCGTCGCCGCCGACCTGGTCGCGGGGATGGACGCCTGGGGGGGTGGGTCTCCCCGGGTGGACATCTGGGCTGGCGGGACATCTGCAACGCTTGATCCCAACACCCCCGACGACTACGTCTCCACCGTCGGCACCGGGAGCGCCGTGCCCACCACCTCCCTCAACTGGCTGGGTGACGTCGACCACGCCGGGTATCCCGACCTCGGGGTGGGGCAGCAGGCCACCCAGACCGTTTGCATCCTTCGG
>VFSW01006122.1_pt1 | contig 17723 bp, 15 predicted proteins | sample 5358111 | NCBI WGS metagenome assembly VFSW01 (sample SAMN11554181, study PRJNA540505) | mine drainage metagenome | isolation source: sediment from site ElyBrook_90M | place: USA: Ely Copper Mine, Vershire, VT | collected 2017
CGCAGGTTGAAGACGCCCTCGATCACCCGCTCGCCACGTTCGATCGCCTGGGGTAGGGCCCGCACGACGTCCTCGAAGCCGCGCACCGTGTGCGCGATGGCCTCCTCGAGTTGGGCGACCTCGTAGGCGTCCTTCACCAGTCGCATCTCGGAGAGTTGGGTGGCGAGCAGACCGTCGTCGTCGTGGGTGGTGATCATCGCGTCCACGCGCGCGTCGAATCCCCTCACGTCCAACACCTTGGTCGCGGCCAGCGACGCGAGGTCGTGTTCGAGGCGCTCGAGGGGTGCGGTCTCGATGGCGTAGTAGGTCGCGCACTCCTCGACACCGCGGCGCGGGCCGACCCACAACTCGCCGTAGCGCGCGTCGGAGTAGAAGTCGTGCGTGCGCGCGTCGCGACGCTGGGCGACGTAGAGCGTGCTGCGTGGGCCGGCGGCGCTCGGCGAGATGACCAGGACGGCGTCGGGCTCCTGACAGCCGGTGAGGTAGTAGAAGTCGGTCCCGGCGCGGAAGCGGTAGTCGGTGTCGTTGGCGCGCACCTTGGGGTTGCCGCTGGCCACGACGAGGGTGGCCCCGGCGAAGTGTCGTCCCAGCGCCTCGCGACGCGCCGCGAAGGTCGCCACCGCCGGGTGCACCTCGGGTCGCGGATCCGCCGGCGCCCAGTCGGCGCCCATGAAATCGACGAAGACCCGAGGCATGGCGGGGCGGTGATGACCCGCCCACACCCAATGCTCGGAGACGGGGTGCTCTTCGGAGACGTCGGGTTCGACGGGTGGGTTGTTCACATCGGTCATGGCGTCCAACTTATCGTCGCGGGGTCGCCGCGACGGCACCGCTCAGGACGCGCGGGTGCGGTCGACCAGGCGCCAGGTGGCCGGCAGCAGGGTGCCCGCGAGGACGGCCTTGGCGAGGTCGAAGATGAGGTAGGGCGTCATGCCCAGGGTGACGGCCTTGGCGAGCGAGACGTGCAGGTCGAGCGCCAGCCACGGTACGCCAATGGCGTAGATGGCCAGTTCGCCGATGATGAAGAGTCCCAGCGCGCTCACGACGTTGCGGTCGTTGCCCTTGGAGGCGAGCCAACTCATCAACGACACCGAGAGGACGAAGCCGAGCAGGTAGCCAAAGAGCAGGGAGGAGTACCCGCTGGCGTGACTGGCGAACCAGGGCACCCCGGCCAGGCCCGCGACCATGTAGAGCGTCATCGCCGCGATCGCCCGGCGCACGCCCAAGGTGCTGCCCACCAGGAGCACGCCGAGCGTCTGGCCCGTGAAGGGGACCACGAAGGGGTGGATGTAGAAGGAGATCTGTGCGAGCAGGCCGACGAAGGCGGCCGCGCCCACGACGAGTACGGCGTCGGCGGTCAGGGATTTCGAGACGACATCGGCCAGGACGGGGCGGTGAGTGGGGACGGCGACGGTGGACATGACTTCTCCTTCGGGGGTCGTTGCTCCACTGTAGGCCAGGCCTCGAGGTCGGCGTCAGCGTTACCGTGCGGTAGTGATCGTTACCACCCGGTAGTCGCGATTACTCCGCGGTAGGGATCCACCCGTGATCGCGAGCGATCTCCTCGGGGTCACCGATGCGCAGTCCCGTTCGGTGCTGGAGCGTGCGGATCAGCCCGCCCGCCTCGTAGAGCGATTCGTGGGTCCCGGTGTCCAACCAGGTCGTGGCGCGCGAGAGGGTCTGCACGTGAAGCTCGCCGCGCTCGAGGTAGGCGTTGTTGAGCGCGGTGATCTCGAGTTCGCCCCGCGCGCTGGGGGTGAGCGTCTTGGCGATCGCCGAGGCCTTCTCGTCGTAGAAGTACAGTCCGGGGATCGCGAAGCGGCTCTTGGGTTCGCGCGGCTTCTCCTCGATCGAGAGGACCTTGCCGTCCTCGCCGAATTCGACGACCCCGTAGGAGGTCGGGTCCGAGACCTCGTAGGCGAAGACCAGTGCACCGTGGATGTCGGTGTTCTCGCTCAGGTGCGTTCCGAGGCCGGGTCCGTAGAACAGATTGTCGCCCAAGATGAGCGCGCACTTGTCGCCGCCGAGGAACTCCTCGCCCAGGATCAGGGCCTGGGCGAGACCGTTGGGTTGTTCTTGGACGACCCAGGAGATATTGAGCCCGAGGTGCGCGCCGTCGCCGAGGAGACGCTGGAACGCGGCTTGGTCGTGGGGCGTCGTGATGAGCAAGATGTCGCGCAGTCCCGCCAGCATCAGGGTGCTGAGCGGGTAGTAGATCATCGGCTTGTCGTACACCGGCAGCAACTGCTTGGAGGTGGCGCGGGTGATCGGGTAGAGGCGCGTGCCGCTTCCACCGGCCAGGATGATTCCCTTCACTCCATTAGTATAGGAGTCCGTCAACCCCCGAGTTAAGGCCGAGGTATCTCCATGCGCATCGTCATCACCGGGGCGGCCGGATTCATTGGTTCGCGATTCGTCGAGATGTTGACGGCATTGGATCACTCGCCCTACGACGACATCGTGATCTTGGACGCGTTGACCTACTCGGGACGCCGCGAGAACATCGAGGCCGTGCTCGAGGATCCGCGCGTGAGTTTCGTCCACGGATCGATCACCGACGTCGCCTTGACCGACGAGGTGCTGCGCGACACCCACGCGGTGGTGCACTTCGCCGCCGAGAGCCACGTCGACCGGTCGATCACCGGCGCGCGCACCTTCTTCGAGACCAACGTGATCGGGACTCAGACGCTGCTCGAGAGCGCGCGTCGCCACGACGTGGCGCGCTTCGTGCACGTCTCGACCGACGAGGTGTACGGGTCGATTCCCGCGGGTTCCTGGCGCGAGGACCACCTCCTCGAGCCCAACTCGCCGTACTCCTCGTCCAAGGCCGGTTCGGACCTCGCCGCCCTGGCCTACCACCGCACGTACGGTCTGCACGTGAACGTGACGCGGTGCTCGAACAACTACGGACCGCGCCAGTTCCCCGAGAAGGTGATCCCCCTGTTCGTCACCAACCTCATGGACGACCGCAAGGTACCCCTCTACGGCGACGGGCTCAACGTGCGCGACTGGTTGCACGTCGACGACCACTGTCGGGGCATCATGCTGGTGCTCGAGGGCGGTCGCGCCGGAGAGGTCTACAACATCGGGGGCGGCACCGAGTTGACGAACAAGGAACTCACCTACCGGTTGCTGCAGCTGTGCGACAAGACCGACGCGAGCATCGAGCCGGTGGCGGACCGCCTGGGTCACGACCGCCGCTACTCCGTGGACTGCGCCAAGATCCGCAATGAGCTGGGCTACGCGCCCCAGGTGGCCTTCGACGAGGGCCTGGCGGCGGTGGTGCAGTGGTACTTCGACAACGAAGCGTGGTGGCGACCGCTGAAGGAGGTCTCGTGAATCTCGTCGAACTCGACATCGCCGGCCTGTACGTGGCGCAGTCGCGCGTCTTTGGCGACGAACGCGGATTCTTCCGCGAGTGGTTCAAGTCCAGCGATTTCGAGGCGGCCGGTCTGTCGTTCTCGACCGAGCAGTCCAATCTGTCGATGTCGACGAGGAACGTGGTGCGCGGACTGCACTACTCCCTGGCCCCGCGCGGCCAGGCGAAGGTCGTCACCTGCGTCTACGGCTCGCTCGATGACGTCATCGTGGACGTGCGCGTGGGCTCGCCGACCTTCGGCGCGGTGGTGACCGTGCCGCTGGCCGCCGACCTCGGCACGACGGTGGTGCTGCCGGCGGGAGTGGCGCACGGCTTCTGCGTGACCTCCGACACCGCGGCCTTGTCCTACCTCTTGTCGTCGCCCTACGACGCACCCCACGAGCTCGAGATCAATCCCCTCGACCCCGAGATCAACGTACCCTGGTCACTGAGCGGCGCGGCCATCTTGAGCGACAAGGACGCCGCGGCGCCGTCGTTGGCGCAGCGCCAGGCCGCCGGGGAACTGCCCACGTACTGAGCGTTCCTAGTCGCGAAGCCGCGCCCGGCGCCAACCGCGCAGGGAGCTCACCACCGCGATCTCCCGGGCGTGGCGCAACTCGTCGACTCGAATCACCCGCTCGCTGACCGCGGAGCTCTCCAGCGCGATCTCGCGGCCGATCCCCGGCAAGCACCCCGACGACAACGGGGGCGTATACCACCGGTCGGCGAATCGCACCATCAGGTTGGCGATGGTGGTCTCGGTGCACTCGCCTCGTTCGTTCACCATCACCACGTCGTCGACGTCGGGGAAGCGACGACGGCGGCGATCGTAGCGGTCGCGCCGGGTCGTCTTGAAGAACAGCGTCTCGTCGTCGCTGTTGACGACCTCGTCGTCGATGGCCAGGGTCACCGGACCCGGGTCGAGCCCGAGGGGCTCGAGTTCGATGGCCAGCGCGCCCTCGCGCGACAGCCGCAGGCGCACTCGCGAGCGCGTCGCGCAACCGGCCATTCGCTCGTCGAGCTCGCGTTCGATCGTCGGGGGCCAGGCGAAGCCCAGACGCCGGGCGCTGCTGTGGAGGCGGCGCAAGTGGCGTCGACGCCGGTCCCCCGCGGCGCCGGGGTCGTGGCGGAACGTCTCGAGCAACTCGAAGTCGTCGGCCACGGGTTCGAGCTGGCGGGCCTTCAACATCATCTCCTGGTGCTCGCTCACCGGATCGGAATCGAAGACGATGCCGCCGCCGGCCCCGAATTCACATCGACCCGGCCGCGCCGTCGCGGTGCGGATGGCCACGGCGAAGCGCGCGTGCACGCCCGCACCGTGGGGCGCTAAGAAGCCCACCGCGCCGCAGTAGACGCCACGGGGTGAATCCTCGGTCGCGGCGATGAGCGCCATGGCGCGGGACTTGGGGGCCCCCGTGATCGAGCCGCTGGGAAAGAGGGCGGCCACCACGTCGTAGAACGTGCGCTCGGGCGGCGTGCGACAGACGATCTCCGAGACGAGTTGGTGCACCTGGGGATAGGACTCGACCTCGAGCATCGAGGACACGCGTACCGATCCGAGTTCGGCGATCTTGGCAATGTCATTTCGCACGAGATCGACGATCATGATGTTCTCCGCCTGCTCCTTCGTCGAGGTGATGAGGTCCTGAGCGAACCGCGCGTCCTCCTCGTCGAATCGCCCGCGAGGTCGAGTCCCCTTCATGGGCCGACAGCGCAGGGTCGAGTCTCGCCACTCGAAGAAGAGTTCGGGCGAGGCGCTCATGATCGTCGTCGCGCCGACGTTGATCAGCGCCCCGTAGGCCGGCTGTTGCAGCGCCAGCAGTTGGTGGTAGAGCGCACGGGGATCGACGTCGTCGACGCTGGTGAGCCGGGTGGTCAAGTTGACCTGGTACACGTCACCGCGGCGGATGTGCTCTCGAATGGTCTCGACGGCGCCGACGTAGCGCGACGGCGACGAGCCCGGCGCCCATCGCACCTGCGCGGTGGGCGACGTCGGTGACGACGGTGTCGGCCGAGGGGCCGCGTAGTCGAGGACCTCGCAGGACGCGAACACGCCGAACCACACCAGGGCCGGAGACCGTGCGTCGCGCTCGGCGACCACGAACGACTCGTCGAAGGCGCACGCCGCGTCGTAGGAGATGTATCCCCCCACCCAATGGCCCGCGGCGGCGGCCTCCTGTGCGCGGTCGAGGGCCCCGCGCACCTCGCCGTTTGAGTCGGCGCGGATCTCTTCGAGGAGTCCCGTGAGGCGCGTGGTGGTGCGCCGCGACATGTCGTCGAACCTCACCCACACACCCTCGTCCGCGACGTCACTCCCGACGTCGCGTGCGACGTCGCGCTCGGGCGCCGGGTCGCCGCGCAGGGGTCGTTCGACGTGGTCCACGGCGCGTACTCTGACACGTGCGCGCTCGTTCGCGCAACAGTGCGGCATCGACGCGCCGTGGCGCTGGTCCCCTCGCGGGCACCTTGATAGCCTGACTTAAGTGAGTATCGCACCACTGCGCACGATTGAGGCGCAACACCGTGGCGTCCTCGTTCCTCACGTGATCAGCGTTCCCTCATTCGACGGCGAGGCGGAGCTGCGCCGCTTCGTCACCGCGCTGGCGGGCGTCGACGCCGTGGGCGTCGCGAGTCGCGTGGCCAAGCTGGCCACCCGCTCCCTGAAGAAGTCCACGAAGAGCGCGGCGATCGACCTCGCCATCTCGATGGTGGACCTGACCACCCTCGAGGGTGCCGATACGCCCGGACGCGTGACGTCCCTGTGCGTCAAGGCGATGCGACCCGATCCTCGTGACCTCTCGGTGCCCAGCGTGGCGGCGGTGTGCGTCTATCCCGACCTGGTCGCGCACGCGCGTTCGGTCCTGGGTGACGCGAGCGTGTCGGTCGCGTCGGTGGCCACGGCGTTCCCCTCGGGTCGCGCGTCGCGCCAGGTCAAGGTGCTCGACGTGCGCGACGCCCTCTCGGCCGGCGCCGACGAGATCGACATGGTGATCGACCGCGGCGCGTTCCTCGCGGGACACTGGGGGCAGGTGTTCGACGAGATCGTCGCGGTCAAGGCGGAGTGCGGCGACGTGCACCTCAAGGTCATCTTGGAGACGGGTGAACTGGTGACCTACGACCACGTCAAGCGAGCCAGTTGGATCGCGATGCTCGCCGGCGCCGACTTCATCAAGACCTCCACCGGCAAGGTGGGGGTGAACGCGACGCTGCCCGTCGCCCTGGTGATGCTCGAGGCCGCCCGCGATTTCGCCGAGCAGACGGGACGGGTGGTGGGCGTCAAGGTGGCCGGGGGCATCCGTAGCACCAAGGACGCGCTCAAGTACCTGGTGGTGGTGAACGAGACCGCCGGGGCCACCTGGTTGACCCCCCAGTGCTTCCGGTTCGGGGCGTCGTCGCTCCTCAACGACTTGCTGATGCAGCGGCTCAAGCAGCGCACCGGTGCGTACGTGCGCCCCGACGAGTTCTCAGGAGACTGACATGTCCGATCACTCGCTGACGTCGCAACTCGGTGCGCTCGCCTACGACCCGGCGCCCGAGTCGTCGTCCCTCGCGCGTCTCGCGCCGAGCTACGGGCTGTTCCTCGACGGCCGGTTCACCTCCCCCGACGCGCACGAGCAGTTCGTCACGATCAATCCCGCGACCGAGCAGACCCTGGCGAGCGTCGCCCTGGCCAACGCGAGCGACGTCGACCGCGCGGTGGCCTCGGCGCGGCGCGCCTACGAGAAGGTCTGGAGCAAGACCAGCGGTGCCGAACGCGCGAAGTACCTCTTTCGCATCGCCCGTCTCAACCAGGAACGCTCGCGCGAACTCGCGGTGGTCGAGACGCTCGACAACGGTAAGCCCATCCGCGAATCGCGCGACGTCGACATCCCCCTGGCCGCCGCCCACTTCTTCTACTACGCGGGGTGGGCCGACAAGCTCGAGTTCGCGGGTTTCGGTTCCCAGCCGCGGCCGCTCGGGGTGGCCGGTCAGATCATCCCGTGGAACTTCCCCCTGCTCATGGCGGCGTGGAAGCTGGCTCCGGCCCTGGCCGCGGGCAATACGTGCGTCCTCAAGCCGGCCGAGACGACGCCGCTCTCGGCGCTGATCCTCGCCGAGATACTCCAGCAGGCCGGCCTGCCCGACGGTGTGGTCAACATCGTGACCGGCGACGGTACGACGGGGGCGGCCCTGGTCGATCACCCCGGCGTGGACAAGATCGCCTTCACGGGCTCGACCGACGTCGGGCGCATGATCCAAGAGCGGGTCTCGGGCACCTCGAAGCGGCTCACCCTGGAACTGGGGGGCAAGGGCGCCAACATCGTCTTCGAGGACGCTCCCGTGGATGAGATGATCGAGGGCATCATCGACGGCATCTTCTTCAACCAGGGCCACGTCTGTTGCGCGGGGTCGCGGCTGCTGGTCCAGGAGTCGGTGGCCGACGAGGTCCTGCGACGACTGCTGCGTCGCGTCGATCAGCTGCGCGTGGGCGATCCGATGGATAAGAACACCGACGTCGGCGCCATCAACTCCGCGGCCCAGCTCGAACGGATCCGCGAGTTGTCCTCGTGGGGCGAGAAGGAGGGCGCGACGCGCTACACCAGCACCTGCGCCCTGCCCGAACGGGGATACTGGTTCGCACCCACGGTCTTCGCGGACGTGGCGCAGAGCCACCGCATCGCGCGCGACGAGATCTTCGGACCGGTTCTGTCGGTCCTGACCTTTCGCACCCCCGACGAAGCGGTCGCCAAGGCCAACAACTCCAAGTACGGACTGGCGTGCGGCGTCTGGAGCGAGAAGGGGAGTCGCACGCTCTGGGTCGCGCAGCGGTTGCGCGCCGGCGTCATCTGGGCCAACACCTACAACAAGTTCGATCCCACGAGCCCCTTCGGGGGCGTGCGCGAATCAGGCTTCGGGCGCGAGGGTGGTCGACACGGCTTGGAGGCGTACCTCGATGTCTGAACGACTCGACGTCAAGAAGACCTACAAACTCCTCGTCAACGGGGCCTTCCCCCGCTCGGAGTCCGGGCGCAGCTATGAAGTGACCTCGGCCGGGGGAGCGTTCCTGGCCAACGTGGCCCAAGGTTCGCGAAAGGACCTGCGTGACGCCGTGGTCGCCGCGCGCGCCGCGCAGGCCGGGTGGTGGGGCGCGAGCGCCTACAACCGCGGTCAGGTGCTCTATCGCTGGGCGGAGATGGCCGAGTCACGCCGCGCGGAGCTCGTCGAACAGGTGGTGCTGGCCGAGGGCCTAAGGAAGAAGGACGCGCAATCCTGCGTCGAGCGCGCCATCGACCGCATCGTCTGGTACGCCGGATGGACCGACAAGGTGACCCAGGTGCTCGGTGGCGCGAATCCGGTCGCCGGGCCCTACTTCAACTTCTCGCTCCCCGTGCCCAGTGGCGTGATCGGCGTCATCGCGGACCAGGAGTCGTCGCTCGAGGGGTTCGTCGAGGCCGTGGCGGCGCCGCTGTGCGCGGGCAACGCGGTCGTAGTGATCGCCAGCGAGCGTCGGCCCACGCCCGGCGTGGTCCTGGCCGAAATGACGGTGAGCGCGGACCTCCCCGGCGGGGTGCTCAACGTCGTGACCGGCATCACCACCGAGCTGGTGGCTCATCTGGTCATGCACGAGGACGTCGACGGCGTCGACCTCACGGGGGCGGGCGAGTTGGGCGACGAGCTCGCGCACCGGGCGGCGGCGTCGATCAAACGGGTGTATCGCCCGCGCACGCGTGACGACGGGGACCCCCTCCGTCGACTTCGAACCTTTGTGGAGACCTCGACGGTCTGGCACACGATTGGACAGTGATGACGAATCCCTATCAACTCGCGACCGAGGCGGCCGATGAACTGCGGGTGCGCAGCGGGGTGGAGGCCTACGACGTGGCGGTCGTCCTCGGTTCGGGGTGGAAGGAGGGCGCTCTGGCGCTCGGCACCCCCTTCGCCGAGGTGGCGACCGGGACCCTGCGGGGCTTCGTCACGCCGACCGTGGTCGGGCACTCGGGCCAGATCCTCTCGGTCGACGTCGCCGGGGTGCGCGTCGCTCTGGTGTCGGGCCGCGTGCACCTCTACGAGGGAAACAGCGCCGACCAGGTGGCCCACCCCGTGCGAACGGTGATCGCCGCGGGCGCCTCCAAGGTGGTGCTCACCAACGCGTGTGGCGGGATCGACCCCACGAAGGGTCCCGGATCGGTGGTGGTGATCAAGGACCACATCAACCTCACCGCGACCTCGCCCCTCGAGGGCGCCGCTCCCCCCGCCCCGTACGGGTCTCGCTTCGTCGACCTGAGCGATCTGTATTCGGCGCGACTGCGTTCGGCCGTCCTAGCCGCCGCCCCCGAATTGAGTGAGGGGGTCTACGCGGGGTTTCGCGGACCGCACTACGAGACTCCCGCGGAGATCGCGATGGCGCGATCGATGGGCGCGACGCTCGTGGGCATGTCCACGGTCCTCGAGGCCATCGCGGCGCGGCACATGGGTGCCGAGGTCCTCGGGCTGAGTCTGGTCTCCAATCTCGCCGCCGGGGTGGCCGACGCGCCCCTGAGCCATCTCGAGGTCCTCGAAGCCGGTCAGAACGCGGCCGCGTCCCTGGGCGATCTGCTGGCGCGACTGATTCCGCTCTTGTGAACGACGAGCTACTGGCGCGAGTGGGCGCGTGGCTGGCGGCCGACCCCGACGAGGCCGATCGCGCGACGATCCAGGCGCTGCTCGATGAGGGTGACGAGGCCGAGATCCATCGCCGCTTCGACGACCCCCTGCGTTTTGGCACGGCGGGCCTACGCGGTCCGGTGATGGCCGGACCCGCGGGGATGAACCGCGCCACCGTGCGGCGCGCCACCCAGGGGGTCGTGGCGTGGTTACGCGAGATCGGCGTCGACACCGCCGCGGGAGTCGTGGTGGGTCGCGACGCGCGTCACGGGTCGGCGAGGTTCAACGACGAGGTCGTGTCGATACTGCTCGGCGCGGGCGTGAGCGTCCACGAGATGCCCCGGCCGCTGCCGACGCCCCTGACGGCCTACGCGGTCAAGGCGCTGGGCGCCGCCGCGGGCATCATGATCACGGCGAGCCACAATCCTCCGGCCGACAACGGCTACAAGCTCTACGGTCCAGACGGGTCACAGATCATCGCGCCCCACGACGCCATCGTCGAACGGCACGCCGACCTCGCGAGCGCCGCGGTCCCGGGGGATCGTTCATCCCCGCTGCACCACGTCGTGTCCGAGGAACTGCTCGAGTCCTACCGCGAGCACATGCTCGCGCGATTCGCCGTGCCCTCGAGTGACCTGGTCATCGCCTACACCCCGCTGCACGGGGTCGGCGGGGAGTTCATGGCCGGGCTCTTCGCCCGCGCGGGCTTCTCGCGGGTGGCCCTGGTCGAGGAGCAGTTCCGACCCGACCCCACGTTCCCCGGACTGCCCTTTCCCAACCACGAGGAACCCGGGGTCCTCGACGCCGGTATCGCCCGCGCCGAGGCCGCCGGCGCGGCACTGCTGATCGCCAATGACCCCGACGCGGACCGACTGGGCGCGGCGGTGCGCGTCGCCGACGGAGGGTGGCGGGTCCTGCGCGGCGACGAGATCGGGTGGCTCCTCGGGGCGGTCGCCCTGGCCGAGGCGCGAGACCAGGACGTGGTGGCCACGACCATCGTGTCATCCTCGATGCTCGAGAAGATGGCCCAGCGCGCCGGCGTGCGCTACGTGACCACGTTGACGGGCTTCAAGTGGATCGCCAAGGCGGCGCCCGGGCAACGCCTGGCCTTCGGTTACGAGGAGGCGCTGGGTTACGCCGTCGACCCGTGCGTGGCCGACAAGGACGGTCTGTCGGCGGCACTGGCGCTGGCGCGACTCGCCCACGAGCTCTCGCGGCACGGGCTCACCCTGCTCGACCGACTCGACGAGCTCGAGACGCGCTACGGCGTGCACGCGGGCGCGCAATTGTCGCTGCGGGTGGCCGCGGGGCGCGGGCGCGAGGTGTTGACCAACGTGATGCGCCGCGTGCGCGCGCATCCGCCGGCCTCGCTCGGGGCCACGGCCCTGAGCGAAGTGATCGACCTCGAAGCGGGCTACGGAGACCTCGCCGCGACCGAGGGCCTGATCTGGCGCCTCGCCACGGGCGGACGAGTCGTCGTACGACCGTCGGGGACCGAGCCCAAGCTCAAGGCGTACATCGAGGTGGTCGTCGAACCATCCTCGAGCGACCTCGCGGAACTTCGTCGAGGCGCGAACGAGCGCCTCGAGGCCATCCGGGCCGACCTCGCGTCGCTCCTGGCCCTCGACGCCTGAGCCGCGACGCCTGGGGCGTTGACGTTGACGGGCGCGAGTGACGCGCACTATACCTAGAGCAGCGAAGAGCCTGGTGCCGCCATGGTTCGCGGCACCGCGGCCGGCGCATCGGATGGGGGTCTATGGACGACGTGGGCGCGATGATCGAGGGCGAGGGACGCACCCTCGACTCGGCCGTCGCGCGTCGCGAGAAGGGCAACTTGCGCGTCCTGATCGGTCGCATGGACGCGCTGGCCATGATCCTGTGCGCGCTCATCGGATTTGACACCTTTGGCAAATTGACGAGTGAGGGCGCCCAGTCCATCACCTGGCTCGTGTTCATGGGGGTCGTGTTCTTCGTGCCCTACGCGCTGCTGTGCAGTGAATTGGGCACCGCGTTCCCCGTCGAGGGGGGGCCCTACGTCTGGGTCAAACTCGCCTTCGGACGCTTCGTCGCGGCCCTGGCGGCCCTGTTCTACTGGATCTCCAACCCCATCTGGCTGGGTGGCGCGCTGACCATCACCGCGGTCACCGCCATCGATTCGTTCTTCACGCCCCTCGGGGGCGTCGCCAAATACGCCGCCTCGCTGCTCTTCGTCTGGACCGCGGTCGCCGCCACCATCTTCTCCTTCAACGTGGGCAAGGTCGTGCTACTCGCGGGTCTGTGGGTTCGCGTGGGGCTCATCGCGCTCTTCACGGTCACGACCGCCCTCTACGCGTTGCGTCACGGGGTGCACGGGGTGCACCTCGGAGCCTTCTCGCCCTCGATGTCGGTCTTCGTGGCGACGACGCCCATCTTGTTCTTCGCCCTGGTGGGCTTCGAACTGCCCAGCGAGGCGGGCGAGGAGATGCGCGACCCACGCGGCGACGTGCCCGTCAACGTCGCGCGCTCGGCGCTGGGCACCATGGCGATGTACGCGGTGCCGATCCTGGCCGTGCTCGTGATACTGCCGCCGGGTCAGTTGACCAGCCTGGGCGGATTCCTCAACGCGGTCAAGTTGATCTTCACGGTGTACGGGGGCCACGTGACGGCCTCGGGATCGGTGCTGAGCGGCTGGGGCACGGTACTGGGTGACCTCGCGGCCGTCGGCTTCGTGGTGACTCTCTTGAGCTCGGGCGTGTCGTGGTTGATGGGCGCCAATCGGGGCTTCGCCGTGGCGGCCCTGGACGGGGCCGCGCCGCGGTCCTTCGCCGTGATCTCGCCACGCTACGGGACTCCCGTGACGGTGGACCTGGTCGCCGGCCTCGTCGCGACGCTCACGATGTTCCTGGCCTACTGGCTCTCGAGCGGGAACGCGGCGAAATACTTCAGCGTCGTGCTGAGCCTGGCGATCTCGACCTCGGCCATTGCCTATCTGGCCATCTTCCCGGCGTTGGCCAGACTGCGTCGTACCCACGCGCACGTCGCGCGACCCTTCCGCATCCCCGGGGGGCGGGCGGCGACCTGGGTGATCAGCGCGATGACCACCCTGTGGGCGCTGGTGGCCACCGTGGGGCTGTTGTGGCCCGGAGTGGGATCGTCGCCCGCCGACAGCGCCCTGCCGACGGGGTGGGCGCGCCAGCGCTGGACCTTCGAGATGACCCAGTCCATCCCCCTGGTGGTGGCGGTGGCGATGGGGACCCTGTGGTACGTCCAGGGGTCGCGCGCGCGAGCGCGCGCGCCGGTCACGGCCAGCGAAGCGTCGCGCTAGGCGCGCGTGCGCAGCGCGGCGTAGCCGGGCTTGATGACGTTGTTGATCAACGCGAGGCGTTGGTCGAACTGATAGAACGAGCTCTTGGCCGCGTTGAGCGTCAACCACTCCATGTCCTCGAGCGTCCAGCCGAAGGCCTCGGCGCAGGTCGCGAACTCACTCGAGAGGGTGATGCCGCTCATCAAACGGTTATCGGTATTGAGCGTCACGCGAAAGCGAAGTTGACGCAGCAGTTCGATGGGGTGTTCGCTCACGCTGGCCGCGGCGCCGGTGTGCACGTTGGACGTGGGGCACACCTCGAGCGGGATGCGCCGGTCGCGAACGAAGTTCGCCAGACGCCCCAGTCGGTACTCGTCACCCACGCGCTCGATGTCGTCGACGATGCGCACGCCGTGACCGATCCGTTCGGCGTCACAGAACTGCACGGCCTCCCAGATCGACGGCAGCCCGAAGGCCTCGCCCGCGTGGATGGTCATGTGGAAGTTCTCGCGCTGGATCAGGTGGAAAGCGGACAGGTGCTCGGTGGGGGGAAAACCGTCCTCGGGACCCGCGATGTCGAAGCCGCACACCCCGGCGTCGCGAAAGCTCACCGCCAGCGCGGCCATCTCCTCGCTGCGGTGCGCGTGTCGCATGGCCGAGACCAGGGTGCGTACGATGATCGTCTTGCCGCGAGCGCGGGCCTGGGCGGTGCCGTGGGCGAAGCCCGCCAGGACCGACTCGACGACCTCATCGAGGCGAAGTCCGCGCTGCTGGTGCAGTTCGGGCGCGAAGCGGATCTCGGCGTAGACCACGCCGTCCATGGCCAGGTCGAACGCCGTCTCGGAGGCGACTCGCTCGATCTGGTCCTTGGTCTGCATGACCGCCAGGGTGTGGGCGAAGCCCTCGAGGTAGCGCACCAGGTCACTGCCGGGGGAGTCGGCGATGAACCATCGCGCCAACTCGTCGACGTTGGACGTGGGCAGTTCACGGTAGCCGATCTCGCGCGCCAGCTCTAAGACCGTCGAGGGTCGCACGCCGCCGTCGAGGTGGTCGTGCAGGAGGACCTTGGGGGCGGCGGCGATCAGTGCGGGGGTTAATGGCGTCGTTGACATGGGTCAAGGCTAGCCAACGACCCGTTCGCGCCTCACGACGAGATGCGCTCGATCAGGATCCCCTCCACGTCGGTCGCCTGGTCACCCAGGGTCACCGCGTTCTCGATGCTCGCGCGTCCGCGAGCCAGGTGTTCCTCGTCGTCGGCGTAGAGATCGAAGAGCGGCTGGTGCGCCGCGACGAAGTCACCCTCACGCACGAGGCAGCGCACGCCCGCGCCCGCACTGACCGGGTCCTCCTTGCGCGCGCGTCCGGCGCCCAGGCGCCACGCGGCGATGCCCACGCCCAGGGCGTCGACGGACTGGACGATGCCGTCGTGCGCCGCGGTCACCACGTGATGGTGCGCCCCCAGTGCCAAGGGCGCCTCGGGGTCGCCACCCTGGGCCCTGATCATGCGGCAGTACACCTCGTACGCCGACCCGTCGTCGAGTTTGGTGAGCGGGTCGACGTCGATCCCGACGAGCTCGAGCATGGTGCGAGCCAGTGAGAGGGTGAGCTCACGCACGTCCTCGGGTCCGTCACCACGCAGGACGTCGACCGATTCGAGCACCTCGATGGCGTTGCCCACGGCTCGTCCCAGCGGCTGATTCATCGACGTCAATTGGGCCACGGTCGCCACGTCGTGGGAGCGACCCAGCCCCACCATGGTGGTGGCGAGTTCACGCGCGCGCTCGAGGGTCTTGATGAAGGCACCGCGACCGACCTTGACGTCCAGGACCAGTGCTTGCGTGCCCTCGGCGATCTTCTTGCTCATGATCGACGACGAGATCAGCGCGATGGACTCGACCGTACCGGTGACGTCACGCAGGGCGTAGAGCTTGCGATCGACGGGAGCGAGTCCGGCGCCCGCGGCGCAGATGACGGCCCCCACCGTCTCGAGCTGCTCGATCGCCTCCTCGTTGCTCAGGTGCGCGCGCCACCCCGGGATGGATTCGAGCTTGTCGAGGGTCCCGCCGGTGTGGCCCAGACCACGCCCCGACAGTTGGGGTACCGCCGCGCCGCACGCGGCCACCAGGGGCGCGAGGATCAAGGAGATCTTGTCACCGACCCCTCCCGTCGAGTGCTTGTCCACGGTCGGTCGAGAGAGTCGCGAGAGGTCCAACCGCTCGCCCGAGGCGATCATCACGTCGGTCCAGCGGATGAGTTCGCGCGGCGTGAGCCCCTGGAAGAAGACGGCCATCAAGAGCGCCGACATCTGCTCATCGGCCACCGAGGCGTTGACGTAGGCGTTGAGCATCCACTCGATGGCGTCGTCGCTCAACGCGCCCCCGTCGCGCTTGGTGGTGATGATGTCAACGGCGGAATGGGTGCTCATGGCGTGCTCCTGGTGGGAAGGTCGTCGGGCCCGAAGGCGTGGGGCAACAGCGCGCCCAGGGTGGTCGCGGGGCTCTGGTCACCCGTGTCGATGAGCAGTGACGCGCCGGCGTGCTCGTAGAGCACCTGGCGGCATCGTCCGCAGGGCGCGAGCGGTTCGCCGTCACCGGCGACCACGGCCAGGGCCACCAGTCGCCCGCCCCCCTGGCGGACCAGGTCGCTGACCAGGGAGCATTCGGCGCACAGGGTCAGCCCGTAACTGGCGTTCTCCACGTTCGAGCCGACGACGAAGGTCCCGGTGGTGGTGAGCGCGGCCGCCCCGACGAGGACGCGAGAGTAGGGCGCGTACGCGCGCCTCGTGGCCTCGCGGGCCATCGCCCGCAACTCGTGCCAGGGGACGTCGTCGGGGTCACGCACCGTAAAACAGTACCTCCGACGCGCGAGCCGTCGCGCGGGCCCGCCGCGACGCCACCGGCCGCGCCTGCGGGTGAGGTCGGCGCCTCACCGCCCCGGCCCTGAGACGTCGCGGCGGCCGGCCACTGGTGAAGCGCGCCAGCCTCGGCGGCGACGCCGAGCGCACCGCCCTCATTCGCGCCGGGGCGATCGTGGTCACGACCCCGCGGGTCGCCGACGTGGTCCCAGTACACTTCGCCGTTATGACCTCTTCGTCCACCCCTTCGATACTCGTCGCCGACGAGGTCGCGAACGCCCTGGCGTCGGGTGACGCCGTCGTCGCCCTCGAGACCACCATCGTGGTGCACGGTCTGCCGGTGCCGGTCAACCTCGAGGTGGCCGCGCAGTGCGAGGCCGTCGTGCGCGCGGCCGGGGCGGTGCCCGCCACGATCGGCGTCGTGCGCGGTGTGGTCAACGTCGGAATGAGCCCGGCCACCCTCGAGGCGCTCGCGGACCCCGAGGCGCACAGCGCCAAACTCTCCGCGCGCGACCTGGGCCTCGCGGTCGCCCTGGGCCGCGACGGCGCGACGACCGTCGCGGGCACGATCGCCGCGGCGCACCGCGCCGGCATCAGCGTCATGGCCACGGGCGGTCTCGGAGGGGTGCACCGCGGGGCGCAGAGCTCCTACGACGAGTCGGCCGACCTGACCGCGTTGTCACGCACGCCGGTGCTGGTCGTCGCCTCGGGGGTCAAGTCGATCCTCGACATCGCCGCGACCCTGGAGCGACTCGATTCGCTGGGCGTGCCCATCGCCGGGTATCGGACGTCGAGGTTCCCGGGCTTCTACCGCAGTGATTCGGGCTTCGCGCTCGACTGGCGAGTGGAGTCGCCCGACGAGGCCGCCGCCGCGTTCGCGGCCCATCGGCACTTCTCGCCGTCGGGCTTCCTGGTCGCCAACCCCGTCGATGACGATCGCCAGCTCGACGCTCGCACGCACGACGACGCCCTCGACGCCGCGTTGGCGCTCGCGCAGCGATCGGGGGTGACCGGCAAGGGCGTGACGCCCGTGATCCTCGCGGAGTTCGCGCGCCACACCGCGGGGGCCAGCGTCCAGGTGAATCGCGACCTCGTGGTGGCCAACGCCGACCTGGCCGCGCGCATCGCCGTGGCCCTCGCCTCGCTCGCGTCGTGAGTTCGCGCATCGTCGTCGTCGGTGACGTGATGCTCGACGTGGTGGTGCGCCCCTCAGGGGCCGTCGCGCCCACCAGCGACACCCCCGCACGCGTGCGCGTCGGCCGCGGCGGATCGGGGGCGAATATCGCGGTGGCGCTGCGCGCGGCGGCGAGTGCGCGCTACCTCGTGTCCTTCGCGGGGGTCGGCGCCGACGACGCGGCGGCGAGGATCGTGCGCGAGGATCTAGAGAGCGCCGGCGTGCGGACCCACCTGGCCACGGTGCCCGGGGCCACGGGCGTGGTCGTGTCAATGGTGGCGCACAGCGGCGAGCGCGCGATGATGACCGAGCGCGGGGTGAACGGCCAACTGCAGATGGGACACGTGGCCACCCTCCTCGACGACGCGCTCGCGCATCTGCACGTGTCGGGCTACACCGCCCTGGACGACCGCACCCGCTCACTGGTGCC
>VFSW01006123.1_pt1 | contig 17721 bp, 31 predicted proteins | sample 5358111 | NCBI WGS metagenome assembly VFSW01 (sample SAMN11554181, study PRJNA540505) | mine drainage metagenome | isolation source: sediment from site ElyBrook_90M | place: USA: Ely Copper Mine, Vershire, VT | collected 2017
GTGTAGAAACGCGCGCAACGTATATTCAAGATCCTCTGGATGTGAAGCGGTGTGCTTTTGGACCCGCTAGCCCAGGCTATTCCAGGCGCGGCCCCAAACAAGCCAAACCTTGTAAATTACAAGGTTCGAACCTTGTAATTTCCGAACATAGGACGGCGGGGCGTACCATAGGATGCCCAGCCCTATCGCATTCAGAAGCCCAACAGCAACGCCCCCATGCCGAGATAGCACGGGGGCGAGAGAAGGGCACTGGCGCGGCGTCAGCGCGTGCGCTAGGGCAACGGCTCACGGTGCGATGGGCGGAACGGCGTCGGCGGATCTGGCAGATCCGCAGGCTCTGGCATGGTGGGCACAATGACGAGCTGCCCCTCGATGACGCCGTGGGCATCCGCCCATGTCTGGCGCTTGGTGGTGAAGCGGATCATCGCGGCCGGGGCGTCGTTGCGCGCCTTCTCGTTGACCAACTGGCAAATCTGGCCGATATGCACCGGCTCATTGAAGGGCAGTTCTGTGCCGTCGTCTTTGACGGCCACGATCTTATGCACGAAATCAACATTGTTGTGCAGTTCGCTCGCCCCGCGCAAGCCGCGTGTGGCGTCTTTGCCCGCATGGTGAACGATCAGGACGCAGCAGCCCATCTCGGCACGGATGCGGTAGGCCGCGCGGATGGCGCCCGCCACGTCGGCGCCGTCTTTATCGTCGCCGCCGTCCATGCATGCCGAGAGGGTATCGAGCACGATCAAGCCGGGTGTGAGGTTGCGCTGATAGATCCCGGCGAGGAGATCGCGCTCGGCGTTCTCATCCATCAATTCGACGGGCACCAGCAACAGGTGTAGCCGCGTGCGCCCGCTGACACCGTGCGCCGCTTTCCATGCCTTGATGCGTCCACCGTAGCCGCTACCGCCCTCTGCCGCGACGTAGAGCACATCCATAGGGCCATCGGCGCGCTTGCCCAGCCAGGGCGTCCCTGTCGCCAGGCACAGCGCCCAATCGAGCGCGACGTACGACTTCCACCGGCCGGAATGGGCATAGAGAATGCCGACACTCTCACTCCATAGCTGCTGCCCCAGGATCGGCGCCGCGGGCTGGAGGGCCTCGACTTCGTCGTCGTGGAAGAACACATAGCGCTGGCCCAGCGCCGACTGCGTAAACTCCTGATCCAACACCGTGCGCGTGTAGACCCATCGCGCGTAAAAGTCGTCGTCATTGTCATGCAGCGCGGACGCCGCAAAGCCGCCGTACGCATCTGCCGAGATGGCCAGCCGCCGCAAGGCGTTGCGCATGACGATCCGCGCGTAGGTGCCGACGTTGAGCCACGTAGGAATGTGGTCCGCCAGGCCAGACACGTACACCTGGCCGCCCACCTGTTCGAGTGTTCCTGCGCGGGCTAACTCATCTACCAGCGTCACCACATCGACGCTATCGCCGCGCCCGCGCATTGCCTGTGCGGTCTCCCAAATCGTCGCATTCGCGGCGCTGTAGAAGTGCCGCGCCAGCACGCTGGGCACCGGCTGCGCCAGCCATGCATCCGGGCTGATGAGGATAGACCCGATCAGATTAGTCTCCGCCTCGGCATTCTGCGGTATCTCGTTGTAGTCAGGCTCAGAAGGCATGATGGTCTCCAGATAGGGAACGCCCTCGCTCCGCGCGGAGCGGAGGGCCAGGGCGGCTTACGCCACGTCTTCAAGGTCCGTGAGTGCGCGCAAGAGCGCAATGCTTTCCGTGAGCATATGCGACTGCAAGGCGTTGATGGCCATCTCGACGCCAAAATAGGCGTTATGGTAGGCCGATGGGTAAATCTCTGGCTGGGCCGCCGTCCGCTCCCGCTCGATCTTGATGGCATCCAGCGCTTTCTTTACGCCGGCCGCCTCATGATCCAGTCGCGCCATCTCGCTCTTGATGCGTGTGCGCTCTTGCTCTAAACGTTGCGACATCTTCTGTCCTCCAATACAAAGTAATCACCAGATACGACTATCGTATCTGGTGACAGTATAGCATATCGTTTACAAACACGCAAGGGGGTAACAGTTACGCCACACTACGCCGCATGCGCTGTACCCGCGTCTCGTCCAGGTAGCGCCATAGATCGTCCGTGGTCTCCAGCGCCAGCCACGGAAAGTGTTCTTCGAGATGTTCGCGTACGGTGTCGAGCGACTTCCCGCGCTTCTGGTTGCGGAGTGCTGCTGGTAGCGCCATGACCTCGCCCCGATCCGCCTTGCCTGTCCACTTGATGCCGCCCAGCTTGCGGACCGCCGCGTTCACCTGGCCGCGCTCGGAGTCGCGTAGCCGCCGCGCCATGCGGTCCTCGGCTTCTCGTGCGCGTTGCTCGGCCCGAGCTCGCGCCTCGGCCTTCTTGGCGGCGCTGGCGTTCGACTTCTCCAGCCGCGCCCGCTCATGCTCGGCCCGCTTGGCGTCGCGCTCTTTCTCGCGCTCCATGTCCCGGCCCACGCGCACCCACGTAGCGAACTCCTTTTTAGGCAGTTCGTACCACTTCGCCTTTCACTTGAAGACGACGCGCCCCTTGTGCGTCTCATGCTCGTGGGCGTGGCTGACTTCACTGCCGGCGAACGTGCTCGCGTGCCGGTGCGCGTCGCTCGACTGAAACGCGGCGCCGCGCTTACGCCGGAACCATCCGAGCTTCGCAGCGGCCACATGCTCGTCATGGTGGCCGCATCCGTAGGGCGCGTTGGGTCCGTGGCAGATGGCCATAGCGTACCTACCTTGCTGCCGCTGGCTCATGGGCCAGTTCGGCGAGCGTATCCGCCCCGGCCGGCGCTGACGCTGGAGCCGATGGAGCGGCGGGAGTCGCTGGAGCGGCGGGCATGACCACTGCGGCGGCGGGCACTACGACGGCGCCCGGCGCCATCGGTTGCTGCTCTTTCTGCCGCCCTGACATCACCAGGTGCGTCACGCCCAGCCCTCCGAGTACGACACTGACCACACTCGCCAGTTGCCCGTAAAACTGGAAGGCTGACTGTACCGCTACCCCGTCGCGCACGATGGCCAGCGCTGTCGCCCCGCCCACCGCGATGGGCAGGCATGCCGATAAGGCGCAACAAAAGATGATGTAGAGCTTCTGCTGTGTGTCGCTGTTCATGGCGCGGCGCCCTCCTCCGCTGGCGGAGGCGCGTCGGCCTCAGCACTGGCGAGCGTGCCCGCGTCCAGGTCGATCCTGACCACGCCGGCCAGCCCGTACGTCTCGACGATGCCTTGCACTTCTTGCTCGTTCGCCGCGGCCATCTCTTGCAAGAACGCGCGCCGCGCGAGCAGTTGCGCCAGCCGTGCATGATGCCGCGGGCGCATGGGAACTGCCTCACTCATGCTGCTACCCTCCTGGCACCCATGTGGTGCCGTTCCATACTTTCGGTGCGACAAGCTGCCAGTAGCTCCCCGTCCAGACGAGCACGCCGCAGGCTACCCACGCGGTGCCGTTCCATACTTTCGCCTGGCCGGGGGAGTACGTCGCGTAGGCCCCTGGCGTCGCGCTCGTTGATGACGTGTTGGCCAGCGCGCCGGGGATCGTCGCGCTGTGCCCGAACGTCAGATCGTTGTTCGCCGTGTCATGCTTACAGTAATAGCCATGCGTGCCGGTAATCTGCCAGCCGATGTAGATGACGGTGCCCGATGCCAGCCAGATGTTATTGTTGAGGGTGGCTGTTACCCACGCCGGCGAACTAGGGATGGTGGCGGATTGGCTAGTCAGTAACGCGCCCGCGCTACTCCAGATGCAGAGATAGCCCGTCTGCGCGCCCTGGCCGGGATACGTCGCGCAGTAGCAGCTAATCGACGTGATGACGCCAGCGCCGGGCATGGTGAACTTGCCGGCCACCTGATCGCCCGTGTTACTGGCATCCTCGGTGAAGCCGTTGGTAGGCGTCGTGGTGTACCCGACGGTGCTCATGCATCCCTCCTAGGCGTTACACCAGATATCGCCGATCGCGGGGCTAGTGGGCGTCGTGGTGCCGGTAAAGATGCGGTTCGCCTGTACTGTCGTGTTGCGGTCGGTCATCACGTTGGCGGTTTTCGTGATGCCCTCCAACGCAAAGCCGCCGTTCACCTGATCGTAGATGTAAAAACCGCTCCCGTTGTCGCCGATAGTCTCGGCAAGCGTGCCGGTGGTGCGATAGACAAAGATGGCGTCGTTGCTGGCCGTAGGCTTGGCGTAGACCGTCTTCGTGGTCACAGTCGCCGCCGTGAGGTTGCCGCTCCCGTCGCTGGTGAGCGCGCCGCCGTCGCTGGTGAGCGACGTGAGATGCACGCCGCCTACCAACGTACCGGCAGCGATGTCTGCCGCCGGGTAGCCCGTGCCCACCTGCGCGGCCGTGACCGTGACGCCTGCGGCGAGCGCGCCCGACTGGACGCCGCTCGCGGGCACCTGATCGGCGATGCCATGAAAGAGCCAGTTCGCCGGGTTCGCGGAGTCACCAAAGACGCCGGTAGCTTTCGTCACAGCCCCGCCCGGCGTGATGTCGATGGCATCGAGCAGCGCACCTGCTGAGAGTGGCGCGACGAGTACCGTCCCGTCATTCAGCATCTTCAGCGACGATGTAGTTTGCCCTGTCTGTGTGGCCTCTACCACCGTCGTGAGCGGCGCATTGCCGTCGTTGATAACCGCTTGTGCGCTGGTCACGGGTAGACTCCCATTCCCCACGTTGGTGAGTTGCCCCAGGTTCACCGGGAACGTGCCGCGGACCGTCTCGCCGGCCGCATAGGTGTAGCCCGTCACCACGGAGCTGGGCGCGTTGGCCGCGCTGCTCAAGCTCGTGGGCGTGATGGTGATCTGGCCGCTGTAGTTGCTGTCGTTCAGATAGATGCAATCGCCGACGTACGGCGGGATGGTCAGACCCCCACTGCCATAAATCACGGTTAGCTCGTTGGGCGACTGGTTATAGAGCACCAGCGCCGCCACGGACAGCGGATTGCCCAGCGAGAGCGGGAGCGAGCGCCCCGGCGTGATGGTCTGAACGGGTATGGGCATCGGCATGGCGTGGCCCCTCCCCTACATCAGCGCGGCGGGCGCGACTTTCGCCGCCGTGCCCGCGCCCGCCTTGACTTGCGGCCACAGCAGCATCAGCAGCCCGATGGCGAGCAGGAGCATGCCGAGCGGGATCGCCACGCCACGGTCCACCAGCGACTGCACCGCGCCGGGTATGGCCGCCGCCGCCTCGACAGGTTGCGCCTGGCCGCTGGCCGTGGCGCCGCCAACGACAAGCCCCCACAGCCACGGTGGCAAACCGAGCGGAGGCGAACTGCTGCCACTGGGTCCGCTGCCTGTGCCTAACACGTTGGTATCTCCTGCCGCCAGGTCTTGAATAAACGGCGCTGGATTGACGTTCGGGCCGATAGGGTTCCAGGGTGCGCCATACGGTGCGTTGATGCCCACCTCGATATGCGGCCCGGTTGAATACTGAGGCGATGACGGGTTATCCCCGTAGCCAAGCTGGCCGCCGCTGTAGCCCAGCAACGTGCCGACTTGCACCGCCTGGCCGGGCGTCGCTACCACGTCGCTGAGATGTTGGTAGTAGACGGACGCCGGCCCGTTGATGCCGCCATAATGTAGGTTGCTATCGACACTGACGACGCCGCCGCCGCCATACTGCGATGTTGTGCCGGAGACGATGCCGGGCGTCACGGCGTAGACGGGCGTGTGATACGGCAGGCCGATATCGACGCCCGTCTCCCCGTTCTGCCCGAACTGCTGCGTAAAGCTGTTGGCCCAGGTTTGTAACTGCGCTAGGACGTTCGCCGGCAGACTCGCCGCCATGATCGCACCCCCTCATCAAGAGAAGCCGCGCACGACGGGCGCACCGCTGACGCTGGCGACGTAGCCGCTGTTGCCGATCACGATGGGTGGCGGCAATGGCTGGATGCTATAGCCTTGCGGCGCGGCAATGATCGATCCCGTCGCCCGCGGCCGGGTGTTGATGCCCAGCGCTCCGAGCGAGCCAGGGTACGGAACATTGCCCTTAGGTGCCGCAAGCTGCAATGGCCCGGTCACGGCGCGGATGATTGACCCGCTCGCCCGCGTCGGGGCGAGCGCGGCCGGCGAGGCAGCGGGCGTGTAGCTGTGCGTCGTCGGTGTGGCGCTGCCCACGGCGGGCACCGCACTGGTGACGTTGCTCACTACCGTCTTGATGGCTGCGACCGCGCCCGCCACAGGTGACGTGGCGGGCGTGGCAGCCGCCGCTGACGGGCTGGTCGAAGACGCGGCCGGCGCCGGCGCACTGGTGGGCGTGCCGACGCTGAACGTTCCCGACTCCCCGCCTGGCGTCGCCGATGAAGACGACGTGCCCTGTCGAGATCGCCAGATGAAGATGCCGACGACGGCCACGGCGCCGACGCCCACGGCCACCTTGCCGCCCGGTGGCAGCTTCTTGAACTCTTCGGCCGCATCCTCGAAGACGCCCATATCACCCCCCTCGCGCTTGTTTGAGGAGCGCTTGATACGTGTTAGCGAGCGCCTGTCGCACGGCCAGCCCGCGCGTCTCCGCGCTGGCGGTAGCCCCGTAGGCTGGCTGGGCCGCGATGATCGACTGTTGTGTCGGGTTCAGCGAGCTTGCAGGCACGTTGACCCAGTTGCCGTACGCGGGCACCGCGCCCGGCCAGAACCATTGCGGAGACGGCGCCTGCTGGGGCAGCGTGTGCGAGTAGCCCACGCCCATCCACTGGGAGAGCCACGCGCCCCACTGCCCCTGTGCGTCAAGCTGTACGTTATGGTTGGCGTTGGGATTGAAGCCCATACGATCACCGCCCTTGCAGCTTGCCCGTCTCTGCGGTGACGAAGTTGCCCCCGCTGGTCAGGATCGACGTGGCGCCCGGCGCGTGGACCAGGAAGAGATAGATCCCGATCAGGACCAGCATGCCTACGACGATTTTGATTCCCTCATGCATGTGTTAGCCCCCTCGTACGTGGGCGAACACGAACACTGCGACGCCGACGACGACAAGCGCCACGGCGATGTGCTTCAGTGTCATGGTATTAGCCTCCTACAGGTGCGTCGTCAGATTGGCGAGTCCCTGGAGAATAGCGGAGATCGCCCCCGCCTGGTGGAAGATCGCAAGTAACAGGACCAGCACGGCCAGTCCGGTAGCGATGCCGGGCGCTGGCGCGGCGAGCAGGATCAGCAGCCCGGCGCCCACCGTGTAGCCCACGGCCGCGCCGAGGTCCGCGCTCCCCGCTTTCGCCGGGTCCGTGAAGATCGCGCGAACGTTGGCCGACGTAAGGGCTTCAAAGCCCGCTGTCGCACCCAGGAGGGCCAGCACGCGCAATTGTGCATCGCTCATGGCTAACCCCCCTTCGCCGCGGTGGCGGCCGTTCCTACCGAATGGAGGGCCGCCTGTACCGTCGTGAGCGGGTTGTTCCCCGTCACGGCGTAGTAGAGCAGCCCCGCCCCGGCGGCGACGATTAGCAGCGCGAGTAAGCCGCGCATGCGTCACCCCCTACCCGCGGCCGTGGTAGACGTGGAACATCAGATACCCGCCCACGACGATGATGCCCACGACGATGAGCAGCATCTTTTCCTGGGCCGGCGTCAGTTGTGTGCTGTTGGTGGTGCCCGTCGCCGCCAGCGTCGCCGTCGAGCCAAAGTATTGACTCGCCGGCACGCCGGACTGTGGGAAGGGCGCGGTAGCTCCGAGAAGGCTCATGGTTGTTTCCTCCGGCGGGGCAGCCCTCTTGTGACTGGCCCCGCGCGCTACTGGCTCTTAGCCCACCTGCACCGGCAGGAACACCTGCGGCAGAATCTTCACGGCGCTGTTGCTCGACCCCAGCGCGCTGGCCAGATTGGCCGTGAAGGTGATGTTCGCCACGACTTGCGTATCGAGCGCATCCGTCAGCGTGAGATCGCGCCCGCCCATGAAGTCGTACACGAACATGCCTTGCGGCATCGCGAACCCGAACCGGCCGAACTGATCGGCCAGCCGCTCGTACGCGCTCTCCTGCTGGATCACGGTGCCGTTGTCGTAGGTCAGCATCAGCGCGTTGTTCGCGCTCAGGCTGCTCGACGCGACGCCAGTGCCCGTGCCACCGTCGAAGACGTAGACCAGCAGCCGCGTCAGCAGACCCGACACCGGCGTTTGCTTCCAGGAGAAGGTGCTGGCGCCGTTGACACTCGCACCTTGCGGCGTCTGCTCTGTCCACGTCGGGACAAAGATTTGCTGCCATCCGGCGTAGGGCATGTCGGCGGGGTTCGCCGGTACCTGATACATGGACCGCATCAGGTCGATAGTGGGCGTAGCGAGCGTCACCGTCGCGTTGCCCGTCACCAGGTAGGGCGCTTGCCCGGCGGTGAGGCTGTAAATGTTGTACGCACTCGCCTGGCTGGCGCTGTTCGGCGTCGCGTTGTACGTGAACTGCACCGACGGGTTTTGCAGCACCAGGCCGCCGACTTCCGACAAGCCAGGAATGCCGGTATTGACGTTGGGCAGACCGCGCACCCGCTGGGTGATCGGCAGATCTTGCGCCAGCCGCCACGCCGCCGTGCCACTTGTCGCACCCGCGCCGTACACGTCGCCGAGGGCGCCCGCGTTGGCCTCGGAGAGCGCCGCGACATCCCAGGAACCGATGCCTTGCTCGGCCCTCTTGAGCAGGCCAATCAGCCAGTTACCGTAGCCGCTGACGCTGAACACCTGCGGGCCAGCGTTGGCGACGAGCGTGTGCAGCGTATACACGTTGAACGGCCCGTTCTTATCGACGGCAATCGTGCCCGTGCCGGGCGTGAAGGCTGGCGTGCCGGTGGTGAGGTTCCGCAGGCCCATGACGATGCCTGTCTGCGCGAGCGGCTGCGCGACGGGGATACCACCTGTACCCCACGCGGTTGTGCCGTTGCTGATCTTCTGGTGCTTGACCAGACCCAATTGACCCCATGCCATCTGTGTTGCTCCTTACGCGCTCAGGACAGCGGTTTTCACGCTGCCTGGAACGCCGCCGTTGGGCAGTCGCTGCGCCGCGGCCTTGAGCAGAAGAAATCCTGCCATCACGGCCACGATCAAAACGACGAACCGCACCGGGCGACTTTCGAGAACGTCTCTCATGAAGCGTTGCCCTCCCCATCGCCGTCTGCGCTGGCGCTGCCCTCGCAGCCCCCGCGACAGCGGTAGAAATCCATGCGCCCGTGCTTTGCGTAGACCGTGCGCGCCAGCCGGGCAGCCCGCGCGTCGGAGAAGGTGCGTCCGCAGCGCTCACACGCTATGGACCTATCTGTCACCCCCGCAGGATCGCCCGCAGAGGATCGATAGCCGAAGGAATAGTCGCGGCCGATGATGCGGTTCACTATGGCCATGCGGTCCGCTTCCTCGCCATTCAGCGGGGCGCGGTGAAAGGGCGCTTCTTGCCCAGCGCGCCGTAGACCACGCATCACGCGCAGATAGGCATCACCGTAGCTGGTATCGTTCGCGTTGATGTCCGGCACGAGAGACCCCCTAGACCGGCGAGACGGGCGGCATCAGCCGCGCCCCGCCCCGCATCTTGCGATGCCAATACCACCAGTAGTATTCGGGAAGTTGCACGCCTCCCTTATCGGGCCTGCGCATGCCCGGCGTGTCCGTGTACCTGGCCGCCTCGTCCATGTCGCGAGGATCGGCCATATAATAGACACACCAAGCATCCGCTTGTCCCTTGATGACGCGCGGCAGCGATGTCGTCCACTGATGACACGCGCTGCATGGCACCTTACGTGAGCGCCCCGTCGTCCACATCGTCGTGAGTCCGTGCGGGATCTGGTTGGCCGTCGCTACGCCGTCGATGTCGTCCAGGTGAAAGACGGTATTGCCGCACTTGAGGATGTCTAAGCACAGTTGGCTAAACTCCTCATCACGCCAGCCTGGTACGTCCACCTGGAAGTACATCACCCGCAGTTTCGGGTCAAACTTCCGCACCAGTCGCGGCTGCGAGACCGTTCCCGGCCCCCGCGTCGCGAACGACTGGCACCAATCCCCCTTAGGCCCCGCTATGACTATCCGCCAGTTCGCCGCTTCCCACGCTAGCAGGAAGTGCCGGGCTAGCGTCGATTTGCCCGTTCCCGTCAGACCCAGCAGAAACATCCGCTCCGCTGGATTCAACTTCACGGCCAATGGCGGCGAGGCGCGCAAGCTCGACGCTGATGGCATCGACGAATTGCTCGGCATCGCTCACCCCCTCGTCAAGACACAACTGAAAGATGCGCTGACACGTGTGGATGGTCTCCACCAGCTCCGCCGCCGGCATCGTGAGAATGTGGCGTTCCACTGGCGCGAGCAGCCCGCCCGCTATCTTGCGTGTGATCGCGTTATCGATACTGCCCAGCAGCATCGGCACGAAGCCGCGAATGGTCATGGCGAACTTGTGGTTCGCGGTCAGCCCCTCATCGCCCATTCTGGTTGCCTCCCCCTGGCAGCGGCCGGTACATCTGACCGTAAATCGCGGCCAGCGGGTTGGGCGCCGCGCCGGGTTGCGCGTGCCCGTTCTGTGCAGCGGCGGCCGGCGCGGGTTGCGCGGCCACGATGGGCGGGCGCACCGGCGCCGCTTCACGCTTGGGTTGCGCCGCGTGGATCGTCTTCCAGGTATCCACGGCGCGGTTGCCGTACAGCGTCACCGCCAGGAGCAGGGCCACGACTTCAAGCGCGCGGTCAGAGAGATGCCCCGCGACATCCAGGTCAGTGAGCAGCCAGCGAATAGGGATACCCACCATCGCGGCGGCTTCTAGGTCCGTCGGCGCAACGCTCTTATAGGGGTCCGGGATCGCGGCGTTGCTCACCAGCACCACCAGGAGCGCGGCCATCGGCGTGACTTGCTCGGCAAGTGAAACGCCCTTCTCCCCAGCCTTGGCGCCGGTGCCTTTGCCCTTGGGCGCGGTCACTTCCGGCGCACCGTTGCCCAGCATGGCCGCTTTGATGCTGGCCAGCATGCTGGGCTTGGCGTCGGGGTCCGCGGCCGGGGCCTCAGCCGTGACGCTGGGAGGCAATGGCGACGCCCCCCCGGCCGTCCCGCTACGCACCGGGGCGGTGGTTCCGAGGGGCGCCGCAGCCGTAGCCGTAGCGCGTGCGCCGTGTGACGCGCTCGCCGTGCCGTTGACGGCATCCTGCACCAAACTGCGCGCTTGCGCGGGCGCTGCGTACGCCGTGACCACCTGGGACAACGGCGCGAGCACGTCATCACCGGCCATGTCGCCGGCCACAATCCGCTGTATCTTACTCGGCTCGACACCCACCGCCGTAGCGATTTCGGCGTTCTTCATCCCGTGCATCCGCAGCCCCAGGATAATGCGCCGCGCCTCACTCTTGGCCTTGTTCTCGGCAATACGCTGTGCGTCTGGCATCGATGCCTCCTTAGTACAGCGGCTTACGCTTGCGCGGCGGCGCGGGCGTGGTGACGGCGGCGATAGGCTCCTCGATGATGGCCTCGGCGGCGTGCGCGACTTCTGCCGGCGCTTCTACCACCGACTCACCACCGACACGCCCGGCCAGCCCGTCCACCTTCGCGGCCAGACTCTCGACCAGCGCGCGCAGTTCGGCGAGCATGTGCTGTGTGTCTTCGCTGGCGCCCTCGACGCCCTCCTCGGTCACATGCTCGGCGAGTGACTCCGCGGTATCGGCGATGGTCTCTGCCTCATGCGCCACAGCCTCGGCGGTGTCCTGCACGCTTTCCTCGGCGGTGTCTACCACGTCGCCGGCGTCGTGCTCGTGCTCATGTTCAGCCACGGCTTATCCGCCTTTCGGGTGCGAACTGAGGATCGGGGATATCGCCGCGCGGGATGTTGGCCAGGTCTGGCGCGGGGATGGCGATGGCGGGCAGGGCGGCCACGCGGCGGCGCCAGATCACCGCAACCGTGCCCGCCTCACCATTGGTGACGCAACGCCACGCGCCATACAGCACACCCGTGTAGACCGGGAAGAACACTGCGGCCGGCGTGTAGGTGGAGTCGCTTGAGATGTAGAGCGCGAACCCAGGAATGCCGTTTCCGTCATTCGGCGCACTTTCGGTGTGCCAGGCGATCGGCCCTGGAGGCGAGTCCGGCGCGAGCACCATGCCCCCGCCGCCGGTGCCCGCGTTGAGTAGCACAACGCATGCTTCACAGGGTCCCTTGTAGGGGCTGTTGCACTGAAACGTCACGACGCCGCTGCCTGACGTGCTGCCGACCGCGCCATAGGTGATCGGCTGGCTATACTCGTACCCGTCCACGGGCGCTGCCCTCCGCACAATCGCTACGCAAACACTCTACAGGTATTATGCGATTATGCGGGCTAGAAAGCAACGGGTGAAGGAGCGTATTTAGTGCCCTTCAAGGGGCGCGTCTGATGCCCTTCGCGGGCACAGGTGGGCTGCTGGGGAGACTTCGCCGGGGCCGAGGGAGCGCGGCGCCGGGAATATACCAGTACGGCGCCCACGCGTGGGTGGGTGGAAAGTTATGAATATTCATAATCCTGCCGATACTCCCAACGGCGCCCACGCGTGGGTGGGTGGAAAGCATCTTCGCGAATCGCGAAGATGGATGTTCGCACGGCGCCCACGCGTGGGTGGGTGGAAAAGGCGCGCTTAGAAACTAAGCAGTCTCAACGCGACGGCGCCCACGCGTGGGTGGGTGGAAAGTTTACCCGTTTCGGGTAAAATTACACAACAGCAACGGCGCCCACGCGTGGGTGGGTGGAAAGCCTGGGGCTGGCACATCGAAACGGCTGCTCATACGGCGCCCACGCGTGGGTGGGTGGAAATTTTGTTAGTCCGAATTCGGACCAACAAAATGCCACGGCGCCCACGCGTGGGTGGGTGGAAACTGGGGATCCCGTGACCCCCAGTTTAGTCGGGCACGGCGCCCACGCGCGGAAGGGCGCAAAGCGGGACCGGGCGCCGCCGTGTGGCGTGCCTACCCGGTCCCGATGCTGGCGAGCTATGCGGCGATGCGGTGCGGCACCGGCCACTTGCGCGGGCGTCCGCAGGCGTGGGCCTTCTCCCCGGCCGTCTCCGCGCGTGCCGCCTGGAGCGTGTCGTAGTCCCGTTGACAGAGCGTCAGCGCGTGCTCTCCCATCGGCAGCCACCAGACGGCCGCGCGCCCGCATGCCGCGCAAAGATTCGACGGATGTTTGCGGCAGCCGCCACAGTGCCCCTCCCCACGGCCCTGCGGAGAGGCGCCGGCCAGATCGCCAGGAGAGAAGATATGCATCATGTCAGGCCCCCTTCTTCTTGCGGCGGCGCTTCTTCTTGCGGGGCGGCTCGTCCTCGCGGTCGGGCACGATCTCGAACTCGCAATCCTCCCAGGCGAACTCCTCGTTCCACGGCACCGTTGCTACCACCTTGCCGCCGATCTCGATAGGCTCCTCTGGCTCCTCGAAATAGATCCCGGCGAGCACGTTGTCGGCGAACTCCTCCGGGTCGATCCCCGCCGCTTCAGCCGCCGCCGCCAAGGCCAGGATGCCCAGGAAATGCTCGGCGGTCACGGCAGAAGGAATGCGCTTTTCCCTGACCTCATAGGTGGTATCGGAATACCGCACGACGCCGCTGACGATCACGTGCGCGGGCGCCTTGCGGCCAATCAGCGCCCGGCGCAGCTTCACGCGCGACGCCGCGCTCACCTTCTCCGTCTTGCCGCGCGCCTGTGTCCCGCCCTTGGGGCCGATGCCGGCGAATTGGACGATCCAGCGCTGAATCTGGCGCCCCGCCGACTTCCACGGCGTGGAGCCGACTTCGGCACCGTTCGCCAGCGATTCTTGCAGCTGCCCGCGTGGCAACGCCAGCGCCGCGCGCACCAGCTCGCCATCGGTTTCCGGCACGCGACCGGGCATCCCCAGGTAGTCGCGCACGACGTAGAGGAACATGCTCATGGGCGCACCGTCGGCAGATCGCGCGCCGACACGTCCGAGGGACGCGCCTTGTAGTATTGGTGGCCAGGGTTCACCAGGTAGGGTTGCATCGGCACCGCGTAGACGTAGCGGAACGCGCCGCACTGGCCCGGCGTCATGTTCAGCCCCGCTGTCTCGCCCGTCTCGCGCGTGCCGCCATCGCCGATCTTCACGAAGGCGATGGTATCGGTTCGCATCCACAGCGGCGGGTAGCCGGCCGCATGCGCCTTGCGCGCGTACACGAACATGCGCGCGACCGACTCCGACAGGATGATGCGCTGCCATTCGGGGCGATACCAGCGCGGTTCAGCGCCGGGCACGTCGGGGGGATGCGCGAAATAGCCGATGCTCTTAGCGTACGTCAGCTTCACCAAGCGCACCGCCTCAGCCCGCGCGGCCAGGTCAGGGAACCGGCGCGCGGGCGCCTCTTGGAGCATCTGCCGCGCCTGCCAGATGCGCTCTTTCCAGGTTCGCAAAGTGCGATGCTGTTCGGGCCAGAGCACCGCCCCGCGACCGGGCTGCACGTCGTACCCGCAGTCGAGCGCGGCGCGCAGGCTGGGCGTCCAGAGCCAGGCGTCGCCCTCGCGGCACACCGCCGGCAACCCACGGCCATTCCAGGGCGAACCGTTGTAGCGCACCCGCACATGCCATAGGCCAGCGCGCGCGCCCTTGCCCTCGGCCTTGGCGTACGCCGCGCCGGGCGTCCATTCGGGGGCGCCGTGGGGCAGCATGACGCCATCGGCCAGGCTCAGATAGTGCGCGGTGCGGTCATAGGCATATGCGCCGGGTTGGGCGCGCTCGGCATCGGTGGGCAACCGCCGCCAGCAGACGCCCGTGCCGTGCCCGCAGTGTGACGGCACGCCGGGCAAGTTGATGTAGCGCGGTGTGGGCATGAACCAGCCCCGCTCTTTGTTCAAGTCGAATAGGAGCGTACGGCCCGTCTTAGCGGGATCGCCGCGCCACGGCCAGGCCAGCGCTTCTTCCGCGTACTGGCGCGCGAGGGGTGTTGTCGTTTCCATGTCGTTCACGCTCCTATCGCTACCGGCGCGAGCACGTCGGCGAACGGGTCAATCTCGTCGGTGGTATCAGGTACATCGGGGGCGCGATGGGGGATCGTCACAGCGTGCGCGGCAATCCAGGCTGCTGCCTCACGGGCGCGGCGCCGGGAACCGTTGTCGATAATCGCGCGCATATGCGCCGCGTGCTCGGTGGCTGTCCATTCCGGCCGCTCCGCTGTGTAGCGCGAGAGGGGGAGATAGTGCGCCGCGCGGGACTGCGCGGGGGCATAGATCGCGGCGGCGCGCTTGTCGTTCCAGCCGCCCTCGGCGAGCCACGCCACGACGTTACGGCTCACCTGATAGACGTGCCGCGGGCGCCCGGCATGGAACGGTGGGCGCCACGGCCGAATGATAAGCACGCCCAGCGCCTCCAGGGCGTGCAAGATCGTCAATTGCATGTCGCTGGCGTTGCCCAGCGGCGCCGGCGGCGTGGACGTGACCGCGCGCCAGACTCGCGCCCAACTCGGACCGGTAGGAACCCATACCCCATCGCCCTCATGCGCCGCATGCGCGATAGCGTGTAGCGCCCGATAATCGCGGCGCCCGCGCCGCCAGGCGTCAAACCGTGGGGAGAGATGTTCTTCCAGACAGGTGGCCAAATTCCTTCCCATAGCGTATACTCACAGTAGGCGGTGAGGCCTAACGCGGCGCTAGGAGGGTGGTGTCTCCTGGTGCCGCATCCTTTTGTCTCACGCCGACACGCTCGTCGGGTGAGAGACGGAGTAGGCGTAGCGGTAATGCTCGCCTCGGATGCGCTGACGCTCGACATATCCGGCGCGCACGAGCGCACGGATGGAGCGGCCAGCGTGTTTGGGGTCGATGCCGAACTGCTCGGCAATGGCACGGTGCGTGCAGCCCACTGGCTCAGGCGCACGCGCGAGAAGAATCCAGATCCGCAGCGCGGAGGGGGGCAATCGCAGGTCCGCACATGCGCCAGTCGGAGCAGGCAGCGTAGTCAGCATGGAGGGGGTTCCATTCTCCCCGTCGTCGGGGGAAGGGTTGCGAAAACGGCGTCGGGTGGCGTATCATAGTGCATAGATGACGCGCGTTCCGGCGCATACAAGCGCACTGCGGCGCGCACTGGCACAGCCAACCAAGGGACGCAGTTCGGGCAATGGAAAGGTGGGTGCTACCGAGTAAACGCACTACACGAACATTCTGCGACATGCCGCGCGCCAATTAGAGAGGGAGCGCGGCATTGTTGCGTCCGCCATGCGGACGGCTACTGACCTCAATTCTACCACATTTGCTGGGGCAGATCACAAGGTGTGCGCCCCAGCTAACAAACATAGGTCAAACGTCTTGCAGATGGTGCGCCAACACCAACGCCGGCACGGCGGCGGCCGGGTGTCCGGGTTCCGTCAGGGTCCGGTCAGGGTCCGTGTCAGGACCGTTGCTGCCTGGGCTGGCGGGCGCTGGCTGTCGGGGTACTGTCGGGGTGCTACGCCGGGCCATGAAGTCATCCGCGAAGATACGCAGCACTACTGAGCGCGGCACCTGATAGGCCGACTTCTGTGTCTCGTCTTTGAGGATGCCGTAGCCCTTGTCGAGCAACCGCGCCAACTTCCGCGCGACGACACGGCGGCCACTGTCGCTATCGATGCCCAGCCAGTCAGCAATCTGCCGCACGGTCCAGTAGGGATCGTCGGCCGTCTCCGCAATCATCGCCGACTCGAACCGCTCACGGTCCGCACGGGGCAGCGCCCGCGCCACAATCCGCACGTCCTGCGGGGTGTACTTGCCCTCGCGGATGCGCTGGCCCGCCGCCGCGGTGACGTTGCGCCGGATGCTGTAGGCATCAGCTTGCGCGACTTCTGCCGGCGACTCCCCGCGCGACTCCTTCAGCACGCCGAGATAGAACACGCCGGCGACGAGGAGCACCGTCACCACCGCATCGCCCAGGATCGTGCCGCCGTCGTGCGTGCCGCCCGCGCCCGTCCACAGGAATGAGAACGCCGCCGTCAGCGACGCCGCCAGCCCTAGCAGCATGAAGGTGAATTGGAGCCGCGCACTGCCCGCGTAGTGCTTCACCAGCGCCGTCCGCTCCATCTTCGAGAGGCCACGCCGTCCCTCGGCTTCGATCATGTCGCGTCGGTCCGCCTTCCACGCGCGGCCGGCGATGCTCATCAGGAGCTCGCACATGACGGCCAGGCCCGCCCCTGTCGCCGCGTCGTACCAGACCATGCGCGCCGGTCCGAGCGCATGCGCCAAGCTGAAGCTACCGAATGAATAAAACTGCATGGCGCGCGAGACCATGCACGCCGCTGCGATCCCGAATACCGGCCCCTCCGCGCTCCGCTCGAGAAAGCGTTGAAGCCCACCATGACTGCCCATAACCATACCCCCTTGTGGTATCCTTGACGCGCACCGCGCCATATGGTATACTTGTGAAGGATAACATAGTTTCGTACTGTTGTCAAGGTTAGTGGTAGAGTATGGGAGGGAGCATGATTCACATGCCCGCACACGACGAGACCGGCCAGCAGATCCCGGCCGGCGATGACTCGGAGTACGTCACCATTCGGGAAGCCGCGGCGGCCGTTGGCATCCCCCTCAGCACGTTTCAAGGCTGGGTCAATCGCGGCCGGTTCAAGAAGTTTCACCGGGGCGTATCGCCGACGATCCTGCTCCGGCTGGCCGAGGTCCGCGAGAAGGTAGCCATCCGGCCGGTAGAGGAGGGTGATGCATGAGCCAGGCACAGCACGAGATTGAGCCATTCACCGGGCTGGAGATCGGCGCGACGGTTGACGTGCATACGGTGGCCGGCGCCGGGCTGGGATGGCTCCGCGGCGCCTCCGCGCAGTGAGTTTTTTACCTGCCTTAAGCAATGGCAAGAACAGGGCGTTGTCGA
>VFSW01006124.1_pt1 | contig 17720 bp, 18 predicted proteins | sample 5358111 | NCBI WGS metagenome assembly VFSW01 (sample SAMN11554181, study PRJNA540505) | mine drainage metagenome | isolation source: sediment from site ElyBrook_90M | place: USA: Ely Copper Mine, Vershire, VT | collected 2017
CGGCGATCTGGTCAATCAGGCGGCACACGGTCTCGACGTCGAAGAAGTGGCGCGCCACGTCGAGGTGCACCCCACGCCACCGGAAGAACGGGCCGTCCTTGACGGTGCCACAGGGCAGTTCGAAGCTGGGCAACTCGACGCGAGTGGTCGACCAGAGGGCGGCCGGTCCCAACTGACGCAGCACGGTGAACGCGTGGTTGACGCCGATGTCCGAACTGGCCCAGAGGAACGTGACCTTCGAGATTCGCAGCTCGGTCTGTTCCAACGCGAATTCGGGGTGTTCGCGGATCTCGATGTCACAGTCCTCGCCAGCGGCGACGATGTGCACCTCCCATCCGACGCTGGTCGCCAGATCGTGACCGAAGCTCTCGACGACGTGACGCCACTTCGCGGGGACCGCCACCCGCAACGGCGACGTCCAGACGACGGTGCCCGTCGCGTCCTTGAACGAACGGGGCTGGGGGACCAGCGCCGAGCTCACGGCGTCGTCACCGCGTAGCAGGCTGCTCGGTGCGTCGCCGACAGCTGCACGGACTCGGGCGTACTGGTGCGGCACTGGTCCATGGCGAGGGGGCATCGGGGGGCGAAGCGGCACCCGGGACCGGGATTGATCACCTTCGGGGGCTCGCCGAGGTCGTGGCCGCCGTCCACGTCGGCCAACGGCAGACGGGGGTCGGGGGCCGCGGTCATCAGCAGCTTGGTGTAGGGATGGCGGGGCGACCCGATGACCTCCTCGGTGAGGCCCTCTTCCACGATGCGACCGGCGTAGAGCACGATCATCCGGTTCGCCACGTAGCGGGCGCTCGCCAGGTCGTGGGTGATGTAGAGAATCGACACACCCTCTTCGTCGCGCAGCGCCCTCATCACGTTCAAGAGGCCGATCCGAATCGAGACGTCCAGCATCGAGACCGGCTCGTCGGCGAGGATCAGGGACGGCCGCGACGCGAGGGCCTGGGCGAACCCGAGTCGCTGGCGCTGTCCCCCCGACAGCTCGTGGGGGTAGCGGCGCAGCACGTCGGCACCCGGCGTCAACCCCACCCGCTCGACCATGGCCACCGCCTCGGCCTCGCGGTTGGCGTTGGTGACGTCGCTGCGGTGAAGTTTCAACGAACGCAGGAGGCTGTGCCCGACTCGCAGCACCGGATTGATCGACCCGAAGGGATCCTGGAAGACCATCGGCATGCGTCCGCGCGTCGCCCGGTCGGTCTTGCGGTGCACTTCGTGGCCCTCGAACACGATGGAGCCCTTGGTCGGCTTGTACAGTCCGGCGAGCACGCGAGCGATGGTGGACTTGCCCGAACCCGACTCGCCCACCAACGCGACGATCTCGCCCGCGGCGACCTCGAACGAAATCTCGTCGAGCGCGTGCAGGAGGCCCTTCGAACGCAGTCCCCCGACGCGGAAATACTGCGAGAGGTTCTCAACCTTGAGGACGGGTTCGCTCACGGGGCGCTCCGGGGATTGACGAGGTGGCATCGCACGGCGCGCGTGTCGTGCACGATCAGTTCGGGCCGCGTCGTGCGACAGATGTCCATCGCGTGCGCGCACCGTGGCGCGAAGAGACAGCCGACCGGCGGATCGACGAGGGACGGCGGCGTTCCGGCGATACCGGTCAACTCCCGCGGCGCACCGAGCAACGACGGGAAGGCGTCCATGAGCCCCTGGGAGTAGGGGTGTCGAGGCTCGTCGAAGACCGCCCGCGTCGAGTCGAGCTCGACGACCTCGCCGGCGTACATCACCGCCAGGCGGTCCGAGAAGTGCGAGACCACGCTCATGTCGTGGGTGACGAACAGGACCGAGAAGCCCAGCCGGTGGCGCAGGTCCTCGACTTGCTGCATGAGTGAACGTTGCGCCACCACGTCGAGCGCCGACGTCGGTTCGTCCATGATCACGAGCTTGGGTTCGAGCAACAACGCCATGGCGATCATGGCCCGTTGGCGCATCCCGCCCGACAACTGGAAGGGGTAACTCTTCAGGTGCACCGCGTCGATCGAGACCATGGAGAGCACTTCCGCCGACCGTTCGGCGATGCGGGCGTCGTCCCAATCCGTGTGGGCCCGACAGGCGTCGGCCAACTGCACGCCGATGGTCAACGTCGGATTGAGGGCGTTCATGGCGCTCTGCATCACGACCGAGATGTCGCGCCAGCGGTGTTGACGCAACTCCTCGGTCGAGAGGCTCGTGAGGTCGACCCCGTCGAAGAGCACCGATCCTCCGACGATGCTCGCCGGGTACGTGAGGAGTTGGGCGATGGCGAAGAGGAGGGTCGATTTGCCGCATCCCGACTCCCCGACGATGGCGAGGAACTCGCCCTGGGCGAGGTCGAACGATACACCGTCCACTGCTTGCGCGGGACCGCGGGGGGTCTCGTACTCCACGCGCAGATCGCGCACCTGCAGGATCGGCTGACTCATGACCGTACCTTGCGCCGCGCACGACCCGATACCGGCCGCAACGCGGGGTTCGACACCTCGTCAAAGGCGTAGTTGAGCAGCGCGAGCGCGCTCCCGAGCACGGCGATGGCCACCCCGGGCGCCAACGCCCACAGCGGCAGTCCAGTCGCCAACGCCTCATTGTTCTGCGCCCAGTAGAGCATGGTGCCCCACGATTCGGCGTTGATGTTGCCCAACCCCACGAACTGCAGGGCCGATTCGGCCAGCACCGCGTAGAGGGCCGCCCCGAGGAAGTTGGCCACGATGAGTGACGTCATCGGTGGGATCAATTCGACCGCGATCACGTACCAGCTCGACTCGCCGCGGGCCCTCGCCGCCAGGAGGTAGTCACGATTGCGCAGCGACAGGGCCTGCACGCGCAGCTGACGCGCGCCGTACGACCAGCCCGTGGCGACCAGCACCCCGACCATCAACCAGAACGTCGCGCTCTTCACGTAGGCGGTGATGACGATGATGAGGGGGAAGGTCGGGATCACGAGCACCACGTCGGTGAACAACGACAGGGCGTCATCGATGAAGCCGCCTAGGTAGGCCGCCGAGATGCCGACCACGACCGAGAGCACGGTGCTGAAGAAACCCACGATGAGCGCGATGAGCACCGATTGACGGGTGCCGGCCATCAGTTGGGAGAACACGTCCTGACCGAACGACGTGGTGCCGAGCAGGTGCGACCACGAGAGCCCGGCTCCGGGGGTATAGATCTCGGCCGCCGGGTCGTGGGGGGTGAACCAGCTCGGGAAGGCCGTGATCACCAGCAGGATGAACAGGACGATTGCGCCCGCCGCGGCCTTCTTGTCGCGGCGTAGGAACGTGAAGGTCCCCCAGGCGGCGCGTCCCACGGCGCGCACCACGGTCACGTCCGCACCCTCGTGCGTGGATCGAGGATCGCGGTGACGATGTCCGAGACGAAGATGGCGAGCAACACCGCGACCGTGATCAACAAGAACAGCGACTGCATCAACGGATAGTCCTCGTTCTGCACCGCTTGGAGCAGCATGAAGCCGAGACCTGGATAGTTGAAGACGTACTCCACGAGGATCGCCCCCGAGATGACGAATCCGAGCGACATGGCGAAGCCGGTCAGGTTGGGCAACATGGCGTTGCGTCCGGCGTACTGCCAGAGGATGCGTCGCGGCTTCAGGCCCTTGGCCCGCGCCATCTTCACGTAGTCCTCGGCGACGACCGTGATCATGTTGTTGCGCATCGTGAGGATCCACCCTCCGATCGACGTGATCAGGATGGTGAACGAGGGCAGCACCGCGTGGATGAGGACGTCACCGATGAATGAGAGGCTCCAGGTCGGCGTATTGGTCTGGGTGTAGGCGCCGAGGATCGGGAACCAGTTGAGGGTGAGGGCGAAGAACCAGATCGACAGGAGTCCCACCCAGAAGTACGGGAAGGCCGAGATCACGATGAAGATCGGGGGCAGCACGCTGTCGAGGATGCCGCCACGCCGCCACGCGGCCACCGCACCGATGACGGTGCCGATGATGAATCCGATGACGGTACTCACCCCGACGAGGCCAATGGACCACGGCAGCGCCTTGGCGATCACCGAACTCACCGACAGTGGGAAGTAACTGGTCGAGATGCCCAGGTTGCCGTGCAGGGTGTTGCCGATGTACGAGAAATAGGCCCCGATGAGACTCTGGTGGGAATTAACCCCGAAGGCCGCCTCGAGCGCGCCCAGCGCAGCCGGGTTGACGTGGCCGTGAAACTTGGCCATCATCGCCTCGGCGGGATTGCCCGGCATGAGTCGGGGGATGAAGAAGTTCACCGTCAGAGCTGCCCACAATGCAACCAGCAGGAAGCCCAATCGACGGCCTAAAAATCTCATCTCCCCGACTCAGTCCGGCAATCAATTACTTCAGGGGCTTCAGGTTGTCGAGCACGTAGCCCCAGTCCGGCTGGTTGTAGAGGCCGGGCTGTGCATAGGGATTCGACGCCGAGGGGAAGCCGGTGAAGGCCTTGGAGTTGTACTGGAACCAGTCGACTTCCTCGAGCACCGGGATCACCGGGAACTGCGTGACCATGACGTTCTGCAACTTGTTGACGATCGTGTGCTGCAGGGTCGAACTCGTCGTCGCACCGTACTGGTTCAGCAGGCCGTCGACCGTGGCGCTGTTGAAGCGCTCCCAGTTCGAGGCCGCGGCCTTGCCGATCGGCGCCGAGTTCTTCGAGTACAGCCACTGGCGCATCTCGTAGAACGGGGTCGGACCACCGGTCTCCACGTTGTAGGCCAACTGGTAGTTGCCCGAGTAGACGTTGGCGTAGAAGGTGTTCGACGCGAGCGGCGAGACCGTGGCCTTGATGCCCACCTTGGCCAGCTCGGCGCTGATCACCTGGACGGTGGCGACCCAGTCCGAGTACCCACCGTTGGTGATGATCGAGAACGCCAGCTTCTTGCCGTTCTTGGCGAAGACGCCGTCCGATCCCATCTTGTACCCGTCTGCCTTCAGGGTCGCGATGGCCTTGGCCGTGTCGTAACCCTTGCCGGCCGTAGCGGTAGCGGCACTGCTCGTCCACGACGAGAAGGTCGGTGACACGATGCCGGTCTGGCTCGCTGGCGGCTCGTAGCCGTATTCGCCGATCTTGGAGACGTTGGCGCGGTCGATGCCGTAGCTGATGGCCTTACGCACCGCGACGTCGTTGAGCGGCGCCACCGTGAGGTTCGGGAACAGTGCCACGTTCGCGACGGGCGGGAACCAGTAGCTGTTACCGGGCTTCTTGGCGACGTAGTAGCTATTGATGTTCGGGATGAACTGCGAACCCCACTGCGACTGACCAGTGGCCAGGTACTCATTGCAGGTGTTGTTCGACAAGAACGCGGGCATGTTGACGGTCTTCACGACGGCCTTACCGGCCTGCCAGTAGTGGGCGTTGTTCGTCCACTGGATGTTCTGGGGCGTGCACTTGGACATGATGTAACCGCCGGTGCCTACCGGATGCGAGATGGGGTCGGTGACCGGGTTGGACACCTTGCTCCACACGCTCTGGGACACGATCGGCACCTGACCGGCGACGTAGTAGAAGTACGGAACAGCGGCCGAGGCGAAGTTGAAGACCACCTGGTTGGCACCGACCTGCTTCACATTCGACAGCACCGACCAGACCGCGTTGAGGTCCAGGGCCGGGTACTTCTTCAAGAGGTTGAAGGTGTAGACGACGTCTGACGCCTTGAAGGGCGTGCCGTCTGACCACTTGACGCCCGAGCGGATCGTGAACGTGAGCGTCTTGTTGGCGTTACTCCATGCGTAGTTGGTGGCGAGCCACGGGGTGACCTTGCCGCTCTGGAGCGAATTGACGAAGTCCAGCGTCTCGTACGTGAGTCCGACCGAATACGGCAACGACGTCGGCACGAACGGATTGAACGCGCACGACCATAACTGACCTTGCTCATTGGCAAGATTCAGCGGAACCTGGCTCGCGGCGCCCGCGACGATTGGTGACATCACCGACGGCACGACGATGCCGCAGGTACTTGCTACGAGAACGAACGCGGATGCGAACAGTCCTCCCTTAAACCTTTTCTTCACAGTGAAACTCCTCCCTCTGGGGAACTCATGTTCCCATTTCACGATGCGAATCACCAAAACGACTATCGACAATCCACTTCGTCACAATATGTGAATTTTTAACACTCATCAACCGCAAGTTGAGAGAATTTAACAATTCTGACCCGTGATACGAAAGAAATTTGCATAATTCCGAAACCCGTGGTGAAGAAGTCGTGTTCGAGCTGTTCCGGGACCGGCCCACCGGTCCCACGGCGACCTCCAGCGCACGGCCGCTACTCATGCGGACAGGGTTACCTTGTGCAGACCCGGCGATGTGTCGATCGGGCGGCCGCGCAGTTCGCCCAGGCGCAACGCCAGGACTTGACCGACGATCACGGCCGCCAGGCCCACGCACCAATTCGGCATCGATTCGGGCAGGACGATCTCATGATCGCACACCAGCGTGGCGCGGTCGTGGGGGCGCAGCACCACCGTGCGCATGCCGAACCCGCGACACTCGTTGAGCAGTGATCCGCTCAGATCATCGGTCATCTCGTCGGTGATGACGAGCAATAGGGCCGTGCCTTCGCCGTCGGCCCCGATGGGACCGTGCAGATAGTCGGCCACCGAATACGCCTCGGACCGAATACCGGTCACCTCGCGAATCTTGAGCGCGATCTCGGCCGCGCTCGCGCTCCCGACGCCGCGTCCGACCACCGTGAGGCCACCGTCGGCGTTGAGGGGCTCGATTGGCAGGCTCGTGCCCAGTACCCAGTCGACCACGCGGTCCACCAGTTCGGGCAGTTGCTCGAGTCCCGTCAGGTCCCCACCCTTCAGCGCTTCGACCAGTTGGGCGAGCGCCTGCCAGGTGGTCGAGAAGGTCTTGGTCGAGGCGATGGCTCGTTCGGGGCCGGCTCCCAATTCGATCAGGCGATCGCACCGGGTCGCGAGCGGAGAGGACACATCGTTGGTGATCGCGGCGTTGGGGCGCGACTGGCGCTGCGCCTCTTCGATCACCGAGATCATCCCCGGGGTCCGACCAGACTGGGAGATCGCGAGGACGCCGGACCCGTCGAGTCCCACGTGCCGCGCACCCTCGTACAGCGAGGGCGCGGCCAGGGCCACCAGGAGTCCCAACTCTTGACCGGCGAAGTACTGGAAGAACTTGGCGGCGTTGTCCGAGGAACCTCGCGCGGCCACCAGGGCGAAGGAGATACCGCGCCAGTCTTCACTGACGGCACGGGCTTGTGCCCGTCCCGATTCGGCCCGGCGACGGAGAATCTCGCCCTGCGAACGGATTTCCTCTTCAAAGATCGTCGTCATTAACCCTCTTCAGCCAATCGCCGGACGTACAGCCACGCATCCTAGCGGGCAGTTGTTCCCAACTTCTTGGGAGCAATCAGGCTGGGAACAGCTGGCGTGCGCCCCGCAGCGTCATGTTGTTATCACTGACCAGGACGGTGAACGAGACCGATGAGAAGGTGTCGAGATTAACCCGACCCGCGTTGCCGCCGCTGAGGTGCACGACGTCAGCTCCGAATTCGAGGACGAACTTCTGCGCGGTGCGAACCACCAATTGGTTCCACTGACATTCGTCCAGTGATCGCGAAAAGTCACCGAGGAGTTGATCGAATGTTTGACCACGTTCGAACACTTCGGCTCCGACGTCGCGAATGCGGACGAGCGCCCCGTCGACGACGAGCGCGATGCCGAGACCCGTGCCCAGCGTCAGCACCAACTCGGTCCCCGTGCCTCGACTACACCCGAGGGCCGCCAGGGCGGCATCGTTGATCACCCGCACGTCTCGTTCACTCGCGTCGCACAACGCTCGTTGGAGATCCAGACCAATCCATCGGTCGTGAATCGACTCGTCGATTTCAGAGGTGAAACCCCGCGCGCGAGAGAGATTGCCCGGTTCGAGTACCCGACCATCGTGCATCTCCCCGGGAAATCCGACACCGACCCGCGAGCACCCACTTTCACGGATCTGCTCCACGAGCAGGGCGACCATCGTGTCGGGAGCACACGGATACGGGGTCGAGAGTCGGCCCACGCGCGAGACGATCTGACCGTCCTCGTCGAGCAGGCAGTACTTGATCGACGTAGCACCAATGTCCACCGCCAGCAGGTGATCGTGGTCGGTCGCCTCCGGTTTCGCCATGAGGGCAGTGTAACGATGAGAAAACCCCACCCGCATCGTCACCTCGTATGATTCGACGAGCCCGTGCCACCAGACCCGACCCCTCCCGACCTTTCCCCCGCCACTCAGGTTCACTTCGGTCCGGTGGCGTTCGCCGGCGCCACGGGAACCTTCACACTCATGGGGGCGTTCACCGCGCTCTTCGGCCCGCTGCTCATCACTTTCACCCAACGCTTCCACGTCTCGTTACCCGCGGCGGGCGCCGCGCTCAGCGTGTACTTCGTGGGCGCCTTTGTCGGCGTACTGCCCGGTTGGGTGGGTCTGCGGCGTCTGCCCGGTCGTCACGTACTCACGCTCGCGCTGCTCACCATCGCGGCGGGCTCGTTCGCGATGACATTCACCAACGACTGGACGCTGTTCCTACTCGACCTCTTCGTCATCGGTCTCGGCTTCGGTGCCCTCGACATCGGACTCAACACCATGTTGGCCCGCACCGCACACGAAGGGCGGGCGCGACGTTTGAGCGTCGGCAACGCCGGGTACGGGATTGGTGCCGTGATCAGTCCCCTGCTCATCATCGCCGTCCATCCCGACAACTTCCCCGCGCTGATGGTCGCCTTCGGGGTGGTGGCCATCGTCCTCGCCACCCTCAACCGCAGCCTGCACGCCCCCGCGGCCCGGACCGAACCACTCCACGGCGAGGTCGTCCGGGTCAACGGGCGACGCGCCATCCTCGTCACCTTCACCATCGCCTACGCCCTCTACGTCGGGGCCGAGACCGCAGCCTCGGGTTGGCTCGCCGCGCAGATTCACCACGCGGGATACTCGTTGTCCACCGCCAGCGTCGTGACGGCCGGCTTCTGGACCGGGCTCGCCCTCGGGCGCCTCCTCGGTGGCCCGCTCCACCGGTGGGCCTCGGAACGTGTTCTGGTGCTCGGTGGCCTCGTCCTCGCGGTGGTCCTCGTGCTGGTCTCGAGCGTCGCGTCGCTCGCCCCCTACGCCTATCCCCTGGTGGGTTTCGTCATCGCCTCGATCTTTCCCATGGGTCTGATGTGGTACACGACGCTCTGTCCCAATGACAGCGATGGACTGTCACTCATGATCTTCGTCATGATGGCCGGCGGCTTCCTCGTGCCGGCGCTGGTGAGCGTGAGCGTGTCACACGTGGGCGTGCGCAGCGTCCCCTTCGTGCTCGCCGCGGTCTTGCTCGGCGACCTCGGGTGCTTCCTCAGCGCCCTGCGGTTCCGCCCGTTGGTCGCGACGCCACTCCCACCGCCGTCCTGATCACCCACCACACCGGTCCGCGCCCGGATATACGCGTTAGAACTGAATCAACATGGCGAGCAGCGCCACGGCGATCAGCCCCAGCAAGACGTCGACGGACCGCACGAGTTTGCGGCCGCGTTCGGGCGACGCCACGCCATCCTTGCTGATGACTTCGCTCATCACCCGCTCGAGCGGGAGGGTGCGCGCTTCGAGATGTCCGGCGGCGGCGAGGTAGCACAACAGTCCCACGCCGATCCAGGGCTTGGTGAGCGAGACCGAACTGGTGCCGCTCAGCGACATGATCAGACCGGTGACGGGCAGCACGTGGAGCAGGCGGGCCGCCCAGTTGCGCCGCTGGGGGAACCGGGCCCGCTGGACCGATTCATCGGCGCCGCGTGCGACGACGAGCGCCGACGTGCGCATCACCACGAGGACGATGAGTGTGCTGAGCGCGGCGATGATGTGGACGAGAAAGACGAGGTCGTACGCGACAGAAGTGGCAATCATTACTCCGACAGTAATGTCTCGGCCGCGCGATACGGGTCAGTGCGCCCCGCGAGCAAGGCCTCGACCTGCTCGTCGTACGCTGCGCCACGCGCGAGACCGGTGATACGCGACCGCACCATCGCGGCCAGGACCTTGTCAAGTTCGGACCGGGTCCGCGCGCGACGATGCGCGGCGAGACGACCGTCCTCGATGAAGGAACGATGGGCGACGATGGCGTCCCACAACTCCTGGGTGCCGGCGTTGGTCGTCGCCACCGTCTCGAGGATGAGTGGACGCCACTCGTGCTCGCCGCCGAGGTCGAGCATCTGTTCGAGGTCGCGGCGCGTCTCGCGCACGCCCGCACGGTCGGCCTTGTTGATCACGAAGATGTCGGCGACCTCGAGCAAGCCGGCCTTGTTGGCCTGCATGGCGTCACCCCACCCGGGATTGGTCACCACGATCGTGGTGTCGGCGGCCGAAGCGATGTCGACCTCCATCTGTCCAACGCCCACGGTCTCGATCATCACCAGACCGAACCGGGCGGCCCCGAGGACCCGCACCGCGTCGGGCACCGCGAGGGAGAGACCACCCAGGTGGCCGCGCGTCGCCATTGATCGGATGAACACGTGGGGGTCGGTCGCGTGGTCCTGCATCCGGATGCGGTCGCCGAGGATGGCGCCGCCGGTGAAGGGCGAACTCGGGTCGACGCACAGCACGCCGACCTCATGGAAGGGATCGGCACCGTTGAAGGAGCCGGCCGCGAGCGCCGTGGTGATGAGCTGGTCGGTCAGGGTCGACTTGCCGGCGCCCGGCGGACCGGTGAGGCCAATGACGTACGGCGACGGTGATTGATACGCGAGGGCGGCCGTGGCCAAGTGGTGGGCGCCGCCCGACTCGACGTAGGTGATCAGACGCGCCAGGGCCGTGCGCGAGCCCTCCCGCGCCGCCGCGACCAGTTCGGTGGGGTCGCGCGAGATCACGCGAGCCTCTCGATGGTGGCCCCGAGTGAGCGCAGCCGCCCGGCGAAGTCGTCGTAGCCCCGGTCCACGTGCTCGAGGCCCGACACGGTCGTCTCACCTTCGGCGACCAGACCGGCGAGCACCAGTGCCGCGGCGGCGCGGATGTCCGTGGCGCGCACCGAGGTGCCCTGTAGGCGTTCCACCCCGCGGATCATCGCGTGGTGTCCCTCGGTGGTGATGCTCGCACCGAGTCGCACGAGTTCATCGACGTAGCGAAAGCGGCCAACGAAGAGGTTCTCGGTCACCACCGAGACGCCGTCGGCCACGCTCAACATCGTGGTGATGAGTGGCTTGTAGTCGGTGGCGACGCCCGGGTAGGGCAGGGTCGCCACGTCACAGGCCCGCAGGCGCCGGGGCCCCTCGACGAGAATTCCCGGACCGCTGAGGTCGATGACCCCGCCCATCGCCTCGATCTTTCGCAGCAGCATCTCCATGTGTTCGGGGTGGGCGTCCACCACCCGGACCCGACCACCGGTGATCAGGCCGGAGGCGAGGTAGGTCGCCGACACGACACGGTCGGTGACCACGTGGTGGCGCGCGGGTTCGAGACGTTCCACCCCGTCGATGGTCAACCGCGACGTACCGAGACCCTCGATCCGTGCGCCCATGGCGACGAGCTGGCGGCCCAGGTCCTCGACCTCGGGTTCGCGCGCCGCGTTGTCGATGACCGATCGTCCGTCGGCCAACACGCAGGCCATCATCAGATTGTCCGTCGCCGTGTGGCTCGGGTACTCGAGCGTGATGCGCGTGGCCCGCAATCGCCGACCGTCGGACGAGGCGTGGATGAAGTTGCGATTGTTGTGAAAGGTCGCGCCCATCGCGGTGAGTCCGTCGGTGTGGAAGTTGATCGGGCGCTGTCCGAAGTCGTCGCCGCCCGGCAGGGCCATATTGGCTTCACCGCATCGCGCGAGCAAGGGTCCGAGCACCACGATCGACGCGCGCATGGCCTCGAACAGGTGGCCGGGCGCCACGGGGTGCAGGTGGTCGCTCTCGGGCACGGTGATCAACAGCTCGTGGGGATCCGGCCGGCGCACCTGGCAACCCAGCGCCACGAGCAGTTCGCTCATCACCGAGACATCGGTGATGTCGGGGACGTTGGTCAAATGGTGTTCACCCGTCGCGAGGAGACAGGCGGCCATCTGCTTCAGGACGGCGTTCTTGGCCCCGAAGGCCCGCACCTCCCCTTCCAGCGGCCCCGCGGGCTTCACAACGAGAGAACTCACCCCTCAAGTATTGCCGGTTCCGGGCGGCGCCTCGGCCTGGTCCCTCCGGTCGAAAAGCAGAGTCGAGGCTACGCTGGGTCCCGTGCAGCCACCTTCCAGGCCCGACCGCAATATCGCCCTCGAAATGATCAGGGTGACCGAAGCGGCGGCGATCGCCGCCGCCCGATGGTCTGGCCGGGGCGACAAGAACGCCGCCGACGGCGCCGCCGTCGACGCCATGCGCTTCGTGCTGGGCGCGGTCGCGATGGACGGCATCGTCGTCATCGGCGAGGGTGAGAAGGACAACGCGCCCATGCTCTACAACGGTGAGCACATCGGCGACGGCCGCCCGCCGCAGGTCGACATCGCGGTCGACCCCGTTGACGGCACCACGTTGACGGCCATGGGTCGCAAGGGCGCGGTGTCGGTCATCGCCCTGGCCGAACGCGGCGCGATGTTCAATCCCGGACCGTGTTTCTACATGAAGAAGGTCGCCGTGGGACCGCGCGGGCGCGGCGCGGTGGACATCAACGCGTCGGCGACCGACAATCTGAATGAACTCTCCAAGCGTCTGAAGAAGCCGGTCCAGGAGTTGGGTGTGGTCATCCTCGACCGTCCCCGCCACGACGACCTGGTGGCCGAAGTCCGCGAGGCGGGAGCCCGCGTGCTCTTGATCTCTGACGGCGACGTGGCCGGCGCGATCGCGCCCGGATGGCCCGACTCGGGCGCCGACATCCTCTTCGGTATCGGCGGCACCCCCGAGGGCGTCATCGCCGCCGCGGCGTTGAAGGGGCTCGGCGGCGAGATCCAGGGGATGCTGCACGCGAGCTCCGAGGAGGAGCGCCGCGAGGCCGAAGCCCTCGGCTACGACTTCAACCGCGTGCTAATGACCGACGATCTGGTGGCGGGCGACAACTGCTTCTTCTCCGCGACCGCCATCACCGATGGTGACTTCCTGCGGGGCGTGCGATTCTACGACTACGGCGCGACGACGCAGTCGCTGGTCGTGCGCTCACGATCGGGCACCGTGCGCACGATCGAGACCTTCCATCGTCACGACAAGTTGCAGGAGTTCACGACCTCCGGTTTTTAGTCGCTGACATTTTGTAGATTCCGCCGGTCCCGTTGTTGAAACGTTGTGGTGACCCGCGGCCAACGTGCCCGACCCTTGCCGTAGACTTGAGCAATAACTATGTGGGGTACGTCGAGATTTTCTGAGGCAACTCTCACTGGGAGTCCGTCGCATTGCATTGGTCACTGCTACCTTCACGGGAAGGATTGACTGACCGATGACGAGCCCGCCGAGACACCAACCACAGCGCGAATTGATTCTCGATGCGACTATGGAAATCCTCGAATCTGACGGACCGGTCAACTTTCGACTCCAGACCCTCGCGGACAAGCTCGGCATCACCATCCCCGCGCTGTACCGCCACTTCCGCGACCGCAACGACATCATCCGGTCGGCCTACGTCGCGGCCTTCGCGCGCGAGACCGAGGCCATGATCTCGCTCACCAAGTACCTCACGGAGGTCGAGTTCAGCGGTGAGACCCTGCTGCACCTCATGGTCGAACAGTTGTCACAACTCAAGAGCGCCAATCACCAACGGCAGCGCCTCACCCGCATCGAAGCCTTCGCGACCACCACCCAGGACGAATTGTCGAAGAAGCAGGTCACCGACCTGTTGAGTCAGATGCACGAGACCACCGCCACGGCGTACCGGACGTGGCAGGAGCGCGGCGTCTTTCGCCGTGAGTTCAACCCCGCGGCCTTCTCCATCGTCACCCGCAGTCTGCTCGCCGGCATGGTCGTGTGGGATATGGACGAGTCACTCGACGTCCCGGTCGACGACGTGCGCCAGGTCATCGAGCACATCCTGCGCCAGTTCATCATCGTCTAGTTCGTCGTCTGCACCGCGCGTGCTGCGGTGTCGTGCGCACGTGAAATGATTCCCAAGATTCACCGGCCCCGCCCATTGCGTGATCGGACACCGGGGCGTAGGGTCCGTGCAAGAGCCCATGGGGACTCCGGCGCTACGGCGCTGATCCGAGGAGGTGCGCAGTGCGTGTCTCGAACCTGCTAGCCGTCAAGGGCCACGACGTGGCCACTATCTCCCAGGAGCGCAGTATCGAGGACGCGCTGACGATCCTGAAGGAGCGCGGCATCGGCGCGCTCGTCGTCACCGGCCCGACGCCGCCGCTGGTGGGCATCCTGAGCGAGCGTGACATCGTGCGCGCCCTCGCCAGTCGTGGCGGCGAGATCCTGCACGAGACCGTCGCCCATTTGATGTCGCGCGACGTCATGAGGTGCGACCAAGAGACCACCGTCACCGAGCTGATGGGGATGATGACCGATCACCGGATCCGTCACGTGCCGGTCGTGAGTGCGGGCCGGTTGGTCGGTATGGTCTCGATTGGCGACGTCGTGAAAGCCCGTCTCGATGAACTCGAGCACGACAAGAAGGAACTGCTGGACTACGTCTCGTCCTGGTGAAGGGACTTACTTCGCGCTGGCGCGCAGACGCAGTTCGGCCCGTTCGAGCGCGGCGTGCGCCACCAGGTGTGAGGGGGTGTCGTGCTGATCGGCTCGGGTCGCCTCGGCCACCTGCGCCTCGGCGGCTTCCTTCGCCGCCTGGGCGCGGGCCACGTCAATGTCGGTCGTCTTCTCGGCGATGCCCGCGAGCACGGTCGCGAGCGTGACCCCTTCGGTGCCCTCGGGACCAACCTGGAAGTATCCGCCGTGCACCGCGAAGGCGACTTCACCTTCAGCCGTCTCCACGCGCACGATCCCGGGCACGATGTCGCCCACGGTGGCGGTGTGTTGGGGCAGGATGGTGAACTCGCCGTCCGACGATCGGGCGATCAAGGCCGTGGCCTCACCCACCCAGAGCGCCGACTCGGGCGTCACGATCTCAACCTTCAGCGTGGCCATGCCTAGTCCCGCTGCAGCTCGGCGGCCTTGCGTTCCACATCGGCCGCGCCACCGACGTTGAGGAACGCCTGCTCGGGGTAGATGTCGAGATCGCCCTTGACGAGGAGTTCGAAGGACTCCACGGTCTCCTGGACCGGGACGTTGATCCCGTCGATACCGGTGAAGATCTTCGACACGAACATCGGCTGGGACAGGAAGCGCTGGATCTTGCGAGCGCGCGACACCGTGATGCGGTCCTCTTCGGAGAGCTCGTCGAGTCCGAGGATCGCGATGATGTCCTGGAGCTCCTTGTAGCGCTGGAGGATCTGCTGGGTCTGACGCGCGACGGCGTAGTGCCGGTCACCGACGATCTCGGGCGCCAGGATGTTCGAGGTCGAGGTCAGGGGGTCGACCGCCGGGTAGATACCCAGTGCGGCGATCTGACGACTCAACTCGGTCGTGGCGTCGAGGTGGGTGAAGGTGGTGAACGGCGCCGGGTCGGTGTAGTCGTCCGCCGGCACGTAAACGGCCTGGAGCGAGGTGATCGAACGACCACGCGTCGAGGTGATGCGCTCCTGGAGCTCACCCATCTCGTCGGCGAGGGTCGGCTGGTATCCCACCGCGCTCGGCATGCGACCGAGCAGGGTCGAGACCTCGGAGCCGGCCTGCACGAAGCGGAAGATGTTGTCCACGAAGAGCAGCACGTCCTGGTTCTTCACGTCGCGGAAGTACTCGGCCATCGTGAGCGCAGCCAGCGCGACGCGCAGACGCACCCCCGGTGGCTCGTCCATCTGGCCGTAGACCAGTGCCGTCTTCTCGATGACGCCGGATTCGCGCATCTCGATGAGGAGGTCCGTGCCCTCGCGGGTACGCTCGCCGACGCCGGCGAACACTGACACGCCCTCGTGCTGCTCGGCGACACGACGGATCATCTCCATGATCAGCACGGTCTTGCCGACACCGGCACCGCCAAACAGGCCGATCTTGCCACCCTGCACGTACGGGGCCAGCAGGTCGATGACCTTGATCCCCGTCTCGAACATCGTCGCGCGGGGCTCGAGCTGGTCGAAGGCCGGGGCGCTGCGGTGGATCTCCCAGTGGTCCTCCACCGGTCCGATGTCGTCGGTGTCGAGGGACTCGCCGATGACGTTGAACACGTGACCGAGCACGGCGTCGCCGACCGGCACCGAGATGCCGCGGCCGGTCTGGCGCACGACGGCACCGCGAACGAGTCCGTCGGTGGGCTTCATGCACACGCAGCGCACGCGGCCCTCGCCGATCTGCTGGGCGACCTCGGCGACGACGGTGATGGTCTCACCGTCGATGACGATGTCCATCTCAACGGCGTGGTTGATCTCGGGCAACGAGTGTGGCGGGAACTCAACGTCCACCACCGGCCCGGCGATCGCGACAACGCGTCCCGTTTCGAGAGTGGTCTTGTCAGGAGCCATGGTCATTGCTATCTCACTTTCCCGAGCGGAGCGCTTCGGCGCCGCTCACGATTTCCATGATTTCGGTGGTGATCGAGTCCTGGCGGGCTCGGTTCATAATTCGACTGAGGGTCTGGCCGAGTTCGTCGGCGTTGTCGGTCGCGGCGGCCATGGCGCGCTGCTGACTGGTGTGGAACGATGCGGCACCCTCGAGCAGGGCGGCGAAGATCTCGCTCTCCAGCGCTCGCGGGGCGAGGTAGGTGAGCAACTGCTCGACCTCGGGCTCGAACTCCGTGTAGCCCTTGAGGGCCGTGGGGGCGTCGTCGACCGGGACCTCGGGCATCGTCAGCGGCAGCAACTGCTCCACTTCGACCGCCTGGGTCGCCGCCGACAGGAATCGCGTCGACACCAGCAGGACCTGCTGGGCCTCGCCGTCGATGAAGGGTGCGGCGACGGTGCTCGCGACTTGACGAGCGTCCGAGAAGGTGGGGCGGTCCGCGAAACCCACGAAGCTCTGCTCAACCGCCATGCCGCGGAATCGGAAGTAGGGGGCCGCCTTCTTGCCCACCGTGAAGAGTCGCACGGCGCTGCCCTCGGCGCGCAGCTTGCGAATCAATCGCTCGCCCGCGCGCAGGGCCGACGAGTTGTACGCGCCCGACAGACCACGGTCGCCGGTCACCACGATGACGATCGCCGTCTCGACACTCTCGGGCACGGCCAGCAACTTCGCGGCGCCGGCCGGGTCACCGAGGGCCGCCTCGACGATGATGCGCTTCATACCAGTGCGGTAGGGGCGGTTCGCGACAATGCGGGCCTGACTACGAGCAATCTGGGATGCGGCGATGAGTTCCATCGCCTTGGTGATCTTGCGTGTGGCCTGCACCGACTTGATTCGACGACGCAGAATTCTTTCCTGTCCACCGGCCATTGCTCCTCCTCTCCCGCTCGACTATTTCTGACTGACTAATTACTGGTGGCGAAACCGTCGACGAACGAGCGCAGGGCCGCGTCCAACTTCTCGGTCTCGGGCAAGGTGCCGGTGGTGCGAATCTGTCCGAGCAGGTCCGCGTGTTGCGCCCGGAAGGCGGTCAGCAACTCGGCCTCGAAGCGACGGACGTCGGTGACCGGAATCGTGTCCAGCCAGCCCTTGGTACCGGCGTAGATGACAATGCACTGCTCTTCGACCGGCACCGGGGCGTTGAGGCCCTGCTTCAACAGCTCGGTCAGGCGGTAGCCGCGGTCGAGCTGCTGCTGGGACGACTTGTCGAGCTCCGAGCCGAAGGTGGCGAAGGACTCGAGGTCGCGGAACTGGGCGA
>VFSW01006125.1_pt1 | contig 17720 bp, 15 predicted proteins | sample 5358111 | NCBI WGS metagenome assembly VFSW01 (sample SAMN11554181, study PRJNA540505) | mine drainage metagenome | isolation source: sediment from site ElyBrook_90M | place: USA: Ely Copper Mine, Vershire, VT | collected 2017
ATCAGAAACCTCAGCGTATGCTTACGTGGGGCATCGTAGCAAGCTACTGTTATAAAAAGCAATCATAGTAGAGTGGGATACAGGATCGTGCCCAAGGGTAGGTACGGCGCACCCTTGCCAAGGTTGGGGTCGAGGGTTCGAATCCCTTCGCCCGCTCCAGATTTTCTTAGGAAAATCAAAGACTTCCAAACGGCCCTCCGGGGCCGTTGTTGCTTCCAAGGCCCTGGCGGCAGCAATTTGAAAGCTCAGCGGAAGCACCGCGCCGAAAGTGGGCGGCGGCGGAATCGCAGGCTCGGCGGTTCCAATCCGGAGCCGAAGCGCCTTGTCAATCGGCGCGCAAAAGGGACCCCGGCTGGAGCGCGGCACTCCTCGCGAGACAAGAAAATCTCGCCGCGCCGTCCTCCGCGGCGCTGCGGCCGCCAGCGGTGCGGGTTGATCCGCCTCCCGGCCTCAGGACCGCCATCGAGGCCGCACGGAGCGGCCCCGAGAGCCCAAGCGAAGGAGACTTCCCATGGCGATCATCGGCCGCTTCACCAAGGACACGAACGGCTACACCGGGACGGTCCGCACATCCACCTCAGCTGTCGCCAGCACCCGCCTCTGGCGTGGCTCCGCCGGTGATATACAGCACGATCCGCTCCACGGTGAGGTCGTCGCCACTCAGGACACCGACCACCCGGCCGTGTCGGAGGACCACCACGCGCTGGCAGATGCGGCACACCTGGGGCAGGTTGTGGCTGATGACCAGCACTGTCACACCCTGGCGATGCAGTTGCTGGATCAGCTCGACCACCTGCTGCTGTTGCTGCACGCCGAGGGCGGCCGTCGGCTCGTCCATCAGCACGATCCGCCGGCGCCACATGACGGCACGCGCGACCGCGACGGCCTGCCGCTGGCCGCCCGACAGCGAGCCGCACTCGCTGCGGAGGGAGGGCAGGCGGATATTGAGCTCCGCGAGTTTGTTCCCGGCGGTTGCCATCATCCGGCGATTGTCAAGCCACCCGAGCCGCCCCAGCAAGCCAGGCCGGACCTGCTCGCGTCCGAGGAACAGATTGGCGGTGACGCTCAGGTCCAACGCCAGCGCGAGATCCTGGTAGATCGTCTCGATCCCCTGCTCGCGGGCCGTACGGGGCGATTTCAGACCGACCTTCTTCGCATCGACGAATATCTCGCCGGCGCTGGGCTGCAGCACACCTGACAGGATCTTCACCAGGGTAGATTTGCCGGCCCCGTTGTCGCCGACGAGACCGACCGTCTCACCGGCATGGATCTCGATGTCCACGCCGTCCAGGGCCGCGACCGTTCCATAGTGCTTGCGAATTCCCCGTACTGCCAGAACTGGCGGCGGCGGCCTCAGTTCCATCACGTTGTTCCCCTCCCAGAGATACTGTTCCCGCGGACTTGCGCTCCGCCCGGGCCGGAGCCGACCCGGACCGGGCGGATGACGCCCTATTTCTTTGCTGCCGCCGTGGGGATGTAGTAGTACATGGCGATCTTCGGATCATTGGCGCTCGCCGTGGTGGCCGTGATCGTCGGCAGCAGGACCTGCTTCGGAACGGCGGTCTTGTTTCCGGCTATTTCGTCCAAGGCGTAGTGCATTGCCAGGCGCCCCATGATCAACGGTTCCTGCACTTCGGTGGAGGAGATCACCCCCTGCTTCAACAGCTTCACGACCTCGGGCGGCGCATCGAAGCTCTGCACGAACACCTTGCCTTTTTTTCCCGCATTGATCACCGCGCGCCCGATGCCCGAGGCCAGCAGCCCCGTGGTACCGAAGAATGCCGATATTCCGGGATGTGCGACCAGCATCGAGGCGGCGTCCCGTTCCGCGGCCAGCGGATCATTGGTTCCGGCGTACTGGACCGTCAGGATCTTGATCCCGGGATAGTGCTTGCGCAGATAGGCGATGCAGCCCTGGGCCCGCTTGTTAGTGGTGACATTACCGGGGGCAAGATCGACGATCCCCACCATCCCGTGTCCGCCGAGGTGCTCGCCGATCGCCTTGCCCGCCAGCTCGCCACCCAGGACGACATGGGTGCCGATAAAACTGTCCACCACGGACGCATCGGCAACGGCCGTATCGACCTCGATTACCGGAATTCCGGCCCGCCCGAAGCGCTTCAGGGCCGGGATCTCCTCGCTCGGGTTCGTGACGTCGGTGATCACGGCATCGGGATGGCTGGCCAGCATCGCGCTCAGGATCGGCACCTGGTACTCGGCGGTATCCTGCGTCGGCGCCTCGAACACGATTCGGACATTCGCGTGCAGTTTGGCCGCTTCTTCACGCTCACCGCGGAGGATCGTTTCACAGAAGGCGTTAGCGAAGAACGCGCAGACGAAACCGATCGTCTTCTGACCCCCGCCTGGCGGGACGGCAGGGGCGGCGATGCCCGGTTGGCTGCCCCCGCCAAGCAGCAGGGCCACCGCCCCGACCACCAAAGCTGCCGTGCCAAATCGATGTCGCTGCGGTTGCCGATTGTCCATTGACTGCTCTCCTCTCCGCTGTTTACACGCGTGTGCTCGGGCCGCACGGCCCGGTGGCTACTCGGCCCGGATCAGCCGCAGGCGGATCCGGTCCGTATAGACGGCCAGGATGATGATGAAACCGATGGCGACCTCCTGCCAGAACGGATTGACATCCGCCATGATCAGACCGCTCGACAGGACCGCAATGATGAGGGCGCCGACGATGGTACCGAGCGCGCTGCCGCGTCCGCCCGAGAAACTGGTGCCACCGATGACCGCCGCCGCGATGGCATTGAGTTCCCGCCCGGTTCCCGCAGACGGGGACGCCCCGATGAACTGGCTCATGACCAGCTCGCCCGCGATCGCCGCCAGCACGCCGGACAGCACGAACGTGAGCACGAGCCGGCGCGTGACCGGGATACCGGCACGCTCGGCCGCCTGGCGGTCGCTGCCGATCGCATACAGGTGCCGCCCGGTGCGGGATCGCGCAAGCCAGGCCCCGACACCCACATAGAGCACCGCGGTGACCAGCACCGGGACCAGCACCCACCCACCGAGCAAACCGTTGCCGACAATCCCCACCGCGTCGGGGATGTTCACGATCTCCTGGCCGTTATTGATAAGGTCGGTCGCTCCGGTTGCCGCGCCCAGCATGCCGAGCGTGACCAGGAATGACACGACCCGCAGTTGCGTGATCAGGAGACCGTTCATCAGGCCAGCGAGCCCGCCGGCAATCATTCCGGCCGCATAGCCCAGAACCAGGATGGTTCCAGTCGGCGCATGGGCGGCCAGCAGCTCCTCCATCACGAACGCCGCCACCATGCCACCCAATCCCAGCACCGCGCCGACCGACAGGTCGATATTTCCCGTGATGATGACGAGCGTCTGCGCGAGACCGAGAAGCGCCGTCTCGTACGCCGCCTGACTGACCGCAATCCAGCCATCGCGGGAGGCGAAATGCGGCGCGGTGAACGTGAACGCGATCACCATGATCGCGAGCACGAAGGTGGTCCAGATCGCCGTCAGCCGCGCGATGACGGTCGGACGATCGAACGCCGGCTTGCCGGTCCGCGTGGCGGCAGCGGGCGAATTGAGTTCGTTCACTGATCGATCCCCGCCGGTCCCCCAGCAGCCGCAGGACGGGCTGCGCACCTGGAACCGTTGGCGCCGCGGCGATCGGACGCCGGACAATATCCCACCATCTGCGTTTCCCCCGTTGGGCGTAATAAAAGCGCAGCGATGGAAGCGCTGTCAATGGGCGATCTTAGCGCGTTTCCGGTTCCCCCGTCCGGCCGCGGCGCTACTCCTTGACGCTGCCGGCCATCAGGCCGCTCACCAGATAGGAGCGCACGAAGAACGTGAAGACCAGCACCGGCAGCAGAACGAGCACCCCGGCGGCGGCGATCTTGCCCCACTCCCAGCCCGCATACTGCATGAAATTGACAATTGCGACCGGCGCCGTCATGGCGCGCGTGCGCGTGAGGATCAGGGCGAAGAAGAAATCGTTCCACGACATGATGAAACAAAGAATGCCAGTAGCCGCGAGCCCGGGCGAGGAGAGCGGCAGCGTGACCCGGAAGAACGCCTGCCATACCCCGGCGCCGTCGATCCAGGCCGCTTCCTCCAGCGCGCGCGGCACCGCGGCGAAGAAGCTGCGCATGGTCCAGATCACCATGGCGAGATTGAACGTGAGATAGATCAGCACCAGGCCGGAAACCGTATCGATCAGCCCGACATAGCTGTAGGCGAGGAAGAACGGGATGGTGAAGGCGATCGGCGGGGCCATGCGGGTAACCAGGATCCACATCGCGATCTTCCCGCGCGAGTGGAACGGGAAGCGGGTGAGCGCGAACGCCGCCGGCACGCCGATCACCAGCGACAGCACGGTCGAACCGGTGCTGGCCATCAGGCTGTTGGCGAAGGACGCCGGGAACCCGCCCCCGGCGAGCGCACGGTAATTGTCCAGCGTGGGGGTGAAGGCGAGCCCGGCGCCCAGGATGTCGGCATTGGAGCGGAATGACATCTGCACGAGCCAGAGCGCCGGGCCGAGCGTGAGCGCAAGCAGCGCGGCGGCAATGCAGTGCACGCCGGCGCGGCGCCAGTTCCGGCGCCGCCGCCAGGAACACCCCGGCCCCTGCGCGGCGGCGCTACTCATCGACCGCGATACCGCCGAGCCGGGCGACGGCTAGGCTGAGGACGAAAACCCCGGCCACCATCAGGGTCGCGATGGCGCTGCCGTAGCCCCAGTAGGCGAAGTCGAAGGTCTGGATGAAGGCGTAGTAGTTGGTGACCTCGGTGGCCTGGCCCGGACCGCCGTTGGTCAGCACATAGATCAGCGGAAAGGCCTTGATGCTGTCGATCAGGCGGAACAGCACGGCAACCGTAAGCGCCGGGCGCAGGAACGGCAGCCGCACGTACCAGAACATCTGCAATGAATTCGCGCCGTCGATGCGCGCGGCCTCCAGCGGCTCCGACGGGATCATCTGCAACGCCGCCAGCAGCATCAGCAGAGTGAAGGGAAACCACTCCCACGTGTCGGCCACCGCGATCGCCGCCAGCGCCGTCGCCGGGCCGGTGATGAACGAGCCGGGGGAGATGCCGACCGCCCCGAGCACGCCATAGAGCGGACTGACCGCCGGGGTATAGAGGATTTTCCAGATGATCGCGACCACGATCGGCGGTAGCACCATCGGCACCAGGAAGCCCGTGCGGACCACCTCCATGAACCGGGATTCGACGTTCAGCAGCAGTGCAAGACCGAGGCCCACGAGCGTCTGCAACCCGACGGTCATCGCCGAAAGTTCTATCTGCAGCCACACCGAGTGCGGGAAACTGCTGGCGAACAGGGCCTGGCGGTAGTTGACGAACGGGGTCGAGAAATCGAACCCGCTGCCGGGACGGACCGGGCTGAGCGGGGTCAGGCTGGTCACGACCAGATAGAGCGCCGGGCCGAGCGTGACCGCGGCCAGCACCGTCAGGGCCGGCAGCAGTCCGATCGTGAAGGCCCGTCGCTGCTGGACCGACCAGGCGCTGGCGGCGGCCACCGGGGAGCGGATCAGAGCTTCACGCCGGCGCGGCGCAGCTGGGCGAGGGAGTTGCGCTGAGCCGCCGCCATCGCCGCTTGCGCCGATTTCTCGCCCGAGACGATGCTCTGGATCGCGATGTCGAGCTCGCGATCCACCTGCGGATACGGAGGCACGGTACGATAGGCCATGTAGCCCTTGGCGCCGAGATCGACGGTGTCGAGATACATCTTCGCAACGTCGAAGCCGTTGTAGGTCAGCTTACGCCGGAACTCGGGCAGTTCGATGATCGACCGACGAGTGATCGAACTCCAGCCCTGGTCGTGGAACATCCGCAACAGCAGCGGCTTCGACAGCGCCCAGGTGATGAACTGCCAGGCTGCCTCCTTCTTGGTCGAACCGACCGGGATGCCCCAGCCGTGTGAGGCGATCTGCGGAAAGCGCCCGGCGGGACCAGCGGGAAACATCGAGAAGCCGCAGGTCGCCGCCACCTTGCTCTTCGCCTGCGCCATCGGCACCACGAAATCCTCGTTCTCGGTGGCGTAGTTCATCTGCCCATTCTGCAACCCGACCACCACTTCGTCGTAGGTGTAGGACAGCACGCCCTTGGGGCCGTATTTGCGCAGCAGGTCGCTGAAGAAGCCGGCGGCCTCGATCGCCTCCGGCGTGTCGAGCACCGGCATCAGGTCGTGCGGCGGATTGCGGAACACGTTGGCCCCGAATCCTTGCAGATAGCCCACGAAGGTCCAGCCGTAATGGTTCTCGGTGATGAAACCCGGCACGCCCGATTTACCGTTCACGGCCGCCAGCATCTTCGGCATCTCGACGAAGGTGTCGGGCATCGTGAAGCCGGCCTGGCGGATGAGATCGTAGCGGGACGCGCCGGCCATCATCACATCGGCGATCCAGGGCACGGCGCAGAGCCGGCCCTTGGCATCGCGGAACACGTTGGCCGCCCCGGGCAGGAAATCGCCCGCATCCCACGCCGCCGGCGTGAGTGTTGGGTTGGCAATGAACTGATCGAGCGGCGTGACCCAGCCGGCGCCGATCCAGCGGCCGATGAAGATGAACGTGACGTTGATCACGTCGTAGGCGTCGCTGCGGGTGGCGAGCGCCAGATCCATCCGTTGGTCATAGACCGGAAACGACGGCGTCGTGTAGTTGACCCTGGCGCCCGTCATCGCCTCGAATTCGGGGATGTATTTGCGCAGCATCAGCGGATACGGCGCGCTCCAGCAGGAGATGTTCAGGGTCACGCCGGAGAGCGGCTTCTTGCCGATCGCCGCCGGCGCCTTGCCGGGCAGCATCAGGGCGCCGGCCGCCGCCGCACCGCCGGTGAGAATCTGCCGCCGCCGCGGACGCCATCCCTGCGCATTCATTGCTGGTCCCCTCCCTGGCTCCGCGGCAGGGAGATCACCGGGCACGGCCAGGCCGCTGGTACTGCACAAATCCGCCCCGCGCGCTGCGGCGCGATCTGGCCGGTCCTGTACAACGGCCGCCGGTGTCCCGACATATCGTTTCCTCCCGCTGCCGCATGAAAGCGCTCCCATGCGTGCGCCGTCAATAGGCGCGGGCTGACCCGTTGCCACTTCGGCGCCTGCATGCCGCGGCAGCCGGGCCCGCCGCCGAACCCTGGCGTCCGCTATTGCGGGAACCCGACCATCTGGTCGGCCGCCAGGTGCGGTGGCGCGGGGAAATGCAGGCCGCGCTGGCCGGACCAGCTGCGATCCGGCCGCACCACGAACGCCCCCGGATCGTGCCCGACCAGCCGCCCGTCCTGCACCCAGCCCTGCTCGCGATCGATCCCCCAAACCCGGGCGCAGAGCGCCTCGGTCAGCCGCGCGCGCACCGACGCATATTCGGGCGCCTGCGCGCGGTCGTGCCGTTCCTCGGGATCGTCCTGCAGATCGAACAGCTGCACCCGGTTGCCGGCCGGATACCAGATCAGCTTGTGCCTTGCATCGAGCAGCATTCGGGTGGCGCCGTTGTTGTCCAGGCAATCGCCGTACAGCACCTCGTTGCGATGCGTGTGCACTGGATGCCCCTCGACCGTGACGGGGATCGATGCCCCGGCCAGCGCGAGCAGGGTCGGCATGACATCGGCGAGCCCCACCAGCCGGTCGTCGGTGGTCCCGGCCGGCAGGCGCGGATCGCCAGCCGTCCCGACCAGGATGAAGGGCACCCGTGCCGCGCCCTCGTAATGGACCCGCTTTGCATACAGCCCGAAATCGCCCAGCATGTCGCCATGATCCGCCGTGAACAGAATGACGGTGTTGTCGAGCAGCCCCTCCTCGCGCAGGGTGCCCAGCACGACGCGGAACTGGTGGTCGATATGGGTGCACAGCGCGTAGAATGCGCGGCGGACCTCGCGCAGGACCGGCGGCGGCAGCATGGGCCAAAAATTGCGCCCCATCTTCAGCGTGTAGGGCAGCGCCTCCGGATCGTCGCACCAATCGGCCCACAGCGCCGGCGGCGGCTCGAACTGGCGATAGAGGTCCATGTAACAGGCCAGCGGCGTCAGCGGCGGATGCGGATGGATGTAGGACAAATACCAGAAATTCGGCCGGGTCGGGTCGCGCCGCTTGATCGTGCGGCACATGGTCTGCGTCAGCCAGTTGGTGGAATGGCATTCCTCCGGCAGGTGCCAGGGCCGGTGCATGTAGTTGTTGTTGTTCATCCCGCCGGCAAACTGCTGGCCGACATGGCCGCGCTCGGCCAGGAACATCTCATAGTCGTCGATGGCGCCCAGATGCGGCCGCCCCTCCTCTGCCAACTGCACGTCGTCGAAGCCGATCCGGTCGCGCGGCGGATAGACATGCAGCTTGCCGACCGAATGGGCCTGATAGCCGGCATCGCGAAACGCCTGGGGCAGGGTGGCCAGATGCTTCGGCATCGGCGTCGTGGTGCCGAATACCCGGTCGCCATGGGTGCGGGTGCCGGTGCCGGTCATCAGGGTGCGCCGCGCCGGAATGCAGATCGGGCTTTCCGAATAGGCGCGCGTGTAGCGCACCCCGTTGCGGGCCAGCTGGTCGAGCGTGGGGCTCAGCAGCACCGGATGGCCGGCGCAGCCGAGCAGCTGGCCCGGCCACTGGTCCACCGTCACCAGCAGCACGTTCGGTCGCGGATCGTTCATCGTTGCCCTCCCTTGTTTCGTCCCGTTCGCCAGCCCGCCGGCAGACCCACCAGGAGATCGTCATGCAGCATCCCGGGCCGATCGTCGATCCGCTGACCACCGCGCTCACCACCGAGCTCGGCGATCCCGTGCTCGCGCGCGAACTGGCCGCAATCCTGGTGGAGGACGCGGTGATGTGGCGGGCACCCGAACTGCCGCCGCAGGGCGCGCGTGCGATCTTCGGCTTCACCTTCGGCAACCGCATGCTGGCAAACGGCAACCGCGTGCCGGGTCCGGTCAATGAAATCCTGGCGGAGCTTGTTTGCCGGCTGCACCGCCAGACCGGCGCCCCGGTGTTCGCCCAGTGGGAGATCGCGGAGGCGGTGGCCGACCGGGTGCCGCCGGCGGCGCTCACGTCCATCACCCCGGGCCGGGACGCCCGCGGCGAGCCGGTCTATCTGGGCACCGCCCAGGTCGTGGCCGAGATCGCGGCACGGACCGGGCCGCCCAAGCTGGCGGGGCCGGTGGTGGTGGTTGCATTTTCCGATCATCTGCACCGCGCGGTGATGACCGCGCGCCGCGCCGGCTTCGACGCCCATGCCCCAGCCGGACTGGCGATGCCAACCGCCTACGACCCGGACTCCGGCCAGGCCTGGTGTCGCAGTCGCCGGGCGTATCTGTTGCATGACATCATGATCCGGATCAGCGAGCGACGCGCGGCGGTGGTGGGCAGCGGTTGGCACTAGTGTCCTGCCCCTGAAATGCCTTCCCATTTCAGGGACCAGCAGGCCACTGAAAACAAAGAGCTAGTGTCCCGACGCATAATGACGATATTTGCGAGTCGGGACACTAGCGCGAACGGCGGGCGCTGCGCTGGCGATCTCACCGGAACTCGGCCGCAACTCCCGGCGGGGGTGAGTAGCCAAGGTCGCCGCGCGCGATCACGGCGCCTCGGCCGCCGTGGGCAACGAGTTGCTCGGCTTGGCGCCGCTTGGCCCGCGCATCGACTTCCGCGGGGTCGCAGATGACGAACAGCCGCGCCCGGCACATCGCCAGCGCCGCCGCCGCCGCTGGATCGGCGGCAATGTCATGCAGCTCCTCGGGATCGTTTACCATATCGAACAGCTGCGGCGGATAATCCACGTAGTGGATGTATTTGTAGCGCCCGGCCCGCAGCATGAACGAGGCGGTGGTGGACCCCATGCCGTGATATTCCGCGAACGCGATCCGTTCCGGATCTGGCGTGGCGATGCTGTCGAACAGCGAACGCCCGGGCAGGCCGCGCTCCGCGGTCGTGGCCGGGATGCCGGTGGCCTGAAGCACGGTCGGATATATGTCCACATGGCTTACCGGCGTCGGGCAGACCTGTCCGCGCGGCAGCCCCGGTCCGGCCAGCAGCAACGGCACGCCCACCGCCTCCTCGTACATGGTGGATTTTCCCCACACCCCGCGGGCGCCGAGATTGTCGCCGTGGTCGCTGGTATAGAGCACCTGCGTCGTCGTATCGAGGCCGGATGCCTGCAACCCGGCCAGCACCTTGCCGACATTCTCGTCGAGAAAGCTGCAAAGCCCGTAATAGCCGGCGACCGCGCGGCGGACCTTGTCTTCGGTATCGAAATGCTCGTCATAGGCGAAGCTGGCGCCGTACTCGCCGAGATAGGGGTGGCCGGGCCGCTCCGCCCGCGCATACAGCTTCGGCCAGGGCAGGCGCGGATCGCGATAGTACGGGTAAAAATGCTCGGGCGGGGCGGTCAGCGGAAAATGCGGCGCGACGAAGGAGACGAACAGAACCCATGGCGTGTCGCGGTATTTCGGCGCCTCCTCGGCGAGCCACACCTGCGCCGCGGCGGCGATGTTGCGGTCATAGGCGGTGTAGGCGGACTCCCCCGGACCGGCCATGGCGGCCATCTTGTAGGACGCGCCACGCCGCGGCAGGTCCTCGCGCACCAGGCTCATCAGGTCGCCCTTGCCCTCCAGCACATGCATCGGGATCAGCTCCTCGCTGAAGCCATGATCGGTGTCGGTGCCGCGAAAATGCAGCTTGCCGACGGAGACCACCCGATGACCAGCCGCGCGCAGCCGATGGTGCCAGCTGATCACCGAGCCATCGTACGGATCGGCATTGTCCCAGAATCCGATCTGATGGATATAGCGCCCGGTGGCGAAGGCCGCGCGCGCGGGAACGCAGACCGGGGAATTGCAATAGGCCGCGGTGAAGCGCGTGCCCGCCGCCGCCAGCCGATCCAGATGCGGGGTGCGGACCAGCCGGTTGCCGGCGCAACCGAGCAGTTTCGGATTGTGCTCGTCCGACATGATGACGAGCAGGTTGTGCGATGGCGTCATGCTGGCTTCCTTGCGGCGCGGCGGGAGGAGGCAGGAGCGCCGGCGCGGGGGGGATCGAGGGCCGCAGCCCGCGCCTGGCCTGCGCGCTGGTCGGTACTGCCGCGGATCACGATCTCGAAGCCGACATCGACGATCTTGCGGGCCACTTCGCGCCCGGCCAAGCGGGCGGCGATCATTTCGCCAGCCAGGCGGCCCATCCGCTCGCCCGGCACCACCGCGCTCGTCAGCGCCGGCACCAGATGCGCGGCCAGATCGAGATCGCCAAGACCGGCGACCGCCAGCCGCTCGGGCACCGCCCAGCCGCGGCGCTGCGCGGCCAGCAGCGCATCGACGGCGAAGGAATCGCCACTGCAGAACACGGCATCGAGCTGCGGGCGGCGCGCCGCCAGCTCGGCCAGCGCCTCTCCCGCGTCGCCGAAACGGATCGGGTACGGCAGTTCGATGAACAGATCGGTCGCCAGCCCGGCTTCCCCGATCGCCTCGAAATACCCGAGCCGCCGCTGCCGCCCGCGCAGGTTCTGCCGCAGCGGCCCACAGATCATGCCGATATGACGCCGGCCGGTGGCGATCAGGTGCCGGGTCATCTCGCGCGCCGCGGCGCAATTGTCGAAGCCGACATTCATGTCGATCGGTGCGGCCCCCAGGGTCCAGGTCTCGACCACGGGCAGCCCACTGCGGCGCAGCAGGTCCTGCGCCTCCTGCGATTGCGCAACGTCGGCGAGGATGATGGCATCCACGCGCCGGCCGAGGAACGTCGCGATCAACGCCGCCTCGGTCTCCCGCGACAGGTTGGCGTCGCCCAGCATCGCCTGGTAGCCGTGCGCCTGCAGCGCCTGGGTCGCGCCGCGGATCGTGCTCATGAACGCCGGAGTTGCGAGCGAGGGCACGATGATCGCCACCTGGTGGCTGGCCCGCGCGGCCAAGCTGCCCGCCACCAGGTCGGGGATGTAGCCGAGCCGCTGCACCGCGGCCTGGATCGCCTCGCGCGTCGCCCGGGCCACGAGGTCGGGCTGACGGAACGCGCGCGATGCGGTGACCAGGGAAACCCCGGCCGCATCCGCCACGTCCTGCAGCGTGACCCGACCCGATTGGATCACGCCGTCCCCTCGCCCGGCCGCTCGCGCCATGCCCGTCCCTTGCCCTCAGGCGGAGACGCGCGGCGCGACGGGCATCAGCCGGCCGCGCAGGGAGGGCAGCAGCGCCAGCAGCAGCCCCGCCGCAACCAGCAGCACGCCCGCGAGGCTGAGCGCAAGCATGAAGCTGCCGGTGGCGCCGCGGATCAGGCCGAACACCAGCGGCCCGCTGAAGCCGCCGAGATTGCCGAGGCCGTTGATGACCGCGATCCCGACGCCGGCGACTTCGGGCGGAAGCGCTTCCGTCGGCAACGCCCAGAACGGCCCGAAGCGGCCGTAGAAGAAGCCGAAGGACAGCGTGAGGGCAAGCAGGGTCAGCATGATGCTCATGTCACCGAACATCTGCGCGCCGAGCAGGAAGACGCCCGAGAGCGCGGTCATGATGACGGTATGCCATTTGCGCTCCTTCCAACGATCCGAGCTGAACGCCACCACCACCATCATCACCGCGCCCACGGCGTAGGGAATCGCGCTGAGGAAGCCGACGCTCACGATCGACAGCCCGGCCGCCTTTAGCACGCTGGGCAGCCAGATCGTCACCCCCCAGTTCGCCATCAGGGCGAGGAAATTATATGCGGCGATCAGCAGCACCGCCGGATTCCAGATCACCCGCGCCCAGTGGCCGGAGATCGACGGTGCCGCGTCCCGCTCGGCGGTCAGCCGCGTCTCCAGCGCCACGCGCTCGGCCGCCGGCAGCCATTTCGCCTGGCCCGGATGGTCGTCCACCGCGAGCAGCCAGAAGCCCGCCCCGAGCAGCGCTGGAAGCGCTTCCAGCACGAACATCACGTGCCAGTTGAAATGCTGCAGCACGATGCCCGAGAGCGGGTTGGCGATCACCGAGCCGAGCGGCAGGCTGAGCAGGAAGACGGTGTTGGCGCGGGCCCGCTCCTCGCGGGCGAACCAGTGCCGGATCAGCACGATGGTGGCGGTAAGCACGCCGCCCTCCACCGTGCCAAGCAGAAAACGATTCGCCACCAGCTCGGACACGGTGTGCACGAGCGCGGTGGAAGCGGACACAAGGCCCCACAGGATCATCAGCCAGAAGATGACCCATTTCGCGCTCCAGACCGCGGCGAGCCGCCCGGCGGGGATCTGCAGCACGACGTAGCCGAAGAAGAACGTGCCGCTGGCGAAGCCGATCTCGGCCGGGCCGATGCCGAGCTCGGCGCGCATCGCCGGGATCGCCATCGCGATGTTGGTGCGGTCGATCATCGAGACCACATACATCAGCAGGGCGACGACAAGAATGCGCCACCAGCGGTTATGCGCGGGCGAGAACCCGGCTGCGTTCGTCATGTCGTTCCACTCCCAAGGCATTGACCGGGCGCTGTTGCCGCGCCCCTGCTGGTCGGTTCAGGCGTAGGTCGGTTTGGTCCCCGGTACCGGCGAATGGCCGAAGCTGCCGCGGCGCAGCAGCGCCTCCCGCCCGCCATGGGCTGCGATCCGCGCGGACTGGTCGGCGCGGGCCAGGCGGTCCACCGCGTCCGGATCAACCACCCGGCGCAGTTCGGCCTCGCAATCGGCAACGAGGCCGCGGTAGCCCGGATCGGCGCCCAGGTCGCGCGCCTCCTGCGGATCGGCGTCGAGGTCGAACAGTTGCGCGCGCATGCCGACATAGTGCACGTATTTGAAGCTTCCCTTGCGGATCATGAACGCACCGGTGGCCGCCCCGGCCGCATGGTACTCGCTGAGCACGGTGCGCTGCGCCACCACCCCGCGGGCGAGGTCGAACAGCGAGGACCCGGGTAGATTACGATCGTCCGGATGAGCCGGCGCGCCGACGCAGGAAAGGATGGTCGGATGGCAATCGACCAGCGACGCGGGTGCGTGGCACACAAACCCCTGCGGCACGTCGGGTCCCGCCATGATCAGCGGCACCCCGGCCGATTCCTCGTACATCGTCGATTTGCCCCACAGCCCGCGCGTGCCGAGGTTGTCGCCGTGGTCCGAGGTGTAGATCACCCTGGTGTCGTCGGCGAGACCGCAGTCCTGCAAAGTTGACAGCACCTTGCCGATATTGGCGTCAAGGAACGTCACCATGCCCAGATACGCCGCGATGGCGCGGCGCACCCGTCGCTCATCGAACGCCTTGTCGTAGACCATGCATTCGCTGATCGCGCGGATGAACGGATGATCGGGGCGGTCGGCGTCCTCATAGAGCGCCGGCCAGGGAATCTGATCCTCAGGATAGAGGTCGTAGAACTCCGGCCGGGCGATCAGCGGGAAATGCGGGCAGACCAGGGAGACGAACAGTACCCATGGCTTCCCTGCGGGCGCCTTGGCCTGCTCGCGCAGCCAGTCCTGCGCCGCCGCGGTGATGCGGTCGTCGTAGCCCTGGTAGGATGAATCGCCGGGCCCTGCCTCCTGCGCCAGGCGCAGCGCCGCCTTGCGGACCGGCAGGTCGTCGCGGATCAGACCGAGTAGGTCGCCGACGCCGTCCACCACGTGCAACGGCATGATCTCCTGATCAAACCCGTTGTCGTCGTTGGTGTTGCGGTAGTGCAGCTTCCCGATCGAGACCGACCGGTGGCCGGCCGCCTGCAGCCGGTGGCCCCAGGACGGCACCGATCCATCGTAGGGAAACGCATTGTCCCAGAACCGGATCTGATGGACGTAGCGGCCGGTCGCGAAGCTCGCCCGTGACGGCACACAGATGGGCGAATTGCAGTAGGCGTCGGTGAAGCGCACGCCGCGTGCGGCCAGCGCATCGAGATGCGGGGTGCGTACCGTCGGGTGCCCGTGGCATCCAAGAACGCGTCGGCTGTGCTCATCGGACATGATGAAAAGCAGGTTCTTTGGCTGCACGGGGTCCCCTCCGGTTGCGGCACGGTATGGAAGCGCTTTCATCGACATGGAAGCGTCTCCATTCGGGCTTTGTCAAGTCGTCCCTGCGACACCCGTGAACCGCCCGCTTTATTATGTGTCAATGTGTCGTCGGTAGCGGAAAGGTCGTCCCGGTCGGCACGCTTGGATTTGCCGCGGTGTCGTCGGTCTGTTCCGTGGCCGCTTCCCCCCGCCGGCTTGGGGGATGCTCGCCGACACGATGGATGATATAGCGCTCCCGGTGACGTCCGCGTGCCAGCACAGGACCGTCACGGGGAACGATCTCCCAACACGGCCCACGCGCCCGGAAAGAATACCGCAGATGCAAGGTTTTGACGGCTACCACCGTCCTGATGGAAGTGTCGGCGTCCGGAACCACCTGCTGGTGCTCTCGTTAGGCGGGCTGACCAGCCCGACGGCGCGTCGGGTCGGCTCCCTATTGGGCGGGGCAGTCACGGTTGCGATGCCCTACGGTTCCGGCCTGTTGGGCGAAGACCGCGCCGTGTTCGTCGCTGCCCTGATGCGACTTCCCGCGCACCCGAATGTCGGGGCGACCGTGCTGATAGGGGACAATCCGCCGCTGATGGAACAGGTGGCGGCGGCGGCGGAGCGGACCGGGAAACCCTGTGCAGCCTTTACACTGGATGCCTGCGGCCACGACGCGCTGACGCTGACCGACCGCGCGCTGCGGGCCGGCGCGGCGCTCGCCCGGCAGATCTCCGGCTGCCGGCGTACGCCGGCACCGCTGTCGGCACTGACGGTCGGGCTGGAATGCGGCCGGTCGGACCCCAGCTCCGGTCTCGTCGCCAATCCGCTACTCGGGCTGGTGGCGGACCGGCTGGTTGATGCAGGCGGACGGGCAATGATCGGTGAAACCACCGAATGGCTCGGTGCCGAACACTTGCTGGAGCGGCGTGCCGCGACCCCCGAGGTGGCGGCCGCGATCCATGCCGCTGCGCTGCGGCGCGAACAGGCGGCGATTGCGGCCGGGATCGACCTCACGGGCAACAATCCCGGCCCGACCAACATCGCGGCCGGCCTGTCCAGCATCGAGGAGAAGTCCCTCGGCAACATCGCGAAAAGCGGACAGCAACCGATCGCCGGCCTGCTCGGCTACGGCGAGCCGCCGCCGGGGCCGGGAATGTGGGTCATGGATGCCCCCGCCTATGCGCCTGAATCGCTCACCGGATTCGTTATGGCGGGGGCGCAGATGATTCTGTTCACCACCGGCGTCGGCAACAGCTACGTGAGCACGCTGGCGCCGACACTGAAGCTGAGCGCCAATCCCGTCACCTGCGGCGCGCTCGGCCAGCAGCTCGATTTCGATGCGAGTTCGGTGTTCCGCGGCAGCGAAGGGCCGGAGCAGGCGGCGGAACGGTTGCTGGCGGATATGTTGGCGACCGCCTCCGGCCAAGCCACCTGGGGCGAGATCCTGCGCGAAGGCGACGAAGTTGTCAGCCGTTTCGGTGCCGCGCTGTGAGCGCCCCGGGGGGCGTGCCGGCCGACGCCATCCGGTTGAGCCCGGATGACACGGTCGCGACCGTGCTGCGTCCGGTTGCTGCGGGCGAGCCTGTGCGGGTGCGCTGCGGCGCTGAGGTCGCGGTGACGACCGCAACCGAAGCCGTGCCGCTGTGCCACAAGATCGGTCTCGTGCCGCACCGGCCTGGCGAGCCGGTGCGCAAATACGGCGAGGTAATCGGCGAGGCGACGCTGCCGATCCCCGCCGGGGCGCATGTGCATGTCCACAACATGCGCAGTCGCCGGGGCCGCGGGGCGACGGCCGGTCCCGCGCGCTGACTGGTACGGCGCGCTCTCTCAGGCGCGCATGCGTCGCCAGGGAGAGCCAGTTGGGAACGGGCCAGATATGTTCCTGCCAACCGGCTGAATGATCGGCTTGTCAACAGGCAAGGCCAGGGGGGACGGCGCCCCCGGGCCCTGCATTCCGTCGTGCGGTCCCCCCGGCTGGAGGGTGGATCAGGCCTGTCGTTCCGTCAGGGCCTCCAAGCTGTGTGAGATCCAAGGCGTCCGCGGAGAGACCGAAACTGGCGAGTGTTTGCCTCGCCTCCTCGGTACGTCCATGGGTGACGAGTCAGCGTGGGGTTCGGGCAAGGCCTGCCGGCCGATCAACACCAGGGCAGCCGGGCACGCGGCGAGCGCGAACATCCAACGCCACGTTTCGGCGCCCGCGAGCGGCATCAGCGGCAGTGCGATCAAGGTGGACGTCAGCGCCCCCAAGGACCCAGGTCAGGTTGATCAGCGAACCCGCGAGCGCGCCGCGTCGCGCCCCGGGGGAAACGTCGGCGATGTAGGCGGTCGAGGTGGGCACGTCCATGCCGACCCCGACGCCGACCAGAAACCGTGCGATGAACAGCTGCGGCACCGTGGTGACGATCGCCGAAGCGATCGAGAAGACGACGAAAAAAGCAGGTTGGCGACGAAGATCGCGCGTCGACCCAGCCGGTCGGACAAATCGCCGAAGATCAGCATGCCGAGCATGGCGCCGAGAAAACTGGCCGCGCCGAGCAGGCCGATCCGGGGCGGCGTGAGATGGAATTGCGGGCGGAGAAAGATCAGCGCCGCCCCCATCACCAGCAGATCGTAGCCGTCGATGAACTCGCTGCACGTGGCCAGGATAATGGCGTAGCGCTGACGCGGCGTCAGCCGATGTGCGTCGCGCGTCAGCACTGTGGTTGTTTGCTGGATGTCCTCCCCCGAATTTATCAACACGGTATTGCTGGCGTCAGGTGCCTGGTAACCGGGGCAACCCCCCGGGCGGCTCGGGTCAAGCCGGTCTTCCGCGGCATCGGACGAGGTCTGGGA
>VFSW01006126.1_pt1 | contig 17720 bp, 15 predicted proteins | sample 5358111 | NCBI WGS metagenome assembly VFSW01 (sample SAMN11554181, study PRJNA540505) | mine drainage metagenome | isolation source: sediment from site ElyBrook_90M | place: USA: Ely Copper Mine, Vershire, VT | collected 2017
ACCTCCCATTCCTCAATCCCAATCTCGCCGCGCCCTTCGGAGCCAACTGGCTGGACTTCCCCATCAACACCACCGTCGATTACATCGTCCTGTGGGCGATGACTCTCGTCTCCCGCCAACCTGGTCTCCTCGTCAACGTCTTCTGGCTCGGCGTCACCGTTTTCACCGCTGGAACCGCCGCCTTCGCGTTCCTTCGTTTGAACGCCCGCCCGTGGATCGCCACCAGCCTCGGAGCCGTCTACGCTCTCCAGCCCTTCGCCTTCTATCGCGGCATCACCCATCTCAACCTCGTCTTCTACGCCGTCCCTCTGCTCGCCGCTGGCGCCGTCGAACTCGCCTCCGGCCGCATCACCGCCAATCCCCGCTTCCTCCGTTCCATCCCCGCCTACGTCTGGGTCGCCTGCCTCCTGCAAGGCTTCTCCTACGTCTATAATTCCTTCTTCGGCTGCTTCGTCTGGCTCGTCGCCGCGCTCGCCGCTTACCTCGTCCGCCGCAATGCGCGCGAGCTTGCGGCCGGCTTGGCCGTCGTCGCCACCCTCGCATCCTTCACGTTCATCAATCTCTCCCCGTCCCTAGTCCACGTCGCCCGCACCGGCGAAAACCCCGGCCTCATGTACAAGAACGCCGCCGAGTCCGAGGTCTACGCTCTCAAACTCCGCCAACTCTTCACTCCCATTCCCGACCATCCCTTCCCGCCGCTCCGTTGGATCGAACGGACCATCCGCGCCGTCCATTTTCCCGGCGACACCGAGAACGTCAACAGCCGCCTGGGAACCACCGCCAGCCTCGGCCTGCTCTTCCTGCTCGCCTCCGTTCTCGTCCTTTGTCTGCGCGTCCCCTCCACCGCCGCGCCGCCCGCCAATATCGTCACCGGCGCCTCCGCCATGCTCGCGCTCGCCTGCCTCCTCCTCGCCACGCAAGGCGGCTTTGGCGCGCTCTTCAACACCTTCGTCGTCCCCGATGTACGCGCCTACAATCGCATCGTCGTCTTCGTCGTTTTCTTCTCGCTCGCGGGCCTCGCCCAACCGCTCAGCCGCGCCTGGGACCGCTGGATCGCTTCCCGCCGCCCTCCCACCGCCGCCATCGCGCTTCTTCTCTGCCTCACCGTTTTCGCCGCCTACGACCAGGCCGACACCGCCCGGTTTCTCCAATACCAGGATCGTGGCGAACGGTATGCGGCCGACGAAGCCTTCGTCCGCTCGATCGAATCCTCGCTTGGCCCGAACGCTCTTGTCTTCGAACTCCCTTTCACCGATTTCCCCCTCGATTTCCCCCACCTTCAAATGAACGTCTACGATCAGGCCCGTCCTTACATTCATGCCGGCTCGTCCGCCTGGAGTTGGGGAGCCATGGGCGAGCGCGATGGCCAGTGGAATAAACAAACCTCAGCCCTCCCCGCGCAGCCCATGGTCCGCCGCCTCTGCTACGCAGGCTTCACCGGGCTTTGGGTCGATCTCGGCGGCTACGATCCCGCCCAGTCGCCCGAAAAAGATCTCACCGCCTTGCTCGGCCCGCCGCCGCTGCGCTCCTCCGGCAGTCGCGTCGCCTTCTACGATCTGCGCCCGTTTCAATCCACGCTCGCCGCCGATTCGCCCGCCGTCCGCGCCTCGGAACTCGCCGCCGCCCGTTATCCCCTGTTCGTCGATTACACCGGCGGCTTTTATCCCATCGAACAATCCGCCACCGAATCCTGGCGCTGGTGCGGAAAACACGGCGACATCCGCTTCCGAAACACGCTGGACCATCCCCGCTCTGTTACCCTTACGATGATGATTCGCACCGCCGACGTCCAGCCCCATCCGTTCCTGGCGACCCTCGATGGCCGGCTGAATCGCTTCACCGCTTCCGCCTCGGGCGTCGTCTTCCACGAAACCTTCACTGTCGCTCCGCGCGCCGAAGTCCGGCTCACGCTCGCCAGTGAAGGCAGCGAGGTTGAAACCGCTCCCTCCGACTTCCGCACGTCCCTCTATTTTCAAATCGTCAATCCGAAGGTGACGGCGAATCCCGAATAGATTATGCCGCCGAAAGAGAGACCATGGCCCAAAAACGCGCGTTAATCACCGGCATCACCGGCCAGGATGGTTCCTATCTCACCGAGTTGCTGCTCGAAAAAGGCTACGAGGTTCACGGCATCGTCCGCCGCGTCGCCCTGGAGGATCCCGGCAACCGTCTATCGCGCCTCGGAGCGGTGCGCGATCGCGTCAAGCTCCACGCCGCGTCGCTTGAAAGCTTCCCCAGCGTCTACAAGGCCTTCGCGAAAGTGCAGCCCGATGAATGTTACCACCTCGCCGCGCAAAGCTTCGTCAGTTACTCCTTCGACGACGAATTTTCGACGCTGAACACCAACATCAACGGTACTCACTTTGTCCTGGCAGCGGTCAAAGACGTCGCGCCCCATTGCCGTTTTTACTTCGCCGGATCGAGCGAGATGTTCGGCAAGGTCCACGAAACGCCGCAGAACGAACACACGATCTTCCATCCCCGCTCCGCCTACGGCATCAGCAAAGTCGCCGGCTTCGACCTCACCAGGAATTATCGCGAGGCTTACAACATGCATGCCTCCAGCGGCATCTTGTTCAATCACGAGTCCCCCCGCCGCGGCTTCGAATTCGTCACCCGCAAAATCACCTCCGGCGTCGCCCGCATCCTCGCCGGCAAACAGGACAAGCTCCCTCTGGGCAACCTGGACGCCAAACGCGACTGGGGCCACGCCCGCGACTACGTCAACGCCATGTGGCGTATGCTGCAACAGGACTCACCCGACGATTACGTCATCGCCACCGGCGAAACCCACTCCGTCCGCGAGTTCGTCGATCTCGCCTTCTCCACCGCCGGCCTCGATTACCGAGAGTACGTTGTCAGCGATCCCCAATTCTTCCGCCCCGCTGAAGTCGACCTGCTCGTCGGCAATCCCGCCCACGCCTTGGAACGTCTGGGCTGGGCCCACACCGTCGCATTCCGCGAACTCATTCACGAAATGGTCGAAGGCGATTGCAAGGCGCTCGGGATGGAACTGCCCACCGCGGCTCGCGCATAGATCCCGCGCTCCCGCAGCGTCGCCGCCAATCGCCGCCCGATCGCCTCCCACGAGTACTCCGCTTCCACCACCGCCCGCGCCCGCCGAGCCATTTCGTCGAACGGCCCGATCCCCTCGCGCCGCGCCTCTTCGATCGCATGCGGAAACCGGATGAGCGGGGCCACCAGCAAATGCCGCCTGTCTTGGAACCGAAGCCCGCGCGCGCCAAACGGAGTGCTCAGCACCGGCGTCCCTGCCGCCATGTAATCCAGCATTTTCAGGTTGCTCCCCGACCCTGTCTCCATTGGATTCAGCGCCAGATCCGCCGATCCCAACGCCACATCCTTCGCCCGGTCGTCCAGCGTGCCCAGCGTTTCCACATTCTTCGGCAACTGCAATTGAAACACCCGGAAATACTGCCCCACGCTGCCCAGAAGCTGGAAGCGCACGTGCGGAAGCAGCCGCGCCAGTTCCACCAAAAACAGCGCCGCCTCGATGTTCGGATCGTGCCAGCTTCCCATGAAAAGGACCGTGAATGGGCCGTCCCTCTTCGCCCGTTCGCCGGGCGGACGGAACGTTATGCTGCTTAGATCCACTCCGTTTGGCGCGACGACGATCTTTTTCGGATCGGCCCCATATTCTCTCGCATAAACCTCGGCGTCGGCCTCCGCGCACGCCGATATTAGCTCCGCCGCCGCGCAACACCGCCCTTCCACTTCCCTCGTCAACCGCAGCAAATACCGCCCCATGGCATTGTCCGGCAGCACCCGGCGCTTCAGCGCAAATTCCGTGTTGTGCGCCTCGTACATCATCGGCTGTGCTTCTCGAACGCACTCCAGCGCCGGAAGCAGATAGGGATGGCACGCCACCAACAGACGGCTCCCCTTCGCCGATTTCGCCAGCGCGTCCAAATAATCCGGCGACAGCGCGAACAACCTCGGCATCGCCACGTCCGTCACCGGAACACGCCCCGCGCGCACCGAAATCCGCGACTCGCGCTGCCGGTGCCGCGCCGATTTCGGCGTGCGGATCTCCCTCACTCCCTCGGCGATCCATTGATCCAAACCCGTCTGCCCATCGTCGGCGAACGTAATTAACTCCACGTCGCAGTCGAGCTCCCGCGCCAATGCACGGTATAAATAGTAGACGCGATTCTTTCCACCGCCCCGTGGCGGATAAACCGGAAATGTCACCGCGACGGTCATCCGGGCGCGCCGGCGCAACGGTCTCTTCGCCCGCGGTTTCGCTTCCGCCCCAAGCAATCCCTCCACCACCCGCTCCCACGTGACGGCCGCCACTTTCTTGAGGCATGCCTCCGCCATCCCTCGCGCTTCGGGAATATGCGTTGTCAAATAATCGATCCGCTCCGCGAGCGCCTCCGCCTCCGGCGCCACCGAGTACCCCGTCTCGCCATTCACGACGAACCCGTTCGGTCCCCCCGCGTCCGTCGTCGTCAGCACCGGCTTGCCGCTAGCCATCGCCTCAATCGCCACCAGCCCATAATCTTCGTCGTACGGCGTATAGATCGCCGCCAGCGCGTTGGCGTACAAATCCACCGCGTCCCGATCGTTCACGAACCCCAAAAATTCGATCCGCTTGTCCCAGCCCGCCACCTCGCGCAGCGCCGTTTCCTCCGGCCCCGTTCCCGCGATTTTCAACGGCAGCGTAGTCTCCGCCCGCAGCATCGCCTCCACGATCAACCGCGTCCGTTTCGCGCTATCCAGCCTTCCCACGCTGACGAAATAATCGCTATCCCCGCGCCGAAACGCCGGCAGATCCGACGGCGGATACAGCACCTCCACATCGACGCCCGCCGGAAAATAGCCCGGCCGCCCCGCCACGTTCTTCGAGATCGCCGCGTATTTCGTCATTCGCTCCGGCGCCAGCGCGCAATCGTCCAGGAAATGAACGATCTCGCGAATCAGCGGCCCTGGGAATGCTAACGTCTCCGCCGGAATCCCTTCCACCGCGCGCAACGCCTCCAAGCGCTCGAAGCATTCGTCCATCGCTCCCGCCCCGCGCGTCTCCCTTCGCAGAAAAGCGCACAGCGCCCGCGCTTCCGCGTTCTCCCCGTCGTACCGCGGCGGCAGCGGCGGATACGTATCGTACAACCCGCGCAGCCGGTGCAGCATGTAAACGATGTGTCGCGGATGCGCCGCCATCCACGCCGGATACTTCGAGCTGATCGCCATGTCGAAGTGCGAAACGTCCAGCCTCGAAAACGCGCGGTACGAATCGATCAGATCCCAAAAATTCAACTCCCGGCTCGGCAGTTTAATCAGCTCCGCCTGGTGGCTGGTTTCCTGATTCAAATACTCGGCCAGCCCCCGCGCGAACTTCTCCGCGCCGCCAATCGTAAACGGAACCGGGCTGGGCGCGAGAATGCCGATCTTCATGCCCTTCTCTTCCCCCTCACTCGGTCAGCAGCGCCACCACGTTCTCCCAGGAAATATCCATCGCCTGATAACGCAAGTATCCGTTCATGCCCATCTCGGCCGCTTTCGTGCGATTGGCGTGCAGCCGTTCGATCGCCGCCGCCACCGCCCTCGCCTCGGGCTCCACCACGAATCCCGTCTCTCCCTCACGCACGAATTCGAGTGGCCCTCCCGAGTCCGTACAAGTGATCACCGGCTTGCGCGCCAACATCGCCTCCAGTGTCACGTACCCATAATCCTCGTCGCGCGGCCCGAAAAACACGCCCAGGCAATGCGCGTAGTAGGCGAGCAATTCTTCCCTCGAAACCGGTCCCAACAGACGCACCCGCTCCTCCAGCCCAAGCTGTTCGATGATTCTCTGGTAATGGTCCCTCTGCCCGCCCGCACCGGAGATCAGCGCGAACACCGGAGCCGTCACATACCGCATCGCCTCGATCAACAGGTTCTGCCGCTTCAAGGTCTCCAGCCGGCTCGGCATAAATACGAACGGCTCCGCATCCATCGTATACAGCGCCCCGTCCAGCGGCGGCGGATGATACAACGCGCGCGCCTCAATGTCGTTGTGTTCCTTCAGCCTTCGCGCCACGTTCTCCGAATTCGCAAATAACACCCGCGCTTCGCTCAAATAGCGGGTATCTTTCTCTACGATTCGCTCGCGTAGTTCACGCGCCTCCGGCCCCGTGTTCTCCCACAGCTCGTACGCCGCGCGATGCTGATGCAGCAGCCACACCGCTTTCTTCGGATGCCGCAGATAGTAGCTCGGGAACTTCAGACAGATCACCCGGTCCGGCACATAGCCGCTCATGCACTCGAAGTCTTCGGTCTCCCACTGCTCCATCGAGCGCAGCACCGCCTTGGACGGGAAAAACCGGAACGGCATCTCGACGATGTCCGCTTCGTGTCCCGCCGCGCGGCAGGCCCGCAGCAATCCTTGCGCATGGGCCTCCGCGCCGCCTTCGATGAACGGAGCGTGGACCGTGGCGATGGCGATTCTCACGCCCCGCTCCCCGTTCCCTCTTTCGCCTCCAGCCGCGCTTCCAGCGCCTTCAACCGCCGCTCCACATCCAGCATCGCCTCGCGATCCACCTTATTAAAGGCCATCCGCGCCGTCTGCCGGTGCAGTTCGGCGATCGAAACCTTGTCCGCCTTCGCGCCCAACGGCCCCAGCAATTCCAAGCGGAACGCCTCATGGATCGCGGCGAACCTTCGGTGTACGTCGGCCTCGAACCTCTGTTGATTCGCCATCACCACGGGCAGCCGCACCATCGCGTTCAATACCTGCAGCGCGTAACCGATCACCGGAAGCTGGAAGAGCCGGCTAATCTTGGACGCCCGCTCGAGCCCCGGCACTTCCACGCCCGCGCGCCGTCCCTCCTCCGAATACCGCACGCCCGCGACGATATCCAGCTTGCTCGCCGCGCCGCTGCGCAGCTTCTCCAGAACGTCCGCCATCGCCGCCGGCTCCGGCTCCCGCTTCAACAATTCGCGGTAAACCAAACGCACGAACGTCTCGTCGTGAAAGTCCTGGTAATGCGCCAGCGTCAGCGGCCGCGGCAGCGCATCGATCTCCGGCGGCAGCGGCGCAAGCGCCGTGCGGTGCGTCACCGCGGGTTCCGCTGGAGCGGCCGCGCCGCCCGCACGCGCGCCGCATTCCGCCGCCTCTTCCTTCACGCGACGGATCACTTCGTCCAGACTGGAATGATCCCCAGATGTTTCCGGTTTTAGCAAGACTATATTATAGTGTTGAGCCCGCATGAACGAAGTCCGTCCGTCTTCTCAGTCTTCCCAACCCGACGTCCAGTTCATCATGGCCGCCATTCGCCGCGAAGCCCGAAGCCAGGCCTCTAACGGCGCGGGCCACGATCCCTCGCTTGCCGCGAAGCTCGAGCCGCTCCGCGCCCTCGACCGCGAATTGGAAGCGCTTTGTGAAAAAATCGGACGCCCTCCCTTGCAGCCGCCCACCGCGCGCGGGCGCTTCGGCGGCTTCTGCATTCGCCTATTGAGCCGCGTGTTCTGGTGGCAATCGGCGCCCGTCAAAAAATTCGCCGAGACCCAGCTCGAACGCAACCGCGAACAGAACCGCATCCTGAACGCCTGGGCGCAGTCCTGCCAGCAGTCTCTCCGCGACGCGTCCAGTCAACTGGAACAAGCCCGCGCGTTTCTTGAAAACGGCCTCGCCGGCTATCGCGAAGAAATCGCCGCCTGCGACCTGCGCATCCACGAAATGGAGTTGGCTCAGCTTAAGCTGCAGTCGGACCGTCTGGACGACGCCGCCTGGTCCAACAATTCTTTGAGCCGCTCCGCCGCCTCCAGCGCCGTCGAGTAGCCGCGAACGCCGCCCACTCCCGCCTCCGGAAAATCCGAAGGAACCAGCGCCGGCGCCCCGTGACGCATCGCGTGACGTAATCCGTGACGAAGCGCTTCCATCGTCACCATGCCGTCCACCACCCAAACTCCATCGGCGCCGGCCATTTGATCCGCCGTCAGCCAGTCCGCCATCGCGAAGCGGCACGCCCGCGCGCCCATCGTCCGCCGCAGATGTTCCATCGCCTCGGCGCACACTCCATCCACGCGGCTCCCTACGCAGGCGATCAACGTCTCGCCGCGCGCTTCTTCTCCGCTCCCGTCCTCATAGACGCGCGCGATTCTCCTCGCATAGCGGTCGAACGTATTCGCCTCGATCCCCGCAAATGCCCGCTCGCCGAACTCGGCGATCCATTCCGGATGCTCTATGAATTCCCGCATCCTCCCCGCCAACGCCTCCACGCTTTCCGCATCATATAGTAGGCCGTCTACGCCGTCGCGCACCTGCTCCGGAATGCCGCCTATGCGCGAGGCGATCACCGGCGTGCGGCTGGCCAGCGCCTCCGAAACGCTCACCGGTTGATTTTCCTCCCAGATCGAAGGCAGCACCAGAACGTCCGTTTCCGCCAGAACCTCGTCGACCATTCGATTATCCACCCGCCCCCAGAAACGCACGTTCTCTTCCATCCCCAATTCACCGGCCAGCTTTCGCAGCGTCCCGCCCATCTCCCCGTCGCCCACCACGTTCACGCGAAACCGGCTCGCGTCTCCCAACAACGGCAGCGCTTGGATCAGATGGGCGACGCCTTTGTGATGCCCCAAATATCCGACAAAGCTAAAGCGAACGTAATCGCCCGGCCGCTTCCTCACGCGCGAAAACCGATCCACATCGATGCCATTCGGAACCACCACGATTTTCCCCACCGGCAAGCCGGCTCTCGCGTACGCCGCGGCGACGTGGAAACTGGGCGAGATGAACGCGTCCACGTCGTCGAACTGCCGCGCCAGAAAATCGTTGCGCAACGCGATAGGGATGCCGCGCTCGGCCCCGTCGTGAATGTATGGCATGCACTCCGAGCACCGGCGATGATCCCGGCAGATCTCCTCCGGTTGCTTCAAGCGTGTGTTCTTGAAACAAAATCCCCAATAATCGTGCAACGTCGCCACCGTCCGCGCGCCGGCCCGTTTGGCCAGGTGGGGAATGCGCGCCGACAGGCCGCCGATGTTGTGGGTGTGAACGACGGAAGGCCGAAACCGCGCCAGCAGGTCTTCGAAATGCGCGTCCACTTCCGGGTGAAAAAAATTGACATAACCGGAGTGAATGTCCTTGCGCCGAAGCTTCACCCGGAATACCGGAATGCCCTCCCAACTGTCTTCCCACATCGAGTAGCGGCCGTCGCCGTCCGCGCTCACTTCGCCCGAGAAAACAACCATCCGGTATCCCCGGCGCTTCAGCGCCTTTGCCTGTTCATGCGCCACTAATTCCGCGCCGCCGACGACATCCGGCGGATAATGCAGCGAGCAGACGAGAATCGTCTCCCTCACGCGAACGCCTCTTCCACCAACTCCGTCAGCCGCGCCCCCAACACCGCGCCGGCGAAACGCGTTTCAAACCGTCTCCGTCCGGCTGTCTTCATTTTGTCGCGCAACGCCGGTTCCTCCACGCACTCCGCCACGCTGTCCGCATAACAGCCGATGTCCTCGTCCATCCAAACTGTCCCCGCATCGCCCACCGTTTCCTCGACCGCCGTCGCACCGCAGGCGACGATCGGCACACGGAAATACATCGCTTCGATCAACGGCACGCAGAACCCCTCGTGTTCGCTCAAACACAAGAACACATCGCTCAAAAAGAAATAGGTCTTCATCTCCGCCGCGCTCACCGCGCCGGGTAAAACCACGTTGGCCGAGATGCTGTGGGTCTCAATCACGTCTTCGAGGTGGCTTTGATAAGCCTTCAGGCGCGGGTCCATCGCTCCCGGCAAAAACAACAGAACGTCCGGGTCGTGCCTCCGCTTGAACTCGGCCACCGTGCGCAACAGGTTCACGTGGCCCTTGTTCGGCTTGATTCCTCCCGCGAACAGGATCTTCGCGCCCCTCCGGTTCGCGTAGCGCTCCAGTAACTTTTTGTCCAGCGGCAAAGCGTCCATTCGTTCGGTCGCGTGAAACGGCGCCAGCACGCGGCAACGCTCCGGCGGCGCTCCGTAGCGTTGCAGATCGCGGCAGTTGAACGTCGAGTCCCCCCAAAACAACGCCCCGCGGCGATTGGCCACGCGAAAATTCGCCACCTCTCCCGCCCGGCACGCGCCGGTATAGGTTTCCGAATACGGTTGGAAAAATCGCGGTGGCGTGATGTTGTGATACTTGATGGCGATCTTATTCCGCGAGGCTTCGAGCAAATCCTGTCCCGCCGGCCAGCCCATGGAGTGATGATAGATCAGCAGCGTGTCCGGATCCTTCCAGAAATCCTGCGCGTCCATGTCCAGTTTCCGCGCCACGCCGCCGAGCGTGGGATGCACTTCCGCCGCGTACGCCGTCGCCTCGAAGCCCGCATCCACAAGGCTCGCCCGCATCCCCAATACGTCGTTGCCGATCGCGTCGTAAGGCGCCAGGTTCGTCGTCACCAGACACACCCTCCGCCGGCTTTCTCCCTGAGGCATTTCCGTCCGGCTACCCGTTGGCCCCGCCCGCGTCCGTCCTCCGGAGCGTTTCGCGTTCCACGCGGTGCAGCGCCGCGCCGCACTCCGCCGCCAGCGCCTCGCGCGCCCGCGTCTCCTCCCTCAGAAGGGCTTCGAAACGCTCCCGTTCCTGCCGCTCCCGCGCCTGCTGCCGGCTCATCGCCTCACGCAACGCGGCCACTTCTTCCGCCAACCCCCGCACGTCGGTCCACAGCGTTTCGAGCGCTCGCGCCTGTTCGTCCAGCGCCGTCACCGCCGCGGTTTCGAAGCGCCGCAGTTGATCCGTCTGCCAGAACATCGCCCGCCGCAGAATGCGCACCAGCACCCCGCCCACCCTTCCGCGAAAGGTCGGCGGCTGCGGCGGCATTTCGTTTACCCTCCGCATGGACTCGCGCAGCTCGATCGCGCTATAGCGCACGCGGCTCAACTCAAACGACGCCACCGGCTGTTGGGGCGCGCCGCCGTCCTCGGGAAACACCAGCGGTTTTGTCTCCCGCCGGACGCGCTCGCGGATCTCCCGCATCAGCGCCGCGACGTCGATATTACCGGGCTCCTCGTTCATCTCTCGCAAATAAGTCTCGCACAAGCGCCCCTCCCTCGCCGCCCGCCGCGCCAAGGGCTTCCAGATATTTCCGCGCCAGAGCCTCGGGCTCGAACGTTTTTTTTACGAACGCCCGCCCGCTCTCGCCCTCGAGAAATTTCACCACCCCGCGAAAATCCTCGTAATCGGCGAACCACAGCCCGCCGTTGCTTTCGCGGCAAAAGGCCGATGTCACCGCGCAGCGCTCGTTGGCGATCACCGGCCTCCCGGCCAGCCAGCTTTCCATCATCACGATCGAAAAACTCTCCATCACGCTCGGCACGCACAGCGCCAGCGCCGCCGCGAAACAATCCCGCTTGTCCTGTTCGGAGAGAAAGCCCAGCGCGTGAATCCGGTACGGTCTCCAGCCGAGGCCCGGAGGGTTCTTAACGCCCATGAACAGCAATCTCAGGCCGCTGCCGGTCTCCTCGATATACCGGACGAAAAACCGCACCAGCAGTTCGGCGTTCTTGCCTTCGTCCGTCCGGCCCGCATACAGCAGAAAGTTTTCCCGTCCGTATTTGCGAGTGAAGCGCGCGCCGTCGCCGCTCCCCTCGTTCGCCAGCGGCAGCCCCAGCACGCCCAGGTCGCGAATGTCCCCATACAAGTTCCGCGCCAGGTCCCGCTCGGCGCTCGATAGAAAAATCGCGCCCCGCGCCGCCTGCATCGTCTCCCGCGTCGTAGACATCCGCGCGTAGCCCTCATCGTGCAGGCACGGAATCATTACCGCGCTTTCCGCGCAGGCCCGCACGCCCCAATAACTGGTGCCGAACAAATAAGGCATGAAAACGAAAATGTACTCGCTCTTGTTCGCCGCCAGAAAGTCGTAAAGCTCCGGGCTGTCCACCGCTCCCCGCAGGAAAAACCGCTCCTCGTCCTCGCCGATTTTCTCGCCCGCCATCAATCGCGCGTTGATTCGCTGGAAACGCGAACCCTCCCCGCGCCCTTCCGGAAAACGCGCCGCCGGAAAACGCCGCACCGTGATGCCGCCCTCGCTCGACACTCCTCGCGAATAGTGGTTCTTGCTCCACTCGGAGCGGAAACCCTTCACCTGCGTAGTTAACACCTCCACCGCCGCGCCCGCCCCTTGCAGGAGCTTCGCCAGCATCCGGCAAGCCGTCTCCGCGCCACCGCCCATGGTATCGGAGTAAAACGGAATCACGAAACCGATCTTCTTGCGCCCCTCCGTCATCTACGCCGCCACTCGCGCCGTGCCGCAAATTTCTTGAATGTTCCGCAGGTATTTCTCCTCCACCGCTTCCCAAGAATAATGCCGCTCGACAAACGCCGCCCCGTCGCGGCCAAGCTGCGTCCGCACGTCCTCGCGCGAAGCGACAACCTCTACGCAGGCGGCGAATTCTTCGTACCCGCGGTACCAAAGGCCTCCTCCGCTGCGCTGGCACTGCCCGGCCAGCACCTGGCAATCGCCGTTGGCCACCACCGGCTTGCCGCGCATCCACGCTTCGAGCGCCGCGATGCACAGGCTCTCGTACGGCGACGGAGCCACCATCGCCATCGCACCCGCGATGCAGCCGTTCTTCTCCGCCTCCGTTACAAAGCCCGTCGCAAGAATGCGCGGATGTTTGGGGATGTCCATCATCGCCTGCCCGGCCAACACGAGGTGCAACGGCGACGCGGGATGCTCTTTCACGTAGCGCAGAAAATACGCGATCAGCGTCTCGCAACCCTTCGAAGGATCGATGCGCCCCAGGTACAGCAGGTACGGCTTGCCGTCCATCGCGGCGACCGCGGGAGGAACACTCGTCTCCGCGCACGGAGGCTCCATCCCCATCCCCGCCACTTCGCCCGCGTCTTCGGGAAGACTAAAACGCCGGTAGACGAAGTCGCGCTCCTCGTTGGTCATGAACAGCAGCCTCCGCGGCAGCCGGAACAGTGGGTCGAAGATAGATAAATAAATCGGCGGTTCGTCGTGCGCGGTGGGAACCAGAATGGCCCGCTCCTTCACCAACGGCAGCCCAAAATAAGTGGTGGCGTAAAGATAAGTGAAGAAGATCACCGCGTCGTACTCGCCGCCGCGCCGCCGCAAATGATCGAGCATCGCCTCGCTCACCGGCCCCTGCATCCGCATCCACCGCTCTTCCTCTTCGAAGCTCGGCGTCCCCTTCAGCGCATATTCGGAATAGGCATTGAACTTGGCCACGTCCCGCGGCTTCTCCACCGGGAATCGCAAAATCTCGACCCCGTTTAACTCGCTCGCCCCCGGCGGAAATTCGTTCGCCCAAGTCATGTAATCGGAGGCGCAAGTAGTGAGGACCGTGCAATCGCAGGCGCGCGCCAGCCGCTCGGCCACCGCCCGGCAAAGCCGCTCGGACCCTCCGGCGATTCCCGCGTCGTAGCGTTGCACCACAAACGCTACGCGCGGCCGCGCGCCCGCTTCACTCATGCGGCGAAAGCCTCGCTTGAATCTCGCGTATCGCCAGCCTCAGCTCCGCAACCTGCGCCTGAAGCTGTTCGATCCCCGCCGCGCGCTCGGAATCCAAGCTCCACAAACGATGCACGTCGTTCGCAAGCGTCTCGATCGCCCTGTTGTCCTCTTCGATCGCATCCGCCGCGGCCGCCTCCAGCGCTTGAATCTGCTCGGTCTGCCAAAACAACGCCCGCCGCATCACCCGCACCGCCAACGCCCCCGCCTTCGCGCGCAACGTCGGCGGCTGCGGTGGCATCCGTCCAAAGCGGCGGATCGCTTCCCGCAGTTCGGTGGAAGCCGCCGTCAACCGGCTCAGGTCCATCTCCGAAGCGGGGCGCCGAGCCATCCCGCCCGCTAAAACGCCGATGCCAGATCTTTCCAAGGCAGGCCCTGGCTCTCGGCCACCGCCGGGTACGTGATGTGGCCGCGGTACGTGTTGACGCCCTCGGCGATCGCCTTGCTCGCTTTGCAGGCGCCCTCCAAGCCCTGGTTGGCCAGCGCCATCAGATACGGCGCGGTGGCGTTGGTCAAGCCGAACGTCGAGGTGTGCGGCACCGCCGCCGGCATATTCGAAACGCAATAGTGCAGGATGTTATCGACGAAATAAATCGGATCGGTGTGCGTCGTCGCCCGCGACGTCTCGAAGCACCCTCCCTGATCGATCGACACGTCCACCATCACCGCGCCCTTCTTCATCGCCCGCAGCATCTCGCGCCGCACCAATCTCGGCGCCGAAGCCCCGGGAATCAGCACCGCGCCCACCACCAGATCGGCGTGGCGCAGCGCCTCGCGAATGGTCCAAACGTTCGATGCCAGCGTCACGATCTGGCTGTTGTAAATATCGTCCAGCTCGCGCAGCCGGTTCAAATTGCGGTCGATGATCGTCACCCGCGCGCCCAGGCCCACCGCCATCTTCGCCGCGTTATGGCCCACCACCCCGCCGCCCAGGATCACCACATTCGCCGGATTCACTCCGGGAACGCCGCCCAGCAGAACGCCGCGCCCGCCGTTCGGCGCTTCCAGATATTGCGCGCCCACCTGCACCGCCATGCGTCCCGCCACTTCGCTCATCGGCGTCAGCAGCGGCAGCGATCCATCGGCCTCGCGGATCGTCTCGTACGCCACCGCGTTCACGCCCGTTTCCACCAGTTCCGCCGTCAACTCCGGCAGCGGCGCCAGGTGCAAATACGTGAACAGCGTCAACCCCGGCCGGAAATACCCATACTCGGACGGCTGAGGCTCCTTCACCTTCACGATCAATTCCGCCTTCGCCCACACCTCCCGCGCCGTTGGCAGAATCGTCGCTCCGGCCTGAACGTAGTCCTCGTCGGGAATCGAACTCCCCACTCCGGCCGCGGCCTGCACGAACACCTCGTGCCCGGCTTCGCACAGCGCCGTCACGCTCCCCGGCACCATCCCCACCCGCGTTTCGTGGTCTTTCACTTCTCTCGGCAACCCGATAATCATGGACGCTCCACTGGATCCGCTTTCGCCGTCAATGGCCTCTTCGGCCCCAGCCCCAGGCCGATCAACGACAGCGAAGTCAGCTTGCCGTCGCCTTCGAGCTTCTGCTCCCGCTGATAATTCCTCAGCGCTTCCACCGACTCCGGCCCCCACGCCCCGTTCACTTCGCCTTTGTAGTAACCCTTGTCGGCCAACGCCTGTTGAATTTCCTTGTAACGCTCCGGCGCCGGCGCCTGCTGGGTATATCGATGCGCCACCGCCTTCTTCGTCCCGCGCTTGCCACGCTTGCCGCGCGCCGCGCCCGCCTTCGTCTTCGCCGCCGAAGCCGTGGCCTTCGACGATTTGTGCGTGGTCTTTTTCTTCGCCGCCACCGCCGCCGTCAGATCGAGCGCGCAGAGCAGCAGCCCAACCGCCATCCCTATTCGTAACCTCATTTGGACGGCATGTTCCCCGACAGGAACATGGACTCCCATTGCACCGGCGCCTGCGCGCCGAACCGCGCCGCGCGGAAGATATGAATCGCCACCGGCGCCCCCGGTTTCAATCCGGTCTGAATGCGCCGCAAGTCGTCCACCGACGTCACCGCCTCGCGGTTGATCGCCACGATCACGTCGCCTTCCTGCAGCTTCAAATCGTCGGCGAAAGAATCGGTGTCGATGCTGGTCACCACCACGCCCTTCTTGTCCTTCAGCGCGTCGGATTGCCTGTCCGGCGGCCCCAGTTCGCGGATCTTCATCCCGAACTTCGGCTGCGGCGCGGCCGGGGCGGTCACCGGCGCCGGCGCCGCCTCCGGCTGGTCGGCCACGAACCGCGGATCGTCTTTGAATACCTCTCTGCGGTCCAGAATCGTCACCGGGAAGTCCATCTTCTTTCCCGACCGGTCCACCGTCACCGTCTCCTGGGAGCCGATCGGAGCCATCGCCACTTGCGCCACCAGATCCTCTCCGTTCTTCACCGGTTTCCCGTTCAGCGACACCACGATATCGTCGGCCCGTATGCCCGCCTTATCCGCCGGCCCGCCCTTGGTCACCTGCTGCACCAGCACCCCGTGATTGGTTCCCAGCGCCTGGAACAACTCCGGCTTGTCGCTCGCCTTGTCCCAACTGATGCCGATCGACCCGCGCGTCACGCGTCCATATTTAATGATGTCGTTGTACACCTGCACCGCCAGATTCATCGGCAGCGCGAAGCCGATCCCCTGATAGCCGCCGGTTTGCGTGGCGATCATCGTGTTCACGCCGATCACCTCGCCGCGAATGTTCGCCAACGGCCCGCCGCTGTTGCCCGGATTGATCGCCGCGTCGGTTTGAATGAAGCGCTGGAACTGCTGCGCCCCCGGTATGTCGCGAACCGTCGCGCTGATGATCCCCGCCGTCACCGACGCCTCCAGCCCAAAGGGCGAACCGATCGCCACCGCCCAATCGCCCACCTGAATGCCGTCGGAGTTGCCGATCGCCACCGGCTGCAAGGACCGGCTGGCGTCGATCTTTATCACCGCCAAGTCCGTCTCGCGGTCGTATCCGACCAGCCGCGCCGTGTACTCCCGGTCGTCGTCGTGCAGCTTCACCTTGATCTTATCCACTTTGTCCACGACGTGATTGTTGGTGATGATGTAGCCGTTCTTGTCGACGATGAATCCGCTGCCGGATTGCTCCCGCCGGAACATCCGCGGATTCTGCTCCGCGCCCTGCGGTCCGCCGTGGAAGAAGCGCCGGAAAAGATCCATCCCGTCGCCGCCCTCGCCGCCGCCGTTCGGAGCCGCTCCGCCGTTGCCCGGCGTCTCGTCCTCGTCGGAGGGCGGTTGAATCCGCCGCTCATGCGGGTCCACCTTCGGCGTATAGTCGGCCGTGATGTTCACAACCGACGGCCCCAGCCGCTTGGCCAGCTTCGTAAATTCGCTGTCGGCGTGATCGGCCGCCGGCACGATCAGCGGCGTCGCGTCGGGCGCCGCCGTCTGCCCGTCGCGCGCCGCGTGGACGCCCGTGTTCAGCACGGTTCCGATGAGGATTCCCAACGTCAGCGTCGCCAATAACAGGCTGACCGAGAGAACTTTCTGCTGGCGCATTCGATGAAACAAGCGCATGGGGTGGCGTTTCCTTTTCTAAACGGCGAAAACTTCCAACCTTAATTATAAGGGCAAAATTCCTTGGCGGCGGCGGAAGGGCGGTAGTGTCCGCGGTGTGCTTTAATCGCAAGCGCTAAACTCTTGGGTGGGAGTATGGCTTATGCACACGCAAACGGAAACGGCTTCGATCTCGCGTCGCGAAGAGGTGATGCAGCGTCTCTTCACCGATCTGCAGGTGGAACGATTCAACCAACTCTACTACCAGAAGAGAGCGAAGACGATAAAAGGCCTTATCACATCGGCCAACGTTGTTGCGGCGGTCGCCGCTAGTGCCGCGCTCACTGGGCTTCTGAAGAACGGACAAGGTGTATGGATCGTCGTCTTTCAGGTCCTCATGGCAGTCGCTGCGATTTCGGCCGCAATCGGCCCGGTGCTAGGACTGGAGGAGAAATACTCTCAGCTAGAAAAGGCCGCCTTGGGACACACGATCGTCAAAGACAGAATTTGGTGTTTATTGCGAGACTTAAAGCTATCCGACATCGGCGATGGCCACGAAGCTAGGGAGAGCGAGATCGGCGCATTCCGGGACGCCCTAAGCGCGCTGGACGAAGAGCCACACAATACCGTCAGGCTTAGGTGTTGGGAGGAGGTGGAACGCGAGTTCCCCGCTGAAAGGGCCTGGACTATCGTATGAGCGCGGGGCCGCTCGAAAAAAGAGGCGGACAGCAGCCACCGGCACCACCCAAAAGA
>VFSW01006127.1_pt1 | contig 17718 bp, 38 predicted proteins | sample 5358111 | NCBI WGS metagenome assembly VFSW01 (sample SAMN11554181, study PRJNA540505) | mine drainage metagenome | isolation source: sediment from site ElyBrook_90M | place: USA: Ely Copper Mine, Vershire, VT | collected 2017
CTCCCCCACACCCCCAGCACCAGGTCCTCAACCCACGGAACCAGTGGCGGCGGCAAACCAATCTGCTGATCAGAGGCCATGGCATATCGCCGTGGTAATGGTCCCGCCCGAGCCCTATGGCTCGATCAAGGTGGGAAATGCGGACTACGGGAGGGAAGGCGAGACCCTCGAAGAGCTGAGGGCAAGGCTGACCAAGGCCACCGAGGAGGATCTCGCTCACTGGCAGGAACTTTACAAGAAGGCAAGGGAGCAGGGAGGAAGAACATGACGGGACGGACAGATCTACAAGAGGAGAACGAAGAACTCATTGGTCTTTTGGACGAGGCCATTGGTCTTTTGGACGAGGCCATTCGACAGATGGAGAACATGTACGCAGGCAGACCAATCGACTTTGGGGGAAGCCGGATAGACGGGTGGTTCGTGCGGAGCAAGAAATGGCTGCGTTGCCTGAGTTGTGGTACTCCCATAGTCCACCATGAAGGATCTCGTTGCCCCCCAAGAAAGGTGCGAACAGGAGGAGAGAAGCCATGACCCGGACCTGCGGCTGCACCGCCTGTAGCGGGACCTGTCCCAATCCGATCCCGGAACATCTCTTGGGACTGGCCGAGGGGCGGGAGATCTGGTGTGCAGAATGCTCCGGGATCGCAGACAGCATCGAACTGATGGAACGCACCTTCCTCTCGTTCAGGAAGCACATGCTGACGGAGGACTGACATGTTCGGTCCTGACAACAGACAAGGCTTCCGCCGTGCCAAGAAGTTCTGGGAGTGGTTCTGGGTCTGGAAGGAGGGGCCGGATTATTTTGGAACCAGCGATGGATGCATGTCCGTTGATGATGGCGTGATTTGGTACACCCGGCAGGAACGCTGGGAGTTCGCCGTCCACGGGACTCCGATGAAGGGCCACAGGCATGATGCCACGATGCTCGATTGCCCGAACTACCACAAGGCACGGGCGGAGGGACTGATATGACGAAGCTCAAGCCGGGAGACAAGGTCGTATTTCCGGGCATCGTCGAGAAAGAGATCTCCGACTATACCGTGAATGAGCCAGTCATAGAAGGACTCATCGGTGTGGAAAGAGTTGTGGTAAAGGTACGGCCAAGAGATGTGCGGCAGGACCCGACGCCCATTCTTGAAGAGTTCATGAAAGGTGCCGCATGGAGGATAGCGGGTCCGGATGACTTTGACCTTGCCACCGCTGAGAGCATTCCTTTGGCTCGACTGTGTAGCTGTCACTACTGCCAGACACTTCCCCATACTGACAACTGCCCAGTCACCAAGGCCAAAGCTTGGCTTGAGGAACAGAAGTGACTCCCCTCCATCCCAGCATAGACCTCCACCGCCTTCCTATCGTGAACCAGACGGGGTTCATGCTGTTCCTCGAGTTGCCGCGAACCGGGGTAACTCGGCGGATTGTGGTCACAACCAAAGACTACTTGGAAGTCCTTGGGATTGTGAAGTGGCAGTCGGGATGGAGACGCTATGTCTTTCATCCAGAACCGGATACCTTCTACGATGAGATATGTCATGAGGATCTCCGGAACTTCCTCCATGGCCTGATGTTCGAGAGGAAAGCAATGCGGGGAAAAATCCAATGAACACAGGAAAGCCCAAGAGGGTCTATCGTCAGGTGATCGAGTGGACGTTGGATGAGAGCGAGAAGGACTTCCCCATGATTGGGTCAGATGGCTCCAAGGTGTACAAGTTCGTCGCCCACTCTCCGATGATAGTTGGCAGCAACATAGAAAGGTGGAGATCCGTGGCCGAGATGGAGTTCCTCGAGGCCGAGGCCAGGAGGAAGGTGAACGGGAAATGACTTCAATCAGCGAAGTCCAGAATGCACTCTGGAAATTGATGGTGATGGTGCTTCTCTTAGGGGTAATGCTCGGGAAGATCTCCATTCCCTTCTGGTTTCAGATGGTCATCGGGGTGGTGATTATCGGCATCATAGGACTGGATGTGGCCGAGTATCTTCAGAAGCGGAAGGCCGTCAAGAAGGCACTTCATCCAGAGCAAACACTAGAACCGAATCAGGGTCAAAGTAGCATAGGCCTGAAGATAACAGGGGCCAGGGATCTCGCGTATGTAGATGGATTTTGGATGGACAAGCCGATGGCCGAGGACAAGCAAGAACTGAACCCAGGGTACACCATCTTCGCAATTCCCCCCGGAAGGAACGCTCAGAATATTGTCATGACGGAATGGCCTGTGGGCTGGGTAAATGAGGAGCAAGATGCCCTCCTCTTCTCGAACGCTCCCAAAATGGCGGAAGAACTCGTGACCCTGAGAGCCAAAGTTATCGAGGCCCGGGTACTGGTAAATGATCTGATGTCTTGGGTCTATAGTTCCAAGAACGCGATGCTGTCACTTCCAAAGGCGAGTGTGATCCTTCAGGATGCGGAGACTGAGATGCAGACCTCCATCGATAAGGCAAAGAAGTGGCTGGAAGGGAAGGCATGAATGAGGAGAAGAAGCCCTGGAAATGGAGGATCCACGCGACCAGCGAAGATAACGGGTTCGATGTGATCGGGACCATCTCGGACGAGGATTCAGGTCATCTCTCGCTGGAGTTCATAGAGGCGGTCAAGAGGCACATAGCTCAGAAGACCCTTCTGACCAAACAGACCCGTGAGTTCCCGAGGGGAAAGTCACCATGAACAGCATCGAATCGTTGGGATTTGGCACTCTGCTGTTTGCCGTTGCCATGGGGATCCTGCTCTGGGGAATGCGCCTCGAGGCCAAGAAGCAGGAGCGGATAAGGGAGGAGCGGGAGAAATGACGGTCGCAGACGAGAAGCACATCGATGTACCGAGCAAAATCCGGGTGAAGGCCGCAGCCTTGGTCAAACAGAACGACGACTTCATGGATAGCCACCCGCACCTTGGGATAGTGCCAATCCGTGAATTGGGAGAGTGGATGCTACAACGGACATGGTGGAACGAATTCCTGAGCTGGGATTGGCCTCGCCAGCGGAAGAGGCTGTTAGAATTGGCCGAGGGAAGGTGCCTCAAATGAGTGTACCTCTCGAGAAGATACTCGAGGCCTACCCCTTGCTGGAAGAGGCATGGAGAAAGGTCAGGGACAAGAAGGACCCGAATTCGAAGGATGTCACCATCATCCTGAATAATGTCCTCAGTGGCTTGGATAGGGCCAAGGTAATCTTGAAGAACCCCAAGGTGGTGAACCGAGAAATATGATGCCGCAGTATCCGGGGCAACCCCGAAGTGCGATACCGCCCTCCGTATTGAACAGCGTGGTGCCGACACAGAGGATCCCCAAGATCAAGAAAATGGCACACATTCCTCTCGACATGGACCGATGGCTGACAACGATGCAGGGGCGAGATCGGAACTGGGTCAATTCAGATTGGCTCGCAGTGAGGTTGACTGAGTGGCTTCAGAGGGGAGCCCCCGACCCGCCCGTGAAGAACCTCGCCTACGGGGAGAAGAGAACAGACCGGCTGTTCTCCCTCCCTGTCCGGTTGGTAGTCTACATTGAGCAAAGGTTCCCAGACCTGAACTTCTCGGCATTATGCTATCGCATGTATCTCGAAGACCCCCGGAGGTTCTGATGAGGGCCTGGCCGAAGAAGTGCCCCCACTGTGGATCTTCACGAGTGGTCACCACCGAACACACATTCCACTGTCAGAAGTGTGACTATCGGAACAGGGATCTCAAGCAGAGCGAGGTAAGATAGATGGGCGAAGGACCAGAGCGTTCCAAGATGAGGGAATGCCCTCGAGCGTGTAACGCCAAGTGGTACGAGACGGAGTCCTACGAGTACTACGACAAACGCTACAAGATGATTCACCGAGGGAATCATATCATAGGGGTTCACTACTGCACCCTCGACCACGGCCACGAGGGACTGGTCGAGGTGGAGATCGAAGACAGCAAAGAGATCCGGTACATGGTCCGTATTCACAAGTGTCGCTGCGGTTCTCTACACGCCGCCAAGAAGAGGTTCAAGACGCTCAAGCCATGGGAGCGGGGGGAGGGCTGTTGAGGCCGTTCACCAAGTTCACCAAGGGACCTATTCTGCTCCTGTCTTCAGCAGACCAGGCGGCGGTCTGGAAGTTCATGTGTCCCGAGTGTAACATCCCCCTGACTCTCGGGGCCGATCCTTTCGACATCTCAAGGCAGTCTCTCTATCGGTGTTCCGCCTGCCAGAAAGGTGGGATAGGGTCCTGCACGAACTGCGGGAGGGTCTATCACTTCTCGGGAAGGGTCACCTCCTGCGAGGGGACGATGTACCGATCTGCCGAGGCCTCCTTTTGGTCGGACTGTGTACAATGCTATCCGTGCCAGGTAGGGGAACACCTCCACTGTCTCCAGAGCTGGATCGAGGGCCAGAGTGCGTCGCATCAGGAGATGGTCCTCCGGTGCCTCTGTAAGTCGTGTAACCACGATCCTGGGGTCGAGGACGAGTTCCTCTACAGTCCGATGGGGGAAGGTGAGGGATGAGCAAGCCGGAAGACCCAGTCATGGACCCGCTCATCCAGTGGGCAGACCAACCAAAGACCCCTGCGGGGGCACTGTTCGCAGCGGCTATGCTTTATGCGGTCGTTAAGGGAGAGGTCACGGAGATGCTCTTGAAGATCGCAGGATTTGACCAAGGTGACAACCTAGAAAGCATCCCATGTGAAGACGTCATCTTTGACGATTATGACGACAGCTTCGAGTTCATGGGGACTCGTCCTGGATGGAAGGTCACCCCAGAGATGCTGACGAAGTTCTGGGCACTTGGATTTGATCGTTGCTGGGTCCGATACGGGAAGAAGGGGGAACCGGATTACCGGGAAGAGTTCTACGAAGACCCACACGAGGAGGCACGGCAGGCGGCACTGTGGAGTGGATTCATGGAAAGGTACCGTGCCGCCTTTCAGAAGGGAGTCGAGGCTGATGGGGTCCCTTCCCCGGAGAATTATGAAGCATTCGGTCGGAAGTGGGGCTATCCCTACGGCTGGACCGAGAAGTTCGTGGCAGAGCTGAGGGGCAAGGGCAATCCCGACAAGGCGCAGGAGGAGGAGAAATGAGCCGGAAGGGTCAGGAGAAGGTGAAGGAGACCATCCTCGAGATACTCGGGGACCCGCACAACTATGATCTACAGCCATTCGGTTTCTACGGACTCAAGAAGCCCGAGAACTGGGTCCACATCACCCATCTCGGTCAAGTCCTGACCAGCAAACTCTATCCCTGGAGGAATTCGGTGGCGACCGAGGCAACGAGGAGGGCAGTCGAGGCCCTCGTCCGGTCGGGGGAAGTGGAGGCCTGTCACGGTCATGGGTACGTCCTCGTCAGACTGGCCCAGAATTCCGGGGAGATTCATCTCAATCCCAACGAGAAGATGACGGCAATCCAAGAGCAGAGACGCTGGGAAATGGATCATCAGAGAGGCATCCGTCCATGATCCAGCGAAGGAAAGCCTCAAGGGAAGAACTCCTCGCACAGCTCGCAGAGGCGCGACTCATTGGATCAGCGTGGGCGAAGACAGCGAAGGATCTATACATGGCCCATGGAGGAAGGTTGGTCTGGAAGCTGGCGGCAAGGTTCGAGAAGAATCTGAAGCAACTACGGAGGAAAAGACAGAAATGAGTGAGGTCAACAGCACCCAAGGAGAATCCAAGCCAGCCGACAAAACCTGCCCGGCGGTCTGTCCATGGCACGGTACGCCGTGTGCCGCAGACATGGATCTGGAACCGGACCACGGTCGCGTACTCCATGCCTGTGAGTACGGAACTACCGTGGGGGACAACGAATGGGGCCCCAATCACGAATGGTTAGGGGAGAGAGCTGAGACGTATGACGTCATGCTCAAGTTCTTTCCCAAGGTCCACTCCCGAAGTATCGGGGCCCCACCTTCGCCAGGGTCACTTCAGGACCAGCGGGATGGCTTAGAGCGGGTCTTCTCTCTCCTTAAAGCCGACTACATGAGGTCGTGGTGGGGGAGAAGGCGCTGGAAGCGGCTGGTCCCCGAAGTGGAGAAGGCCCTCGAGTCCCGTTGGAGGAAGCCATGAGCGAGGGAATTCCGCATAAGGTCAAACGGAGAAAGGGCGTTGGAGGCTCTAAGTTGACCGTCTCATGCCCGAAGGACGGAGAGCCACTGTTCACTCTCTACCGAATTGGAAGGAACACCACAGCCATTCATGAAGGAGGTTGGATCTCTATTAGGCTTCAGTACTGCCTCAAGTGCGAGGGTCTCTTCCGAGCCACGGTTTCGGTCAGCGAGGTGAAGATTCGATGAATGGCGTTCCTCCCAAACGCTCACCATCGGAGCAGGTTCGAATCATCGAGGGGGACTGTATCGCTCAGATGAAACTCCTTCCAGATGCGAGCGTGGACATGGTGTTGGCCGACCTGCCCTACGGGACAACCTACGCACCATGGGACTCCGTTATCCCGCTGGAGGACCTCTGGCGCGAGTGGCTACGGGTGACCAAGCCGAACGCAGTCATCATCCTCACCGCTAGTCAACCGTTCACCTCTGCCTTGGTTATGTCGCGCCCTCGCCTGTTCAGACATGAGTGGATATGGGACAAAGTGAACGGTGCGAACTTCGCCAACACGAACCACGAGCCCTTGAAGGTCCACGAGAGCGTCTTGGTCTTCTCGACCGGCAAGGGGACCTACAACCCTCAGAAAGTCCCAGGGGCGAAGAACCACGTTCAGGGGAAGAACGCCAAGGAGAACATTAGCGAGACGCGAGTAATCCGCAAGCGGGCCGCTGACGACCTCTCTGGGATGAAGTTCCCCAAGTCTATCCAGACCTTCCCCAAGCACTCTTCTCAATCCAGGCTCCACTCAACTCAGAAGCCCGTTGGTCTCTTCGATTATCTTATTCGAACATACACGAGTCCTGGAGACACAGTTCTCGATTGTACGGCAGGTAGCGGAACAACCGGAGAGGCGGCGATACTCGCCGGAAGAAAGGCCATCCTCATCGACAATGACCACGAGTGCGTCGAGACGATGAGAACCCGTATGGCGAGCATTCCATTACCCCAGCCGATTCACATTCATCCTCCGCTCGACACCTTCCTAGGTGAGGTCAACCACACTACCAGAGGACACCCCTCGGACAATCTTACCTGCTCTACATTCGCCATGATATGTAACCAATCGGGGGACCACGACTGCACCTTTGACATTTTCACCGATAATGAGGCCGAGGGTAGTGAGCCTGTCGTGGAATGCTCATGTTGTGGGAGGAAGCGACCATGAGTAGCGTTCCACGCACACGCCCATGCGTCACTCCGAAAGTCGCACCGCGCCCTGCCGGACTGAGACGCTACGGATTGTCACTGGGGGGGGATGTAATGGTTGAACCAGTTCCTTCCCCAGCCACACACCTAGAGGATGCTGACGGTCATCGGGTCTGCGCTACACCTTTGCACCGGAACCTGAATGGTCGTCCCGTACTCTGTTGGGTTCGCCATCGTGGTGCCTGGTGGAATTGCAGACTCCGGCAGGGTAGAATGATGATGGGTCGCAGAGTATCATGGGATTCAGAGATAGTCTTCGAGGTGGACGGACCTTGAGCGGACAAACACAGGTCCTACTGCGTTCTGAGGTGAAAAAAGCCTTTGATCTCAGGCCATTGGAATGGATGGCAGACTCAGACGGCCCGTATTTTAAGGACGTCTATGGCAGACTGGGGAACCTCCTAGCACACGGAATCCATGCTGATGGCATGGTCTATCCATCTGTATTGCTTAGCGGGTGGCAGTCAGTGGACTGGCACGCCTTCGTCAAACTGGAAGGATGGACCGGGGGGGAGAGGGCAGAAAAATGACCAAGGAAGGCGCATCCCGACGTCGTCATCGCTTCGAGTCGGAGTTCATCTGGAGTCCCTATGCGACGTGTAAGTCGTGTGGGAGACAGGAGAAATCGAAGGAAATCGACGCCGGGAAATTCAAGAAGGAGATCTGTCTAGGGAGGCCATGATTAGTTTTCCTCCCTCTCGAGCAGAGCGGCAATGTGCCATCCGGGAGCTGAAGGAGCAGTCCGTGATTTGGGCGACGGAGAGAGGAGGGTACACCAAGAAGACCGCCCTTGTCAACTGGAAGGAACTGCTGAAGTCTGGGGTACTCGAGGAAAGGATCTCGGAGAGGGTCTCACAGACCCGACGGTTCCAGGGAGAGGTCAAAGTCGCCTTGAAGGACCTGCTGGCGAAGGTTCAGAACTCGAGACCATGAGTCCCCCCTGGTTCCGCCGATTCCTTTGGAAGTTATTCGGCCAGTGTCCAAGTGAGTACGACTTCAAAGAACGGAAGGGCAACTTTCAGATTCAGATCCCGCTTCTGATCAATGGGGCTGAACCGCATAATAGGCTGTCCCTCACGAGACTTTATTGCCAGAAGTTCAAGAGCCACCGTTCCTCGTGGCATAAGGGGGGGGTCCTGATTCAGGCAGAATGGCCCGACGAGTCGGTAATCTTCACGATAGAGTGGAGGAACCTGAAGTGATCCGCCCTCCCACCGCCCTCCACATTCAGGCCCCTGAGAAGGGCCTTCCGGAGATCACAATCATCCCTACCCCCCTTCCGGCAGGGATCTCTGTAGTCAACCTCAGCTTCCGCCCACGAGGCCATGCAGTGGAAAAATCTCTCAAGGCAGCAGTTCCCAAGGCAACCTGGGAAACGGGAATAGGGGTCTGGGGCGTGGGCTGGACCCGATCCGGCCACGACACCCTTCTCAAGTGGCTCAAAGCCCTGCACGGGGCAGGATACGCGCCCCGCAGCGTGAATCCGGTCATGGTCGAGCTGGAAAGGCTCCCAGTCCACGAGTCCACCCCCATGGCGATTCCTTCCCCCATAGGCTGGGGTCCCATGCCAGCCCATCGTTTGATCCGGATGGACAATCTGAGGGACTTGTCCGAAGAGGATTGGCGAGCATTGCGGGAAAACGTGCCTGGGATGGCGATCCCGAACGCGGAAGGGGCACTGAAGCCAATCAAGGAGGGGACCCGCCCGGATAGTGCATGGACATCTGCGATCCACTACAAGGTGGTGAGTGAATTCTTCCCGAACTTCGGGCCACTGGTTCCCCAGGTGAAGGCGGCGAACGGGTTCGATGCCCCAATCCTTCCAGCGAGTGCGTTCCCGGTCGCCCCGGTATTTGATAAACTCACGGGAAAGCAACTGCTTCCCGACACCTATCAGATTGAGGGAGCCAGCAGATTGGTGGCACTCAAGTCTGGAGGAGTGAGTCTCGGAACGGGAGCGGGAAAGACCCTTCTGGCCCTCATGTGGGCGGACTACATCCTTCGACACCGACTTGTGGATCGAATCGTAATCTGTTCCCCTCGGGCACTTCAGAGGACAGACTGGGGCAAGGAACTGGCGAAGTGGTATCACAAGAAGGCCATCGTGGTAAATGGCCCCAAGGCTCAACGCGCACGGGCATACGAGTTCATTCTCAGTCATCCTAATTTTCACTACGTCATAACGAGGCCCGATCAATGGGAGAGTCCCGTTCTGCGGCCAGGGTCCCCAGAGGGAGTGGTGGGGGGATTCGATATTCGGTGGCTCCAGCGGATCCTCGGCCCGAGAACAGGGATCATATTCGATGAGGCACACCTCCTGAAGAATTCATCGACAATCCGCTTCCGGTCCGTAGTGCCATTGCTAAACAGAACGGGGACCATCTATCGTGTTTTTGCCAGTGGAACTTATTGGGGAGACCGCCCATGGGACGCCTTCGGTCCTGCCATGGCGACGGGTTGGCGTCCCTGGAATAATCGGGCGGAGTTCATGGAACGGTACCTCAAGGGAGAGGAGGGCGAGCCGATTCCGACCGAGGTTCCGAAGCTCCAAGCCATCATGGACACCTTCGTCTTCCGGAAGAATCCCAATGAGCTGGGTCTTCCCCAGTTGAACCCTCTTCCACCTGTCTACATCTCGCCCACGCCACAAGAGGATTGGGCCTACAGCATAATTCGGGGAGAACTCTTCAAGGTGATTGAGACCGCCCAGAATGCGGGAGCGAAGGTCGCAGAGGTGGAAGCGAAGTCATCTACGGCCACAAGGCTGGAACAGAGGCAGATCGAGAAGGATGCGAAGGCCGTTAAGGAAGTGATCCGAGACGCCTATGAGAGGATGGAGGGGACGATGTCCATGGAACGTCTCTTCTCTTGCGACCCAATCTTGGTGGCGCAGAGTCCTTCGCCAACGGGGAAATTCCTAACGGCACTGATCGGGAGACAGAATCTCGAGACCATGTCTCCTGGGTCAAAGACACGGTACATCCTCAACTGGATGGCGGACTTCGCAGAGACCCAGTCGGGAAAGGCGATAATTTTTGTGTGGTCGTTGGGAGGGATCCTCTTGGTACGGGACATAGTCTCCCACACGGAAAGATTCCGACTGGCACCAGAAGATGCAGGGGCAGCAAGGTCCCTCCGTGGAAAGCTCGCATACTTCCCGGCCACACTCATGACGGACAAGATGATCGAGAAGGTGGTTCATCGCTTTATGGAGGACCCGACCTGTCGGTTCCTCATCTCATCGGATGGAGGTGCAGTCGGCCAGAACTTCCCGATAGCGAACCATGTGGTCCACTATGATCTCCCGCTCTCCTACATCACTCTGAGGCAGAGACGCGGCAGGATCATCAGGAAGGACCAGAGGAACACCTGCTTTGCCCACACCATCCTCATGGCAAACGAGATGGCCCTCACAGATGAACTACAGGGGAAGGCTCAACGATTCGTGGACCCTCGGGTTAGAAGGCTACTTGATCGGAAGGCCGAGTGGCAGAGTATGTTCAAGTGACCGTGCCTCGGCCCCATGTGGGTCTGAAAAAAGAAGGTCACAGTGGAAGTTGTGTATGCACATTGGCTCAATAGACTGGTGCAGTGGAATAGGTTCTTATAGTACTACTTCCTACGTAGAGGGTAATATGCCAAGGAAGAAAGAAATCCACACAATGCTCATCTGTGGGCGCTGTGGGTATGAATGGGAGTCAAGAGGAGAAGACCCGAAGGTCTGTCCGAAGTGTAAGAGCATAAAATGGGATGAGAAGACAAAATGAGTCTCGAACTTCCCAAGGACATCAAACCCATGTTCCTAGTGGGGAACGTCGTGGATCAGCTCCGACTTATCCCCGACAATGTGATCCAATGCGTAACCACCAGTTCTCCTTACCTCTGGATGCGCCGGTACGACGCATGTGTCTGTTCCATCAAGAAGAATGTGTCGACGAACCATGGCCTCATAGGTGGCAATGTGAACGAGGGACGTGGAGGTCAGTACGACCCGAATGATCCCCGATGTAGAAAGGACCCAGACCCGGATTGTCCCTACTGTCTTGGGTCTGGCCATATCAAGGAGGTTCAGCCTCAGATATGGGGAGGGAACCCTATCTGTGACCATGTCTGGGGAGACCAGATAGTGGTGAGACCCTCGGCTGAAGGAATCAGGAGTGTCCCAGAGGGTGATCACCGGGAAGGCCGGAAGCAGTCAGCGGAGACATCTGACCGTGGGCAGTTCTGTGAACGGTGCGGAAGTTGGAAGGGCCACCTAGGATCAGAACCCGAGCCTCTTCTCTTCGTGCAGCACCTTGTTTTTGATGTATGCAGAGAGATCAAACGGGTGCTCCGGCCAGATGGAACGCTGTGGTTCAACATAGCCGATTCCAGCGTGGGATCTGGCAAGGCTGGAAATAATCCGGAGTACCAGAAGCGGCACACGGAATATGGCAAGCCTTCAGTGGAGAAATCCAGGTTCGGTCTCGGAGGGGTTATTCCGGAGGGATACAAGGCGAAGCAAATGGCCTTAGTTCCAGAACTGCTCGTACTTCTGATGCACCAGGACGGTTGGTATCTGCGGTCCAGAGCGGTGTGGTGCAAGCCCAATCCATCTCGTACATCGGCGGACGACCGTCTCACTCGAGCATGGGAACCTGTGTACCAGTTCACAAAGTCTGACAAGTACTACTACAACGAGGAAGCCGTTCGCCAGCCCTACTCCGAGTCGACAATGAAAGAAGTGGGAATAGCCTATCGGAATCCTTCGACCAAGTTCTATGAGAGACAACAAGCACAGGATCCCTCAGATGCTAAGCGGAGCATTATCGAAACTCTTGAGAGGAGGGGAGGATCAATGCTGACCGATGTCTGGTGGTTCCCTCCCGCATCTTATAAAGGCCAGCATACAGCGACCTTTCCTGAATCGTTGCCGGAACTGTGCATCTCGGCGTCCTCGAGGCCCGGAGACATTGTGTTGGACCCCTTCATGGGATCAGGGACGACCTTGGTCGTGGCCCGACAACTGGGAAGGCGTTCGGTCGGGATTGACCTGAACCCCTTGTTCGTTAGAGAAGCGGAGGAGCGTATAGCCAAGGCCACAGAAAAGTTGCCACCTAAGTTCCACGCGCAAAAGAAGTTAGAACAAGTCGCAGAGGAAAACCCGTGAGCAGGGAGATTCAATGACCAAAAGGGGCGAGCGCATGCCCCCGACTTTAGTCGTGGGGTTAACGAGCCTGGAAAGAAGGGTTCGCACAGACGGGAGAAGCAGAAGATTCGCGTGGCACGGTGCCACGCCAAGATTCGAGATCAACGGAGGGACTTCGCACACAAACTCACGACCAGCATGGCGAACCGATTTGATCTGATAGGGTTCGAGGACTTGAACGCCTCGACCATGATCCGAGGACTGAACCAGGCGAAGTCGATGTCGGATGCGGGGTGGGGGATGATTCGCCAGATGGTCGAATATAAACAGCAGAACCGGAGCCAACGGCTCGTTAAAGTTCCCTCGAAGAGCACGACGCAGGAGTGTTCCCAGTGCCACAAACTCGCCGTTCCACGACTCGAACTTGACGACAGAGAGTTTCGATCCACCGCCTGTAGCCATGTGATGGATCGGGATGTGAATGCGGCCAAGAATGTGTTAACCCGCAGCTTGGTCATAGTAGGGTCGGGCAGACCCGAATCTACGCCTGTGGAGACCGGACCAACACTTGCTCCTTCGGGGGGCAGGCGAGTCCGGGCGTTGAAGCAGGAACCGCCAAGGAGTTCGCAGGTGGCACTATGAACTCCAAGGAAGCCCCTGGCTTTAGCCATGGGGAGGATGTCACCGAGAAGCATACCATTGAGCGAAGGCAGGGGAAAGGAGCTAACATGCTCGGGACCCTATTGATAGATGTCCGTAGGGAGATCCGGGAGGGGAAGCTGAGATGATGCCCACACCTCCACCCAACCTGCTCTTTAACCCGTTGACTGATCCCAATAGCCCACTCAACGTCTTCGATGAAAAGGGCTCAGGGAATCCCTTTGTCAATGATTGCCCCAACCAAGTCGTTGACTGTATGCATTCTCAAATTAATCATCGGTTCGAGAGAGAGCATTGGTGGCAGTTCTGGGTTCCCAAAAGGTGGAGATGCTACTGCTGTTGGACGTTCCACCACGGAGCCCCAGAAGGATGGGAATGACCGAGAAGATAGGCAACGTCGTGGTGGTATCCGTTGAAGCCCCCAGAGAGTGTCAGTTCTGCCACAAGACCAAGGAATGCCGTCCCTATGGTCCAGGAAAGAGGGACATCTGTCATTCGTGTGCAATGGCCACTCCAGAAATGCTGGCCATCGTAAGGGCAAACTTTGATGAGGTTCTCCAAGGGCCAAGAGGGGGGCCAACTTCGTGACAGCTCCCAAGGTCCGGAATCCCACCCTCTTCTCTCCAGGAGAGATGCCTCCCGAGTGTCCCGTGATCCTGTCCTTCGGGGGAGGAGTGGATTCCACTGCCCTTCTTCTCCGCTGGATCAGGGAGGGCCTCCGTCTGGACGCGGTACTTTTTGCGGACACTGGGGAGGAGGACCCAGTGACGCTGGCGTTCATCAAGGATCATGTCGAGCCGCTTCTTCGGAAGGCGGCAATCAGATTTGAGGTGGTAAAATCAGGACGTGGGCGACTGGTGGATTATTTCACCCATGTCAAGGCTATTCCGAGCATGTCAACGAGGGACTGCACCGTGAACTGGAAGATCCTTCCAATCCGAAGATGGGCCAAAGCAAATCTGGCCCTCGGCGCACAGAGGAAGTGCATGGTTCTAATCGGGGTCGATTACGGAGAGATCCAGCGGGTCAGCATTTCTGATCACAAATGGTATGTCAACGTCTACCCGCTGGTAGGCTGGAAGATGAACCGCGATATGTGCAAGGAGGAAATCAGGACGGCAGGTCTTCCAGTACCGCCGAAATCGGGATGTCAGATGTGCATCTACGCAAAGAAAAAATGGTTCCTGAAGCTGGCCCAAGACGACCCAGAGTACTTCGCTCGGGCAAGAAGGATGGAAGATGCCGAGATCGAGGACAGGTTGAGGAGGGGAGAACCTCCATTGCTCCTGACAACCAGGCCCATGTCCGAGATTGAATGGGAGGCCAAACATCTTCTAAAGGGAACCAAGCAGACGACCATTGACGCCACTGAGGAGGAAGACATACGAGGAGACTGCGGGGGGTACTGTAGAACGTGAGCGAAGGATACATTAGTGCGGCCACCAGAGGGTCCGCTATGTGCGATGATTGCGACAAGAGTGACAAGGACGGTGAGATCCTTCTGGCCGTGGCGATGCAGAAGATTCAGGATGAACTGGACAGCGAGGAAGAATAATGGTGCTGCACCACACGATGCGAACTGAGGAAGGCCTGAAGCAACTCAACGGGATCCAGCAAACATGGTACATTTGCCGCTACTGTGGCAAGTTCTCTCGAGCACCATTCGAGGGGATCTGTCAGGGACCGAGTAAAGATCCCCTGCCAAATGGGACATACGTGTTCACGAAGGATGAGAATGGACTCAGACAATGACCAGCGGAATTCCTCCTGAAGACCGAATCGTTCTGCCTGGGACATGTATCTCTTGTGGTCACCGTGAGTTCAGTCACCCAATCAACGGAGATGCGTGTCGTGACTGTGACCCGAAGAGTGTATTCGTCTGCCGTAGATACCAGGGGCCGAAGTACTTCTCGGAGGAGACATGACCGAAGAGATTCCCACCTGGAAGAAGATCTACATCAATGGGGAAGAGAAGGGAAGGCGGGAAGGCTGGCTGGGGCAGAGCCCCATGGACCCTCGGGAGGAAGAGATGCTGGATTCCGTGGAGGCAGAACACGAGAAGCTCGGCCACAAGTGCAGGATCACCATTGCCATCCACCAGCATCCGCAGATCCACGGGGTTTCCTTCGTCAGTTGTAAGGAGTGCGACTTCCAACTCGGACCGCTGGCCATCTCGGGTGGTCAGATCACACGACAGGGAAGGGCGAGTTGATGGACCCGGAGATAGAGGCGGTCCTCAACGGCACTCGCATATGGTCCCTCACGCAGGGGGACTGCCGAGATGTGATAAAGACCCTCGAGGCCAACTCCGTGGATAGCATCGTAACAGACGGTCCCTATGGACTCGAGTTCATGGGAAAGCACTGGGACCGTCTCTGGGACGACCGTGGTGGGTCCGAAGGTTCCATCGGGCAATGGCAAGGGTCCGATGGATCAAACCGGAAATCGGGGGGAGTCGGCTACGCTGGGATGCTACGCACGGGGACCCCAGCCAAGTACACCGCAGGTCCGGAAGCTCAGAAGTGGCACCTCCACTGGGCCAAAGCCGCATTGAGGGTCCTCAAGCCAGGTGGTCACCTTCTTGCATTCGGAGGGACACGAACGTACCACCGACTTGCTTGTGCCGTGGAGGATGCAGGCTTTGAGATCCGGGACACTATAAACTGGTGTCAAGGTCAGGGGTTCCCAAAGTCAGCGTCAGTGGCCAAGGCAATCGACGACGCCAAGGAACACACCGGGAAGATCATCGGCACCGTGGAAGTGGATGCGGGAATAGCCAATGCTAACCTTCATCGGGGACGTCGTAAGATCATGGAGACTCGTCCCGTTAGATCTACCTCCGACATGGCGAAGCAGTGGGAAGGCTTTGGAACCGCACTAAAACCATCGCACGAACCTATCGTGGTTGCCCGGAAGCCTCTTGACGGGACCATGGCCGAGAACATTCTTAAGTGGGGAGTCGGTGGCCTCAACATCGATGGATGCAGAGTTGGGAATGAGGAACTCACCACACACACGGGTAGGCCTTCCCCTCTCACGGGGGACGAGAGAACAGGGTCCGATGCGGGAATGTTCCAAGCCGGAAGTCCAACGGAGTACAGGGAGCCGCACATGGGAAGATGGCCCCCCAATCTGGTGCTGACTCATGCACCCACCTGTAAAAGAGTTGGGATGCGAACCGTCACGACAGACGGGCACTGGCCCGAGGGAAGTGCTACTGGTTACAGTGAAGGCATAGGGAATGGCCACCACATCTACGAAGGTCCAGGTCTTCAGCTTAAGAACGAAGAAATGGAATTGTGGGCCTGTGAAGAAGGCTGCCCGATAAAGGAATTAGACCGCCAGAGCGGAATCACCAAATCAGGCGACTTTCATCAGACAGGACAATCTGCCAATACTGAGCAACCAGGAGGATGGAGAACAGGCCCCCGCACTGAAAAATTCTTCGAAGGCGACGAAGGCGGAGCCTCTCGCTTCTTCCCGACGTTCGGATGGACCGAGGCAGACTTCGGGTTCTTCTATGAGCCCAAGGCCGGACGTGCCGAGAGGGAAGAGGGATGTGATGGCCTCCCGACCAAGGACATATCCTACATGAACACACACGGAGGAAACGCAGAATTGGGGGAAACCTGGAACCCTATCGATGACCGCACTGGGAAGCCACGGAACCGATTCAAGGTTCAGAACATTCGGAACACCCACCCAACAGTGAAGCCAATCGAACTTTGCCGCTGGCTTACAAGGTTAGTGACCCCTCCCGGAGGCGTGACGGTCGATCTCTTCGCCGGATCTGGAAGCATCGGCTGTGCAGCTCTGCTGGAGAGCTTCCGTTCCATCAACATCGAGAAGGATCCCGAGTATGTGGTCCTCGCCCGGACCCGTCTCCAATACTGGGAGAAGGTCGGGGAGAAGGAATTCAAGGAACTCCAGGTGCGGGAAGCGGCGAGGAAGGCCCAGCGGACGCTGGACAAGTTCGGGTGAGTGACCCCCCGCAAGTTTGAACTAGGCCAAACGGCATCTCCTTTTGATGCGGGTTCTGATCCAGACGGGCAAGTCCAGCGGCTATCTGGCGGATCTCGTGAATCCCGACATCTGGGTCCCCTTGGTTGAGAAGGGGAATCCCTCGCCCACCTGTGTTCGGTATCGTGACTCGACGATGGTTCCCTGGAAGTATCGGTACGGAGGCGAAGAGGGAGGATTCGACAGTGGAGTGCCACTCTACTATGCCAAGAAGATCCTCAAGAAGAAGCCTCATAGGGTGTTTGCACTCCCGGTGAAGGCAATACTGTCGCAGAGACTTTGGAAGGAATGGATTCATAGGGAGGTGAGAGATAATCGGTTGGATGAAGGCCTTGCCTACTATGACCCGAGCATTCCGGTGATCCTCATCCAATACAATGGGAACGCCTACCTTCTTGATGGTCTCCACCGAACCTATGCGGCCAGCAAAGCCGGAAGCGAGTGCATCGGAGCCGTCATCCTCAGCGAGAAGGAAAGCGTAGAGGTAGGAACTCATCCTGGTTTGGATGATCCCTATCGAAGCGGTCAGAGCATGTACGACCACTGGCTGAAGTTCGAAGGACCAGTACAGGTTCCAAAGGGAATCTTATGAGGGTTCTGGTCTACCAGGGGAAAGGGAAGGCATACCTCGCAGAGCTGGTGAACCC
>VFSW01006128.1_pt1 | contig 17717 bp, 16 predicted proteins | sample 5358111 | NCBI WGS metagenome assembly VFSW01 (sample SAMN11554181, study PRJNA540505) | mine drainage metagenome | isolation source: sediment from site ElyBrook_90M | place: USA: Ely Copper Mine, Vershire, VT | collected 2017
CCCCGCCCCCCCCCCCCGGGCCCCACCCCGCCGCCGGCGGGGCCCCCCCGCCCGCCACGGCGTTTATGCGGCGGGGCCTTCGGCCCCGCCCCCGGCACGGCCGGCGCCGCCGTCCTCGCGGCCGGCTTGTGGCTCGCGCTCGCCGCAGGCCACCGACCGCTTTCGCCGAGCGGCGAGCGGCCGAGCTTCGAGGACTTGGATATCGTCGCCGCCTCCGACGGGGGCTCGGGCGATGCGATGAAGATGATGCAAGACGATGTCGAATTCTATGCATGGGCCGCAGCCCAATCCGACAAGTCGGCCGACGGCCACGCCGGATGACCGGCGCGTGATCGTCGCAATGATTCGCCCGATTTTGGTCGCCGCCGTACTCACGCTCGCCGCGGCCGGCTGCGCGGGCGCGCAAGATGCCGCGCCGCCGGGCCCGGCCACGCCTGTTGCCTGGCAGTCTCTGCTGCCGGCGCAGCAGCGGCTGCTGCAAAAATTCGCAGGGTCTTGGGACGCATTGCCGGCCGGGCGCCAACAGGCGCTCGCGCGCGGCAGCACGCGCTGGCTCTCGATGACGCCGCTACAGCGGCAACGCGCGCAACGCAGATTTGCCCGATGGCGCGCGCTGACGCCTGCGCAGCGCGACCTGCTGCGCAGGCGATGGCAGCGCTTCAAGAGCCTGCCGCCGGAACAGCAAAGACAAATAAGGGCGGATTATCGGCGGTTCCGCCACCTGCCGCCCGCAGGCAGGCGCGCCTTGCGCCGGAAGTGGCGCATGATGACTCCGCAGCAGCGCCGCAATGCGCTCGGCCGCCGCAGGTGGCGTTAGCCGGCGGCTTTGACCGCCTGGATGAGTTGGCCCGCGGCCGATTGCGCGTCGCCGTAGAGCATCCTAGTCTGGTCGAGAACGAAGAGCGCGTTGTCGATCCCAGAGAAGCCCTGACCTTGCCCGCGCTTGATGACGATCACGTTCTTGGCCTTGTCCGCGCTCAAGATCGGCATGCCGTATATCGGACTTTGCTTGTTGGTGCGCGCATCCGGGTTGACGACGTCGTTCGCGCCGATGATCAGGGCGACATCGGCGGTGTCGAATTCCGCGTTGATCTCGTCGAGATCCGAAATCAGGTCGTAGGGGACGCCCGCTTCGGCGAGCAGGACGTTCATGTGACCCGGCATGCGCCCGGCGACCGGGTGAATCGCGAACCGCACCGTGACGCCGTGTTCGATCAACAATTGGCACAATTCCCAGACCTTGTGCTGGGCCTGCGCGACCGCCATGCCGTAGCCCGGCACGACGATCACCTTCTGCGAGAACGCGAGCATCACGCCCGCATCCTGGGCTTCGATCGCCTTCTGCGTGCCGGTGACCGCGCCCGAAGCTGCGCCGCTCTCGCCGAAATTGGAAAAGAGGACGTTGCCCAAGGAGCGGTTCATCGCCTTCGCCATCAACTGAGTCAGCAGCGTGCCGGCGGCGCCGACCACGGTGCCGGCGATGATCATCGCGGCGTTGTCGAGCACGAAACCTTCGAACGCGACCGCAAGTCCGGTCAATGCGTTGTAGAGCGAGATCACGACGGGCATGTCCGCGCCGCCGATCGGCAGCGTCATCGCGATCCCGAGCGCCAATGCGAGAAGGAAAAAGGCCGACACCACCGGCGCGCCGGACTGCATGCCCGCGACAATCGCAGCACCCGCGGCGACCGTCGCCACGAGGAACGCCAGGTTGACGAGCTTCTGGCCGCGGAAGCGTATCGCTTTGGTGATCAAGCCCTGCAGCTTGCCGAACGCGATCAAGCTGCCGCTGAATGAGACGGAGCCTATGAAGCCGCCGATCAACGCGATCGCCAGATGCGTCGTGCTGTGCGCGGAGCCGCGGTACAGCTCGACGGCCGCTATCGCCGCCGCTGCGCCGCCGCCCATGCCGTTGTACAGTGCGATCATCTGCGGCATGTCGGTCATCGCGACGCGCTTGCCGCTGATCCACGCCAAGCCGCCGCCGACGAGCATGGCCGCGAGCACGAGCAGCAGGTTCAGCTGCGAGGCGCCCATGAACGCGAGAGTGACGATCGTCGCGAGCAGCATGCCGGCGCCGGCCCAGTGCACGCCGCTGACCGCCGTGAGCGGCGAACTCATGCGCTTCAAGCCGACGATGAACAGGCCGACGGCGACGAGGTAGCTCAATTGGGTCAGCGTTTGCGCCGACATGTGCGCGGCATTCATCGGCTTTGGCCCCTCTTCTTGCCGGCGGACACGAACATCTTGAGCATGCGTTCGGTCACCACATAGCCGCCGACCGCGTTGCCGGCGGCCAGGAACACGCCGGTGACGCCGATCACGCGCGCGAGCGTGGAATCGGCGGTGGCGAGCGCCACCATCGCGCCCACGAGGACGATGCCGTGGACGAAATTCGATCCCGACATCAGCGGCGTGTGCAGAATGACCGGCACCCGCGAGATGACTTCGTATCCGGTGAACGCCGCCAACATGAATATGTACAGTGCGATGACGCCGTCGATCATGCTTATTGTCCTTCCACGACTTTGCGCGTGCCTTCGTGTTTGATTTGACCGTCATGAGTGAGAACGGCGCCGGCGAAAACCTCGTCCTGCCAGTCGATCGCGAGTTCGCCCTTCGGTAGCGCGGGCTTCAGCAAATTGAACACGTTGCGCGCGTACATCTCGCTCGCATGGCAGGCGAGCGTAGCCGGAAGATTGATTGGACCGATCACCTTGACGCCTCCGTGGATCACGGTCTCGCCAGCCCGCGTCAGTGTGCAATTGCCGCCTTGCTCCGCCGCGATGTCGACGATCACCGAGCCCGGCCGCATGCGCGCCACGGCGGCTTCGCTGATGATCCGCGGGGCCGCGCGGCCCGGCACGGACGCGGTGCTGATCACAGCGTCGCTCGCCGCGATCCGCTGATCGAGCACCGCTTGCTGCTTCGCCTTCTCTTCCTCGGTGAGTTCGCGCGCGTACCCGCCGGCGCCTTCGGCAGACACGCCGGTGTCCACGAATTTCGCGCCGAGGGATTTGACTTGCTCCCTGGTCGCGCCGCGCACGTCATAGGCCTCCACGACCGCGCCCAAGCGCTTCGCGGTCGCAATCGCTTGCAGTCCGGCGACCCCGGCGCCGATGACGAGGACCGAAGCCGGCCGGATCGTGCCCGCGGCAGTCGTCAGCATCGGAAAGAACTTCTCCAATGCGTTGGCGGCGATCAGAACGGCCTTGTAGCCGGCGACCGCGGCCTGCGAAGACAGGGCGTCCATCGATTGTGCGCGCGAAATTCGCGGAACCAACTCCATTGCGAAGCTCGTGATGCGCCGGTCGCGCAACGCCTTTACGAGGTCGGGGCGCGCATAGGCTTGCATGAAGCCGATCACGACGGCCCCGGATTTCAGCGCGCCGATTTCAGCCGGGCTTGGCGGCTGCACCTTCAGCAGCACGTCCGCCCGCGCAAGAATCGCCGCGGCGTCGGCAAATTCGACGCCGGTGAAGGAGTCGTCTGGAAACTGCGCCAGGCGCCCCGCCCCGCTTTGCATCAGGAGCGTCGCCCCGAGCGCCTTCAATTTGGACGCGACTTCCGGCACCACGGCCACCCGCGTCTCGTTCGGGGCGGTCTCCGTGAGTACACCGACGGTTACGGTCATCAAAACGTCTCCCTAATCTCGAGCATTTCTACCTCGACATTGAATTATGGCATAGGAGTCGACTATCTTTACCACTGTTATGGAGCTCGATACAAACGACGGCAGCGGGTTCGTAAGGTGGAGCGACGACGCGATCGCCGCCGCGCGCGAATACCCGCTGTCGCAACAAGTCTTGCGCACCGACGTATCCGGCATGCCGCTCGAATGGGTCGACTACCGCGAGGCGGCGCGGCTTTATCATGCGGGCCAGGTCGCCTACACTTGCGGTACGCCGTTGTACCGCCTGTTCGGCGGCACGTCGGCGCGCACGGGGCTGCGCACGATCGTCGACGTCAATTCGATCATCGCGACGCGCGGACATACGGGGAACCCGGGAAATCTGCGCGGCGCCGCGTATACGCCGCCGCTCAACAATCAAACCCTGTTCCGTCGCGACGCCTACCTTTGCCTGTATTGCGGCGCGCGTTTCGCCTATGGCATGTTGTCGCGCGATCATGTCACGCCGTTCAGCCGCGGCGGCGCGGATAGCTGGAGCAACGTGGTCACCGCCTGCCGCCGCTGCAACAACGCGAAGGCGTCGCGTACGCCGGAGCAGGCGGGAATGCAGCTGTTGGCGGTGCCGTTCACGCCGACCTACGCGGAATACATCTATCTGAAGGGCCGCCGCGTATTGGCGGATCAAATGGAATATTTGCTCGCTCACTTTCCGCGCACGAGCCCGTTGCACGAGCGCCTGCAGCGCTGGCCGATTTGAACGCGCGCGCGCGCGACGGCCTTGTCTACCATGTGGACGCGAGCTACTTCGTCTTTCGCGCGTATTACTCGATGCCGCCGGATATGGTCGATGCCGACGGCAACGCGACGCACGCGCTGTACGGATTCGCGCGTTTCCTGTCCGATCTGATGGAGAACGTCCGCCCCGACCGGATCGCGGTTGCGTTCGATCACAGCCTGCGCAGCGAACGATCTTTTCGCAACGCGATTTTCCCGCCCTACAAGGCCAACCGCGAGGCGCCGCCCGCGGATCTCTTGCGGCAGTTCGGCTTGTGCCGGGAATTTTGTCGGCACCTGGGCCTCGCCGAGTTCGCAAGCGCGGAATACGAGGCGGACGACATCATCGGCACGCTGGCGGCGCGCGCGCGCTGCGCCGGCTTGCGCAACGTCCTGATGACGCGCGACAAGGACTTGTCGCAGCTGATTCGCGAAGGCGACGTCTTCTGGGATTACGGCGGCAATGCGCGCTATCACTACCACGACATCGGCGGCAAGTTCGGCGTCGTGCCGGAGCGCATGGCGGATTTCCTCGCGCTCACGGGCGATGCGGTCGACAACATTCCCGGCGTGCCGGGCGTCGGCAAGAAGACCGCGGCAGGCCTGCTCGCCGCGTTCGGCTCCCTCGACGACATCTATGCGAATATAGACAGGGTTCCGCACCTTAAAATGCGCGGCGCCGCGGGGGTCGCCGTGCGGCTCTCGGCCCATAAGGAAGATGCCTATCTCGCGCGGCGGTTGACGGGCATCGTCTGCGACGTGCCGATCGCCGCCTCGCTCGACGATTTGAAGCCGCGCCCGCCCGATTCGGCCGCACTCGCGGATTTCTTCGATGCGCACGGCATCGGCGGGATCCTGCGCAGGCAGGCGGAGCGCATCACGCAAGCCGCGCTGCGGTAAAACCAGGGAGCAAAGACCATGTACATTCTGATCGCGGGCTTGTGCCTGTTCCTCGGCGTGCATTCGATAGCGATCGTGGCGCCCGCCTTTCCCGCGCGCGCGCGCGCACGTCTCGGCGAGTGGGGATGGAAGGGCATTTACGGCGTGCTTTCGCTGATCGGCCTCGCGCTCGTCGTGCACGGCTTCGCGCTCGCGCGCGCGGCGCCGGTCGTGCTGTACACGGCGCCGCCGTGGATGCGGCACGTCACGTTCCTGTTCATGCTGCCGGTGTTTCCTCTGTTGTTCGCGGCCTACCTGCCGGGGCGCATCAAGACCGTCGTCAAGCATCCGCTGCTCACGGCGGTGAAATCCTGGGCGCTCGCGCATTTGCTGTTCAACGGCCGCTTGGCCGACGTGCTGCTGTTCGGTGCGTTTCTCGCCTGGGCGGTCGTCGATCGGATCTCGCTGAAGACGCGCACGCCGCAGGCGGTGCGCCGCGCGCCGCCCGGCCGCTTCAACGACGCGATTGCCGTCGTGCTCGGACTCGCGCTCTACGGGCTATTCGTCGGCTGGGCGCACGCGCGCCTGTTCGGCGTCTCGCCGCTCGGATGAGGCGCGCTTAAGCCGGCTTCACCCGCCCGCGGCGGAAGTCCGCGATGATTTCGCGAGCCGCGTTGTGGCCCGGCGCGCCGGTGACGCCGCCGCCGGGATGCGTTCCGGAGCCGCACATGTACAAGCCGCGCAAAGGGCCGCGATAATCGGCGTGTCCCAGCATCGGGCGCGCGCTGAATAATTGGTCGAGACTCAGGGCGCCGTGGAAAATGTCGCCGCCGACCAACCCGAACGTGCGCTCCAGGTCCAGCGGGCTCATGATTTGGCGGCCGAGTACCGACGCCTTGAAGTTCGGCGCATGCGAATTGACGAGATCGATCATGACGTCCGCGACTTGTTCGCGGCGTTGATCCCAGGACGCGCCGTCGGGCAGCGTCGGAGCGACATGCTGGCAAAACAGGCTCGCGACATGCAGTCCGGGCGGCGCGAGGCTGTCGTCGAGCGTCGACGGAATCAGCATCTCGACGATCGGCTGCCCGGACCAGCCGCCGGCCTTGGCGTCGAGGAATGCCTGATCCATGTATTGCAGGGAGGGCGCCATGATGATGCCTGCGGTGTGGTGTTCGGCGAGGCTTCGCCCCGGCAGTGAGCTGAAATCCGGCAATTCGGCAAGCGCGACGTTCATCCGGAACGTGCCGGAGCCGCAGCGCCAGCGGCCGATGCGTTCGGCGAAATCCGGATTCAGTGCGGCTGGGTCGATCATTGATCCGAACAGAAGTTTCGGATTCAGGTTCGACACGACGCAGCGCGCCCGCAGTTCCGTGCCGTCCGCGGTGACGACGCCGACCGCGCGCCCGCGCTCGACGAGCACTTCGCGTACCGCGCTCGAGACGCGGATATCGACGCCGCGCTGGGCGGCCGCCCGCGCCATCGCCTGGGTGATCGCGCCCATGCCGCCGATCGCATGACCCCATGCCCCTTTCTTGCCGTTGACCTCGCCGAACACGTGGTGCAGCAATACGTAGGCCGAACCCGCCGCGTACGGGCTCGCGTAGTTGCCGACGATGCCGTCGAAGCCGTACGCCGCCTTGATCGGCGCGCTCTCGAACCAGCCGTCCAGGTAATCGCCCGCGGATTTCACGAACAAATCCAGCAGCTCCCGCCGCAGCGGCATGTCGAGCTTCGCGATGCGCCTGCCGAGGCGCGCGCCGCTCAGCATCTGCGGGAGCGCGGCGAGCCAGCCGCCGTCGGTGACGTTCGGCGGGGTCTCGAGCACGAGATCGCGCAACAGCTCCGCGATCGCATCGAGGCGCGCGGCGTACGCGTCGAGCCGTCCGGCGTCGCGCGCGGAGAACTTCGCAACTTCCGCGGCGGTCTTGCCGGCGCCGACCTTCAAGTAGGACTGTCGATCCAACGGCAGAAAGTTCGACAGCCGGCGCTCGACGATGCGCAGGCCGTGCGCCTCGAGCGCGAGGTCGCGGATAACCTTCGGATTCAGCAGCGACACCGTGTACGCGGCGACCGAATTGCGGAAGCCGGCGTGGAATTCCTCGGTGACCGCCGCGCCGCCGACGACGCCGCGGCGCTCGAGCACCGTGACCGAGAGTCCGGCCGCCGCCAGGTACGCGGCGCAGACCAGGCCGTTGTGGCCCGCGCCGATGATCACCGCATCGCGAATTGTCGGCTTACTCACGGGATTCTCGCGTGTTCTTGCGCCGTGCGCGCGCGTTGAGCGGCTGCACGAGGAGACTCGGCAGCGCGCCGCTGCACAGCGCGGCGATCCAATCTTCGCAGATCGCCACGGCCTCGGCCGCATTGAAAATAGCCGGGCTCAAGCTCAGCTCGAACCAAAGCCCGTCGAGCAGGGCGCCGAGCGCTATCGCGGCGGGGCGCAGCTTGAATCGAGGCGCATCGCCGGATTGCGCGAGCGAGCCCAGCAGGGACTCCAGCATCGACCGATAGCCGCGGTAGCTGCGGTCGTGCACCGCGCGCATCTCCGGCGAATACAAGACCATGCTCCAGAAGACAAGCCAAACTTTGAAGACCGCCGGATCGAGTATCTGCGGCGCGAACGAAGCGCGGAAGAAACCGGCCAGACGTTCGCGCGGCGCGCCCGCTTTGTCGCGCGCTCGGCGCCGCAACGATTTCTGCAGCGCCGTCGCGAGGCTTTCGTACGCCGCGGCAATCAGCTCCGCCTTGGAGCGGAAATGATGATTGATGAGCCCGATCGACACGCCCGCAGTCGCGCTGATCCTGCGGATCGAGGTCCCCTCGTGGCCGTATTGTTCGAGGCTGCGCAGCGTCGCCTCGATCAGCGCGCCGCGCCGCGCGGCCGCGGTTTCGCGGCGGAATTTCGGAACGCCGTTCTTGTTCGTCATGCGCCTCTCCGCTCCAATCCGGCGTCGCGCTCATACCGGATAATCCCGGGTATAGGGAGCCTCCGCGGGATTCGTTTCGAATTCGCGCGCGAAGCGGTGACCGCTGTGAACCGCGTGCACGATCGCGCCGGGCGCGAACGCGTCGCCGATTCGCGCGACCGTCTCGATGCCCGCGCGGTCGAGCTCCGGGCCGAGGCCCTTCAAGGACCGGTACAGCTCGTCGTGCGGCGCGCGCACGCCGACGACGACGAGCGAGCGGCACGGCATGCGCCTTTCGGTTCCGCTGAACACGTCGGCGAGCGCGAGCTCGGTGCCGTCGAATCCCGCGACGCGCTCCAAGGTGTGAATTCTTACGCCGGCTGCGACGAGCGCGCGATGTATCAGCGGCAGTTCGTTCGTCATCAAAGTCCACGCCGACGCGTGTCCGGCGGTCGTGATGTAGCTGACCTGCGCGACGCGTTGCGCGAGCTGTTGCGCGACTGCGCCGCCCAAATAGTAATTGTCGAAATCGAACACCGCTACCGGGCCTTCGGGCAAAATCCCCGCGGCGATGTCATCCGGAGTGTAGACGCGCGCAGCGTCGAACTCCTCGGTCGGAAATTCGATCGTCGAGTACAGCATCTTCGTCCAGCGCGCGCCGGTCGCGACGACGACGTGGGGATGCTCCAATCCCAGGATGTCGCCTACTTTCAGTTCGCTGTTCGGGTACAAGTTGACGTTGGACCTGCCGCGCAATTGTCCCAGGCGCCAATCGACGACGCGCCCCCAGGCCGCGAGGCCCGGGAGCCGCGTTTCGAAGCGCAGGCGGCCGCCGAATTCGCCCGATGAGTCGGCGATCGTCACGCGGTAGCCGCGCCGCGCGAGCGTCACCGCGCACTCGAGTCCCGACGGCCCGCCGCCGACGATGAGCACGGCGGCTTCGCTCGCGGCCGGCGCGAAGCGCTCCGGGTGCCAGCCGCGGCGCCACTCTTCGCCCGCGGTCGGATTCTGCGTGCAACGGACGGGAACGCCGTCGTGCCAGCTCGAGATGCAGACATTGCAGCCGATGCACTCGCGGATCTCGTGCTCCCGCCCTTCGTCGATTTTCTTCGGCAAGAATGGGTCCGCAATGGACGGGCGCGCGCCGCCGATCAGGTCGAGCACCCCGCGCCTGATTTGCGACACCATCACATCCGGCGACGTGAATCGGCCGACGCCGACGACCGGCTTTTTGGTGACGGTCTTGACGAAATCGATGATCGGCTCATGGCTGCCTTCGCCCGAGAATCGGGAGGGCGCGCAATCCGTGGGACTCGAGTCCATTTTGACGTCCCACAGATCCGGCAGGTCGGAGAGCAGCGCGACGATTTCGTGCGCCTCCGACGGCGCGTGCTTGCCGGGCTTGGCGCGCAACTCCTCGAGGCTGATGCGCAGCGCGACCGCGCATTTGCCGCCGACCGCGTCGCGGGTAACCTCGAGCATCTCCTTTACCAGCCGAGCGCGGTTTTCGATGGACCCGCCATACTCGTCGGTGCGCCGATTGTATTCCGGCAGCAGGAACTCGTACGGCAGGTACCCCATCCCGGCGTAGACGTAGACGATATCGAAGCCCGCCGAGCGCGCGCGCCGCGCCCCGTCGGCCTGCCAGCGCAGCAGGTCGCGAATGTCGGAGCGGTCCATCGCACGCGGACGGAGATTTCCCTGGAATCCCACATGGGTCGACAGCCATGGCATGCCCGACGGCGACAGTGGCGCGATGCGGCTCGTGCGATTCAGCGAGCAGGCGCCGCCGTGCCACAGTTCGATGCCGGCGAGGGAGCCGTGACGATGTACGGCATCGGTCATCAGCGCGTGCGCGCGGATGTCCTTGTCGTCCCACAGTATCCCGAACGGCAGCGGCGAGTCGTCGGAACTCGGGTGTATCGACACCGCGCCGGTGCAGACGACGCCCCAGCCGCCCTCGGCCTTGGTCTCGCGGAAGCCCGCGCGAACGTGCGGCAAGGCGTTCGTCATGCCGCTTGCGTGCGGAACCTGGTAGAAGCGGTTGGGAGCGGTCACCGGTCCCAAGCGGACCGGCTCGAATAGCACGTCGAAGCGCGGATTGCGCGTCATGCGTCACCCTCGAAACATCAGCGCGGTGCCGCCGCGCGGCGATTCAGCCTGCCGGATTCGAGAGTAATTGATCGACCGTACAGGAGCAAGCAGGCTGGGCGCGGGGCGGGTCCGACAAAGCCGCGCGCACGGCGGCGGCAATGGCGTGCGCCGCGCCCCCACGCCGCAGCGAATGCGGCAGCTCGATCTGCGCGCCGCGGCCCGTTGCGCCTCGATTGCAGACGTTGTTCGGATGAACCGCGGGATACCGGTGGCCCGCGGTCTCGGCGCGATGGTCGGCGGCAAGCAGCGCCGCCGCGAGGCGGTCGCGCAGGCCGGTGTCGCGCCCGCCGACGAAAAGCCGGTCGTCCAAGCCGGCGCAGCCATGAACCGCGACCACGACCGTGCAATCGGCGATCAGCGCCAGGCATTCCGGCTCGTCGAAAAGATGGCTCGTCAAGTGCAGCGCGCGGTAGTTGTACTCCGGCCTGATTCCTTCGAACAGATATAGGTTGTGATCATCCCCGGCGATCGCGCGCGCCAATTCCGAGGTTCCGTCCTCGATTTCGCCGGCATGCGGCGCGATCACGGCGACGCGCGAGGCATGCCGGCGGGTGATCGATATCTCGAAATCCCGGCCGCGTAATTGGGCGTTGGCGAGATCGGCGAAGCTCCGGTACGTCCTTGCGTCGGGAACCGCATTACTGGACTCTGACCGTATTATCATCGGCCCTTGTACCACGCATGATGCCAATCCGCGATGAGCGATCCCAGAAAATCGATGCAGACCGCCACGGTGCGTCCTGCGCCGGTCGCGATTGCGCTGCGCCTGGCGCCGCCGCTCGCCAGCACCGCATTGATCATGATCGGGTCCGGAATCTTAGGGTCGCTGTTGCCGCTGCGATTTTCGGCGATGGGTCTTTCCGCCGGCGTGATCGGCCTGCTCGCGACCGCGGAGGCGTTGGGATTCTTGATCGGCTGTCTCTATGCGCACCGGATCATCGCGCCGGTCGGCCTCGAGCGGGCCTACGCCGCGTTCGCGGGATTGAAGTCGGTTGCGATCCTGACCTTGCACTTCGCGACCAGCGCGCCGGCAATTGGGATGCTGCGGTTTCTTATCGGTTTGAACGCCGCGGGCCTCGCCATCGTCGTCGAGAGCTGGCTGAATGCGCTGGCGCCGGATGAACAGCGCGGCAGGGTCCTGACGGTCTACGTGCTCGTCTATGGGCTGTTCTTCGGCGCGGGCCAGCTGCTCGGCCGGAATTTGAACGTCAGGGGTCCAGAGTTCCTGATCGCCGCCGGCATCGCGACGACGCTCGCTCTCGTGCCGATGGTCGCGATCGACGTACGTGCACCGGCGCTTGCGCACCGGGTGCAGCTTCAGATCCTGAAGGCGATCCGCACCTCTCCGGTGAGCGTGCTGGCGTGTTTGCTGAACGGCTTGATCCTGATGGCATTCATGACCGTGGGACCGTTGTTCGGGCAGCGTATCGGCTTCGACCAGCGCCACATCGTCGTGCTGATGGCCTCGGTGTCGCTCGGAAGCCTGTTCCTGCAATGGCCCATCGGCTATTTTTCCGACAAGATCGACCGCCTTTATGCCTTGATCGGCCTCGGCATTTCGATTCTCTGCGTCGCGGCCGTGCTGCTCGGCGCGAGTCAGCGCACGCCGTTCCTGTTGCTCGCAGCGCTGTTCGCGACATTCGGCGGCCTCGCCGAGAGTCTGTACGCCGTCGGCGTCGCGCATGCGAACGATCGTGCGGTCATGAGCGATTACGTGGCGCTGTCGTCGACGCTGCTGTTCGTCTGGGCGCTGGGCGCGGCGATCGGCCCGACCGTCGGCACGTACGCGATGGAGCTCGCCACATCGAGCGCGTTCTTCGTCTATGTCATCGTGCTGACGGCGCTGTTCACGCTGTTCGCGATTTGGCGTCTGGCCCGGCGCAGGGTCGACCGCGTCGCCGAGACTCACGAGGAGTTTCTCGCCTATCCGCAGACCTCGCCGGAGATCTACTCCTGGCTTCCGTACCATCGCGAGACCGCGGCCGTCGACGATGAAAAGCCGCCGGCGCAAAGCTGAGCGCCGACGCCGGAGTAACCGGGCCTCAAGCCGCGGCGAGCGGCTTGCGCTCGAGACCGAGAGCTTGCGCGACGGCCGCGTGGGTGATGCCGCCGGAGTACACGTTCAGTCCGAGCGCGAGGCCGGGGTCGCTCGAGAGCGCGTTGCGCCAGCCGTGGTCGGCGATCGCCTTGATGTACGGCAGCGTGGCGTTGGTCAGCGCGACCGTGGAAGTGCGGGGGACCGCGCCCGGCATGTTCGTGACGCAATAATGTACGACGCCGTCCTGGACATAGGTCGGATCCGCGTGGGTCGTCGGTCGGCTGGTCTCGAAGCAGCCGCCCTGGTCGATCGCGATGTCGACGAGCACCGCGCCCGCCTTCATCGTCCTGACCATCGCGCGCGTTACGAGTTTCGGCGCCGCGGAGCCGGCGATGAGCACCGCGCCGATGACCAGATCCGCGTCGCGCACGAGCTCTTCTATCGCATGCGCGGTCGAATACACCGTTTTCAACTGATTGCCGAACACCGACGATAGCTCGCGCAATCGCTTCACCGAGCGGTCGACGACGGTGACGTCGGCGCGCAGACCGACCGCCATCTCCGCCGCGTGGGTGCCGGATACGCCGCCGCCGAGCACGACGACTTTTGCGGGCGCGACGCCGGGCACGCCGCCGAGCAGGACGCCGAAGCCGCCGTTCGCCTTCTGCAGGCAATTGGCGCCGACCTGCACCGACATGCGTCCCGCGACCTCGCTCATCGGCGTGAGCAGGGGCAAGGATCCGTCGGACGCGGTCACGGTCTCGTACGCGATCGCGGTCGCGCCCGACGCGAGCAACGCGAGAGCTTGGTCGCGATCGGCCGCGAGGTGCAGGTAGGTGAATAGAATTTGCCCTGGGCGCAGCAGCTTGCATTCGGCGAGCTGGGGCTCCTTGACCTTCACGATCATGTCCGCCCAGGCGAAGATCTCGGCCGCCGTCGCCTTGATCGCTGCGCCCGCGGCCTCGTAGTGAGCGTCCTCGAAGCCGATTGCGCTGCCGGCGCCGGTCTGCACGACAACCCGGTGGCCGGCGCGCACGAGTTCCAGAACGCCGGCCGGCACCAATCCCACGCGGTATTCGTGAATTTTGATTTCTTTCGGTACGCCGATTTTCATGGGAGAACGCTCCGTCGTGCAAAGGATTGCCCAAGAGCGTTCAGCATATCCGGCCCTTCTGCCAGAAAGCTGCAAAAGCGGCGGCAAGCGCGGCTGTTTATGGCAGAATATGCGTTAATTGTAACTTTTCGAGCAAGAATATGCCCGCCGGCGAACTCGACCGATACGATCGCGCGATCCTGCGCGTGCTGCAGCAGGACGGGCGCATCACCAATAGCGGCCTCGCCGAAAGCGTCAACCTGTCCGAATCGGCGTGCCTGCGCCGCGTGCGCGCGCTCGAGGAGGGCGGCTTCATCGAGGGCTATACGGCCTTGATCAACCAGCAAAAGGCCGGCTGTCCGGTCAACGTGTTCGTGAACATCACGCTCGAACGCCAGGAGCAGGCCCAGCTGCTCGCGTTCGAACAGGCCGTAAGGCAGGTGCCGGAGGTCATGGAGTGTTACTTGATGTCGGGCGAGTACGACTATTTGCTGCGCGTCGTGCTCGCCGATACCGCGGACTTCGAGCGCTTGCACAGCCAACATTTGACGCGCTTGCCGAACGTCGCGCGGGTGCATTCGAGCTTCGCGTTGCGCACGGTGCAAAAATCGCGCGAACTGCCGGTGCGCTGACCACCCGCGCGTGGCCGCGCGCTAGGGCGTGCGCAGCGCCGACTCGAGCTCGCGCATCAAGAGCCGCCGCCAGAGATGTTCTGCGCGCGTCCGCGGCGCATCGAGCGACATGCGCTTGAGATAAGGATCCAGCGATCCCGGGACCGGCGCCGGCAGCGCGGCGCCGAGTACTGCCGCGATTTTCCCCGGCAGCCGAGCGGTCCTCCTTTTCAGCGCCGCGAGCGCCGTCGCGAGGACGGCTTCCTCGCGCGTCAAATCGGTTCCGAACGGAAATTCGCTGAACAGGCCGCGCGCACGCGCGAGCAGGAACTGCCGGTGCAGCGCCCGCGGCGTGTTGTCGCGATGGATCTGCGCTATCCGGTGGTCCGCCTTGAGCTTGCCCGCCCGCTGCGCCTGGCGCAGCAGCGGCTCCTGGAACCTCGAATCCGCGATGTTGAGCAGCGCCGCGATCACATCCTGGTCCGACAGTCCGCGCAAATCCGCGTATCCGTATTCGGTGACGACGATATCGCGCAAGTGCCGCGGAATAGTGATGTGGCCGTAATTCCAGACGATATTCGACGTCACGCGGCCGTCCTGTTCGCGCGTGCTGCGCACCGCGAGGATCGAGCGCGCATCCGCCAGTTCGTGCGCCATCGCGACGAAGTTGTATTGCCCGCCGACGCCGCTCACGACCCGGCCGTCCGCCAGGCCGTCCGAAACCGCGCCGCCGAGCAGCGTCGCCATCATCGCGGTGTTGATGAATCGTCCGTGCGCGCGCTGCGCGCGCTTCAGCGCCTGATCTGCGCCGTCGATCCGGTTCGTGAATCCGACGCCGCACATCGCGAACTGGCGCAGTTGCGCCTCGGGCAGATCGCGCAGCGCCGCGTAGAATCCGCGCGACCCGAGAAAAAACCCGCCGTGCAGCAACGCGCCGCCGGCGAGGCGCCGGCCGGTACAGTGCTCGAGCAACAGCCGCCGCGCGGCCGCATCGTCGAGCCGCGCCGGCGCGCCATGGCCGTCTTGATTGCGAATATATTCGCCGGCCAGGCGGCAATCCGCGCGAAATACGCCGAGCTTGCGCAACGATTCGAAGTCTTCGCCGCTCAACGCGCCGCTGAAGGCGCCGCTCAGGCCGGCGAGAAAGCGCTCGTCGATCGATTCGCCGACCGCACCCTCGTCGAGCAGCCGTTGGACGCGGCCGTCGCCGTAGACCCGTCTTCTGAGGATTCCGGAGCGGTACAATTCGAGGAATCCGTCGATGAACATTTCCGTACAGGCATAGAGGCCCCTGTCGAAGGGCGCATCGCCGCCGATCGCCGCCGGCGCATCGCCAAATCGCTCGGAGACCCTCAGCGCGCGCAGAATCTCGCGGTACTCGTCGTTCTTTTGGTGGCGCAGCTGCAGGCAGTAGACGACCGCATCGCCGATTTCACCGATGCCGAGCTGCAAGGTGCCGCCATCGCGGACGAGCCGCGACGCATGCACGCCGATCGCGTAATCGGCGGTGCTGATGCGCGGATTCGGCGGCGCGAACAAGTCCGCTTCGTAGCGAGGGTGTTCGATCAGATAGTCGAAGGTTTCCGCGGCGACCGCCGCGGGCCCGAACGTGAACGGCATCTGGCGATTGACTTCGCCGATGACGACGATATCGCGGCCCGCCTTGCGCTGCGGCGCGAGCCGTTCGAGCAAATCCACGGTAACGTCGGGGTTCGATCCCAGGCTGTACTCGGCAACACCCGCCGTCTGGCGCTTGGCGACGAGCTGGCCTATGACATTGACCATTCCGGCCGCGGCTAGATCCCGCGCGACGTGCGTGTAGTTGCTGCTGACGTAGTGACGCTGCGAGTGGGCCGAATGCAGGAATACGCCCGGATCGAGGAAGAATTCCACGATCTCGACGTTGTCCGGCACCGAGCCTGCATGCAGATCGCTCACGTAATCCAGCGGCACGAAACTGCCGAACACGCGCGCGATCAGCGGTTCGAGGAACCGACGTTCGAGTTCGCCATGCCAGCGTGGCACGCCCAAGGAAAGCGCCGTGAAAATCGTCAACTTGATCGACGGATCGCGTCGCGCCCGGCGATAGAACTCGTTGGCGAGCGGGTGCGGCTTGCCGATGCCGAGCGGCAGAGCCAAACCGATCCGCGGCCCGACGCGCGCCAGGGTGGTCTCCACGCATTCGGCCACGTCGTCGAACAGGCGCGGGGGTCTTTGCATGTCAACGCTTCGGCGTCAGCACCAGTGCAAAGGCTATCTTGACGTCGGCGCCGACCCACTCGGTGCTCTTCCAGTCGCCTTGCCCGACGCCAAAATCCAGACGTTTGACGGCCGCGTCGCCGGCGAGCGTGGCGCCGGCCGGGGTCCGCGTGAATTTGAACGCGATCGGCACGTTGCGCGTGACGCCGCGCAGCGTCAGCGAACCCATGGCTCGGAATCCGCCTGCGGTCGCGGAAAAGCTGCGCGCGACGTAATGCGCGGTCGGCCATTGCGCGACGGCGAACAGGTCCCCGCCGCGCATCGTGCCGTCGCGGTCCCGGTCCTTCGAGTCCACGGAATTCAGGTCGATCAGCACGTCGAGCCGGGATTGCGCGAGCGCGCCGGGCGCGAACGTGACGGTCGCGGTGAACTTGTGAAATTCCGCCGTGAACGGAGCCCCGGCCTGTATGCCGGTGAAGGTCAAATGGCTCTGCGGGGCGCCCGCCGTGTAGGTGGGCGGCGCAGGCGCGGCCGCCGCGCCGCAAGGGGCGAGCGCGGCGCAGGATATCAGCGCGGCGCAGGATGCAATCACGCTGCGCGAGCCGGCAAAACGGGTGCAAAAAAATGACCTCATGAACGCCTCTTCGATCGAGTGAGCGGCAACATGCGCAGGAGCGCGTCGTTCTTGTTCCAAAATTGGTGCTTGAGTGCCGCCAGAACGTGCAGCACGACGATCGCCAACAGTAGATTGCTCGAGAGGTCGTGCGTCTCGCGCAGCAATTTGAACGCCGCCTCGTCCGGCCGGATGAGGTCCGGCCACGTGAACAGGCCGAACCAGCTGACCGAGTAATTCTTCGCCGACGACATCATCCAGCCGGTGAGCGGCATGGCGATCAGCAGAACGTAGAACGCCGTGTGCGTCGCGTGCGCGAGCATCCGTTCGGCCGCAGTCATGCCGTGGGGCAGCGGCGGCGGCGGATGGCGCAAGCGCCACGCGAGCCGCAATACCGCGAGCATCAGGATCGTCATGCCGAAGCTCTTGTGGCGCGCGAACAGGATCAGCTTGTGCAGACCGAGCGGCAAGGACATGGCCGCTTTCGCGAGTACGAACTGGATCGCGACCAAGGCGACGATCAGCCAATGGAACGCCTGCGCGACCGCATCATAGCGTCCACCGGCGTTGCTGCTTGGCATCGAGGTCCTCCGCGCGCACACTGCTGCCGCGCTTAGTTTAACAAGTCGGTATTGCAATGCCCGCGTACAAATGGGCCGGAATCGGGATCCGCGCACTCGGAATCTCGGGAGGCCATGCACCGGCCTGGCGTCGCGGTCCGAACCCCGCGCCCGAAACCAGCAATCCGCCGCACGGCGGGGCGATCAAGCGTTCGTCGAAATCAGGATCGGCGTCCCCTCGGGCGCGGTGAGCACG
>VFSW01006129.1_pt1 | contig 17717 bp, 5 predicted proteins | sample 5358111 | NCBI WGS metagenome assembly VFSW01 (sample SAMN11554181, study PRJNA540505) | mine drainage metagenome | isolation source: sediment from site ElyBrook_90M | place: USA: Ely Copper Mine, Vershire, VT | collected 2017
CCCGCCCCCCGGCCCGTAGCCGGGGCGATGGCGCGGCCGCCCCACTCCAGGCGCGCGGACCCGGACACGACGGTGTCCGCGAGCCCACGGGGAGTGCCGAAGACGCGCCTTTGGATGGCCGTCGGCGCCGGGAGCGTGGTCGCCATCGCGCTGGGGGTCTGGGCGATGGCATCGGGAGGATCGGGCGCGGACGTCAAAGCGCAGGCGACGACCGCGCCCAGCGCGGCGACGATGGCCACGACGACCATCGACCCGAACGTCGCCGCGATGCCTCCTGCTCCTGCGAAACCGGCCAGCGCTCCTCCGCCCGGGACGAGTTCGGCAACGGCTGCGGGCGAGGCGCCCGGTCCGGCACCGGCCCCCAGTCATGCAGAGGTTGCGCCGGCCCGCCACCCCGCCGTCGGCGCAGCGCCTGCGCCGGCGCCCGCACCGGCTCCCAAGCCGCACTCGAAGCCGACGATCGTCCGCGACGTCCCCTTCTGATCTCGTCCACGTTTGCAAGCCTCTGGGGACTTTACACACGCACCTCCGAGCGGTCAGGATTCGGGCGCCGGACATGAGAACCCACCCCGCCGTACTCGCCACGCTGCTCGCGCTCGCGCCGGCGACCGCTCCGCAGCTCGTTTTCGCCCAGTCCTCCGACGACGCCGCGACCACGATGGCGCGGGCTCGCTTCAAGGAGGGCGTGGGCTTCTTCGACAAGCACGAATACGATCGCGCGCGCGCGTCGTTCCTCCAGGCATACGCACTGAAGAAGCACCCTTCGGTGCTGCTCAACCTGGCGTGGAGCTGCGTCAAGGGGACGCATCCGCTGGAGGGCGAGAGGGACTTCCAGCAGCTCCTGGGCGACGACGGGAAGGAGCTGACGGACAAGCAACGAGCCGACGCGGCCGACGGGTTGAATCAAGCGCAGGCGAAGCTCGGGCGCATCGGCGTGTCGGCGCCTTCGGGGACGGTGGTGACGCTCGACGGAGAGCGCGCAGGTGCGGCACCGCTCGATCCGATCTGGGTGGAGCCCGGCGCGCACACGGTCGAGATGCGCAGCGCGGAGGGCGCGCAGACGGTGAGCGTGAGCGTTCTGGCGGGAGAGAAGGCTCTGGCGCGCTACGCGAAGACAGTGGCCGCGGCGGTGGCCCCGTCGCCGCCAAGCAGCTTGCCGCCCGCAGAGGCGCCTTCCCCGCCCGCGGAGGCTCCGCCGATAGCGCCGGCCAAGCCCGAGGGGGCGCCCGCGACAACCCCTGGGCCGACCGCTGCGCCGGCACGCGAAGCACCCTCGTCGGGCGGTCTATTCAGCCCGCCGAACAACGTCGTGCCGGCCGTCATTCTGGGGGGCGTCGCAGTGGCCGGCTTCGTCGGCGCCGGGATCGCTCTGGCGGTGAAGCAGCAGGCGCAGAACTCGGCGAACCAGGTGGCGCAGCTCATCGAGACGCACGCTGGAAATAGGCCTGTATGCGCGAACCCGACCGCCACGTACCAGGCCGCGTGCTCGCAGCTCGCCACGGACAACAGCGACGTGAACCAGGATGCGACGGCCGGCAACGTCTTGCTCGCCGTCGGCATCGCGTCGACGGTCGGAGGCCTGGCGTACTGGATGTTCGCGGACAAGAAGCACGTGACGGCGACGGCGTCGGTGAGCCCCTCGTTTCGCGGGCTCGTCGTGTCGGGCGAGTTTTGAGAGGGTGCGGGGACCAGCGTCCTAGTAGTGAAGGACGCGAATCGCGGACGGCTGCATCGCGTCTGCCCCGGGCGCTCGAACGAGAGCTGCGACGGAGCACCCGCGGCTGTCGCACCCGCCGTCGACCAGCGCGTCCGAGGGCTGCTCGATCCTGCCGGCGCGGATCGAGCCGTCTTTGTGGAGGACTCGATAGGCCAGCGACGTGATCGGCGGGGCGTCCGCGGAGCCGCGGGCGCGACGCTCGACCCATGAGACGACTTGCCCCTCCGGGGAATCGTTGATCCAGAAAGGCCCGGGGGCGACGCCGCAGTCGGCGGCGGCGAGCTCGAGGAGGCTGTCGTCTCCCGTCTTGCGGTCGACGCGGATGGCCCGCACTTCCGCCGCCGTCGAGCCGACGCCGGGACAGGCGACGTCGGCGTCGTGCGTCGCGACGATGAGCGTGGCCACGCCGGCGCCGTCGACGGCGACGACGTCGTCGTCGGGGGGAAGTTTCCTTTTCACGTGGAGCCAGGGCGTGGGGGCGGCCCCTCGCGTCAGCTCGCGCAGGGCCACCGAGCCGGAGGCCCCGATGCGGACGAGACCGAGTTCGTCGCCGATCGAGTAGGGGTCGTGCTCGCGCTCGTCGTCGTCGGCGAAGTCGGCGTCGCGCAGGACGACGACAGGGTGCTGGGGGACGGCTTCGCCTGGAGCGAACGATGCGGCGGTGAGATCGTCGTCGTCATCGCCGAGGACGATGACCGTGTGGTCGGCGCAGACGAGGGTCGGGGGATCGTGTTCCGGCGGGACGGCGAGGACCTCTCGGAAGCTCGGCTCGGACCAGCCACGGGACACGACGCGCGAAGAGCCGTCCGGGCGTTCCACGACCCAGGCGGAGCCTTCGCCGATCGCGCAGAAAGAAGCGCCGACGGAGAAAGGCTCGCCGCGCAGCTTTCCATCCGGGCCGAGAAGGACGGCCATGCGCCCGCTCTTCCCCTGGTAAATTCCGCGCCAGAGTAGGACGAGTCCGTCGTCGACCCTTTGCAGGCGAAGCTCGGCGTCGGGGGTCCACGATACGGAGCCGAGCGCGTCGGAGACCCAGCCGGTCCCGCGCTCCGGGAGGCTCATCGCGCGGAGCACGCCACGACTCGCGACGAGCCCAGCGACTACGTCGCCATGCGGGAGCCTGGTCACGGCGATCGGCGCAGAGAAGCTCGCTACGGACGCGGCAAACGCCGCGGAAGCTTCGACGCTCCCGGTCGCGGCGCCATCCATGGCCCCTCGACCGGGTCCCGCGTCGGGAGCGGAGGGCCTATGGTTGCCGCGGGTGCAGCCGCCGACCGCCGCCCCGGCGGAGAGCACGATGACCATGGCAGCCGGCCGCATGCGACGGGCAGACGCTAACAGAATCGAGCGCGTTCAGCCTTGCAGGAGCTTTCGGAACGACGTCCTCGGGAGGCCAGCGGCTCGGGCGGCGGCGCTCAGGTTGCCTCGGTGCTCCTCGAGGAGCGCGCGCGCGGCGTGCGGCGAGACGCCGAGAGAAGGCGGGTGGGGGCCGTCCCTGCGCATGGCGCGGTCGATGTCGTCGGCGTCGATGGCGGCGACCCGCGAGGTCGCATCGGCCGCGCGACAAAGGACGTTTCGGAGTTCGCGAACGTTGCCCGGCCAGTCGTGGGAGGCGAGGCGCGCGACCGCAGCCGGCGTGAGCGATCGAGCGCCGACCTGCGGGACGATCTGCGACAAGAGCTCGCGGGCGATGGCGGCGACGTCTCCTCGGCGTTCTCGCAGTGGAGGAACGTGCACCACGAAGCATTCGAGCCGGTGGAACAGGTCGCGACGAAAAAGCCCCGCTGCCCCGCGCCGGTCGGGGGGTGCATGCGTGGCAGCGACGACCCGCACGTCCGCTCGAGCTCCTCCTCCGGCCGCGCCAACCCTCCGCACCTCGTACCCGTCCAGCGCGCGGAGGAGCTTGGGTTGCGAGTCGAGCGGCAGATCGCCCACCTCGTCGAGGAACAAAGTCCCGCCTGCCGCCTCTGCGAAGGCCCCCAGCCGTCGCGCGTGCGCCCCCGTGAAGGCACCGCGCTCGTGGCCGAACAGCTCGCTCTCGACGAGCTCGCGCGGGAGCGCAGTCACGTTGATCGCCACGAACGGCGACGATTTCCGTGGCCCCTGCTGGTGGATCGCGCGGGCGACGAGCTCCTTGCCTGTCCCGCTCTCGCCCGAGACGAGCACCGGAAGCGCGTGCACCGAGAGGCGGCGCACCTGATCCGCGAGGTGCCGCATGATGGTGGAGGCGCCCACGATTCCGGGCAACGGCTCTCCGGGCGGGCTCGCCCCGGGCGTCGACTCCGCGGGGAGCATGATGAGAGTGGAGTGGCCGATGCTCACGGTCGTCCCGGCGCGCCCCCATGCCTCGTGCACGCGCGCGCTGCCGACGAACGTCCCGTTTCGCGACCCGAGATCCTCGATCACCACGCCGGCCCCCAGGACGCTCAGCGCGCAGTGACGGGAGCTTACCGTCGGATCGCGCACGACGATGTCCGCTCCGGCAGAAGCGCCGACGACGAGACGGGCGCTCGTCAAGGGAACATGCCTCGCCCCGGCTTCGTCCTGGACTTCGACCATCCAGCGGATCTCCCTGGCGAGGACCGCGATCTCGAGCGTTCTCGACGAGGGCGGCGGCTCCTCGAGGTTCGACGACATCGTGCCGTTCTCTCCCTTCGCAGAGACCCTATCGGCCGGCCGCCGCCGAAGGTTGCGCGAGAGCGTCAGCCGACCGCGATGCCGAGCGTCTTGCGAAGGGCGAAGTACTGCTCGCTCACGGAGAACACCAAGAGCTCCTCCATCTTCTCGGCGGGGGGCAGGTCCCCAGGGAGCTGAGGCTCGGTGCCGATGATCTTCTTGGCGATCTCGAGGTCTGCGCAGAGGAGCAGGCCCGCGCGGGACGCCGTGATGTCGATGGCCTGCATCCAGCGCTTCAGATCGGCCTTGGCGCCGTCCTCCATCCACTTCTGCACGACGATGCGCAGCGAGTCACGCTGCACGGGCTGCATGTGCTTCGATAGTTCGGCGGCCGTGGCGTTCACGGCTTGTGCCATCTCACCCGGGACCGTGAAGGCCGGCATCACGATCTTCACGCCTGCGAACAGGATGACCTTGAGCTCGTTCAACGTCGGGAAGAGATTGCGGATGTAGTGCTCCCCTCGGTAGGCCGACAGGTGCTTGCCCACGATGAACGTCAGCTCCTGCGGCGTAAACCCCGTAAGCACCGTCTGCCCCGCCACGCTCGCGGGGGGCGACGCGGGGATCGCCATGAGCGCCCCCGGCACGTCGTTGCGGACGTAGAGCTCGGGGGCCGCGATCCCCAGCACCTGCGCCGCCCAGCCGAAGGTCTTGGCGAACGTGACGGTGCTCGTCGCCGGGTCTTGCCTGAAGCGCTTGTCGATCACCGGCAGTTGCTTGTTCGCCCGGAGCTGGTTGGTCTTCGCGATGATCGCCGCCGGCGTGAGCATCTCGAAGATCTTCCCGATGTAGAGGTTCTCGTCCTTGTGGAAGAGGTTTTTCACCCATGCCTCGTTGTCGAGGCGGGTCTTGACCTGGATCATCCCGTGCGGTCTGTAGTCTTCGAAGAAGCGCTGTTCTTCGTCGTCCGCTTTCCGCAAGAAGGCGAGGGCCGCGCACATGCACCAGGCGCGGTCGTACTCGTGGAGGCGCAGGTACAGCTTGTAGAGGCTCCGATAGGGGTCGACGCGTAGGGGGTCCTTCTGGAGCACGAGGGCGTGCTCGCCGATGGCGGCTTCGGTCTGATCGGTGGACTCGTAGAGCTCCGCGAGGATCTGCCGCTCCACCGCTTCCTCGGGCTTGAACCGGGTCGCCATCCGGAAGGACTCGATGGCGCTCGTCGGGTCCTTCAAGCGGTCGCGGTAAATGATGCCGAGGTTGTGCCAGAGCTGGAAGCCGAGGTCAGGGTTGTTGATGTTCGCCGCGGACATCCGGAGGAGCATCTTGCGGAACGCCCGCTCGAGGGCCTTCCAGTCTTTCCGGGCCGTGAGGAGCTTGTTGATGCGCTCGAAGGCTTCGAGGTACTGCGGGTTGAGGTCGAGCGCTTCGCTGAAGAGCTCGACGGCCCTATCCTGGTCGCCCTCCTTGTCGCGGTAGAGCTGCGCCATCGTGTAGAGGAACTTGCTCTTTCGAACGGCGTCCTTTTCGTTGTCCGCGATGGCCTGGAGCGTGTCGATCATCTTCGCCCAGTTCTCGGTGCCCTGATAGAGCGCGATGAGCTTGTGCAGGAGGCCCGCATTGAGCGCCTGGAGCTCTCGCGCTTCTTCGAGGGCTTCGATCGCCTTGAGGGGACTCTTGTCGTGGTCGCTCCAGACGTCGGCGATCTCGTTGAGCATCTTGAATCGCTCTTCGCCGTCGAACACGTTGTCGAGGATCTGGCGCTTATACGCGACGACCTGCTTCCAATCTTTGAGGTCGGTATAGAGCGACACCAAAGCCTCGAGCGTCGGCCGATGTCCGCCGTCGACCGAGAGGGCCTTCTCGAAGTTGTTGATCGCCTGCTTGGCCTGGCCCTGCTCGCGCTTGATGCACCCGAGGCGGTAGTAGACGTCGGAGCGCGCCTGCGCTTCCTCTTCGCCGAGGGCGGTCAGCACCTTCTGGTAATTGGTGAGCGCGGCGCCCCAGTCCTTCAGCCGGAAGCTCACGTCGGCCAGCCCGCGAATCGTGACTTGATCGGTCAGATCGAGCTGGTGGGCGGCCGTGTACGCCTTGAGCGCCTTGTCGTCCTTTCCGAGCTCTGCGCAAACCTGGCCTAGCTTGTTTTGAAGGGTGTGCTGGTCGCCCCTCTCGCGCTTGCCGCTCTTTCGAACGAGCATGTCGAGGAGCGGCTCGGCGCGCGCCCACTCCGCCCGGGCGATGTACTCGTCCACGAGCGGGAGCGCGCTCTCCTCGTTTTCGGGGTCGGCCTCGTACGCTGCCTCCCAGGCGAGGACCGCGCTGTCGTGGTCGCCGAGCATCTCCTCGCGGAGCTTTCCGAGCTCCACCAGCAAACGTGCCCGCTGCCTCGGAGCCTGCGTATAGCTCTGCTCTTGATCGAGATAGCGCGCCGCCTTGTCGTAATCGGCGGTGTCGACGGCGATCTGGCGGAGCGCCGCGAGCGTCGGCAGGTGCGACGAGTCCAGATCGAGCGCCATCTCGTAGCGCTCCTGCGCAGCCACGCGATCCTCGAGTTTGTCGTCGAGAGCCTTGCCTATGCGATAGAAGGACTCGACTCGCTGCTTCGGGTCTTGCGTCAGCTCCGCGACCCGCGTCATGTATTCGATCGACTGAGAGGCGTCCCCGAGCTTTTCGTACAGCTTCGCCAGCGCCTCCAGCGCCGGAACGTTCTGCTCGTCGATGTCGACGATGTTCTTGTACGCGTCGATGGCGCGGTCCGCGTCCTCGACCTCGTCGGCGAACACGAGGGCGATGGCCCCATAGAGCTCGACCTTCGTCTTCCGATCGGCCGTGGCCGAGATGTGCCGCTCGTACGCGCCGATGAGGTCGAGCCACTGCCGTAGCTTCCGGTAGTTGCGCTCCAGCTTGAAGTAGGCGTCCTCGTTGTTCGGGTCGATCTCCAGCACCTGCTCGAGCCGGGAAGCCGCGAGGTCCGCCTTCAGGAAGTGTTCTTCCTGGAGCGTCGCCAGATGCATCAGGATCTCGGTCTTCTCGCGCTCCGTCACGACGACGTCGAGTTGGCTCTCGAGGACACCCACGAGCTCGGGCCACTGCTCGAGCTGCTCGTACATCCGGGCCAGGCCTCGGAGCGCCTGGATGTTCGCCGGCTCGAGGTCGACGACCTCCCGATACACCTGCGCCGCCTTGGCTGCGTCGTTCAGGCTCGACTCGTAGAGCTGCGCGATACGAAGCTTCGTCGCCGCGATGTGCGCCGGCTCCTTGAGCGCGGGCACCTTGCGCTGCAGAATGTCGATGAGCTCGCGGTTCTGGGTTCGCTCCGTAAAGATGCGCTCCAGGTTCTCGAGAGCCGGCAAGAACTGCGGATCGACCTCCAAGGCCCGTTGGAAGTGGGCGATCGCCTGGTCCGTCTGCTGCATCTGCGCTTCGAGCAGCTCGCCGAGGTCGTTCAAGACCTCTTTCCGGTCCAAGTCGTTCGTCGCGACCTCGAGAGCGCGGGTGAGCGTCGCGCCCATCTGTTGCCAGTTCGTCGCCTTCTTGTAGAGGCTCGCGAGCTGCCGCATCGCGCTCACGTTGAGCGGATCGAGCTGGATGATCTGCGCGTAATAGGGCTGCGCGTAGTCCGGATGACCGAGGTCGTCCCCGTACCATTTCGCGAGGAGCAGGCAGAGTCGGATCTTGTCGCGGGGGTCGGTCTGCTGCTTGAGCCAGCCGCTCACCGTCTGGATGACTTCAGCCCAGCGGCCCGTCGCCTGGGCCATACGCTCGATGTAGCGAGAGGTCTCCCGGTCGTGGAAGTCGATCGACAGCGCGTTCATGAGAGCGTCGAGCGCCTGGTTCTTGTCCTCGAGCTTCTCCTCGAAGGTCCGGGCAATCTTGCGCAGAAGCTCGGTCTTGTCGGCCGTCTCCTCGCGCGTCTCGAATCGTCCGAGGTAGAGCTCGACGAGCGGCTCCCACCGGCTTGCGGCGATGTGGAGCTTTTCGAGCTCGGAAAACGCCTCGTCGTGGGTCGCGTCGATCTCTAGGATCTTCTCGTGGGCGGCGCGCGCGCCGTCCGGATCGCCCGCGCGGTCCCGCCATAGGGCGGCCACGCTGCGGAGCTCCTCGATGCGGTCGGCTTCCCCCTCGAGCGCGTCGGCCCGACGCATCTTGACGTCGATGACGTCGGTCCACTTCTCGTCGCTCCGATAGATTGCCTCGAGCGCGTCCATGGCCTCGAAGTCGGGGCCGACGTCGAGGAGCTTTCTCCAGGCGTCTGCGGCGTCGTACGGCTGCTGGAGCGTCTGCCCGTACGTCTTCCCTAGCTCCCGGAAGATCTCTTTGAGCTCGCCCGCGTCGAGGAAAGCAGCCGCGCGATCGACGAGCTGATGGAGCGCGGTCACGAGCTCCGTCGCGTCTCCCTGACGGCGCCGGATGTCAGCCGTCGCGCGAAGGGCCGCGAGATTCGCGTAGTCGATGTCGAGAACTCGGTTCCAGTCCTCCAACGCCGTCTCGTCACGCCCGAGCTTTTCGCTCGTCGTTCGCGCCCGGCGCGTGAGAATGTTCACACGCTCTTCGTCGGTCGAAGCGATGTCGAACTCGCGCTCGAGAACGTCGACCAGCTTCGCCCACTGGCCGAGCGATTCGTGAAGCTGGCCGAGAGCGTGGAGCGCCTCGGCGTCTTCCCCGCGCAGGTCCAGGACGGCCTTCCACGTCTCGATCGCACGCTCCGGCTGGTGCAGCTTATCGGCCGCGAGGTGCGCTATCTTCGCGCGGATCTCGGCCTCCGCCGAGTCGCCCGACGCGTTCTCCAGCTCCCGCTGGTAGACGGCGTCGAGCTCGGGCCAGGCCCCCTGCTGCTCGTAAATCCTGGCGAGAGCGCGGATGGCGCCCTCGTGAGTCTTGTCGAGCGCGTCGAAGATCCGCCGGTAAGCGCGGATGGCGTTCGACGGGTCTCCGAGGCTCGTCTCGTAGAGCTCGCCGAGCCTGGCGTAGAGCTCGACCAGCTCCGGCACGTCGGCGGTGGCTCTTACGCGCATTTCGAGGATTTGTGCGAGCTCCGGCCACGACTCGATCGAGACGTAGATGCGGTCGAGGTTCGCGAGCGACTCGGAGTCCGCGCCGTCGACGGTGAGGACGTACTTGTACGTCTCCTCCGCCTTGGTGATGTCCCCGAGCTCGTCTTCGAACGTTCGCGCCAGGCGACGGCCGATGGCCTTGCGCACCTCGACGTTCTCGTGTGCGCCGAGGATGTCGGCGTACGCGTTGGCCAGCGTCTCCCACCCGCCGTCCACGCCCGCTGCGAGACGCGGCGCCTCCTCGCCCGATTTCTCGTCGAGGGGGTACTCCTTGAGGGCCCGGATGTAGACGTCGAGCGTCAGCGCCAGGTCGATGAGCTTCTCCTCGAAGAGCTCCCCCAGCCGATAGTACGCGGCGAGCCGTTCTGCCTCGCCCTGGGTGTGCGCAAGCTGCGCCTCGTTGACGCGCGCGAGCTTCTCCCACTCCCCGGTCGATCGATAAAGAGGCTCGAGGATCTCCCCGACTTCGACTTGTTTCACGCCACTCGCGAAGAGCCCCTCGAGGGCCTCGAGCGTCTCCTGGTGCTCGGGGGAAGCGTTGATGACGTCTCGGTAGGCGGCGATGGCCATGTCGAGGTTTCCGAGCTTCAACTGCTCGACCTGGCCTAGGCGGTACTTGAGCTCGAGGATCTCGTCCGGAGACTGGGCAATATCGGCCTCGCGTTCGAGGATCCTTGCCAAGTCCGCCCATCGCTCGGTCTGCGCAAAAAGCAGGTCGAGCGCGCGGATCGCCGTCCTGTTCTCCGGGTCCGCGGCGACGACGCGGACATAATGCGCGATCGCCTCGTTCACGTCCTCGAGTTGCACTTCGAAGATCTGAGCGTTCCTCAGCCCGAGCTCGACGAATCGCTCCTGGCTCTCGCCGCCCGCCAGCTTGGCGAGCTGCGCGTCGTAGAGCCGCGCCACCTCGGGCCAGCGGTTCACCGTCATTGCGAGCCGCTCGAGATTCCCGAGCGTCTGCTCGTTGCCGTCGTCGAGCGGAAGGGCTCGGGCGTACGTCTCGAACGCCGAGGCGTGGTCCCCGAGGGCGTCCTCATAGAGCCGCGCAACGCGGTGCAGGAGCTCCACCTTCTGGTAGGCGTCCGTCGCCTTCTGGATCTGCACCTCGTGGACACGAATGAGCTTCGGCCAGTCGCTCGCCGCCTCGTAGACTGGCTCGAGCACCGCTGCGGCCGCGAGCGGCTCCCTGGCGCCGTCCTTCAGCCCCTCGAGCGCCTTCAGCGTCGGCTCGTGATCGGGCTGGCGCTGGAGGATGTCACGGTAAAGCTCGATGGCCCGCGACACGTCGTCGAGGCGCTTCTCGTAGAGCTCGGCGATCCGGTACTCGAAGCTGATCGCCTCGTTCTGATCGTTGGTCATCTCGCTCTCACGCGTCAGCACGGAGAGGAGCTCGGTCCAGTTCTGTGCGTGCTCGTAGAGAACGTCCAGGCGCGAGAGCGCCTGCAGATCGTCCGGGTCGATCTCGAGGATCTTCGCGTACGTGTCGATTGCGCGAGCCACGTCGCTGAGCTCGCGCTCGAACACGGCGCCGACCTGGTAATAAATCGCCTTCTTTTCGTCGACGTCGGCGACCAAGTCCGCCTTCTTCGCGTACACGCCGAGGAGGTCCTGCCACCGCGAGAGGTCGAGGTAGCGGCGGATGAGCGCGTCGATGGCCCGAAGGTCGTCCCCGTCGATGTCGAGCACCTTGCTGTACACGGCGATTGCGGCTTCGGGCCGGTTGAGGACGTCCTCCTCGATTGCGGCCGCCTGGAAGAGCGCGTCCCTCTTCTCGACCGGCTCCTCCAGGATTTCCGACTTGCGCTGCAAGACGATGGAGAGCTCCTGGTACCTCTCCGTCGTTCGGAACAGGCGCTCGAGCGACTCGGCGGCGGGGAGGCTGAGCGGGTCGATCTCGAGGACCTTCCGGTAGAGAGCGATCGCCGTATCGACGTTCCCGAGGTCGTTCTCCTCGACGCGCGCGCTCGTCATCGTGAGCTCGCTCGCCAGCGTCGGATCGCCGATGCTCCCGGCAAGCGGCTGGAAGACATTCGAGAGATCGGCGAAGCGGCCGGTGGCGCGGGCGACGCGGTCCAGCTGCTGCTGGGTCGCCTCGTTCGACGGATCCTGCTCGAGGGCGCGCGCGAGGGTCGAGAACGCGGAGCTCAAGTCGCCGGCAGCGTCCTCGTAGAGCTGCGCGACTTGGTGCAGAAGCTCCACGCGACGCGACGGATCGTCGCTGCGGCGCACTTGGACCTCGTGGACGCCGATAAGCTTCTGCCAGTCGCCGATGTGACGATAGAGGGGCTCGAGGAGATCGGCGATGACAACCTCGTATTTCGCGTCTCTGCCGAGCCGCTCGAGAGCCACCAGAGCTTCTCCGTTCGTGGGGACGCGCTCGAGAACCTGCCGGTAGCCCTCGATGGCGACGTCCACCATCCCCATCTCGCCCTCACGCAGACCGGCGAGGCGAAGCATCAGGCCGAGCTGCGCCTCGTCCGTTGTGGCCAGCGCGAGCTGCGCTTCGAGGTTCTCCGCCAGCTCGCTCCACAGCTTCTGCCGGGTGAAAAGGTCGTCGAGAGCCTTGAGCGCCCGCTCGCTCCCCGGGTCCAGCTCGAGGACCTTCTTGTAAGCTGCGACAGCGTCCTCGGGACGCCCGAGCCGCTCGTCGTAGATCTGCGCGATGGCCGCATAAAGCGCATCGCGGTCACGAGGGTCGGTCGCCTGTTCGATGCGGCGCTCGACGACGCCGACGAGGTCCTTCCAGCGCTGCGTCTTCGTGAAGAGCTGCTCGAGCGCGGCGAGCGCCTCGGGGTCCGCCGGATCGATGGCGAGCACCTTGTAATAGGCCTGCGCGGCTTGGTCGACGTCGGTCAGCCGATCGTCGATCCCGGCGATGCGTAGCCAATAGTCCCGCGCCAGGACGGCGTCGGTGAGCGCCTCCGCCAGCTCGCCGTAGAGCGCGACCAGCTGGCGCTGCGCACCCGAGCTCTCCGCGATGCGCTCGATCTCGTCTCGCGTCTCCCGAAGCGCAGGATCGTCGCGAAGCGCCGAGGCGAGCACCTCGAAGGCGTGTTCGAAGTCGCCCACGCGCTCCGCGCTGATGCGCGCGGCTTTGCGCTTCAGCGCCACGCGCTTCTCGACCTCCTCCTGGCTCGCGCTGAGGATCTCCAGGGCGTGGATCAGCTTGGGCCACTCGGAGCGCTCCTCGTAGATGGACTCGAGGATCGAAGCAGCGTCCGCCCGCAGATCGCCCGCGAGCATGGTCTCGAGCGCCTTGCGCGCGCCCTCGTGCCGAGGATCGACGAAGAGGATCTCGCGGTAGTTCTCCAGCGCGCCGGCTGCGTCGGCGAGGTGCTGCTCCAGCGTCTGCCCGAGGCGATATTTGAGATCGATGAGCTCCGCCTCGCCGACGTCGAGCTCGATGCGGCGACGGAGGACCTCGACGTAGGGCTCCCACCGCGCGAGACGGCCGTAGAGAACATCCAGCGCGGCCAGGGCCTGCGCGTCGGAGGGCTCGTCCACGAGCACCTGCGCGTAGGTCTCGATCGCCTTGTCGACGTCTTTGATCTCGTTCTCGTAGAGCTTCGCGATCTCGTAGTGGATCGCTTTCTTCTCGTCCGTCGTGGTCGACAGATCCCGCTTCTTCTCGTAGATGCCGAGCAAGTCGGCGAAGCGGGACGTCTGCCGATAAAGACGCTCCAGCGCAGCGATCGCCTCTACGTTCTCACCGTCCGCGTCGTACACGGCCCGATACGCGACGAGCGCGTCGTCGACCCTTTGTAGATTCTCGACGAGGACCCGCCCGAGGCGGAGACGGAGCATGACTGCGACGTCACGGTCGCCGGCCGAGTCGGCCTGGTCGATCGCGTGCTGGTACCCCGCGACGACCTCGTCCCACCGCGCCGTCGAATGGGCCGCACGCTCGACGTCCTCGCTCGTGCGCGCGTCGCCTGGAGAGAGCCCGAACCCGGTGAGATATCGATCGAAGGCCTTCTGCGGGTCCTTGACCTTCCCTTCGTAAAGGGCGGCGACCTCCCGGAGGAGCTCGAGCTTCGACGCCGGATCCTGCTCGTGACCCAGCTTGACTTCGATCGCGTTGGCGAGAGCCTTCGCGTTGTTCGCGCCCTGGTAGATCGGAATGAGAGCTTCGGCGGCCTGAAGGTTGTCGGCCTCGAGCTCGAGCACCTTTTCGTACGCTTTGGCCGCGCGATCGAGCTTCTGCTTCTTGTCCGCCCAAAGCTGAGCGATCTTGAAGAGGAGCGAGATCTTGGCCGGGGTGTTCGTCTCCTTCGCCTCCTGCTGCTCGAGGACGCGGATGAACTCGTCCCACTTGCCGCTCTCGGCGTAGAACACCTCCAGATCGTCCCAACGCCCGAGCGTGAGGTACTTCTTCTTGAGCGCGTCCTGCGCACGGCGGTCGTTCGGGTCGAGCGAGAGGAGCGCCCGCCACGCGCTCACCGCGCCTTCGTCGTTGTTCAAGCGATCGCCGTAAATCGTGCCGAGCTTCGTGAGAAGCTGGATCTTCGCCGGCGGCTCGAACGTCCCCTCCGCCTGCCGCTCCAGGACGCTCGCGAGCTTCTCGAAGTCCTTGGCGCGCTCGTAGAGGCCCGCGAGGGCGGCGAGCGCCTCGGCGTTCGCCTCGTCGTTGGCGAGAACCTCCTGCCAAAGATCGACGCAAACCTCGGGCTTCTTCACGCGCTCGTTGGCGAGCTTCGCGATCTCGAGGAACTTCGCCGCCCGCCCCGGCCCTGTACTCATGCGCTCCGCTTCGCGCCGCTGGAGCTTGAGCAGCTTCTCCCAGTCGCGGCGCTTCTCGTACATCTGGCGGAGAAATTCGCCCGCCGCGACGTTGTCGGAATCAATCGCGAGTACGGCCTCGTAAGCCTTCACCGCCTCGGCCTGGTTCGCGAACTTCGTGACGTAGAGGTCAGCCGCCTTGGTATAGAGAGCGATTTGCTCTTGCTCGTCCGGGACCATCGATGCCAGCTGCAGCAGCGTCTTGACGAATTCGTTGTAGCGCTTCGCTCCCTCCTGTTTTTCGGCCTGCTGACGGAGCTCGGCGATTTTCGCGTCGTCGACCGGCGCAGCAGTGGAGGCAGGGGCCGGAACCGCCGGGGGCGGCGGCGGCGGTGGAGCGAGCTCCGGAATCGCCGCAGGTTCGGCGGGAGTCTCCGCGGGAGGAGCGACGTCCTGGCTGGGCACGACCGCGGACAGGGAGGCAGCCGGCGGCGCGGGAACAGGAGCGTCGTCGGGTTTGGCCCCCGGCGTGAGGTGCTCGCCGATTTGCGCCTCGAAGGCTCGGAGCTGCGGATGCTCGGGCGCCACGGCGCACAAACGCTCGAACGAGGAGCGGGCGCGCATGAGGTTCCCGAGCTGCCTCCACGCGATCGTCCCCGCCTGCGCGAGGAGGAACGTGCTGTTCCCGTCCCGCGCGCGCGTCGCGGCCTCCTCCGCGATCGTCAGGACGCGATCCCAGTCGCCCCCCTTCTTTCCGTACGCCTCACGGAGAAAATAGAAGGCGCCCTCGTTGTCGGCGTCGAGCCTCAGCGCCTCCTCGAGGAAACGCGTACCTACGTCGATGTTCTGATGACGGAGTATCCAGCGCGTGCCGAAGGCGAGCGCCATCTCCGCGCGGGCCTTGGCGGCGCTCTGCTCGAGGAGCTCCTTCTGCGTCTGCTCGAGGAGGTCGAACCGGCCTTGTTCGGCGAGCAGCCCCTCGTAGAGTGCCGCGACTTGCCGGTTGCCGCTGTCGGCGACGTACGCCTTCGCGAGCATCCCTTCGACCTCGTCGGGCGCGAACCGTCGCGCGAGGCGCGCAGCGCGGAGAAAGAGGCGCGCTTTCTCCTGCGGGTTGTCCGCTTGATTCGCGACGCGCAGCAGGCCGGCGAGGTTCTCCTGCCACGTGCCCTCTTCGACCTGCGCGTCAGCGAGGCACGCGCTCGCTTCGGCGTTCTTTCCCTCGCTCGCCCCGAGGCTCCGGGCATACGTCGCCGCCGCTTTGTCCCAGTCGCCCTGATCGCAGAGAACGTCGCCGAGCTCGAGGAGGAGCTCGCTGGCGTGGGCGCCGTCCGCCCCCGTCTTGAGCTCCAGCTCGAGGAGCTTCTGGACCATATTGAGCTTCCCGAGGCCCCAGTACACGCTGCGCGCAGCTTCGAGGCTCTCGGTCAGCGCGGGATTGAGTTTGTACGCGTCCTGGAAGTGCTTGAGCGCCTTCACGCCCGCCAGAAACTTCGTCTCGAGCACCCGCCCGAGCTTCAGATGAAACTGCGCCTTCGCCGCGGTCGCGGCCGAGGAGGAGATGCCCTTCTCGAGCTCGTCGACCAGGCTCTGCCAGTCGCGGACATTCTCCAGATACGAAAGACGCTCCTCTAGCTCCATCGATCGCCTCGGTTCGTTCGACCGGTCAGGGGAAGTCGGCCGCATGCCCCGAAGGGGATCGGCCGCAGCAAGACCATGTGGCCGCATGCCCCGAAGGGGATCGGCCGCGACAGGACAGTTTGGCGTTGTCGCGCGTTTTCACGTCGAACTCTCGCCGGATAGACCGCGCGCGCACGAACGCGCGGGCCCTCACTATACCGCCGAACGGGGGCAACCCCGGTGGGCATTTTTGCGATGGCGTGGGAGGCGGTCATGTTCGTGGGGAGCACGCTCCTCGAGCCCCCATCCGAAAGCGTTCCTCCCGCCCGGACCGGCGGTTGAGCTTGCAAACTTGCGGATGCGCGCGCAGCGGACACCTACGCCGCTGCCCTACTGGAGCGATCCGCCCAGTCGACGCGCGATCTCCTGCGCCTGCGCGCGCAGGTCGGCGTACTTCTGCGCTTGCGCCCCTGCCCCCGAGATCTTCCAGAACGACTGGAGCTGCTGCATCGCCTCGCTCTTACGCGGAGGGTCCACCTCGGCGTACGCCGAGCCGAGGTAGAAGTACGCCTCTTTGTGATCGCCACACTTGTTGGCGTCGCACGACTTCTTGGCGGCTTCGTACTCTGCCACGGCCCTTCCGAAGTCCCCCTTCGTCTCGTAGACGTCGCCCAGCATCGCGTGGAGGTTGAAGAGGTGCTTGTCGTCGTCCTTCGCGAAAGTGATGCCCTCCTTGAGGACCTGCTCTTCCTGCTCGTAGTACATGAGACGCCGGTACTCGTCCGCCAACGAGACGTAGTACTGGGTATCGTCGGGCTTGGTCTCGATCGCCTTCGTCCAGTTCTGAATCGCACCCGCCTCGTCGTCCGAGTGAATGAGGACCCAGGCCAGCTCCCCGTAGGCCTGGTCGTAGTTGGGATCGAGCTGAATGGCCGTCTGGAAGGGCCCTTTCGCGTCGGCCCAAGGGCCGTCGCCGTGTTCGGCGAGCTGCTCGAGAGCGTATCCCTGATGGAAGTAGTATTCGGCGTGCGCCTTCTTCTTGTCGGCCTTCTCCGCCGCCTCCTCCGCCTTGCTGCAGGCGTTGGCCATCTTCTGCCAGTCTTCCTTGGTCTCGTAGGCGAGCACGAGCTTCCACCAGATGCGCGCGTTGTCGGGGTCGAGCTTCGTCGCTTGCTCGTACTTCGAGATGGCGCCATCGACGTCGGTCTTGCGCTCCCCGTCGCCCTCGTTGGCCAGGTTCACCGCCTCGATGTTGTTGCGACTGCAAGCCGTGACGAGCAGCGCGGCACCGGCGACAGCGACGAAACGCTTGGCTGTTTGTTGGCTCATGGCGAGGCCGAGTCTACGAGAACGGTAGCCGCGGCGTCTACTGCTCCCGATCCCGAAATGCATCGAGCGCAACGGAGGCGTTCTCCGTCGCGCTCGAGAGCCAGGCCGCAGGAAGCTCTGGGCGGCGACCTTACTGATCGCCGGGGCTGAACATGATGGGGTAGACGACTGTGACCAAGCCACCCTCGGGCGCCGGGAACGACAGGTTGCCGAAGCCGCGGACCACGCACTGCACCACGCCCTGATCCGGAAGGTCGCTCCCGCCGTCGGCCGTCGTGGAGACGGCACCGCTACGGTCGATGATAAACTTCACCTGGACGCGACCCTGGAGGTTTGGATTGTTCTTGATCCCGTTCTCGTAGCAGAGCCGGAACCGGCCGAAGTTCTGACGGACGATGCGCTGAATGACCTCCGGGGGCAGCCTTCCGTTGACCTGCGTCGCACCCTCGCGCAAGCGCGGGGCATGAACCGTGTGCCCGCCGCCCAACCGGCCCCGCCCGTTGCCGATCCCTTGGCCGGTGCCCGTTCCGGCACCGTGGCCGAGGCCACCGAAGTTGCCGAGGCCGATGCCCTCGCCCCGCCCGCCGCCGCCCTCGCCGCCGCCCGCCAACCCGAGGCCGCCCGCGCCGCCCGAGGCGCCAATCGTGGCGCCGCGCATGTTGCCG
>VFSW01006130.1_pt1 | contig 17717 bp, 15 predicted proteins | sample 5358111 | NCBI WGS metagenome assembly VFSW01 (sample SAMN11554181, study PRJNA540505) | mine drainage metagenome | isolation source: sediment from site ElyBrook_90M | place: USA: Ely Copper Mine, Vershire, VT | collected 2017
TTCTGCGGAGCACTGACGGCACCAAAATGATCGTCAACAGAATCGTAATAAGCGAACCGAGATTTCCCATGGCTTCAATTAATAGATATTACACAGTGCCTCGGTTGTACCGATTCCGACGGGGATATTGCACACGAGGCTCTACAATGTGAGGCCGGATTTTCTGTTCGGGTCCGGATGACCGCCTATCCGGAAGTTACCGGTTCGGCAAATGATCAGCCTCTCCCTCCGCACTGCTCCTTCCGCACAAACCCGCACCGCACATGCAGGAAATTACCTCTGAAGCGCGCACAATCATAGTCAGGCAGGGAGTATCAGCGTTCGGCCCGCGCGGCCCCCTCTCCTGGCTCCTGTGAAACTGTGAAGCTGTGAAACAGCCAAGGGTACCCCCCTCCCCCCCCCTACAAAATTTTCGCTCGCCCCTCAAAATTTGCAGAAAATTACCCGCATTTGTGAAACAGCGCCAAGCAGGTCGCGACCGGTGAGAATTGCCAGCAACTCATGTTCCCGGAAACTTGCTTCTATCATTGAACTTGATGAGTATGCGCTTCGACATTGTCACCATCTTTCCGGGCTTCTTTGCAGGCATCTTCGAGCACGGCATTGTGCGCCGCGCGCAGGCTGAGGGGCTGGTGACGGTGGGCGTACATGACTTGCGCACCTTTACCCACGACCGGCATCGCACCGTGGACGACCGCCCCTTTGGCGGCGGCGAGGGCATGGTGCTGAAGCCCGGACCCCTGGCTGAGGCGCTGGCCTCGCTGGGGGTCGAACCCAAGGCGACACGTGAGGCAGCGCCGGAAAGCACGCAGGCCCCTGAGAACCCGCGCACGCGCGTGATTCTGCTTTCTGCGCAGGGCCGTCCGTTTACCCAGGCGGTGGCGCGGGATCTGGCAACCTTGGATCGCGTGGTGCTGGTCTGCGGCCGGTATGAGGGCGTGGACGAGCGAATCAACCAGCTCTACTGCGACATGGAATTGTCCATCGGCGATTACGTGCTGAGCGGGGGCGAGCTGGCCGCCGCAGTGGTGGTGGACGCGGTGATGCGCCTTATTCCCGGCGTGCTGGGCAACGAGGCGTCAGGCGAGTTTGAGAGCTTTGGCGTGACCGATGCCGAGATCACCAGCGATGCGGAAGGCGTTCCGCGCTCGCAGCACGGGGCCGGAGGGCTGCTGGATTACCCGCACTACACGCGGCCCGCGGAGTTTGGCGGCCTGCGCGCGCCGGATGTGCTGCTGAACGGCGACCACAGGCAGATTCGCCGCTGGCGCCGCGAACAGCAACTGCGTAAAACACTAGCCAATCGCCCGGATTTGCTGGAGCACGCCCCCCTGAGCGACGAGGATCGCAGGCTGCTGGAGACGATCCGGCACTCCGACTAGGCACGAACGCTGATTGTCTGCTAAACTTAAGGTTCTGAGTTCAAGAGCAGGAAACCACCATGTCCATTCATCCCGTTATGCAGCGCCTGGCCGACAAGCTCAAGCGCACCGATCTCCCCGCCTTTATGCCCGGTGACCAGATTCGCGTCCAGGTCAAGATCAAGGAAGGCGACAAGGAACGCTTGCAGGCCTTCGAAGGTCTGGTAATCGCCATCAACAATGGCCCGCAGGGCACGTTTACCGTGCGCAAGATGAGCTTTGGCCAGGGTGTGGAGCGCATCTTCCCCTTCAACTCCAAAGTCATCGACAAGATCGAGAAGATCCGCAGCTACAAGGTGCGTCGCGCCAAGCTGTTCTACATCCGCGGACTGCGCGGCAAGGCCGCCCGTCTGAAGGAAGTGGACCGCGTTGTAGCCAAGGCGTAGTTCTCGCTGAATTATCACCCGACAACCCCGGCCAAGCGCCGGGGTTGTTTTTTGTGTGCTTGAGAAACGGTCCGCGCTCCAGCGCCTTCTTATACTGGAAACATGGTCAAGTCCCCGGTTTGCGGTTGGACGCTGGAAGAGGCCGCGCGTCAGCGCGGGGCGCTGCGCATTGCCGGGCTCGACGAGGTGGGACGCGGGCCGCTCTTCGGCCCTGTAGTGGCCGCCGCGGTCATTTTGCCCAAGGGCTGCCGGCTGCCCGGTCTGACCGACTCAAAAAAGCTCTCAGAAAAGAAACGCAACGAACTCGCCCCGGAGATTCGTGCCAACGCAGTGGCCTGGGCCATTGCGGCTGTGGACGCGGAGACCATCGACCGCATCAACATCCGCCAGGCATCGCTGCTGGCCATGCGCCGCGCCGTGGAGCAACTCGCGCTCAGCCCGGACTTCCTGCTCATCGACGGCAGGGACACCATCGACTGGGACTGCCCGCAACAGGCGGTCATTCAGGGCGACGCCACCAGCTTCTCCATTGCCGCCGCCAGCGTGCTGGCAAAGGTTCACCGTGACCGCCTGCTGGTGGAACTGGACCGCGAGTTTCCCGGCTACGGGTTGGCCAGCCACAAAGGGTACGGCTCACCGGAGCACCTGGCCGCCCTCGCGCGCCTGGGGCCCACGCCGCTGCACCGCAGGAGCTATCAGCCCGTGGCCCAAACGCTGCTGCCCTTCGATTAAGGTCTGTGGTGGAGAGCTCAGGCCGCAACGGCTCGCACTTTGCGCCGCTGGCTCCAGGCCAGCACAGGCCGCAAAAGCAGCAATGCGCCCAGCACAATCGTGATGGTCAACGGCGTCAGCACGCCAGTCTTCACCTGCCACCAGTAGTGGATGACTCCGCAGACGGCGGCCACGTAGACCAGCTTGTGCAGGCGGTTCCAGCGCTTGCCGCCCAGCTTGCGGATGGCCCAGTTGGTGGACGTTGCCGCCAGCGGCAGCAGCAACAGCCAGGCAGCCATTCCCATGGTGATGTAGCGCCGCTTCACAATGTCGGCGGACATGGCATTCACGTCGAAGCCCGTGTAGAGAGCTATCCATGTGAACAGATGCAATGAGGCATAAAAGAAAGCGAAAAGCCCCAGCAGGCGGCGGAACTTGATGAGCCAGCTGAGCCGCGGCATAAGCCTCCGCAGCGGCGTGATGGCAAGCGAAATCGTCAGCAGCCGCAGCGTGGTAAGGCCCGTGGTGAATGTGATGGTGGCCGTGGGGTCCGGGCCAAGATTGTTGGTGACGGCACCCCAGGCAAGCCAGCAGAACGGCCCAAGGCAGGCCAGCCAGGCAAGAGTTTTGAGCAGGATGAGTGTCGAGCGTTTCATAGTTGGCAAGTGAGCAAGAGGCGTACGGTAAGCCGGTCTTTTACCTGCCCGCACTGCACACAAGTTGACGCAGCGAATGCGCCCGCAGGCGGAGTAAGTAGACCCAGCGAGTTGGAGGTAACTGAAGCGAGAGACTGGAAGCTGTTCCCCCGTCAGAAATATGTGCGCAGATCCATCCCGTTATAGAGCGAGGCCACCTGATCGCTGTAGCCGTTGAACATCAGCGTAGTGCGGCGCTGCGCGTAGAACGGGAGGCCAATGCGCCGTTCGGTCTTCTGGCTCCAGCGAGGATGGTCCACATTGGGATTCACATTGGAGTAGAAGCCGTATTCATGATCGTTCTGTTCGTTCCAGGTGGTGGGCGGCTGGCGATCGAGGAAGCGCACGGCCACAATCGACTTGGCCGACTTGAAGCCGTATTTCCACGGCACCACGATCCGAACGGGCGCGCCGTTCTGGTTGGGCAGCACCTCGCCGTAGACGCCAAACGTGAGCAGCGTGAGCGGGTTCATGGCCTCGTCCATCCGCAGCCCTTCAGAGTAGGGCCAGTTGATGGTTGATTCTCCGGTCCACTTCTCGACGTTGCTGTCGTAATAGGAGAGGAACTGCACGTATTTGGCGGTCGATAGCGGCTCGCACTGTTGGATGAACTCTGAGAGCGAGTAGCCGACCCAGGGAATCACCATGCTCCAGGCCTCGACGCAGCGATGGCGGTAGACGCGGTCTTCGAGCGGGCGCAATTTGAGCAGTGTATCAATGTCGAAGGTCTTCGGCTTCTTCACCTCGCCCTCAACGCGCACGGTCCAAGGGCGGGTGGGCAGGCCGCCGGCATTCTGGGCTGGATCGCTCTTTTGCACACCGAACTCGTAGAAGTTGTTGTAGTGGGTAACGTCCTGATAACTGGTCAGTTGCTCACCGGTGGTGGTCAGGGGACTCTTCACCGTCTGCAACCTGGTTCCGGCAAATGCGCCGATTCGGGGTGAAAGCACTTCAGCCAATCGCTCAGCGCCCAGTGCCGCGGCGCCTGTGGCCACGGCGCCGGAGATGGCTCCGCGCAGAAAACGGCGGCGATTCAGGTAGTGATCCCTGGGCGTAATAGCCGAAGAGGCGATGTGGGAAGGTTTGCCTATAAGCATGGGTGACCTCGCGTGGGGAAAAACCAATCGTAACCATTAGACACCAGCGAAGGCCTACACGTTACAGAACTGGCTACGGAATATTGACGGGACAAAACCGGGGGCAACTCTCTCTCGCATCATAAATACAGGTCCGGAGCCTGACTTTCAATGCTGAATGGAATAGGGCCACCTCCGTCTTCCCGGAGCGCAGGAGAGCGAGTAGCATGATTCCTGTGATCGTGCTACTCTGACATTTCCCCGTGGAGAGTCGATTTTTCGAGTTGCAGGAGCGTACATGGGCGTTCTCAGCAGAATCGGCATTGCGCTCGATTCCGACCTTCTCAAGCGGTTTGACCGCTCTATCAGCCGCCAAGGTTATACCAATCGATCTGAAGCGTTTCGAGATTTGATCCGCGACAGGTTAGTTACGGAGCAGACCGCGAGCCCTGACGCCACCGTGGTGGGCACTGTGACCCTGATCTACGACCACCACGCCCATGGAGTGACGGAAAAACTGACCGAGCTTCAGCATGCTCACCACGACCTCGTGGTTTCAACCAGCCATGCGCACCTGGACCACGATTCCTGCCTCGAAGTGCTGATTGTGCACGGCCAATCGGCGCAGGTGGAACAGTTCGCCGGCTGCCTCATTGGCCTTAAGGGCGTGCAGCACGGACGCCTGGTAATGTCAGTAGCCGCGCACGCTCTGGAACATCGTCACGAGAACGGGCACAAACGCGGCCGCAAGTACTGATGCGGACCGGGACCGGAAACAAGGGTAAGCCATGATCTTCAGTAGCACGAAAATTAAAATCGTAATACTAGCACTAGCCGCTTACTTCTGCGCCGTTGCCGCCGCGCAGACCGGTGCGCCGCGCATCTGCGGCACGGTGCTGGACCCTGCCGGCCGGCCCGTGGCTGGAGCCCGCGTCGAGATGGAATCCGCCTCCGGCGCGCGTCTCGCGGTTTCTACCGGGGGCGATGGCGACTTCAGCCTGCTGGTGCCCGCGTGGGGCGCGTACACGGTACGCGTGGAGGCCGGAGGGTTTGCCCCTGTAACGCACCAACTCGCATTGAGCGCCACGACTGCCTCTCTGCAATTGCGCATGGAGCGAATCGCGGCGTCTGCCGAGCAGGTGGTGGTCACAGCCGCGGTCAGCGAAGTCACTGTCGCGGCTCCCGACCCTTCAGAAAAGGTGATGGTGCGCGAGGAACTGCTGGACGCCAACCCCGGCCGTCCCGGTGCGCCAGTTTCGCTTCCCGGCCTGCCCATCGAAACTGCCTCCGGCGGCATCAAAGCACCGCAGTATTTTGTGCCCGGAGTGGCCGGCGATCACGGCGAACCGATTGCCCAGTACATCGCGGTGGGTAGCTACCTGGTCCCGAACAACCTTTCTGCCAACGCTCACGGCAACGGCTACGCCGACCCGAATATCATCATCCCTGCCGCGCTGGGCAGCGTGGAGACCGATGGCGGCGCTTTCAATGTGCTGGAGGGCAATCACGCGCTGAACCTGGCAGCTACATACAGCCTGCGCCCGCAACTCAGACGGTTCGCGACCCTCACCGGTGACTACCGCGACCTGGACCTGGTGGTCGGCATCGCGCCCGCAAACCCTGCAAAGAATGAGTGGATCGCCTTCGAAGCCGCCTACGGCAACGGCCTGCTGGGGCGGATGGAACACCGCCAGCAGTACAAGTGGAATGCCATGCGCATCCTCGATGCAGGACAGCACGAAATCACGCTCTTCAGCATTGGATATTACGGAACTTCTTACTTGGATGGGCTGGTTCCGCTGGGCATGGACAGGCAGTTGCAGGACACGCTCGATCCGCGGCAGCGCGACCAGACCCACACCGCCTTGATTGCCGCCAACGACCGCTGGAAGCCAAGTCCAAGCGATGAGATCTCATTCTCCGGCTTCTTCCGCAGCAATAATCTGGCCTTGTTTTCCAACTTCGGCGCTGGGCTTATCCGGCAGAGCGAATTTCGCACAGTGGGCGGCGCGGAGGCCCGCGAGACCCACACGTTCAGGCCCGTTCTCAAGACAACAGGGCTGGAAGCAATGGTGGGCCTCGATTACAACGAGGACGATCCGCGACGCGACAACCTGGACCATTATCTTTCCGGCGATGCGCAGATTTACGGCCCCTTCGTCAAGGTGATGGCAAACGACCTGAGCATTCGCGACTTGGCGCCCTACGTGGCTCTGCACGGAGATCTCGGCAGACATCTGCACCTCTACGCTGGGCTGCGCCACGAGCAGCTCGAGATGAAGAATACCGATCTGCTCAAGCCAGCCAATTCCTTCGACTTATGGAAAGGATTCGAGAACCCCAAGGCCACGCTGGCCTGGACACCGGGCTCAGGGCCAGCGCACTGGCTTCCCTCGGCATCATTCAGCATGGGGCAGGCTTTTTTCACCCAGGACCCGCGCATTGGCATGGTGCCGGCCTCAACGGCCGGATCGGCCGCGCCGGTTTCCCCGTTCGAGCGCTCCCACTCGGAACAACTGGTGCTGGAAAAGGCATTCGCAGGCACCGATCTGCGCGTAACGCTGGGCCGGACTACAACCACTTCCACTCTGGCCAAGATCAATGCGGACACCGGCCTTGCAGAGGACGAGGGACCGGGCACGCTCAAGTTTTTGTCCACCACGGTGCGCCACCAGTTCAGCTTTGGCAGCCTGCAGGGGGTCTTCTCGAAGGCCGATGCGCGCGACGTGAACACTGGCATTGTTGCGCCGGAAGCGCCGCGCACCATTTTCGACGGGCTGGCAGCGCTGGACCGGTTGCCTTTCGGCCTGCACGCGCGCGGCGAGTACGAATATGTGGGCCACAGGCTGCTGGACGTGGGCGGATTCGAGGCCGTGCCGGTGAGTGAAATGCGATTCGCGGTAGTGCATCCGCTCTTGAGCGGACAAATGGAACTGGGCGCAAACGGCATGTTGGCCCGCGGCTATACCGGCCAGACTACCGAAACCTTCGCTCCCGGCTGGCTACCGGGCGGCCCACCGCCTACATGTCCGGCGGGTATCGACGGCATCGCCAACAACTTCGATTGCGGGACGGTGGAGCGGAGCGTGGGTGTTCGGCTGCCCTCGTTTGCGGGCGCGTCGATCTCTTATTGTTTCGGCCAGGGGAGATGAGACGCATGCATGGCAGGGCTTCCCCGGTTGACGGGGACTGTTCTACTCGACGGCTGCGCTGCCGCGCCTGCCAGGCGCTTTGCCGATGAGGGCGGGGAGGCTGCCGCGCGGAAATGCTGACGATTGCCGCACCACCAAGCGCGTAGGAATCTGCCACACTTTCTGTTTGGCCTTGGGATGGTCTGGCTCGATGCCCGCTCGCAATCCCTCGACCGCAGCGGCCGCAAGATCCTTGCAGGACATTTGCACCGTGGTAAGCGGCGGCAAGACGAATTGCGTGAAGTGAATATCGTCAAAGCCCACGACGGAGATGTCTTCCGGAACTCGGTGGGTGGTTCGATAAAGAGCATGCAAAGCGCCGATGGCGGTCATATCGTTGGAGCACATGACGGCTGTGGGCAGCTCGTTGAGCGCAATCAGCTGCTCCATTGCACCAATGCCACCCTCCATCGTGTGGTCGCCTATGACGATGTGTTCCGGGGGAACGGTGAGCCCCAGTTCGCTCATCGACTTGAGGAAGGCGTCGCGCCGTGCGCTTGGAGAGCGTTGCGCCAGCGGGCCGGTGATAAAGGCAATGCGGCGATGGCCGAGTGCCGCAAGATGTTGCACGCTCTGACGGATGCCTTGACCGTAATCCACTTTGAGGACGCGGATGTTGGGCAGGTCAGGCCCGGCATCCACAAAAACCAGCGGAAACTCCCGCTCGACCAGTTTCTGGATCAGCTCCTCTTCGACGCCGAAGGTCATCACCGCGACGCCGTCGACGTTCCGCTGCGACATACGGCGAATGAGCGACTCGGTACGGGAAGGCTCGTAGTTGGTGGAGCCGATCAGCACCTCGTATCCTTGCGCAACGGCCAGGTTTTCAAACTCCTGGATCAACTCAGGGAAGAAGGGGTTGGTGATCTCAGAGACAATGAGACCCAGCATGTGGCTGCGCCCTGAGACCAGAGCGCGCGCCTGCGTGTTGGGCAGATATCCTACTTCGTCGATGGCCTTCCAGACACGCCGTGCCAGTTCCGCATTGACGGTGGGAATGTGGTTAACCGTTCGCGAGACAGTGGCGATGGAAACGCCCGCGCGCTGGGCTACGTCGCGGATGCTGATGGTTCCAGTTCGGCGACGTCCTGAGGTGTTGTTTTTATTGGCGCTCACAGATGCGTCAATTGTACGCTTACCCGGTGTTTCTCAGCAGCACCCCTGTATGAAATTTGTACCGTAAATTTCGATAAATCGGCATTTTCCCCGAATTCATCCAGACACGCATAACCTGAAAAGGCAGGCCTGGATTGCGCCCGTCAGGCTTATTTCTGGAAAGCGTTTCCCGCCTTTTGATACGCGGCAAAGAAGGGCTCGGCACAAATAGGCCCAAGTAATCCGATTTAGGGATGCGTCTGGCCCCCGGCGGCAATCTCCAGCCCATGCCGGACCAGGTCGAGGATGGAGGTGAGACTTTGCTCTGCGCCTCGGCGACTGCCCGGCAGGTTGATGATCAGGGTTCTCCCTTTGAGGCCGGCTACGCCCCGGGAAAGCCATGCGAAGGGATTCTGCTGTGCGCCCTTCGAGCGCATGGCCTCGGCCAGTCCGGGGGCTTCGCGGTCGATCACGCGACGGGTCGCTTCGGGGGTGCGATCGCGCGGCCCCAGGCCGGTGCCACCGACGGTTAGAACCAACGCTGCGCCCTGATCGCTCCACTGCTGACGATGTGCGGAAAGCCGGCTTGCGTCGGCGGCACGGTGGCTTGTCAGTATTTCCCCATCGGGCCCGGGGTGCCGCCGCTGCGCGGCCACGGCCGGGCCCGCGGTGTCAGTGGCAACACCCTGCGAGCACCGGTCGGAGACGGTAAGTACGGCAAGCAGCATGAAGATGATTGTAGAGTGGACTACTGCGCTGTGGCGGGTAGCATTTTGATCGTGTGCAGCCAGACCTCCACGCTCAGAGGCCAGGTGGTTACGGGCAGCTGAGTGCGGCGCAGGCCGTAGCCGTGCCCGCCCTGCGCATAGACATGCAGCTCAGCCGGAACCTTGGCTTTCTTGAGGGCCATGAAGTAGACCACGGCATTTTCAACATGCACCGGATCGTCCTCGGCCTGCACAAGGAACGTTGGCGGCGTTTGGCTGGTGGGTTGAACGTCGGGGTTGGGCGCAAAGTTCTGGTTCTCCAGGGCCAGGTAGCCGGGATAGATGATGACGGCAAAGTCAGGCCTGCAACTCTGCTGGTCTGCGGCATCGACGGCACTGTAAAGGCGCTCGTCAAAGTGAGTGCTGAGAGCGGCGGCCAGGTGTGCACCCGCTGAGAAACCGAGCACGCCAACGCGGTTGGGATCGATGTGCCACTCGGCTGCGTGTTGCCGCACCAGGCCGAGCGCTCGCTGGGCATCCTGCAAAGCGGCGGAGGACTTGGGATACGGCCCGGTGTTGGGCACACGGTATTTGACCAGGATGCATGTGATGCCCTTCGCGTTCAGCCAGTCGCACACTTCGGTGCCTTCCAGATCAATGGCCAGAATCTGGTAGCCGCCACCGGGAAAAACCACAACTGCGGCGCCGGTGTTCTTTCCCTTGGGCGAGTAAACCGTGAGAGTGGGCTTGGAGACGTTGCCCAGGCGCACCAGCGGCCTGCCGGCAATGAGGTTGTCCTTGGCCGTGGTGGTGTCAACTTCGGCGGGCAGATTTGTGGGCGCGCCGGTCGCCACCCCGGGCCACAGCGGCAGGGTGAGATGCCCCGGCGCAGGCTGCCAGGCAGGCTTCTGAGCCGCAAGGCTCACGGAAGATGCGGCTACGACGGCGAGGAGAAGGAGTGCGTTTTTGCTCATGCGAAGAGTCCCCCATCAAAAAAGCGTCGCAGCGATGATCGCAGCCGGAGGAACAGGAATGCAAATCAAGCGTGCGGCGCAGCGTCGCCGACGGCGATCATCGCGGAAATGCAAACGGGATCAGGGATGAGCGTTCGGCGGAATCAGCAAAGTTAGAGTCTGGGAGGCGACTTCAATTTTGACAGGCAACTCACCTAGCACTTCCCCATCCGCCTCCACGTAGACGGGCGTGGAAGAGCCAGCACGCACGCGGCACTCCACAGAGACGGCTTCAAGAAGTTCGATGGCGCGGGAAAAGGTGTGACGCCCTGCCATGACAGCGAGCAGAAAACGGAAGTAGTGTAGACGGCGGCGCGTCTTAAAGGCCACCAGGCGCAGGCTACCGTCGTGCAAAGTAGCGCCGGGGGCCAGCTTACCCAGCGCGCCACCAAAGGAGTGAACCCGCACCGCCAGTAACTGCGACACATATTCCACCCGCGGATCACTGTTTCCATTGGACGTGAATGCCGCCTCAAAAAGCGGAAACGAGTGCGTGAGCCAAACGCGCAGGCCCTCAACCAGATAGAGGAGATAGCCGAATCGCCTCTTGAGGCGGGCATCGAGCCGGGACATTAGCAAAGCGTCCGCGCCCACACCTGCGGCAACGGTGAAGTAGCGTGATTGCTCGGCTCCGGCGTTGTCGCGGTAGAAGATGCGGCCCACGGGGATCTGCACCGGAGCGGCCGTAAGCAGCGAGTGGACCGCCCTTATCGGAAGCGTGCCCAGGCCCAGGTTCTGGGCCAGTGCATTGGCGGTGCCCAGCGGCACCACGCCCAGCGCCACCGGGGTCCCCACAAGGCACTGCAGGATTTCATGTACGGTGCCATCGCCACCGCAGGCAAAAATCGTGTCGCAACCGCGAATGATCGCTTGCTGCGCATGCGCCGTGGCACTTCCGGGCCCGTCCGTTTCAAGCGCCTCTGCTTCTACCCCTGCCTGATGGAGCACGGCGAGCGCTTCACGAAGAATCGCGGCCCGTCGAGCGGAATACTGTCCGGACGCGGGGTTGTAAATCAGCACGGCACGACGCATCGTAAGTTCCGCCTTGAAGAGCACACTCCTCAACCGGGAGTGTCTTTCTATCTTCGCAGGCTGTCGCAGCAAAGTCCCGGACAAACGATCTTATTGCAAGCAATCTGGTGCCAAGATAGGCAGGTCTCCGCAAATCGCCAGCATGGCGAGGTCCTCAGGCAGCGCCTCAGGGTCACGGCAGGCACTGCATTTGAGTACCGGACAGGCAAAATGCCTGCGTTAACCTGACGCGCATTTTGCGTGGAGCGGACTTGTCGCGCACTCCGCTATAAGACGAACGATCCCATGCATCCTTTACCGAAGCTACATGCCACGGTGGCTCATGCGGACCGCATACAACGAGTGATCAGTGAGGACGTAGAGCGTGCGGCGATCCTGGCCGCCGAAGAGAATGTCATGAGGCCGCTCGGGGATATTGATGGTGTCAAGAAGCTTGCCGCTTGGCGTGTAGACGAAGATCTGGCCGGCGGCGAGATAGACGTTGCCATCGGCATCAGTGGCAAGGCTCTCTCCTCCTTGCTCAACAAAGGGAACAATTTGAGAGAGCGAGCCGTCAGCGTTTAGAGTGCCGCGGTAGGTGCGCTGTTCCGCTTCGTTGGTGGCGTAAAAGATTTGGCCTGGGGTTGCTTTGACGAGTCCATAGGCTTCAAGAACAGGCGCCCACTTGGTACCGAAGTAAGGCTCTCCCTGCACAAGCGGAGCATCTGTCGGGATAAAGAGACTGTTGTCAGGCGAGACAAATTGATACGTCTTGCGGGTCCCGAGTCCCTTTTCGAACATCTGCTGAAGCGTGGTGTAGGTATAGGGTTGCGTGGCGGAGAGCGTATTAGCGAAGTCGCCATTGAACCAGTAGTCGACGGGAAGCGCGGCGACAAGACCAGTACGGTCTACAGCAAGCTCCAGTTTGAGCAATCGTAATTTCGATTCAGAGTCATCCGGGCGGAAGGCGTAGGCAGTAAGGTCTTTGCCGCCGGAAGAGAGGACGATCAGGTCACCCGATTTGTCGAAGACAAGGTTGACGGGATCGAGCGGCGCGTCACTGACTACGGCAGCATTGTGCGACTCCGGCGACCAGCGGTAGATGCGCTGGGAGTGCGCGTCAACGAAATAAAGCTGGCCGGCAGAGTTAATGGCCGCGCCGGAAATATTGTAGAAGCCTGTTTCGAGACGCTCGGGACGCGCGCCCTTTTCGGTCAGGATAGAGACATGCTGAGTTACGGGTATTGGCTTGTTGTCGAACAGATCGAGATAGGCGAACTCGCGATCCCGAACCGAGGCGTGGAGGGTCTGGTCCACAATCGCGTCTTCAAAGGGCACCTTGTTTGAACGCACTAACTGGCGGCAGATCCCGGATGCATCGCAAAGGCCGGCGGAGCTGTTGGCATCGACATGCACGTTGCGGAAGCGAATGTTGTTGGAATCCGCCACGCGCACCGCATAGGGGAAAGGCTTCTCCATGTGGGTGACGCGATAGCCATGATAGTTGGCGACTGTGATGTTGCTGGAGTGATCGATTTCGAGCGAGGAGGCGTCGGGGCTTTCGCCGCTCTCTTCCTCCGTTTGCAGAGCATAGAGCTGCCAGTCGGCAACGTTCTTCAGCTTGATTTCCGCGCGCATGTGGTGCTCGCTGGAAAGTTCATACACGAAACCGGGGACGGCGGTGTTAGAGATCAGGATCCCTGCCTGGGCAAAGGTGTCGGGCGTCCAGATGTTGGCGAAGGTGCCGCCGCCCGCTTCGATCCACAGGCTTGGATATTGCGAGTCCCACGGACGATGGAGGTCGGGATCGGCAGTGTGCGTGTTGTTGTAAGGATTAGTGCGGGTTCCGTCGGATGCATTGGTGCCGTGGCCTCCGAGAAAGCGAACATCGTCAACGAGGGAGTCTTTGCCTGAATGCCAGAGCAGGCCCGTGGCCCGGCTGTTGAGGCCGCCGGTAAAGATGCCTAGACCGGTAACGATGTTGTTTCCACCAGCGGGCGCAAGCAGCAGCGGCTTGGGAGCGTCGGGGCCCTGGAATGCGGGCGTGCCGTCGGGCAGATCGAACTGCGTTGTACTGGGATGGAGACCAATCAGCACGCTGTCGGGACGGAGCGTGAGCGTGTCATGAAGCATGTACCGGCCGCTTGGGAAATAGAGCACGGGGTGATCGTCGATTGCCTTCTGCAACGCAACTGTTTCGTCAGTATTTCCGTCGCCTTTGATGCCCAGAGTGTGGACGTTGATCCAGGTGCCCGCATCGGGCAGCGGTCTTATCGCAGGCGGCGTAACCGGCGGAAGAGTGGCGAGCGGTGAGGACTCGAAGCGCGTCTTGAACGCCGCGACGGCGCCGGGATAGGGAATGTCGAGGCCGTGAGAAAAGGCGCTGACTTTGTAGATTGCAGAGGGCTGGCTGAACTCGCGGCCACTCTCTCGGAACTTGGCAAAGACCGGCACGTGACTGCAGACGATGTTTTCGAAATTGATCTCGGTCATGCGGCTTGCTTCGTTGCTGATGAGAACAGCGGGGCCGCTGATGTTCTCGAAGCGGCTGTTCGCAATCCAAAGCTGATCGGAGTAGTGGGGATCGATGGAGACGGCGGTGGGGACGTTGCGGAACTCGTCGTGGACAAGAGTGAGGCCTGCTTCGTTCTCGCGGATGGCTGCTTCACGTTGACCGTCAAAGGTGGAGTCGATCAGAGTGAACTGCCAGGCAGGAGAAGGTTTGCGCGCCATGATGCCGAACTGGCCTCCGTGAAAATGCAGATCCTCCGCCTCGTTGCCCACCTCATGGATACCGGCGAACCCGGAGCCGATATTGAAGTCAATGTGGCTGAGAAAGGCGTGCTGCGCGGCGTGGAAGCGGATAGCCACGGCACCCGCATTATCTGGGCCAATCTCAAAGTCAACGTTGCTCATAGCCGAGTAGAAGGTGCCGGGGTTGGCATCGGGCACGGCATGGCTCGGCGGGACAACTCCGGGGGGTGTGGGCGGCATGTGGAAGTTGAATCGCGGCCGGCGCGATGCGGTCGTGGCTTCAGAGCGGGGACGCGCTCCGGCAAAGAAGAACATATATGCGATGCCGTCCTGATATCCCGGAGTACTTTTGCCAAGCACGAAAACCGGACGCTGAGAGCCGTAGCCGATGACTCGAATGCCGGGCCAGATGTAGATGGTCCGCGTAATGCGGTAGCTGCCTTGCGGAATGAAAACGATGCCTTCGCCTTTGGTTTCCTGCAATTTGTCGATGGCCGCCTGAATGGCGAGACTGTCATCGGCAACGCCGTCACCGTGGACGTGGAAATCCGCGGGCGTGAGATAGACAGCGGCAGGATCATCGAGACGCGTGGGGTACGCTGAGTTGGCAAAGCAGGCGACCGCGGCGGAGAGAGTGGCAAGCAATATAAGGACGCATTTCATCGGATAAGCCTCTGGTAGAAATCTGAAGGCGTTCGTGGACAGACACATGGCGTGTGAGTAGACGCCCGCAGCCTATCCGACAGGACACGAAAGCGTCAAGAAGGCGGGCGTGAAGCTGAATCCTGGCGCTATTTGCGCACGGACTTTGCAGGTTCGCACTTGAGGATTTTACTCAACGTATTCCGCGGCTTGGCCTGTTGTCTGTAGGACGGGGAACGACGACTGAATGGCGCAACAATTTGCACAATTATTTATATCGTGAAACGATATAAATATGAATTCCAAACCCGCGCCACCCAATCCGGAGTTGCTGCTTAGAACCTTAGCCGAGTTTCGCTTTGAACTGCGGCGCTTTTTGCACTTCAGCGAATGTGCGGCGCTGGACGCGGGATTGCAGCCGCAGCAACATCAGCTTCTTTTGCAGGTAGCGGGCGCTCCTGAGGCAACAGCCGTGACGATTGCGTACGCGGCCGAGCGGCTGGGTTTGAAGCACAACAGCACGGTTGAGCTTGTGGACCGGTCAGAGCGTGAGGGCCTGTTGACCCGGACCGTGGACACCGGCGACAGGCGGCGGGCGATCTTGCGTGTGACGCGCAAAGGCAAGCAGGTTCTGGGCCGTCTGACGGGGGATCATGCGCAAGAGTTGAACGAGCTGGCGCCACGGCTGGCGATGGCTTTGGAGCATATCAGGCTGCATGCGCGCGACAGCGCCGACGCGGAGGCTCGATGAAATCACGACCTTCCGCGTTGCGCGACTTTACAGTGGATCGCCGTGCGTGGCTGCTGACTGGAGTAGCGCTCTTTATCGGTGCGGGCGCGGCGGTTCTAGCCGTGATCCTGCTGCGGGCCATTGCGCTGGCGACGAACTTCTTCTACTACCACCGTTTGAGCCTGGTGATGGTTGGGCCTGCAGGCTCAACGGACTTGCCTTGGATTATGCCGCTTGTTCCAGTGGCTGGCGGATTGCTGGTGGGGCTGATGGCGTACTACGGATCGGACAAGATTCGTGGTCACGGAATTCCCGAGGCGATTGAGGCCATCCTGCTGCACGGCGCACGGGTGGACCCCAAGGTGGCGGTACTCAAGCCGATCTCGGCGGCGGTCGCGATTGGCTCGGGCGGACCTTTTGGCGCGGAAGGGCCGATCATCATGACGGGCGGAGCGTTCGGGTCGCTCGTGGCGCAGTGGCTCAAGCTGACGGATGCCGAACGAACGACGCTCCTTGTGGCAGGAGCAGCCGCGGGAATGTCGGCAACCTTTGCGGCACCCATTGCCGCGATCCTGCTGGCGGTGGAGCTGCTGCTCTTTGAGTGGAGGCCGCGTTCACTGGTGCCAGTGGCGGTGGCGAGCGTGATGGCGGGCGCGTTGCGCATCACCTGGCTTGGCGCGGGACCACTCTTCCCTGTCGAGCTGCCATCGTCCATTCATCTTGTGCAGGCTCTGCTTGTTGCGGGCCCGCTGGGGATGATGGTTGGGCTTGCGTCGGCAGGACTGAGCCGTTTGATGTATGGCTTTGAAGATGGTTTTGAGCACATCTGCGGCCGCTTGCGCGTGCACTGGATGTGGTGGCCGGCGATTGGCGGCATCGGCATTGGACTTGGCGGCGCCTTCTTTCCGCGCGGGTTGGGCGTTGGGTACGACAATATTGCGGAACTGCTGCGTGGGAATGCTCCGGTGGCGCTGCTGCTTGGACTCATTGTGGCCAAGTCGTTGATGTGGGCGTTTTCGCTCAGCTCGGGAACGTCAGGCGGAGTGTTGGCCCCATTGTTGATGATTGGCGCGGCGCTAGGTGAATCGCTGGCCCGCCTGGCGCACTTGCCCGGCCCAACGCAGGCGCTTTGGGCTTTGATGGGGATGGGAGCGATGCTCTCAGGCGCGCTGGGTGTGCCTCTTACAGCCATTCTCTTCTCGCTGGAACTGACGCATGCTCTGCCGGCCGTGCTGCCGCTGGTGCTGGCGTGTACGGCCTCTTATTTGGTGACCTCGCTGGTGATGCCGCGGTCGATTTTGACGGAGAAGCTCAGTCGCCGCGGCCATCACCTGTCGCGCGAGTATGGTGTGGACCCGCTTGAAACGATAAGCGTAGCTGAGGTGATGTCGGAACAGTCAGTCGAGACGCACGACGCGAGCGAGCCTGCGCCATTGCCTGAAGTGTTTGCCTACGCGGATGAGACCTGCCGCGCAGTCGCGGAAGAAATGGCAACTACCGGTGTGATGAACATGCCGGTGGTGGATCGAGAAACCGGGCGAATCTGTGGAACGATCGGCGCACAGGAAGTGCTGGTGGGGCGGAGACGAGCGGTTGTGCGCGAGTCAGAACGCAGTATGGCTTTTCAGTTTGCGCCGCCAAGAGAATGACATCTCCGCCAGCACTTGAGGTAAACGGCGCAATCCCCTGGTGCAGCCCGGTGCCGATTGCCCGATTCGTTTATCAATGTAGAAGCGAGCTCGATGCTGTCATTTCATGCTTCTCACGAATCATTGAAACCGTCTGTCATCCAGTTGCCTGATCTGTGCAGCTCAGGGATGCAACGCCTGATCCTTCATCTGGACGAGCAGCATGCGAAGTGCAGTCTTGGCTGTAATGCCATGCGGCAACATCGGGGGCATGTAAACAAATGAACCGGGTTGGGCGTTGACCTTGTCCTCTCCCAATTGCACTTCTGCTTCTCCCTCCAGAAAATAGAGAACGGCCGGCGTTGGGGCTGAATGTACAGAAAGTTCCTGGCCTTCAGAGAAGCCAAACAGGGTGACGTTGACCTTGTCGTCTTTGTGCAGAACCCGGCTCAGAATTCCCTTCTCCGGCAGGGTGAATTCCGTCTGCAGATTTGCAAGAAATGTATAGTTCATAACTTTCCCCTTTGCGAGTGTTTACTTTGCCCAGATGGCTGTCTGTGGCGCCCAACAACGCGCAATTGACTCAAAGAAGGGGGCCCAACAATATAAATAAAAAAAAACGCCCCCCCCACCCGCCATTACCCAATTTCATACACA
>VFSW01006131.1_pt1 | contig 17714 bp, 16 predicted proteins | sample 5358111 | NCBI WGS metagenome assembly VFSW01 (sample SAMN11554181, study PRJNA540505) | mine drainage metagenome | isolation source: sediment from site ElyBrook_90M | place: USA: Ely Copper Mine, Vershire, VT | collected 2017
GGGTCGAGCGGCGGGTCGAGCGGCGGCTCCAGCGGAGGTTCGTCCGGCGGGTCGAGCGGAGGCTCGAGCGGCGGCAGCTCGGGAGGCTCCAGCGGCAGCAGCAGCGGGTCCGGCTCGGGGAGCGGGAGCAGCAGCGGGGGTACCGCCACCTGCATGGCGCCGGCCGGAACGAGCAGCTGGAACAGCGGAAAGTCCATCGCCTCCAATCTCACCATCGCCGCCGGGGAGAGCGTGGTCATCGATCCGGGCGCGACCGTCGACGTCGGCGCTGGCGTCACCATCACGGTCCTCGGATCGCTCAGCGCCTGCAGCGCTTCCTCTCACGCGAAATTGACGGGCGGCTCGTGGGTCGGTGTCGTCGTCGGCAGCGGCGGCACGCTCGCCCTCGACGGCGTCGACATCACCGGCGCCTCCGCTGCGCTCGACGTCCAGGGCGGCGGCACCGCCGAGTACGACGACGGAACGATCGCCGGCTCGAAGAGCCCCATCGGCGTCGCCAAGGGCGGCACGCTCGGCACCAAGCACTCCACCTTCTCGAACGTGACCGGGCCTTGCAGCGTGGCAGGCTCCTTCACCGCCTCGTTTCTCACGTACACCGCCCCCGCGGTCGGCCCGGCCACGTTCGACGGCATCACCACGACCGACCCCACCGCGCAGCTGTCCGTGGAGGACTCCACGTTCACCGGCCCCGGCCCGAACGGGGTCCTGCACGACATGCTCGTGTCGAACAGCGCTGCCAAGTTCCACGTCGCGTACACCGACATCTCGAACATGCACTGCGGCTTCCACATCAACGGGCTGAGCGAGATGGACGTCTCTTACGTGAACGACGACAGCAACGCCTACGGCTTCATGCTCTACGGCTCCGGCGGCGCGGGGCCTTTCACGGTGACGTACTCGAACCTGACCTCGAACGGCGACGACTACACCACCCTGGGCCAGAACTCGCCCATCACCTTCGACCACGACCACATGACGGACCCGGTGAGCGACTTCGGCAACGTCGTGTCGACCACCAATCCCCAGTCCTCCACGGTCCCGGGAACCGGCCCCAGGTAGCCCCGCGACCGCCCTTCGACACCCGGCGCGTCGCTGCTACCGTCGATCGAGGAGGGCTTACCATGAAGCGGCATCTGCTCGCGCTCGTGCTCGCGGCGGCGACCGTCCCGGCGGCGGTCGCCTGGTCGGGTGACGTCTGCGCCCAGCAGGCCTCGGCACCTGGCCTCGCGGACGAGGTCAAGCTCAAGGACGGAAGCGTCTTCCGCGGGATGATCACCGAGCTCGTTCCGAGAGATCACGTCGATCTGCTCATGGCCAGCGGACAGACGCGGCGCTTCCCGGCCGCCGACGTGGCGTACGCCGGGCCGGCGGCACGGCCCCCGGCGCCTGCAGCTCCTCCGGGGCCTCGAGGCGTGCCACTGCACGTCGAGTCGGACCAGGACGACGTGGCGCTGCTCGTGCGCACCGGCCAGGTCGAGGGCGAAGCATGGGGATTCCGCGGCGCCGTCGCCATGGCCGCCCGCGACTACGCCGTGCTCTGCACCGCGCCGTGCGACACGCAGGTGCCGGTCGGCGTGCACCGCCTCGCTCTGTCCGAGCATGGCGGGCACGTGGTCGAGGCCGACGATCCGATCGAGGTGCGCGGCCCCTCGACGCTGCGCGCCCACTACGAATCACGGGTCGGCGTCCGGGTCGCCGGCTACGTCGTCGGCGTCGCGGCGGCCGTCACGGGCATCGTGCTGATCGCCACGTCCTACAACGGCAACTGCGACCCGAACACGTCGAACTGCCAGCAGTTCAACACCGGACAGCTCGTCGCCGGCTTCGTGACCCTCGTGGCCGGCGGGATTGTCGGCGGAATCATGGCCAGCATCGGCGACAAGGCGAACCTGCAGCTCGTGCCGATGGGAGCCTCGGGCCCCATCAAGCTCCCCGGGACCAGCGAGTCCGTCGCCGTTGGCGCTGCCGACGGCGCCGGACTGGCGCTGCGGCTCGCGTTCTAGGGACGCAAGCCGAGCTGGCGCTGGTGGGCGTCGAGCGCCGCGATCTCCGCCTGGAAATCGGACAGATCCTCGTCGAACTGCACGGCGACCCGGTGACTCCACAGCCCCACCGCGCCGGCCTCGAGCGGCTCGACGCGCACGACGCGAGCATGCGTGACGCGCGTGCGCGAGTCGGGATCCCCGGTGACGTACAGCTGGAGGGACACGACGTCGCCTATCTTCAGCTGCGCCCTCACCACGAGCAGCGCACCGCTGACGCTCAGATCGTGGATCATCGCCGTGCGCTTCTCTCCGTCGGGCCGCGCGATGTGCGCGGGGAAGCACGCAAAGTGCCTCACGCCGATGCGCCGCTCCGACGGCGTCATCCGCTCGTCCTTCGGGACCTCGATGATGCGCCCATTGAGCGCTTCCCACCGGACCTCGGTCGGGGCGTTGGCGTTGGCGTGGTACCGCACCTGGTAAGGAGTCCCGGGCGTGCGCTCGGACAGGGCCAGAGCCCGGATCTTCGCGGCCGCCTCGCTCACCTCGATGGGACCGAGCAGCTCCAGCGCGCTGCCCCGCTCAGCGATCCACCATGCCATCGGTTCATCCTTGGCCCAATTCGGCCTGCACGTCCAGCCCCCGCGACGGAACGCCCCACCTCGACGGCCCAGACCGGGACCCAACGCCCAATGGGTGCACGAGTCACTTCGCGCTAGGTTGCGGCGGATTGACGCGCGCTGGCTCGCTTGGAGCGTGCTGCGCCGCCGCACTTCGGAGAACCACATGAAGCCCATCATCCTGTCCGCTCCCATCCTGACCCTCGTCATCGCATCGCTCGCCAACTGCAGCAGCAGCTCCTCGGGATCGAGCGATGCCGGTTCCGTGGCCGACAGCGGCAGCAGCTCCGGCTCGAGCAGCGGCGTCGACTCGGGGTCGGGTAGCGGGAGCAGCTCCGGCTCGAGCAGCGGCGGCAGCGACGCGGGCGGCGAAGGCGGCGCGTGCATCCAGCTGACCATGCCGTGCTCGGGGCCCACGGACATGTCGTGCTGCGGCAACAACTCGACCACGAGCTGCTGCGCGGTCGAAGGCGGCGGCTTCCAGTGCGCGTCGCCCGTCGGCTGCTGACGCATTCGACAGCCTACTGTTGACTATTGTTCAACAGAAGCTACGCTCGGTGGACCAGAGGCTCCACTCATGTCCGATCCCTACGTCGTCATCGTCGGCTCCGGCTTCGCGGGCCTGGGAATGGCCATCCGGCTCAAGCAGGCCGGCATCGACGACTTCGTGGTGCTCGAGCAGGCGGGCGAAGTCGGGGGCACCTGGCGCGACAACCACTATCCCGGGGCCGCTTGCGACGTGCAGTCGCACCTCTACTCGTTCTCCTTCGAGCCATGGCCGGAATGGACGCGCGATTTCGCGCAGCAGAAGGAGATCCTGACGTACCTGCGGCACTGCGCCGACAAGTACGGCGTCCGGCCGCACATCCGGTTCAATACCCGGGTCACGGGAGCCCGCTTCGACGAGCGCACGGGGCTGTGGGAGGTGGAGACGGGCGACGGCAAGAGGCTCCGGGCGCGGGTGCTCGTGCCCGGGTGCGGCCCGCTCAGCCGCCCGTCGCTGCCGGACATCCCGGGGCTCGCCTCGTTCCAGGGCAAGATGTTCCACTCGGCCCGCTGGGACGACGAGTACCCGCTCGAGGGCAAGAAGGTCGGCGTCGTCGGCACGGGCGCGAGCGCCATCCAGATCGTCCCCGCCATCGCCGCCCGCGTGAAGCAGCTGTCGGTCTTCCAGCGCACGCCGCCGTGGATCATGCCCAAGCCCGACGGCGTCATCCCGTCGTGGAAGCGCGCCGTCTTCCGGCGCGTGCCGATGGCGCAGACCGCCGCGCGGCGAGGGATCTACTGGCGGCGCGAGCTGCTGGCGGTGGGCTTCGTCGTGCAGCCGCGCATCATGAGAGCGCTGTCGCGGCTCGCGAGGCTGAACCTGCGCCGCAACGTCAGAGACCCGGCGCTGCGCGCGAAGCTGACGCCCACGTACACGATGGGCTGCAAGCGCATCCTGCCGACCAACGACTACCTTCCCGCGCTGCAGCGGCCGAACGTCGAGCTCGTGACCGACGGGATCGCCGAGGTGCGCGCCCACTCGATCGTCACGAAGGACGGCACCGAGCGACCCCTCGACGCCTTGGTCCTGGCCACGGGGTTCGAGGCGGCCGAGGCGGTGGCGCCCTTCGACGTGCACGGTCGCAAGGGGCAGTCGCTCGACACCGTGTGGCGCGACGGCGCCGAGGCCTATCTCGGGACCACCGTCGCGGGCTTCCCGAACCTGTTCCTCCTCATCGGCCCCAACACGGGGCTCGGCCACAACTCGATGGTCTTCATGATCGAGTCGCAGATCGCCTACGTGCTCGACGCCGTGAAACGCATGCGCGCGCGCGACCTGCGCCTGGTCGACGTGCGGCCCGACGTGCAGGCGGCCTACAACGCGCGCATCCAGGAGCGGCTGAAGAACACCGTGTGGGCCACCGGCTGCATGAGCTGGTATCTCACGCGCAGCGGCAAGAACACCACCATCTGGCCGGGCTTCACGTTCGAGTACCGGTGGCGCACGCACCGGTTCGACGCCGCGTCGTACGAGGAGCTGCCGCGCGTGGATCAGCCGGCGAGCGTCGCCCAGGCGCCCGCGATGACCACCTCGTCGCGCTCCTTCACCTTGACCTGAAGGGCCACGGCGTCGGGGCGTACCACCCAGCCCTCGGTGACGAGGGTGTCGCCCGGCCAGACGGGCTTCTTGAACTGCGCCTCGAAGGCGCGGACGCGGGACGCGTCGCCGCCGCACGCGCCCTTCGCGACGTGCCGAACCATGTACCCGAACGAGCAGAGCCCGTGCAGGATGGGCCCGCGCTCGAAGCCCACGTTCCTCGCGAACTCGGGATCGGCGTGCAGCGGGTTGAGATCCCCCGAGAGGCGGTAGAGCAGGGCCTGCTCGGCGCTGGTGGTCTCCTCCACGGTGAAGGTGGGAGGTATGTCGCGCGGGCGCTCGACGGGCGGCGGCTCCTTCGGGGGCGTGGGCTGGCCGGGGGCGCCCTCGCCGCGGAACAGAATCGATGACGTCGTCTCGGCGACGAGCCTGCCGTCGCCGTCCTCGGTGCGGGTGTCGACCAGGACCTGCGTGAGGCGCCGCAGATCGTAGAAGCCGCGGAGGGTCGCCGTGGTCACGAGCTTGCCGCTCGGCGCGAAGGGAGCGTGGACGACGACCTTCTCGCCGCCGTGGACGATCATCGCGAGGCTGCCGCCCGTCTTGGCGAGCAGGTCCAGCATCGGCTGGAACTTGGGCACCACGGCGAAGCTGGGGAGCACGCGCGGGCCGCGTCCCTCGTACAGGTAGTCGAGCTCCTCGCGCTTCGCGCCGACGCCGAGCGCGTACAGGACCGTGTCTTTCCAGGTCACGTGGAAGGTGGAGGGGGCGCCGGGCTTGCCTGCGAGGGAGAGGTCGAAGGGCATCGGGGCCGCAGGATGCATCAGGCGGGGCCGCCGCTCCAGCCCCGTGTAGTCTCGCTGCCGTGCCCTCGGTCGTCGGCGTGGTTGCGGATGCCTTCACGCGCTCGGGCGTGGACCTCGCGGCGCTGGGGCTCGCGTGGGCGCGGGTCATGCCCGCGGTCACGATCGTCCCTGCCTTCGGACTGCGCGCGCTGCCGGTGCCGGCGCGCATCGTGATGGGCCTGGCCTTCGCGGCGAGCATCTTCCCTGCCCTCGCTCCCCAGGCTGCGATGACCTCGCAGCCGTGGGCTCTCGCGGCGCTCGTCGAGGTCGCGCGCGGGGTGCCCGTGGCGATCGCGGCGGCCGTCCCGCTGTGGGCTGCGACGATGGCCGGCGGGGTCGCCGATGCGCTTCGCGGCTCGCGGGAGACGCCCCAGGTGGCCGTGGTGGAGGGAAGCGCGACTCCGCTGGGCATCCCCCTGTCGCTGCTCGCCAGCGCCATCTTCCTGTCCACGGGCGGACCGGCGCGCGTGGCGCTGGCGCTCGCCCAGCACCCCGTCGGAGCGCATCCTTTGCTGGCAGCCTCCGACGACATCGTGACCGGCATCGCGCTCGCCGTGGCCCTCGGTGGTCCCTTGCTCGCCGCCGCGGTGGTGATCGAGATCGCCGCCGCGCTCATCGCGCGGGCCGCGTCGCCGGCCCAGGTGCACGCCCTTCTCGCGCCGCTGCGGGCGCTCGGCACGCTCGCCGTCATGGCGGTGGTGCTCGAGCGCCTCGCGGGGGTGCTGGCGAGGGCCGTGCGCTAGGAGCGTCAGGGCGACTCGGGATCCTGCTCCATCTCCGGATCGTTCGGGTCCATGCCGAGATCGGGGCTGGGCTCGGCCGGTGGCGGCTTGGCGGCCGACGCATCTTTGGGGTTCACGTCGAGCAGCTCGATGTCGAACTTGAGGCCCGCCCTGGGAGGGATGTTCGGCGGACTGCCGGCCTCGCCGTAGCCCAGGGCCTGCGGGATGACCAGGCGCCGCTTGCCGCCCACCTTCATGCCGACGACGCCCTTGTCCCAGCCCTTGATGACGGCGCCCTTGCCGAGCGTGAAGTCGAACGGGGTGCCGCGGTCGCGCGAGCTGTCGAACTTCGTGCCGTTCATGAGGGTGCCCGTGTAGTGCACGCGCACGAGATCGCCCGACTGCGCGACCTTGCCGGTGCCCACGACGTCGTCGATCGTCTGCAGCTCGGCGGGGCCGGGATCCACGGGAGCGGCCGGCGCGGGCTTGAAATCGCTCTCGCCAGGTTCGGTCACCTTCTTGGAGCAAGCGGTCGCGAGGGAGGCCGACAGGACGGCGGTGAGGACGAGGGGGAGCACGCGCATGGCCGGGAACTTAGGACAGCCGGTGGGGTCCCCGCCACTCGTCGCCACGTTCACGCTCAGAGCCCCACCCAGCCGCCCAACGTGAACGCGATGCCGTAGGTCGTCGCCTTCGGAGCGTCGGTGCTCACCGTCTGCCCGTTCTGCGAGGCCGACGCCGAGTTGGACAGCTGCGTGGTGACGATGGGGCCGAGGCCGAGGAAGAAGTGCTCGGCAGGATGAAGGAGGAAAGGCGCGAAGACGCCGACCTCCCAGGAATTGTCGCCGTTGCTCTGCCCACCGGTCGACGACGACGTCGTGGCGTACTCGATCATCGCCTTGGGCCAGAACGAGAAGCTGTTGCCGATGCGGAAGTCGTAGCCGACGCGCGGCCCGATGCCGAACGTGTCGACGTTCGTCGAGTTCCCCGTGCCTCCGGGGCTGACCGAGGTGTGCTCGTAGGCGACGAAGCCGCCCAGCGACAGGTTGTCGATGACGAAGTAATCGACCGAGGGCTGGATGAGGAACGTGAAGCTCGAGCCGCCGTTGTCGCTGAGCGACGTGCCCGTGAACGACAGGTTGGTGTCGCCCGAGATGGCCAGCTGTCCCTTGTTGCCGAAGTCCTGGGCCTGGGCGTGCGCCGTGGAGGAAAACGAGAGGAGGGCTGCGAGGAGACTGCCGAGCAGGATGGAGGTTCGCATGTCCGTACGCATACCCCGCAGACGGGCAGGAGCGTCAGGGCATTCAACGGGTCATTCGGGTTCGAGCGTGGTCGCGGGCGACGGGAGCACCGCGGTACGCGCGGCACGCCGCGCCGCCGGATCGTCGGCGGCGAAGACGACGGAGAACAGGATGAAGGCCGTCCACCGCGCCGCGAGGTGAAAGAGCATCGCGGCGCCGCCGTAGCGCGCGAAGAGCTGGCTCGACACGGGGGGGCCGAGCAGGATGCCCGCCGCGTAGAAGACGTTGTAGATGGCGTTGGCGCGGCCGTAGTCGCGCGGCGCGGTGATCACGCCCTGCAGCGCGAGGCTCACCGGCGAGATGGCCGCGAGCGGGGCCCCAGCGACGAAGACGGCCGCGGCCATCGGCGCGAACGAGCCCAGGAAGACGAAGCCCAGGATCATCACCGTCCCGATGGCGGCCAGGATGCGCATCACCAGCAGGTGGCCCAGGCGGTCCCCCGCCCGCCCCGCGACGTTCGCGAACAGGAGCATGCCCGCGGCGAAGAACGCGGGGACGAGGATGGTCTGATCGCGCGTGATGCCCTTGCTCTCGATGAGGTAAAGGGGCAGAAACAGCACCACCGACGCCTGGAAGTAGCCGTACGCGAAGGTGCCGAAGCACGAGCACTTGTTTGCGAAGAGCAGAGCCCACGACGAGGCAGGCGCTTCCTCGTCCACGGCCGACGCATGACCCGCCGCGAGCCGGACGATGTCCCGGTCGAGGCGCGTCGCCACGAGCGCGCACGAAGCCGTCGCGATGACGCCCGACACGAGGAACGCGACGGGCACCGACGCGACGCGCACGACCGCGTTCGCCAGCAGCGGCCCCACGACGTAGCCCACGGCCACGGACATCGTGTACAGGCTCGTGACGAAGGCCTTGTTCTGCGCGTCGGAGCGCTCGAGCAGCACCGTCTCGAACGCGACCCAGATGCACGCCGAGAAGGCCCCGTCGGCGAAGCGGGCGAGCGCGATCGCGTGGAACGAGTGCAGGGCCGGGAAGATCGCGACCGACACGGCGTAGCCGGCCAGGGCCGCGACGAGCGTGCGCTTCGCGGAGAAGCGCCGCACGAAGTGCCCGGCCGGCAGCGCCAGCGCGACGATGCCCGAGGCGAACCACACCGCGAGCGCGCCGATCTCCTGCTTGCCGAACCCCCGCGCATCGAGGTGCAGCCCGAGGAGCGCGACCGCGAGGCCGTACGCCGTCCCCAGCAGCAGGACCGCGCCGTAGACGAGCCAGATGTTGCGGTCGCGGATGCGGGAGATCATGCGGCGGGGGGACAGGCGTAACCCCATCGCCCGGCGAGGGGAAGAGCCGGAACGACATGGGCCTGCTTGGGCAGCCGACTCAGCGGACGCGCGCGCCGGCCAGCAGCAACTCTTCGCGCAGGCTCCTCGGGCGCGGGAGGCGCGGCTCGATGGTGCACGGGGCGCTCTGGGCGAGATCCTTGGCCTCGCGCAGGCCCAGGCCGGTGTGCTCGCGGATCACCTTGATGACGGCGATGATGTTGTCTCCGCAGTGCTCGAGCAGCACGTGCCCCGGCGAGACCTCCATGTGCGTGGCAGGGCCTCCGCCGCCCGACACGCGCGCGCCGATGGCCTCGAGCTGCGCGCGAAACATCGTCGCCCACTCGGGGCGGATCGACTCGCCGAGCACGCACGGCGCGCTCTCGGCCAGCTCCTTCGCCTCCTTGAGACCGAGCCCCGTGATCTCGCGGATGATGCGAATGACCCCGATCTTGTTCGGACCGCACTCCTCGAGGCGGAGCGGCCCCGCGCCGACCTCGCCCGCCGTCCCGCCGAGCTGCAGCGTCGTCCCGCAATAGACGCAGCGCTGCGTGGAGCCGCGCGCTGGATCGATGGGCGCGAGGCAACTCGTGCAGCGGAGCTCCGTGACGTTCACTCCCCCAGGATAATCCAAAGCCGCCTTCCACGCGGTCTAGGCCGTGTGAATCACACGGCACAGCCTCCCGAAGGTCGGCTAGAGCGGGATCCTGTATCCGACCGTCAACCCGAACTCGAACGCCGCCACCCCCCCCGTGAGCGTGGGGCAATCGCCGACGGGATCGCACGACGTCTCCTGCGAGAACGGCTTCTGACCGGGCAGAAACCACCGGTCCGCGCGCACGGCGAGCCCGATGACCCAGCTGTCGGTCACCAGGTAGTCGGCCCCGATCTGCGCGCCGACGCCGAAGCCCTCGGTGCTCACGGTCGTCTCGTTGTTGCCGAGGATCGACGGCACCCCGGGGGCGTTGTTGTTGATGAAGCGGTCGCCGATGATCACGGCGCCGGCGGTCAGACCGAACCAGCCCTCGAACCAGCGCGAGCGCAGCGGGTAGTAGCGCACCTCGGCGCCGAGCGTGAGGTAGCTGCGCTCGTGCGTGCGCGACAGTCCGCTGGCGCCGCTCGACGTCGTTTCGCTCGTGGGAGTCGGCGACAGCAGCGCGCCGGCGCCGATGGCCCAGTCGCCGGTGGCGCGATAGAGGATGTGCACGCCCGTCTGGAGCGTGGCGTCGCCGCTGCCGACGGTGCCGATGGGCGTCGAGCCCCCGCGGTTCGACGCGGAGATGGCGGCGTTGGGGAGCGCGATGATGCCGGCCTCGAGGTTGAGGACGGTGTGCGGCCGGTCGAGCAGCGACGGGTGCTCGTGCTCCGGTGACTGTTGCGGCGTCTGCGGTTGCGCCGGAGCTTGCTGGCCGCGCGCGGGCGACGCCACCAGGCCCGCGGCGACGGCGGCGGCCACGACCGGCAGGCTCGCGAGCTTCACGCCGATGAGCGTAGCCGCCGCGGAAGACCACGGGAAGACAGCGTCACATCCACTTCCCGCCGGGCGTGGCCGCGGGAACGGCAGGAGGTGAAGCCGGCGGCTTCACGTCCGTGGACGTCGCGGCGGGCGAGGCCGTCTTGCCGTCGCCCACGACCAGAAGGCGCGCCGCGCGCGTCTGCGCTCCGTCGGCGCGCGCCGCGAAGTCGACCTCGAACCGCCCGGCCTGCATGAACGTGAACGACGCGTGGAACGCCCCGGTCCCGTCGTCGACGGCGCTCAGGTCCGTGCCGGGCGCGATCCCGGGTCCCGAGACGTGGAAGTGCGCCCCGTCGACCTGGTGGGTCACCTCCTCGGCTCGGCGCACGCCAGGGTCGACGGGCTGACCGATGGCCGGTCGCCCGCTCGACACGTCGATGGCGGCGCGCGACGCCGTCGCCCCCGCCGACGGTTTGCCGGTGGCCAGGGGCGGGATGGACTCGATGCTCGTCGAGGGCGTGGTCGGGTCGGGCTCCACGACGACCGGCTGGGGCGACTCCACCGCGAGCGAGGCGGACGCGGACGGTTCGCCCTTCGCGCCCGGGTGACCCCCGAGCAGCCCCGCCTTGTACGCGATGAGGCCCATGGCCAGGGCGCCGATCAGGAAGCAGGCGCCGACGATCAGCAGCGCGCGCCAGCTGTCGGACTGGCGGGCGGCGGCGATGTCGGCCGTTTCGTCCGCGAGGGACGTCTCGTTCTTGAACCGGGGCCTGGACGGGGGGGTGGTGGGCACCGAGGACGACGAGGGCGGCGCCGCGAGGGGCGCCGACGGGGACTGCGACACCGGCGGCGTGGTCCCGACGGCCGTGCGCGGCAGCCCGGCCTGCTGGTCGTCCATGGTCAGGTCGACCCCCGAGGCCGGCGGCGGGGGGACGAGCTTCGCCTCGAAATCGGCCGGCGGGACCCACTTGCTGGTCGCCACGCCGGGTGGCTGCGACTCGTCGCCGATCTCGGTGCGGATCTGCGTGCGCGTGTCGCTGACCGGCCCGACGACGGAAGGAATCGATGGAGAGGGGGTCAGGTACGCGGTCTTCGCCGGTCGCGAGCTCTCGCCGTTGCCGGGCGAAGCGGATGGAGCGGACTGCGCGGGCGGCGGCTCCAGGCGCGCGGCCTCCTCGGGCGTCAGATGCAGCTGCTTGGTGCGCTGCATCGAGGGCAGCTGCACCACGCTGGGCGTCGTCCCGCGGTTGCCCGGCATCATGGCGGGCCGAGACAGGATGTCCTGCGCGGACAGGCCGGCCGAGACCGCGGCCTCGAGCAGCGTGCGGCCGAAGGCGCGGGCGTTCTCCGCTCGCTCCTCGGGCTTCTTGGACAGGTTCGCCATCACGACCGACGCGATCGGGTCGGGCACGTAGGCCGCGCGCTCGATGCTCTTGAGGGGGTGGGGCGCGTCGTGGATCTGCTGGACGAGCATCGCCACGGCCTGCTCGGCGTCGAACGGCGTGCGCGCGGCGAGCATCTGGTAGACCATCGTCGCGATCGAATAGACGTCGCCCTGCGGGCCGACCTTCTCGCCCTGCGCGCCCTCGGGCGAGATGTAGCGCGCCGTACCGAAGATGAGGCCTGCCGCCGTGGCCATCGACTGCTCGCCCCAGTTCAGGCGCGCGATGCCGAAGTCGAGCACCTTCACGTAGTCGGGATCGTCGGAGCGCCTCACGAGCATCACGTTCTCGGGCTTCAGATCCCGGTGCACGACGCCCTGCGCGTGCGCCTCCCCCGCCGCGTCGCAGAGCTGGAGCGCGATGTGCAGTGCGCGCGGCAGCGGCATCGCCCCGCCCGCGGCGCCCAGCGCGCTCTGCAGCGACATGCCGTCGAGGTACTCCATGACGATGTACATCGCCCCGTCGGGCAGCTGCCCGGTGAGGATGACGTGCACGACGTTCGGGTGGGCGAGCCGCGAGGCGACCTTCGCCTCCCGATGGAAGCGGGAGACCAGCGTCTGGTTGGCCGACAGCTCCCTGTGCAGGATCTTCACCGCGACGTCGCGGTCGATGCCCTTCTGGAACGCGCGGTAGACCCGGCCCATGGCGCCGATGCCGACGAGCTGCCGGATCTCGATGTGGCCGTTGATCTCGCGGCCGACGTACACGTCGGTGGCGGCGGCCGCGGCGATGGCGCCCGGGGTGGTGGTGAGAGGGGAGCCGTCGAACGAGCAGAACAGGGCGTCGGCGGGGTAACGCTTGCCGCACGACGGGCACGCCTTGGGTGTCGCGGCCTCCGCGGCGGGGTTCACAGCCATCATGGTACCCCCGCCCTGCCCTGACGCGCACGTCGCGGTCGGGTGAAGCCAGGACGACCCACCCGGGGCGTCCGGATGCGATCGGCTGCCCCGGAAGCCGGGAACTTGGCGGTCTGGAAAGGCTTCATCGGGCCTGCTTTCTACGCCTGAGCAAGCCTCAGGCCGGCGCCCGTTGCCTCCCGCGCGCCCCGTGTCCTAAAGATGGTCGTCCAGTGTCCGAAGGTGAGACGTTCGAGCCCGGCGCGGCCGCGTGGTCCGTGCAGCTTCCCCATTTCGAGGGGCCGCTCGATCTGCTCCTGCACCTCTGCCAGAAGCACGAGCTGAACATCCTGGAGATCCCGATCGGCTTCGTGACGGAGAAGTACCTCGAGTACCTCGCCGTGATGCAGCTGATGCAGCTCGACGTGGCGGCCGAGTACCTGGTCATGGCGGCGACCCTCGCTCACATCAAGAGCAAGCTGCTGCTGCCCGCGCCGCCGCCGGGCCAGGAGGACGAGCTCGATCCCGAGGACGAGATCGACCCGCGCGAAGCGCTCATCAAGCGGCTGCTCGAGTACCAGAAGTACAAGCAGGCCGGCGAGCAGCTGACCGCGCGCGGGGTGGCGGGGCGCGACGTCTTCCTGCGGGGCGCCCCCCTGGAAGAGGCCACGAAGACCGGTCTGGCCCCGCTGGCCGAGGTGCCCATCTACTCGCTGGTCGAGGCCTTCCAGCGCGTGCTCGACCGCAGCAAGGTCAAGCTGTCGCACGACATCGTGGCCGACCGCATCTCGCTGAGCGACCGCATCGTCGAGCTGAGCGACATGATCCGCACGCGACGCCGGATGGCGTTCGAGGAGATGTTCGAGGGCGCCGCGACGAAGTTCGACCTCGTCATCACGTTCCTCGCGCTGCTAGAAATGGCGAAGCTTCGCATGACCCGCCTGTTCCAGTCCGAGCCCCTGGGGCCGCTGTACGTCGAGCTCGCCGCCGTCGAAGGCGAGGGCGCCACGAACGAGGAGCCTCCGCATGAGCCACGATGAGCCCACGGAGAACGGGTCGCACGACGCTCACGACCCGCCGCCCGACACCCTCCCTCCCTCGGCGGCGACTCCGCTCGAGACGGCGGCGGCGGTCTGGGACGAGATCCCGACCGTGAACATGACCGGTGACGAGCTCGAGGGAGCCGACGGCAGCCCGGCGGGCGAGGACGCCGACGTGGAGCAGGCGCGCGAGCTGTCGCGCGACCACCTCAAGGGCCTGCTCGAGGCCCTGGTCTTCGCCAGCGACAAACCAGTGAAGGATCGCGAGGTCGCGCGCCTGGCGTCGGCGCCCGTCAAGCTGGTGCGCGAGCTGCTGGCCGAGCTGAAGGCCGCGTACGCGAACCGCGGCATCGTGCTCGACGAGGTCGCGGGCGGGTGGCTCTTCCGAACGAGCGTGCAGTACGCACCGTTCGTGCGCGAGCTGTCGGCCGAGAAGCCGGTGCGCCTGACGCGTGCCCAGGTCGAGACGCTCGCCATCACCGCGTACCGGCAGCCCATCACGCGGCCGGAGATCGGCGACATCCGCGGCGTCGACAGCGGCGCCACGCTCAAACTGCTGCTCGAGCGCGATCTGGTGCGCATCCTGGGCAAGAAGGACGAGCCCGGGCGGCCGCTGCTCTACGGGACGACCACGCAGTTTCTCGAGTTCTTCGGGCTCAAGTCCCTCAAGGACCTGCCGACGCTCAAGGAGTTCACCGAGCTGTCCGACGAGTCCCGGCGCGTCGCGGAGGCCGAGCTGGGCGACGTGCTGCCGGAGGCGTCCGGGGCCGCAGCTCTCCAGGCGGCGCTCGCCGCGACGGGCGCGCCGGCGGGGGCGAGCGCCGACGACACGATCGTGCCGCCCGACGAGGGGCGCGAGGAGCGCGATACGGAGACGCCACCGCCACCCGAGACCGAGGACAAGCTCGAAGACCCGGCCGGGGACGAAGCCGACGATTGAGAGACGCCTCAGCGGCCGAGGATGACCTGGATCGTCCCGGCCGAGGTCCCGGCGTAGTTTGCGGTGACGAGGTCGCCCTTCCCGTCGCCGTTCAGGTCACCCGCGGCGGCGCCGTAGGCATAGCTCCCGGCCGCACAGAACGTGGGAGCCCCGAGCGTCGCGAGCGCGTCGTTCTGGTTGAGCATCACGAAGGCCTGCGTGTACGTGGCTGCGGAGCCCGCGACCACACCCACCACGTCGAGCGAGCCGTCTCCGTTCATGTCGTAGACGGCCGTGGCGGCGCCCCCGCCCGGGACGGCGTAGGAGACGGGCGCGCCGAAGCCGCCCGACCCGTCGTTGGCGTTCAAGAGCACGACGAAACCCGCGGTGCCGGCGTCGCCGCCGCCCGAGCTACCCACGATCATGTCGGGGGCGCCATCTCGGTTGAGGTCCGCGAGCAGGACGGGACCGCTGATGGCCCCTCCGTCGCCGACTGCGACGGTCTGGCCGGGGACGAACGTGCCATCGCCCTGTCCTGACAGGACGCTCACGTTTTGCGAGGTGATGTTGCCGACGGCGAGCGCGAGGCGGTGGTTGCCGGACAGATCGGCGGTCGCCACGAAGTCCGGATCGTTGCCGACTCCGTAGTCCACCTCGGGGCCCCAGGCGACGCCGGCGTCGGTCGTCTGGTTCAGCAGGACCGCGACGGCGTCGTTCCCGGAGACGGGGCCCGCGAAGTCCGGGAGGCCGTCACCGTCGAAGTCCCCGAACGCCAGGCCGTCGCCCCCGCTGGGCAAGCCGTAGGAGACCGGCGTACCTCCGTTCACGGCCCCGGTGCCGGCGGCGGTGTTGAGGTGCACCCAGAGAACGCCGACGCCGGTGGTGCCGAGGTCGAGCCAACCGTCGCCGTTGACGTCGGCCGCGGCGACCTGATGCACCCCCCCTCCGCCCCCGGTGTTGTAGGTAGCCTGCGGCTGCAGCAGACCCGAGCTGCCGCCCGAGTTGATGTAGATGCCGAGCGTGCTGTCGTATCGGTTGACGATCGCGATGTCGGGCCGCCCGTCGTGCGTCAGGTCCACCACGATCGGCGACTGCGGCCCCGGACCGGCGGCGTACCCGGTCGGCATCCGGCATCCCCAGCCGACGACGCTCGCATCTCGTCCGGCGTCGATCAGCCCCGCTTCGGGCGCAGCGTCAGCGGGTGCAGCGTCGGTAGTGGCGTCAGCTTGCGAGTCGACAGCGGCGCCCGAATCGGCTGCCGAGCCCTCAGGGACGGTCTGGTCCGTCATCGAGGGAGCATCGCTCCCCGTCTCCGCGGGGCCCGAGTCCCGGGTCGTGCCGTCGGGGCCCGCGTCGGCGCCCGAGTCGCCTCCGGAGCCGCCGCCGCCCGCGCCGCAGTCGACCTCGCTCCCCCCGAGGGCGAGGGCCGCGGCGACTGCGAGCCAGCAGCGTGCCATCTGCCTACCGACAGGGTACGGGAGGCGATCGGCTATCGCAAACGTCCGCTTGCTATTTCTTGGTGTCCGCGACCGGGTCCGGGTACCGCTCCGCGAGCTTCGCGACCTCGTCCCTCAGCTTCTTGTGCACCAGGAGCTTCCGCAGAAGCTCCCACACCTGCGGGTCGCCCAGCGATTCGAGGGGGTCTGCCGCCCCCTTCGCCTTCTTCGGGACGGCCCCGGGCCCCTTCGCCCGCAGCTCTTCCATCCGGTCGATGAACGCTTTCGTGGGGAACTTCTCCGCGCTCTCCCACGCGAGCACGGTCGCCTGGTCAATCCCCAGCGCCCCCGCCAGCTCCTTGGCGGTGCAGGCGAGCTCCTTGCGCAGGGCCTTGATCTCCTCGGGGGTCACGGCACTGCAGATAGCACCGGAGCGTGCGTCGTCGTAAGCTCGAACCGTCGTCCTGCCGCGTGCCGACGCGCGCGGGCTCCCTTGCCCGTTGGCCACCTTTGCCCATGCGTCGTTCCCTCGCCTTGCTCGCCGCCCTGCTGGCGCCGTGCGCCGCCGCGATCCCGGCAGGAGGGTGCAACAATCAAGGCGCCGCGGCCGACGCGGGGGCCGACGGCACCATCGTGACGGCCGGCGGCGACTCCGGAACCGAAGACGCCGAGAGCGACGGCAGCGGGGTGCTCTCCTCGACGATGCGCCTCGCGAACATGTCGCCGGACCTGGGTCCGGTCGACTTCTGCTGGCGCGTGGCGGGGTCGGGCAGCTTCACCGGTCCGGTGATCGCGACCCCGCTCGACGCGGGGATCGGCTCCGGACCGCAGGACGCATCCGACGCCACCGACGCCGCGGTCGAAGCCGAGAGCCTCGACGCCGGCTCCGAGGAAGCCGCCGAGGACGCCTCGCCTGACGAGGCCGTCGAGGGCGAGGCCGATGCGTCGAGCGATGCGTCGACCGATGCCTCCGTCGACGCCCCGGCCCCCTCGATCGACGCGGGCGAGGCGAGCAGCGACGCGACCGCGTCCGTCGAAGCGGGGGTGCCGGTGCAGGTCGCCTTCGGCGCGATGACGGCGTTCGTGGAGCTTCCGGCCATCGGCACGATCGACATCGCGCTCGTGTCGCCCGGTCAGCTCTCGTGCAACGGCCCCGCGTTCGTCGGCCACGTCACGCTCGATCCCGGCAAGCCCGCCACCGTGGCGGTCATGGGCCTGCTCGGAGTCGACGCCGGGGCTGCGTCCGCGCTGGTCATGAGGTCGTTCACGGACGAGCCCACGAGCGCGCAGGGCATCCAGGTGCGCTTCGTCCACGCCGCGCTCGGCTGGCCTGGCAGCGACGACCCGGCCCCGCCGCTCGCCGTGCAGGCGGGCAGCGCGCTGCTCGTTCCGGAGCTCGACCCGACCGAGGTCGCCGCACCCTCCACGTCCCCGGCGATCGACTCGCTCGGCTACGCGACGGCTCCGACCTTCGACGCTCCAGCGCCCATCGAGCTGCTGTCGCTGGGTGACGCCTCCCCGCGCACGTGGACGACGCCGTTCTTCTCGCTCGGGCTCGTACCCGGGACCAGCCACACGGCGTTCGTCGTCAGCCTCGCGCAAGGCGCGCTGGGGATCGCGTGGTGCGGCGGTCCGCAGTCCGTCGAGCTGCCGGGATCGTGCGTCGTGCAACCCGCGAGGTGAGCCCGTGCTGCGCCGTCACTTCCTCGAGGCCGCGGCCTCCACCGCGCTCTGCGCGTGCGGCGCTCGATGCCCCGAGAACACGGC
>VFSW01006132.1_pt1 | contig 17713 bp, 19 predicted proteins | sample 5358111 | NCBI WGS metagenome assembly VFSW01 (sample SAMN11554181, study PRJNA540505) | mine drainage metagenome | isolation source: sediment from site ElyBrook_90M | place: USA: Ely Copper Mine, Vershire, VT | collected 2017
AGAATAAATAAGGTAAAGAATGAATTTCTTAAATTTCTTATAGAACAGAAGAAGGGCGATAAGAAAATAATAGCTTATGGCGCTGCAGCAAAAGGCAACACTTTGCTTAACTACTGCGGGGTCAAAAGGGATGTCATAGACTTTATAGTTGATGCATCTCCGTACAAACAGGGGAAATTATTGCCTGGGAGCCATATCCCTGTTGTAGATGAAAGCAGGATAAAGGCGAACAAACCGGATTATGTAGTTATTCTACCCTGGAACATAAAAGAAGAGATCATGACGCAATTAAGCTACATAAGAGAATGGGGGGCAAGGTTCGTTATGGCTATACCGGAGTTACAAATTCTATGAAGGTACTTGTTACAGGGGCAAGCGGTTTTATCGGGAATCATGTTGTAGCATATCTATTGAAATCCGGTGTTGATGTTGTTGCAACTGCAAGGGAACTTGATAAGGCCAAGTCGTTAAGTTGGTTTAGGGATCTTGATTTTATACAATATGATTTAAATGATCCTACCAGCAAAAATCTCTTTAAATTGTTTAAGGAACCCGATCTTATGATACACCTTGCATGGGAAGGTTTACCGAATTACAAGGAGCTGTTTCATATAGAAAAGAATCTTTATCAGCACTATGCATTTATAAAAAATATGACACAGAATGGGTTAAAAAAGCTCTCTGTTACAGGGACATGCCTGGAATATGGTATGCAAAATGGCTGTTTGAATGAGGATATACCTACAATGCCTGATACACCCTATGGCGTGGCAAAGGATACATTGCGAAGATTTATAGTTGTATTAAACAAGACGTATAAGTTTGATTATAAATGGATAAGGCTCTTCTATCTTTACGGTAAGGGACAGAGTAAAAATTCAATCTTGAGTCTGCTTGACAGGGCAATTGATAATAATGAAGAAGTTTTTAATATGTCAGGTGGAGAACAGCTCAGAGATTATTTACAAGTAGAGAAGGCGGCAGAATATTTAGTAAATATAAGCATGCAGGACAGAGAGAACGGAATTTTTAACTGCTGCAGCGGAAAGCCAACATCGATAAGAAAACTTGCCGAGGATCACCTAAAAGAAAGAGGAAAACAAATAAAGCTTAACCTGGGGCACTATGATTATCCAGATTATGAACCTATGGCATTCTGGGGATGTAACAGCAAGATGAAAAGCGTTATAAGTTTAAAAGGAGCAAACGGTGAACAAGATAGATGAATTTAAAATTGAGCGGGAACAGAGGATCAAAAGCTATTCAGGAAATGAACCACTCCTTGATGCAGTAAGAAAGTTCATGATTGAATCCACCCCAGCCAAATATTCATACAACTTCACCTGGATGGGCAGGCCTATAATACAGTATCCCCAAGATATACTCGCAATGCAGGAAATTATATGGAATACGAAGCCTGATTTAATCATTGAAACCGGTATAGCCCACGGCGGATCCTTGATTTTTTATGCATCTATGCTCGAGATTATCGGAGGGAAAGGTACTGTTCTTGGTATAGATGTCGATATTCGAGAGCATAACCGTAAAGAAATAGAAAAGCACCCTATGTTTAAAAGGATTAAGATGATACAGGGTTCTTCTGTTGATAAGAATGTTATCAATAAGGTATTAACGTTTGCAAAAGACAAGAATCATGTACTTGTTGTTCTTGATTCCAATCATACCCATGATCATGTTTTAAAAGAACTGGACAACTATTCACCAATGGTAACCAAAGGCGGTTATCTTGTTGTGTTTGACACAATTATTGAAGACCTGCCTAAGAAATTTTATCCTGACAGGCCCTGGGACAAAGGAAACAACCCTAAAACTGCAGTGTTGGAGTTTCTTAAGCATAATGACCGTTTTGTTATTGATAAAGAAATAGAACAAAAGTTGCTCATAACGGTAGCGCCATGTGGATACTTAAAGTGTATTAATTAAATGGATTCTTCTGACAATTCGAAAGCTATTATTACAACAATTATACCAACATATCAACGTCCCAAATTTCTTGGGCGTGCGATTCGCAGCGTACTAAATCAGAAATATCCTTATTTCAAAGTATGTGTTTATGATAACGCCTCAGGAGATGAAACTGCCGAGGTTGTTTCGGAGATAGCAAAACGTGATCCACGGATAACTTATTTCTGTCATAAAGAGAATATCGGGTTGGTTAATAATTTCGTTTTTGGAATGGAACATGTTGAGACACCATTTTTTTCATTTCTTTCCGATGATGATGTTGTTCTACCATGGTTTTTCGAGACAGTAATGCAGGGCTTTGAAAAGTTCCCTCAAGCCATCTTCTCTGCGGGTGCAACCATTCACATGACTGGCAATGAAGAGATTATGAGTGTGCCATTATCTGAATGGACAAGAGAAGGCTACTATAAGCCACCCGAAGGACTTTATGCTATGATAGGCGGGCAGCATCCTGAATGGACAGCTATTGTGTTCCGGAAAGAGATTATTGAAAAGGTTGGCATCTTGGATAAGGATATAGGTTATCCGATGGATCTTGATTATGAGCTGCGGGCATCTGCACAACTTCCATTTGTGATAACAAAAAAACCATGTGCTATTTTTTCTGTTCCCGACAGTTCTTTCCCTGGGCATACATTTGAAGATGCTCAATCTATACGATACGGCTATCGTAAGATGATCGATAATTTAAAAAAGAATAAATTCTTATCAGCAGCGGTAAGGATACAAGCAGCAAAGGAATTATCGGTTTGGATAAGATGGATGCTTTTCTGGGGCGGTGTTAAACTGATTAAAGAGAAAAAATATGATAAAGTTTATACTATAGCCAATTCGTTTTATCATGGATTAAATTCGAAAAAAAAAGCAATACTCCTGTATACTTTTGCATGGTTAAGACATTATTTCCCATTTGGATATTATGTATTCTTAGGATTAAACAAATTTAGAAAACTTTTCATGCGCAATAAGGAACATTCTATGATAAGTAAGGAATTACAAAAACAGTATGGCCATTATTCGAGCTTCCTCAATAGGTAGCTCCTTCTATAAATTTTCCAAGGACGTATCTTTTTACTGCTTCTGTTTTCAGTCCAAAAATTAATTACAGTAGGCTTGACAGCATTGCATCATATTAGTATATAATAATTCTTTCCCAGGTTAAGCTTGACATTTATTCTGCATTGAGAGAGTTAAAGCTATGAAAATTACGTTTGTACTGCCCGGATATCCATGGAAGCCTGCAGGCGGCTTTAGAACCGTATATGAGTATGCCAATCATCTCGTGACCCGTGAACATACTGTAACCATCGTTTACGCACGGCAGCTCTCCAATTGGAGCCCTCCAAACCCGCCGAACTTCTATCGCTGGTTGCGGAGAGAGGCGGGTCATGTACGGAATTTATTTTTCACACCCAAGGTTGACTGGCAGCCTATGGATCACCGCATCAAAACCCTGTATGTCCCGGAGCCCATAGCTCAGTTTATCCCTGATGCTGATGCCGTCATCGCAACGTTCTGGCCGACAGCTGAAGAAGTACTAAAATATCCGGATTCAAAGGGATGCAAGTTCTATCTCGTCCAGGATTTTTATCCTTATCTTGGAACCCAATCACAGATTGAGGATTCATGGCGGCTCCCTCTTAAGAAAATGACCATATCGCATTGGCTCTATCAACTGGCTCTTAAGAGCGGTGTTTCAAAAACCGACGTTACAGCAATTCCTATTGGAGTAGAACATAAAAGGTTCCGTCTTCTCAACGATGTTGTGACTCGGCCTAAGAGAATTGCGATGATGTATAGTATAAATAGTTATAAAGCACCGTTTGATGGGATCAAAGCATTAGAAATCGTTAAAAATAAATTTGACGATATACAGGCAATTTGCTTTGGAGTAAATCCAAGACCTCGTACTCTGCCTCATTGGATAGAATATGTGAGCAAGGTGAGCGACGATGAACTTGTTAACCTCTATAACTCTAGCAGGATTTTTATATCCTCAAGTATTGCCGAAGGCTTCGCCCTGCCACCTGCAGAGGCTATGGCTTGCGGATGTGCAGTGGTAGCAACCGATAGCGGAGGTATTCGTGAATACGCAGAGCATGGAACAAACATTCTGCTCTCGCCGCCAAGGAATCCGGAGGCACTTGCCGACAATTTGCTCCGCGTACTGGATAATGATAACTTGAGAATCCAGCTGGCGGAAGCAGGATCTAAAAAGATTCAAGAATTTACCTGGAAGCAAAGCACGGATTTGTTAGAACAATTTTTGTTAAAGCATGTGAGAGTATGACGAACAAGACAAAACAAACATCATGATCTCTTTTATAATCGTTAACTACAACACCAAGGACCTTCTGAAAAGGCTTTTAACGTCAATAAAAAAGTTTTTCAGCGACAGCGAGGTTATTGTCGTTGATAATGCATCGATAGATGGCAGTCAGGACATGGTTACGATGGACTTTCCTTCTGTAAAACTTATTCCGAATACCGAGAATAAAGGTTTTGCTTATGCCAATAATCAGGCTATGGGAATAGCCGGAAGTGATGTGTTCATACTCATCAACAGTGATGCAGAGCTTATCGACGACAGTCTTCAACAGGCTGTATCTCTCATAAGGGGCAACAAAGATTACGGACTTATTGGATGTAAGTTGTTGAACAGCGATACCAGCACACAGGTTTCTGTCGGCAGGTTCCCGGACATTTTCTATGCATTTTTGTCAAATACCGGGTTAGGATTGCTGCTGCCATCCGGATTGAGAGGGAAGATACTTGCAGGCAGGTATCATGATTATCTTAAACAATCTGAAGTGGATTGGGTGATGGGTGCATGCATGATATTACGGAAAGATGTTTACAGCAAAATTGGCGGATTAAATACGGATTATTTTATGTTCAGCGAGGATATGGAATGGTGCTATCGGATTCAGCAGGCCGGATATAAAATCGTATATACCCCTTTATCCAGGGTTATTCATCATTTCAATAAAAGCGGTGCTTCGGGCGCTGCAAGGCGCTACGAGCTCATGTACAAAAACTACTACACATTCTGTAACACGTATCTCGGCAAAACAAGATCGACTGTCATAAGAATACTGAATATAATAGGGCTGCTTCTGAGATATACAGCTTATAAAGCAGGCCTTATTAAAACAGACGACCCATTCCTTTCTTACTGGTTCTCAAACTTCAGGCAGGCATTCAAAGCACAGTTCAAAAGATAAAAACGGCCAATATTTTCTCTGAAGTTGTCTCGAACATAAGAAGGGTCGAGAAGACTTATGAAGCGCTGCTGTTGCGATTTTCTATAAAATTTAAAAGCTGGAGGCGATGGGTTTCGCTCAAATCCTCAAATTGTATCCCGAGAACAGTATTAAAGTTGGTATGTTCCTCCACGCCCGACCATGCTACCCTGCCCTTTACGATAATGGGATCCGTTTCATCGGGCAGATAAAAGGACAGCTCCACCATCATGTCTTTACCAAGCAATGCAGGAGTTTCCACCTTTATACCGTCCACACAGATGTCCCTTGCGAAATCCGAAAAGAATACGCCGTTTTTTCTACAATTTACCCTGAGTCTGGTATCAACTCTTATTGTCTTCCTCTTTTCGCTATAAAGCTCCATGATATTAACTACAGATTACACAACGCAAGACGGTTTGCAAGAGAAAACTGCTGCCGGAATAATGCAGGGATCTTGTGATTTCCAACACTGCCGCAAAATAGTAACCCCTTACTGAAGAGTAAAGAGGCTTCAAATCCCCCCTGCCCCCCTTTTTCTAAAAGGGGGGCAGGGGGGTTATCCGCATAGGACCGAGGTAGTACGTAAAACCGAAGATATTGCTTGAATATCGTAATTGAGTATGCAATATAATGAGGCTAACTAAAAAACACACCTGCATATTGGCACAAGGGTGCTTAGAAGAGTCTTGCTGCCGAGTTGACTGCAGGTGGAAGAAAAAAACCATGGAGGATAAAAATGTTTGACGTATCAATGAAAGACCTGCTCGAGGCAGGGGTGCATTTCGGCCACCAGACCAACCGGTGGGACCCAAAGATGAAGCCGTACATCTTTGAAGCAAGGAACAAGATCTATATCATCGATCTTCAGAAAACGCTCGAGGCATTGAAAATAGCCTATGAGTCTGTAGTAAAAACAGTAGGTGGAGGCGGGCACATACTCTTTGTAGGGACAAAAAAACAGGCACAGGAGTCTATCAAAGAGGAAGCAGAGCGTGCGGGTATGTACTATGTAAACATCAGATGGCTTGGCGGCATGCTGACAAACTTCAAAACAATCAGGAGCAACCTGTCGAGGCTTGAGGCGATCGAAAAGATGCAAACAGACGGTACGTTTGAGAAGCTTACCAAAAAAGAACAAATGCAGCTTACCAAGGAAAAAGAAAAATTGATAAAGTATCTCGGCGGCGTTCGGAATATGAAAAAGCTTCCGGACATGATGTTTGTCGTTGATACAAACCATGAGGGTATCGCTGTAAAAGAGGCCAATAAGCTCGGTATACCGATTGTCGGTATCGTCGATACAAATTGTAACCCGGAGGTCATTGAGTACCCTATACCGGCAAATGACGATGCGATAAGGGCCATTAAACTACTCACCTCTAAAATAGCGGATGCCTGCCTTGAAGGTACAAAGATAAGAAGCGATAAAATGCCGCAGGTAGAGGAAGTGCCGCAGGAAGTTGCTGCGGAGAAACCCCAGGCGGGAGAAGCGGTTGCAGAGGCTGCCGGGGAAGAAAAGCAGCTTGATGTGCCGGACGAATTCTAACGGTAAATAACACGAATAAAAGAAGGAGCAAAATAAGATGGCAGAAGTAACTGCTGAAATGGTAAAAACGTTAAGAGAAAAAACAGGTGCAGGTATCATGGAGTGCAAGACTGCTCTGAACGAGGCAGGGGGCAATTTTGATAAAGCCGTCGACATACTGCGGAAGAAAGGTATTGCGTCCGCGTCCAAGAAGATCGGCAGGACCGCGGTAGAAGGCGTCATAGAGGCCTATATACACGCGGGAAGCAAGATAGGTGTAATGGTTGAGATTAACTGTGAGACCGATTTTGTTGCAAGGACCTCTGATTTTAAGATGTTTGCCAAAGATATAGCCATGCAGATAGCTGCAGCTACACCGCTGTACGTTGACAGGGAATCAGTTCCTACCGCTATCATTGAAAAAGAGAAGGAAATCTACGCGGAGCAATCAAAGGCGTCGGGCAAACCGGCTCCGGTTATAGAAAAGATGGCACAGGGAAAGCTTGAAAAATTCTACAAAGAAGTCTGTCTGCTCGAGCAGAGTTATATACGCGACCCGAATGTTGTGATAGGCGACCTGCTGAAATCTATGATCGCCAAGGTTGGAGAAAACATCGTTATCAGAAGATTCTCAAGGTATCAGATTGGAGAGACCGTAAAATCATAAAATCCGATGAGCAGCATTAAGTATAAAAGAATATTGTTAAAGCTGAGCGGCGAGATACTGGGCGGCGAAAAAGGTTCAGGATTTGCATCAGCCACGCTGAGAGATATAGCTGAGCAGATCAAAGAGATCATCGGCCTCGGCGTTCAGGTAGCCATGGTTATCGGAGGCGGGAATATTGTAAGGGGCGATGGCCTGTCGCACGAACTTGGCATAGACAGGGCGACAGCGGATTATATGGGTATGCTTTCAACAATCATTAATGCGATAGCTCTTCAGGATGTATTGGAACACTACAATGTTCACACCAGGGTGCTGACAGCCATAGAGATGCACGAGATTGCCGAGCCGTACATACGCAGAAAGGCAATACGGCACCTTGAAAAGGGACGGGTTGTGATCTTTGCTGCCGGAACCGGAAACCCATACTTCACAACCGATACTGCCGCAGCACTCAGAGCAATAGAGATAAAGGCGGAGATACTGATGAAGGCAACAAAGGTCGACGGCGTTTACGATGCAGACCCGAATATAGTCAAATCCGCTGTAAAGTTTGAGCAGCTGAAGTACCTGGATGTTTTGAAACGCGAACTGAAGGTGATGGATTCAACCGCCATATCCCTGAGTATGGACAATAATTTCCCCATAATCGTTTTTGACATAAACATAAAGGACAACATAAAAAAGATAGTCCTTGGTGAGAAGGTAGGAACGCTTATTACAGGACGGTGAGCACGATGGATGAAAAAATACTGCACATCACAAAAGAAAAAATGGAGAAGACCATTGCAGCATTCAGAAATGAACTTTCCAAGTTAAGGACCGGCAGGGCATCTGTTTCAATACTCGATATCGTAAAGGTTGATTACTACGGTACGTTGACTCCGATCAGTCAGATGGCTTCCGTATCAACACCGGATCCGAGACAGATCGCAATACAGCCGTGGGACATTAAGGCAATAGCCTTGATTGAAAAGGCAATACTTGCGTCGGACCTCGGGTTAACCCCTGTGAACGACGGTAAGATTGTCCGCATAGCTATTCCGCCTTTAACCGAGGAGCGGAGAAAGGACATGACCAAGGTAATAGGAAAGATGTCGGAAGAGGCAAGGGTATCAATCAGGAATGTAAGACGGGTATCCATCGACGATTTAAAAAAGTCGGAGAAGGATAAACAGGCCAGCGAAGACGAGTTAAAAACATTACAGAAAAAGGTCCAAACGATTACCGACGAATATATCAAGAAGATAGACGAACTTGTCGAGAAGAAGAATAAGGAACTGATGGAGGTATAGATATCAATTCTACCCCTCGCAAAAGCTATAGAGCGCGCGTACCCTGAAGTAACGGATGTCGCCAGCTACCTGTATCAGCACCCCGAGTTTGGTTTGCACGAGCATGAGGCGAAAGCAAGAATCTGCAGTTTACTCAAAGCACATAATTTTTCCATAAAAGACGTCCGTGGACTCCCGACTGCTTTTGTAGCTTCTTACGGCAAGGGCCGCCCCCGCATTGCCCTGCTTGCCGAGTATGATGCCCTGGAAGGACTTGGACACGCATGCGGCCACCACCTTATCTCGGGCATGTCAACACTTGCTGCCATAGGCCTGACATCGATTGTAGGACCTTCAGCGGGAACTATCGCCGTGGTCGGGTGTCCTGCGGAAGAAACCATAGGTGCAAAAGCACTGCTCGTCAAAAAGGGTGTTTTTAAATCCATGGATGCCGCTATGATGATACATCCGGCGGATAAGACGGAGGTTGTAAAACTGTCCCTTTCGCTGGAAAGATTTTCTGTCGTACTGAAAGGTATTTCGTCGCATGCATCCGCGAACCCATGGAACGGGAAAAATGCGCTTTCCGGTATGCTTTCCCTGTTCCAGGCTATCGACGTAAACAGAATAACTCTGCCGGACGGGAACAGGATAAACGGCATTATTAAACGCGGCGGCAGTGCAGCCAATATTATCCCGGACAGGGCGGAGGCGGAGTTTTTTATCAGAGCAAAGGACCTCGAATCTCATGCCGTGCTTGTAAAAAGATTTTTTACCATGGTACGCGGAACAGCACATGCCTTCAGTCTTGGATATGAAATGAAGCGCTCGGGAAATGTTTATTATCCCCTGGAACCGAATATGCAGCTTGCCCGAATTTTTGAAAAACAATTAAAAAAGCTCAGGGTAAAGGTCGACCGTTTTTTTACGGATAAGGAGCTCGGTTCTTCGGACATAGGCAATGTCAGCCATGTGGTCCCTGCGATCCACCCTACCATCGCAATAACCGGATCAAGCTGCCCTGCACACTCCGAGGCATTTAAGCGCCAGGCAAACAAACCCGCTGCGTATAGAATTATGCGTACCGGTGCGATGTTGCTTGCATTAACCGCGTTTGAATTGTATAAAAATCAAGCTTTACTTTTAAATATAAAAAAAGAACATTATATTAAATATAGTTGACCGCACCTATATATGAGTTATAAAAAATACTATTCAAAACTTAAAAGGAGGAAATTGACATGGCGATGAAGATTACAGAAGAGTGCATTGCCTGTGGCGTATGCGAGCCGGAATGTCCGCGTGGAGCCATAAGTCCAGGGGATCTCTATGTAATAGATCCCGAGAAATGCACAGAGGATGATGAGGAAATAAAGGCAGGTAAGATAACAGTACAATATTGCGTTGCAGTTTGCCCTGTTAACTGTATAATAAAAGCCTGAAAAAAAAGAGGACGGTTGTTAAAGACCGTCCTTTTTTATTGTCTGAAACAATAAAACGATCAAAAGTATTGATGGAATCATTGTCTCTTATAAAAAAGGGCTCCGTTGAGATCATTCAGGAGGATGAGTTAAAAAAACGTCTCTCAACCAATAAACCGCTCCGGATAAAGGCAGGCTTTGATCCGACCTCGGCAGATATTCATTTAGGCCATACGGTCCTCATGGAAAAATTAAGGCACTTCCAGCTCTCGGGGCATACCGTTGTTTTTTTAATAGGAGATTTTACGGCAATGATAGGAGATCCTACAGGGGTATCGGCAACGAGGCCCCAGCTTTCGCGGGAACAGGTGCTGGAGAATGCAAAAACATACACCCTGCAGGCATTTAAAATACTCGATCCGGATAAGACGGAAGTCCGGTATAATTCCGAATGGTTTATGAAATTCGATATGGCAGAGTTGATAAAACTTGCCTCAAAGTATACGGTGGCAAGGCTGCTCGAGAGAGACGATTTTACAAAAAGGTACACGGAAAAAAAGCCCATCGGAATACACGAGCTGCTGTACCCGTTGATGCAGGGCTATGACTCCGTTATGTTACGGGCCGATGTCGAAATTGGCGGTTCGGACCAGAAATTCAACCTCCTGGTCGGCAGGGTACTTCAGGAATCCTATGGCCAGCAGCCGCAGGTTGTGCTTACCATGCCGCTTCTTCCCGGGCTCGACGGCGTCAGAAAGATGAGTAAATCATACGGCAATTATATAGGGATAGATGAATCTGCAGATACGATATACGGAAAGGTTATGAGCATATCGGATGATCTGATGTGGACATACTATGAACTTTTAACGGACCTGCCGCAGACCGGGATTGAAACATTAAAAGAACAGGCAAGGCTGAAAAAAATAAATCCCATGGAAATAAAAAAACAACTCGCATTCATGCTGTGTAAAAGGTTCCACACCAACGAAGAAGCACAAGGAGCAAGGGAATCTTTCGAAAAGGTGTTCTCCAAGAAAGAGGTGCCTGACGAGCTCGAAGAATTCAGGCTTAAATCCCCGGGTGAACCGGCTTTTTTATATCAGATACTCGTCGATGTGGCCGCAGCACCGAGTAAAACAGAGGCAAAACGCCTGATCCAAGGGGGCGGGGTTACGATAAACAGCACACCGGTAAAAGATCTTTTTTATAAAATAGATACAAAAGGCACATACGTTTTCCAGGCGGGCAAGCACAAGCCGATCAAGATTGTATTCGAATAATCACCTGTTTGCTTACCCCGGAAAATGCGGTCTGCGGAACACGAACACACATATTCAAGAATCTATTGACCATGCCGTATTTAATTTTATATTCTTTACATTCCAATAAGGATGTTTAACTTTTAAGGAGAGTTTATGGATAAACAGTATAAAGACATATTGCAGTTTGCTATAGATCGTGAATTGGACGCGTACAACTTTTATACAGAAGCAAAGAAGAATGCCAAGACATCGAATGCGAAGACATTCTTTGATCAGCTCGCGAAGCAGGAGCTTATCCACAAGCAAAAACTCGAAGGAATGCAGCTGTCAAAAGAGGTGTTGATGGATCTTTCCGTGCTGAACATGGACGATTATACAATCCACGAGACATTTGGGTCTGATATGCAGTTTCACATGGAGTACCAGCAGATTCTCTTGCTCGCAATCAAAAGGGAACTACTATCGACAAAACTATACACGGATATACGGCAGATCGTTAAAGATCCGGAGCAACAAAAGATATTCGACAGGCTTATAAAAGAAGAACAGTCCCACCGTGATTCACTCCAGATGGAGTATGATGCATTCGTTCTTACAGAAGATTAAACAGGAGGTAAATAAATGGAAAACAGAGATAAAGAACTGCTCAAGGTATTGAGAGGAGCCGATGAATCAGAGAAAGAAGCACTTTTAGCCTATCTTAAGTTTGCACGGCAGACAAAAGATTTAGGCGGGAAAAATATGTTTATAAGACTTGCAACGGACGAATTCGGTCATATGACCCTGCTGGATCACCAGATAAACAATGTCATTACCCAGAAGGGCTGGCAATCCGTGGAGATAGACAGGTCTGCTGTCGAACCTTTGCTGCCGAAAATAAGCCAGAAGGATATACAGACAATGGGTAAGGCAAATACAAATGAGCTGTCTGCACTTGAAACTGCAAGGGCACTTGAACAGAGGGCTATCGATTATTATTCAACCAATGCAAAAAATACAGAATTACCCGAAATACAGAAGACTTTTCAGAGGCTTGCCGAGATGGAGCAAGCGCATTACACGATGATTCAGGCAGAGATTGACAACATAAAGAAAACAGGCTTCTGGTTTGACACCATAGAATACTCCGTGGAGATGTAGTCCTATTTTTGGTGAAGGCAGCTTTTCAAAAAGCTGCCTTCCATGAATATGTGTTTTTCAAGATTGATCCGGCCTCCGTATATCATGGTATAGACTGCCAGATTGGCAATGATGCTTTTTACATAATGCCGTGTTTCGTCAAACGGGATATCTTCTATGAATTCATCGGTATTACAGTCCGTAGAATGGGCCAGCCATGTGTCAACAGACTTTTCACCTGCGTTATAGGCTGCAAGGCTCAGCACATAATTATCCTTATACTTCATCATGAGTTTTTTAAAATACCATGTACCAATGCCCAGATTAATTTGCGGATCCAGGAGTATCTGGGGAGAGAAAGGTGTCAGGTATATATTTTTTGCCACCCTTGAAGCTGTTGACGGCATTATCTGCATTATACCCATGGCCCCTGCATTGGAAACCGCATCTGCCTTGTACCTGCTTTCCTGGAGTATAAGGGCGTATAAGATAAATGGATCGATTTTATACTTTTCTGTATAATTTTTTATTATTTGTGAATATCCGGCAGGATAGCTATAAAACCATACCGGTAACGTGTCACTGCCGAATGCCTGCAACATATCGCCAAGTTCTGTCCGTGCAATATAGAGGCTGTGGAAATAATCGCCGTTCATGTAATATTCATAACATAACAAAAGATATTCGTTTTTGGAAAGATTGAGCACGGAGAGTGCCGCAAGCTCATTCAGCGCTTCTTTATGAAGACCAAGCCCCTTGAGGAAAAGGTATCTTGTATAATGATACTGAAAAGAGGGATCCGTATATACGGGTTGGGGAGTATGTATAGTATTCGAATCGTAGGAAATTGTATTTACGCCTACCCATATATTTGACATTACGGTATAATAATTCAAAGGCATTGTATTGGCTATTGTAAAAAACAGCTTATTGGCTTTGTCTGTTTGCCCGCTTTTCAGCAAAACTCTCGCCTTCCAGTATGATGATTTTATTTTTTCCGATTCGTCACTGTACCTTGAATGATCCATTTTTTTCAAATAATAGAGAGCATTTTTAAAATCACCTGTCTTATAATAAGACCATGCGAGTTCCCAGTAGGCTGTGAGAGAAAAAGGTGTATTCGTGTCTGCAAGCTTTAACAGCCAGTGCTGTGCTGTTACGGTATCGTTTTCTCTCTGGTACAGAGCGTAGAGCTTGTACATGGCCATAGGACTGTAACTGCTCTTGATATAGGCAACCTGCATGAATGTGTTTATTGCATAATCCGTATTGCCTCGTTTCATATAACACTTGCCAAGCCAGAACAGTATTTCCGGATAATCCCGGCCTTCCTGCGTATACGGTAAGGATGTTTTTAACGCGAGTATCGCTTCGTTATAGTGACCGGAATAATAATATGCGATGCCCATATCCTTATACATGTTCGAAATCTTATTCTTGTCACCTGTAAGCCGGACTTCCTGAGCGGCCATATTCAGTTCATTCAAAGCAGCCTGATATTTGCCGTCCATCATCAGCAGGTTTGCAATCTGATAATGGTTCATGTTCAGGGTTGTTACATCGGTTATGGCACTGAGGGCGCTGAACGCCATACCCGCATAGGGTGAGCCGGGAAACAGGGAATATACTTTTACATAATCGTTTATGCCGCTATCCGTATTCCCCGAACTCACATACAGCGCGGCCCTGAGACTCAGCAGTTCCGGCAGTTGCCGGTAAAAAGAGGGAAGTGTTATGTATTCCGAATAAAGCGCTATGGCATCATTGTATTGTTTCATCGCCGTTATACACTGTCCCATAAGCTGGACCGAGGGTTTAAAAAATACGCTTTCGGTATACTTGTCCGCAATCATTTTCAGATACATCAACGAATTGCCGTAATCACCGGATTTTTCATAGCTCTCGGCAAGATACCAATCGACATAATCGGGAACATCCGTTTTTTCGGACAGCAATTGTTTAAAGTATTTCTGCGCATGCGTATAATGTGCGGTCTGGTAGCTGACGAAAGCGAGCATAAATTTATACCGTAGCAGCTGCTCCCCGGACATCCCGGAAGTATTTACATATTCCGATTCTTTGTAGGCGAGCTTATAGTCACCTGCAGTAATGGCATTCCCGACGTCCTGCAGGGAGTATTGTTTCTTTACCACGATTGGTTTTATAAGGCTGCAGGAAGTTATAAGAAGGAAAAGAAATAATATCTGAAAGAATCTGTAAACTATTTTCAAATACACACCATGGCAACTTACTTGGACAATCTGAGCCGTATAACTTCTGCCCTGATACGATTGTGCTGGATTTTTTTAGTGTCAAGTATAATAGTGAGCCCCTCTGCATTGCCGACAGTCAGCATACCAGTACCGGTGAATTTCCATAAAACCTGTTCGCCTGCTTTTAATAAAGCTTCCTGTCCAGCGTTCTCCTCATTGTTCGGTACAAGTCTTATCCAGGTGTTTTCTGTTGCTTTTAAAAGAAGGGTATGCGTTATGGCTGTCATGGTAAGCGGGGTACCTGTTGCGGTGATTTCGGAAAGAGCGGTCTGGGTAATAGCCGTAGCAGTCTGCGTGTTAAGCTGGGCTGCCGCGGTGGATGTAAAATCGGGCTGTTCTATATTATTTTTATATCCGGTCTCCTGTTTATTAATCCTGCCTTTCGATACATGGTAAATCACCATGAAGATTATTCCAGCCAGCACCAATCCAATAACCGCCGGGAGAATTATTTTCTGCCGGTTAATTATCGTAAAACCCTTTTTCTGAGGCTGCTTTGCCTGATTGAAGGTCTCCTGATAAAATTGCTGGAAATAATTTATCGTTTGCTCGGAGTCAAGACCTATGTAATTGCAGTAAGCCCTTATAAATCCTTTTACAAAGGCGATATCCGGAAGCTCATCATAGGCATCATTTTCTACCGCCTGCAGATAAGCTTTCTTTATCTTCGTTATTTTCGATATCTCGTTTAACTCTATGTGTCTGAGTTCCCGTTCTCTTCTGAGAAACTCGCCAAAACTGTCCATAGCTATTTCAACAATTTAATATAATTTTCAGCAGATGCTGCAAAGGTGCTGTCCGGTGCCAGTTTTACTACTGTTTCAAACTGGTTCCTTGCCTCTGCATAGTTTTTCTCTTTCATGTACACTACCCCAAGGTTAAGGTAAGCCTCTGCATATTGCTTATAATAGTATATTGCCGCCTTAAATTCATTTTCCGCATACGGAAGCATATTTTTCCTTAAATACACCAGTCCCATATTATTGTGAGCGGCGGGCATGTCCGGTAAAATGGTGAGAGCACTCTTATATGCTTTCAGCGCTTCCTCAAGTTTGCCCTTCTGATAATACGACCATCCAAGATTTACCCATGCTATCTGCGGGGACATGTACAGCGGATTGTTCAGTGCCGACTGGAATGCCGTTGTTGCGTTATCCCACTTTGATTCGCTCAGATATAACACTCCGAGATTATTATACGCATCGGAATAATCCTTTTTCAGCACTATTGCCTTTTTGTATGCAGCCTCGGACTGTTCCTTCATTCCCTCGGCATAGTACGCAAGTCCCAATGCATTATAGGTGAACGGATCATCCGGGTTCAGACTTTTTGCCGAGGACAATTGCTGTATGGCGCCGGGATAATCACCTTTATTGAGGAGCGCTGTGCCTATATCATATCGCATGCTCGCCTGTTTGATCAACTCGGGATCTTTACCGGCACAGCTTATAAATGATATTGCAAACGATACAATTAAAACAAACTTAATACTTTTGCCAACCATTGCTTACCTCCCTTATTTTTCAAAATTCCACCCGTTGATGTCCCCTTAAGCTTATCTGCATCTGTTTCTTCATACACCGCATCAAGTACAAGTTCGTCTCCGCTTGTAGGTGGCTTATACGCCTTGAGATCCGATAAAAAAGCAGGTATAGTTTTTACTATCGCCTCCCTTTGTTCATTCGTATCTCCGAGCTCGGTCTTCTCCATAATAAACCCCATACTTCCCGTAAAATCAAGCGCTTCATTAAAAACGGCTTTGGCATTTACAAGCTCCACATCACCGTCTTCATTTGTATAAAACACCCCTTCCCTGCTCTGCTCCCTGAAAAGATAAATAAATATCTGCATTTTTTTATCCTTTTTTATCGCAATTACATATGCCCACGTCGGTTCAGGGGATTTATCGGGGAGAGCTATAACAGGCTGATTCACGGAACCGTAAACCTCCCATACGGTGTCAAGGAAAGACGCCAGGTCCTTTACAGACTCATTACTTATAAACATAATACCTCCGTTACATTAGAATGCCCCCGACAGGAATCGAACCTGCGGCACAGGGATTAGGAATCCCTTGCTCTATCCAACTGAGCTACGGGGGCACAGAAATTGAATATACTTTAACTACATCTCCTCCTCTCTTGCAAGTAAAATAGAATTATTCTTTACTGCTAAAAGCGGTATCAATACCTCGGGGATTGCGGTCTACCCCAAAGAGGTTCTCAAAGGCGCTCTGCTTGCGAATGCAGTGGGTATTATTGTAGCGCACAATCATCCATCCGGTGAAGTTGAGCTGTCAGCCGAGGATAAGGCATTAACAGCAAAGCTCAAGGAAGCCTGCGAGATTGTGGGGATTAACCTTATGGATCATATCATCATCGGGAACGGGAAACCCCGTTAGAAATGCCCTCCATCAAAATGAACACAAAAGACTATATCGTTTCGTTCTAATTTACGACATTTCTAACGGGGTAAATACACCAGCTTTGCGGACAGGGGGGAGATGTGAAGAATTAAGAGGGCAGAGCAAAGCCCTGCCCCTACTTTTTAATTCAAATCAATGTATCGCATAGACAGAGTAATCAAAAGACCCTATATAGATAGTCCCGTCTGCACCGATCGCTGGTGAGGACATCAGCCAACCGCCGGTGAGATACTTCCATTTGACAGAGCCGTCCGCGGGGTTGAGCGCATAGACAGAACCCTCATCAGTCCCTATATAGATAGTGCCGTCTGCACCAATCGCCGGTGAGGAGTCTACATAAATGCCGGCATAGTACTTCCATCTGACAGAGCCGTCCGCGGGATTGAGGGCATAGACGTAATAATCATCAGACCCCACATAGACCGTCCCGTCTGCGCCGATCGCTGGTGAGGATTGCACCGGACTACCTGTTTTGTACTTCCATTTGACAGAGCCGTCCGTGGGGTTGAGCGCATA
>VFSW01006133.1_pt1 | contig 17711 bp, 12 predicted proteins | sample 5358111 | NCBI WGS metagenome assembly VFSW01 (sample SAMN11554181, study PRJNA540505) | mine drainage metagenome | isolation source: sediment from site ElyBrook_90M | place: USA: Ely Copper Mine, Vershire, VT | collected 2017
GATTCTGCCCCTTGCGTCGCCCATGTTCGTGACTTACGTGCCGCGTTGTGAAAAACCCTATGCTTTCAAGTAAGCAAGCGCCAACTCGAGTAGTTCCGCTTGCAGGTCTGGCGTTTTAAACCGATTGGCTGTGTGGTCGACGGCGACAGCTCGAACCGTGTTGAGCAGTGAGCGGACGAGCACAAACATGCGCAGTGAAGAGACCGGGCCCACCCCGCGGAAACGGCCTCGATTGATTTCGCTCTCCAGCAGTCCGGCGACATGATCTGCAGTGATTTGGGTTCGCAACAGTGCTTCATCGCTCCATAGGCGCCGGATAAACAGGGAGTGCAGTCGCGGGCGCCCTCCGAATACCCCGGTCATAATTGCGATGATCTCGCGCAACATCCTCTCAAGATCGTCATGGTCGGAGCCGGCGATGACTTCGTGCAAACGCTGTTGCGTCCGATCGCGTTCGCGTTCCACATAGGCGCGCAGAATGGCTAATTTGTTGGGGAAATATTGATAGAGGCTGCCGATCGAAATCCCGGCCCGCTCGGCGATTCGGTTGGTGTTGAATGCATCGTCGCCCTCGACGTGAAAGACCTGAGCCGTGGCATCCAAAATCGTTCCGACAGTGTCGGTCGAACGACTCTGGCGCGGCTTTTTTCTATAAATTTCAGATTGTTGACCGCGCATGGCTATTTCCTCTTTGGGGCGCGCAATGCGAGTAGCGACGTTGCGGCCATGACCGATATCCTAATGATCAAACTTAAAGGAGGGAAGATTGAGGATGAGAGCAACGATTGCATTGATCGGCATGGCCGTGATGCTCGCGTCGCATGCGACGTTGGCAGCCCCGGCCTGAACGAGCGAACTGTCGAGCGCCGCCAAGTGCTTGAAGCGGCTTTATAGTGCGGATTCGGGGGCGGTGTATGGCTCGGATGCGGAGCAGCGGCTCCTTGGGCGTCGCATTTGCCAGCCGGCTTTCCTTGGTCATCACGCTTGCGAACCTAGCGGGCTGCGTGTCGATCAAAGGCCCTCCGGTTCCCAATCTGCCGATTCCGGTCGCATTCACCTCGCCTGTGGAGCGGGCCCACCCATGGCCGTCCGTCGATTGGTGGGTGGCGTTCGGCTCGCCCCAACTGTGCCGGTTGATCCACGAGGCGCAGGTGAAAAATCCCGATATCCGGACGGCTGCCGCGCAGTTCGCGGCGGCGGATGCGAACCTGCTCGTCGCGGGTGCGTCGCGGCAGCCCGCGTTCGCGGTTGGCGGCGGCGGCGTCGACGAGAAGATCGGCAAGCAAGCGATCGAGGCGAGCAGTCCGCTCGGCGGGTTGAACGCGAAAAGTCTGCCGAGCATGGATTCCTACCTCCACGCCTACTCGCTCTCGTTCAGCGCCTCTTATGAGATTGATTTCTGGGGCAAGAATTTGGACAAGCGCCGCGCCGCGATTGCGAACGCGGATGCCTCCCGCTTCAACCGGGACAGCGTCGCGCTTTCCGTGGAGGCGCTCATTGCGGATACGTATTTTCAAATACTCGCGGATCAGGAACAGATCACCATCGCGAGGCGCGAAGTCGTGACGGCGCGGCGCGCGCTTACGAAGGCGCAGGATGAATATGCCGCCGGTACGGTGGACCGGTCAGGGGTCGCACAGGCGCAGGCGGCGGTGGCGGCTGATAGGGCGGCCCTGCCGCAGATGCGCCAGAATGCCCGGGAAGCGACTCTCTCGCTCGCCACCCTGGTGGGCGTCGCGCCCGAGGACCTGCCCGCAATCAGGGGCGGCCTGGACAGCCTCAAAGTACCACCGATTGCGCCGGGGAACCCGGCCGGCTTGCTGGCGCGGCGGCCCGATGTCGCACAGGCGCGAGCCCTTTTGGAGGCGGCGGGCGCGGATGTCGCCGGAGCGAAGGCGCAGGCTCTGCCCTCGATCACGCTGACAGGCGCGACCGGTTGGCAGAGTACCGCGCTCTCCAGCCTGTTCGAGCCGCAATCGATCTTGCAGAACGCTGTCGCCTCGATGACTCAACCGCTCTTCGAGGGTGGCCTGCTGCTCGGCGGCTATCGGGAGAGCCAGGCGATCTTCCGCGAAGATGTCGCGCGATATCAGCAAAGCTGGATTCAAGCCCTCACCGATGTCGAACAGCAGTTGACTGCCTTGCAGGAGACCACCGACGAGGAAGCCGCCTACGCCCAAGCCGTTGCCAGTGCGCGGACGAATTTTGACGTCGCCAATGCGAATTTTGAGCGCGGGACGGTGGATGTCGGCAGTGTGACCAACGCAGAGCAGGCGCTTTTGAGCGAGCAGAGTCTGCGCGTGCAGGCGAACCTTGCGCGGTTCGTAGCCGCCGCCAATTTGTTCAAGGCGATGGGTGGTGGTTGGATCAGCCAACCGACGGTCGAAAAATGATCATAAACGGTGTTCTCAGGAATGTGCAGACCAATCATGCGCCGGGCTGTTCACCGCACATGGTCGAGCGCTGCCACATCCTGTGTGCTGGACGTTCGTTTATGAGGTCCGGTCGGACGGCATGGCTCACCGCGTCGTTGTTGCTCGGCGCCTTGAGCGGTTGCGAGCGTCGAACCCCGCCGCCACTGCCTCCGCCGCAGGTCGGCTTCGTGTTGCCGGTGCGCGCGGACGTCACGCTAAAGGCCGATGAGGTCGCCTCGGTCACGGCGGTCAATTCCGTCGACCTCGTCGCCCGGGTTCCGGGCTTCCTGACCCACATCGACTACAAGGACGGCGCGTTCGTCGCGCGCGGCACACTGCTCTTCGTGATTGAGCAGTCACCCTACCGGACCAAGGTCGTGCAGGCGCAGGGTGGTGTGGCGGCGGCGCAGGCGTCATTGCTGGATGCGAAGTCGACCTATGACCGGCTGCTGCCACTGGCGGCGAAGGGCGACACCTCCAAGTCCAACCTCGATGCCGCGAAGGCGGCGCTGGATTCCGATGCGGGCAATCTCCAACAGCAGCAGGCCAACCTGGCGCAGGCCGAGATCAACCTCAGCTACACGCAAATCCGCGCGCCGTTCGCCGGGATGGTGACGACTCATCTGCAATCGCTGGGAGAACTCGTCGGTGCGAGCGGTCCGCAGACGCTCGCGACCGTGGTCGAGACCGATCGGGTTCATCTCACCGCCAATATCAGCCAGTCGGACGTGGCGGCGGTCGGACCCGATCCACGTGCGCTTCTCGGTCGGCACGTGCAAGTCAGGGGTGATGCCGGCGGTGTCGTGCTCATCGGTACCATCGATTACGTCGCTCCGCAAATCGATCCCGGCACCGGCACCCTGCAGGTACGCGCGTTGGTCGCCAACCCCGGCAATACGCTGATGCCGGGCGGCTTTGCGCATCTTAGTCTGCCGCTCGCCCCCATCCGCAGGGCGCTGCTGGTTCCCACGCAGGCGGTGTTTCAGGATGAGCTCGGTGCCTTCGTCTACACGCTCGCTCATGGCGGGCGGGTTCGTCGCACCCCGGTAACGCTGGGACAGGCGGACGGCGCGGATACGATTGTCCGCGGGTTGCCGGCGGATGCGCAGGTCGCAGTGTCCGGCCTCGGCCGGCTGAGCGACGGGGCACAGGTGAGCGTGACGCAAGCGCCGGCCGGGGCGCGGGCTCCGTGATCGCCCGCTTTTTCATCAATAGGCCGGTACTTGCGAATGTCATCGCCATACTGATGATGCTGCTCGGCGCAATCGCCGCCTATAACCTGCCGGTCTCCGAATACCCGAACGTCGTGCCGCCGACCGTGCAGGTGACCACGAGCTTTCCGAACGCCGATCCGCGCACGGTGATGAATACGGTGGCGCTGCCGATTGAGGAGCAGGTCAACGGCGTCGATCACATGCTCTATATGCAGTCGGAGAGTGCGGGGGACGGATCCTACTCGTTGACGGTGACGTTCGATATCGGCACCGACCCGGACCGGGATACCGAACTTGTGCAGAGCCGGGTGAACGCGGCCCTCGCCTCGCTGCCTGGCGAAGTTCAGGCCGAGGGGGTCTCGGTCCAGAAGCGCTCCAGCAATATTCAGGAGATCATCACGCTCAACTCGGTCGGCGACCGGCTGAGCGACCTCGCACTCACCAACTATGCGGTATTGCATCTGCAGGAGCCGCTCGCACGCCTGCCCGGCGTCGGCGGTGTCAAAGTCTTCGGGTCGAGCCCGTTCGCGATGCGTATCTGGCTGCGGCCGAGAAAGATGCAGCAGTTCGGCATCTCCGTGCAGGATGTGATCAACGCGGTGCACGCGCAGAATCTACAAGTCGCCGGCGGCCAGCTGGGCGGCCCGCCCGCTGCGGTCGGGTCTTCCCGGCAGTACCCACTGCTCGTCAATGGCGCGCTCCACGACCCGGCGGGCTTCGCGGCGATCGTCGTCAAGACGCCGGGCGGCGCCGGCGCGCGGCTGGTCCGCCTGGGGGATATCGCTCGCGTGGATCTGGGCGCAAATTCCTATAATTTCATCTTCAAGGTCGACGGCCGACCGTCTGCGGGCCTCGCGATTTTTTTGACGCCCGGCGCCAATGCGCTCACCGTGGCGCACGAGGTGAAGACCACGCTGGCGCAGCTTGCCGCGAGGTTTCCACCCGGCGTCAAAGCATCGATCCCCTTCGATACGACAAAATTCATCGCTGCCTCGATCCACGAGGTCTACACCACGCTTGCCATCGCCGCCGTGCTCGTGCTGCTCGTCATCGTGGTTTTTCTTCAGGATTGGCGGGCTATGCTGGTGCCGGCGACGACCGTGCCGGTGACGATCATCGGCACCTTCGCCGCGATCGCGGCGCTCGGCTTTTCGATCAACCTGTCGACCTTGTTCGCCATCGTGCTTGCGATCGGCATCGTCGTCGATGACGCGATCATCGTGGTCGAGGCGGCGTCGATCCATATGGCCGACGGCAAAGCGGGGCCCGAGGCGGCGGGCTTGGCGATGGACGAGCTGACGGGACCGATTCTCGGCATCACGCTCGTCCTCGTATCGGTATTTCTACCGGCCGCCTTTCTGCCGGGTCTCACTGGACGGATGTACGCCCAGTTCTCTCTCGTGATCGCCGCCGCCGCTGTAATCAGTGCCATCAACGCGATGACACTCAAGCCTACGCAATGCGCATGGTCGCTTCGTCCTCCGGTGCCGTTGGAACAGCGCGCTGCGCCCTACCGGCTGTTCAACCGCATCTATCAACGCATGGAGGATGGCTTTACCGGCCTGGTCGGGTGGATGCTGCCGCGTTCGGGTCTTTTCTGTTTGCTGGCACTCTTGCTGATTGTGCTCGGCGCCGTCGGCTTTGCGCTCTTGCCCTCGTCCTTCATACCGGTCGAGGATCAAGGCTATTTCATCCTCTCGGCGCAACTGCCGAGCGGTACTGCGCTAGCACGCACGGAATCCGTGCTGGCGGAAATGAAGACCCGGATTCTCGCGGTGCCGGGTGTTGAGCACGTCATCACCGTGGCCGGGATCTCCCCGCAGGACAACAATGCAACGCTGCCGAATGCCGGACTGATCTACGTGATCTTGAAGGATTGGTCCGAGCGTGGCGCCGCTGAGGGTCTGCTGCCGACCTATACGCGGCTGCAGGCCATCGCGGCGGCGACGCCGGCAGCCGACATTCTCGTCGTACCGCCGCCGCCGATCCAGGGCATCGGCAACGGCAACGGGTTTACGCTGGAGGCCGAGGACCGTGCCGGTTCCACTGACTTTGCGGCCCTCGGCAGCTACACCCATGCCATTCTCGCGCATGGTGCTGCGAGTGCCGATGTTGGGCGTATTTTTACCTCGTATCGCGATGACGGGCCGCAACTGCGCGTAACGGTCGACCGTGACAAAGCGGCGGCCCTGCAAGTCTCCCTCGGGACCGCGACGAGCGCGATCAATGCGGTCGTTGCCTCGACATATCTTGGCCAGTTCGTGGATTTCGGGCAGGTCTACCAAGTCGTCATGCAGGGCGATGAGACGGCGCGCAACAACGCAGCAGCGCTTGACTCACTCCCCGTGCAGAGCGAGACGGGCAGCTTCGTGCCGCTCGGGAGCATCGCGAAGGTAACCCGCACCGCGGGGCCGCCGCTGATCACGCTCTATGACCTCTATCCGGCGGCGACGATCACCGGCACGCCCGGTGCGACGGCGAGTTCCGGCCAAGCGCTCGACGCCGTCGAGGCGGTGGCGCGCCGCTACGCACCGCCCGGCTTCGGCTATGACTGGACCGCAATGTCCTACCAGCAACGGATCGTCGGCGGCCAGATTTTTCTGGTCTTCGGTCTGGCGATGCTGCTGGTCTACCTCGTGCTGGCCGCTCTCTATGAGAGCTGGCTCTTGCCGGTCGCCGTGCTGCTCGCCGTGCCGCTCACCCTGCTGGGGCCTGTCGGCGTTTTCTGGCTGGTCGGCGCGCCGGTCAATCTCTATGTCGAGATCGGGCTGATCCTGCTCATCGCGCTGTCGGCGAAAAATGCGATTCTGGTCATTGAGGTCGCGCGCGAGGCCAGGCTGCATGACTGCCTGTCGGTGATCGATGCAGCGATTGCCGGTGTGCGGCGGCGGTTCCGGCCGATCTTGATGACCTCGATTGCCTTTGCCTTTGGCGTGCTGCCCCTGGTACTGGCGACCGGCGCCGGGGCCAACGCCCGCAAATCAATCGGCATCACCGCTTTCAGCGGAATGATTGCCTCCACCGTTCTCGCCGTGGTCTTCGTGCCCTGTTTTTTTGTCGTTCTGCAGCGGTTTGCCGAAAGCAGGCGTGTCCAGTGATGCGAGGGTTCCGGCTCACGTCGAATGCCCACGAATGGGAATCGAAGGTCGCGTGATCTCTGCCTGAGCTTGTGGTGCTTCGGTGAGCCTCGTCATGACACTGGTAACGGTGCCAAGCCTGTTCACCGATTCGTCGAGGTGTTCGACGAAGATGCTCTCGCGATCATGCGGCAGCTGCTGCAAGGGTCCACGCCGCAGTCGGATGTGCGGTGTCGTTGCAGTGAACCCAGTGAACCCGACGCGTTTTCAAGGGGTGTTCGCGACTCTTAGCGTCGAGAGGTTTGATCACTGCCGGGGAGCCGCGCGCGACGTCGACGCTCGAGCATCAGGCAGCCGAACAGTCCCGCTCCGAACAGGGCGAGGGTACCCGGCTCGGGCACCGCCTGGACGACACTGGTATCGAAGCTGTAGAACGGATCCAGCGAACCGTTCAGCCCGAACGAGTCGCCAACGGTTAGCGAATAAGACCGTATCGGATCCGGCCCGCCGGTGAGCGTGGCCCCCGTGCTGCCGCTGCCCAGGGTCAGCGTGCCGATGAGATTGCTCGAGCCGCAGTTCGTCGCGGGATTCCCCGGATCGCTCGGATTGCAGAAATAGTTCTGGCTAGTATCCCACCAGGCGGAGGCGGACAACGCGCCGCCGGTGACCGTGCCGCCATACTGCATCAGAAAACCATTCGCGCCGATGAGCTGGTTGAAGCCGGGCGCACTGACCGCGATAAACAGCGGTGCATTCGAACAATTGCTCGATGAGGTTACGCACGTCGAGGCGAAACCGCCCAACTCGAGGCCGACCGCGGTGTTGAGCGTGGGCGCATAACTGATTGCATTGATGCCGACCGTCCACCCGTTCAGATTCATGTTTTCATACATCGCGGTGGACGGAGTGTTGGCGGCCGGCGTGCTGCCCGTCACCGAAGCGGTGACCGTGCCGCTTTGCAGGAACACCTCGACGGGACCCGTTCCGATGGTAGTGGCCAAAGCCGTGCTCGCGGCCATCGCGCTGGCGAGAACTGTGCCAAGTCCGACGGTGGCAATGCGGTTGAGCATGGTTGAGGTCCTCAGTCTGGTATTTGTTGACGCCTGTGCCTTGCAATGCAAGAAAAACGCCATCCGGAAGGACTTGTTAAATATCAATAAGTTGAAGCATCCTGCGGTCGGCAGTCTGCGGGGAATTGTAAAGAATTCCGACATTCCGTCACGGTCACTCGCCGGCCCCTGTGTCAGCCCCGGCCATGTTGGACGCAGGCGTGAGCCCCGGCGTACCATGCCTCGGACAACAACAAGGCTATGCCGCCGCAGATGATCAACGCCGCAGCCCACGTGCCGCCCGAGGCGGCACTGGATGAGAACGCCTGGGAGGATCTCCTAAGTTTCATCGAGGAGCGCCGGGTCATCCCGATCGTGGGGCCGGAGCTGCTGACCGTCGCAAGCGGTGATCGGCCACGGTTGCTCTATGACGTCCTCGCCGAGCGTCTGGCCGCGCGCCTGAATGTCGATCCGCGCGAGCTTCCCGAACGCTATTCGCTGAACGATGTGGTGTGCTTGTTTCTCTCTCATCGCGGGCGGCGCGAGGAGGCCTACGTTCGCCTGCGCGGGGTGCTGAAGGACCTCGATGTCGAACCGCCCGCGGCGCTGCGGCAGCTCGCGGCCATCACCGACTTCGATCTGTTCGTCTCCACCACGTTCGATTCGCTGCTCGAAACCGCGATCAATCTCGCCCGCTTCGACGGGGCGCACTCGACGGAGTCGCTCTCCTATGCGCCCAATCGCGTCACGGACCTGCCGGCCGAGCGCGAGCGGCTCACTAGGCCAATGGTGTATCACCTCTTCGGCAAGATCTCGGCCTCCCCGACCTACGTCGTCTCGGACGAGGATCTGCTCGAATATATGTGCGCGCTGCAGAACGAGCATCTGGTGCCCGAACGGCTCTTCTACGAGCTCGAGCACAGCCACCTGCTCGTGATCGGCGGTTCGCTCAGCAACTGGGTCGCGCGGCTCTTTCTGCGCATGGCCAAGCGTCAGCGTCTGTCTGCTCCGCGCGACGTCGGCGAGGTATTGGCCGATGATCTGATCGGCGAGGAGCCGCGACTGGTGAGCTTCCTGCAGCAGGTGAGCGTTCATACGCGCATCTACCGTGGCGCGGAACGCTTCGTCGCGGAGCTCCACGAGCGCTGGCAGGCCCGGCGCAAGCCCGCGGTCGCCAGCGTGGATCCGGCCCGTTTCCTGCCTCCGGCGCGGGAGATGCCCGAGAATGCGGTATTCATCAGTTACGCGCGCGAGGATCTGCCGGCGGTGAAGCGGATCAAGACGGGACTCGAAGCCACCGGCATCACCACCTGGTTCGACCTCGAGCGCCTGGAAAGCGGCGATGACTACGACCTGAAAGTTCAACGCAACATCGCCCGCTGCTCGTACTTTATTGCGGTGATCTCGCAGAACACTGAGCGCCGGCTCGAGGCGTATTTCCGTCGTGAGTGGAGCTATGCGCTCGATCGCACGCGCAACATGGCCGACGGCGCGCTCTTCATCCTGCCGGTGACCGTCGACTCTACGAACCCCGTTGGAGCACTCGTTCCTGAGCGCTTCCGGGCGCTGCACTTCGCGCAGCTCCCGGGCGGCGAGGTCACCCCCGATTTCGCCCGCCGGCTGGCGGAGCTCGTGCGAGCTTGCCACGGGTGAGCGCCGCTCCCGAGTCTGCGGATTCCGCGGCCTGCGCCGGCACGTCGGCGCCCGTCGACGCGCACAACCCCTATCTCGGCCTGGCCTCCTTCACGGAGGAGACACGCGAATACTTCTTTGGACGCGACGAGGAGGTGGCCGAACTCGCCCGGCGCGTGCAACGCAAGCTCCTCACGGTGCTCTTTGGCAAGTCGGGGCTCGGCAAGACCTCGATCCTGCGCGCCGGGCTGCTCCCGAAACTGCGCCGGCATGGCTACTGTCCGGTGTACGTGCGCATCGGCTATGGCCGCGAGAGCCCGGCGCCCGCCGAGCAAATCAAGGCGGCGATCCAGCGTGCCGCGAGCGTCTCGGGCGAATGGACCCAGGCGGGGGTCGCCGCCGCCGGGGAGACGCTCTGGGAGTTCCTGCATCACCGCGACGACGTGCTGCGCGATGCCGGGGGCGCTCCGCTGCTCCCGCTGCTCATCTTCGATCAGTTCGAGGAGATCTTTACCCTGGCGCAAGGCGATGATTTCGGTCGCGCGCGCGCGGCGAACTTCATCGAGGAACTCGGCGACCTGGTCGAGAACCGCCCGCCGAAGGCCGTCGAGGCGCGGCTCGATGAGGACGACAACGCCGCCGAGCGATTCGACTTCGCGCGCAGCGATTACCGGGTGCTGATCGCGCTGCGCGAGGACTATCTCGCGTCTCTCGAGAGCCTGCGGCCGGTGATGCCCAGCTTGCTTCAGAATCGCGTGCGTCTGGCGCCGATGACGACCACGCAAGCGCTCGAGGCCGTGCGGCGGCCCGGCGGCCATCTGGTCTCCGAGCAAAGCGCGGAGGCCATCGTGCGTTTCGTCGCCGGTGGCTCGGGCCGCGCCGACGCGCCGGTCGAGCCCTCGCTCCTTTCCCTGATCTGCCGCGAACTGAACGACGCGCGCCTGGCACAGGGGCGGGAGGAGATCTCGCTCGACCTGCTCGCCGGCTCGCACGAGAGCATCCTCGTAAATTTCTACGAACGGTCTCTCGCCGATCAGCCGGCGGGCGTCCGGCGGGTCATCGAAGATGAGCTGCTGACGGATTCCGGCTTCCGCGAGAACGTGGCCGAGGAGCGGCTGCTGAAGCGATTCCAGGCGGCCGGCGCCGCCGCCGGAACGCTCGCGGCGCTGGTCAACCGTCGTCTGCTGCGGATCGAGGAGCGGCTCGATGTGCGCCGGGTGGAGCTCACGCACGATGTGCTCTGTGGTGTCGTCAAAGCGAGTCGCGACCAGCGCCAGGAGCGCGAGGCGCGCGAGACGGCCGAGCGCGTGCTCGAGGAGCAGCGGGTTCGCGAACGCGCTGCGCGCCATGCGCTGAGACGCGCACGGGCCGTCGCGCTTGGCTGCATCCTGCTCGCGACGCTCGCGCTCGCAGCCGCCGGTTATGCGTATGTGAACGCCGAGCGGGCGCGGCGCGCGGAGCGCCTGGCGCAACAGAATAGAGTTCTCGCCGAGCAGGCGCGCAATCATGCAGAGCACCTTCTCGGCTATCTCGCCGACGATTTCGAGCGCCAACTCGAGAGCTTCGGACAGTTGAAGGTCATTGCCGAGTTCACGCAGCGGCAGATCGACTACTTTCATGCGCTGCCGCCGGCGCTGCGAAGCCCCGAGACCCTGCGCTACGGCGCGCTGGCGTTGATCGATCACGCCGAAACGTTGCGCGAACTTGGGGATTACGACACGGGCATCCGAAATTTGAGCGAGGCCATGCGCCTGCTGTCGCAGTTGCGCCGCGATCGTCACCCCTCCCAGGCGACCGAGATCGCGCTCGGGCGCGCCGACACCGCGCGCTGCCTGATCGTCACCGTGCGTGATCCGCCACGCGGCCTCGCTGCCTGTCACCAGGCCATTGCGATTCTTCGGCCGCTCGCCGGGCGGCCCGGTGCCTCGGTGCCGGCCCGGCAGGCGTACCTCGAGGCGCTCACCAGCCTGGGCTGGGCGGAGCAGAATTTCGATGTCGACTATCAGGGAGCGGAGCAGGCCACGGGCGAGGCGATGAGGATCGCCGCCGCCTTGGGCGCGCAGGACTTGAAGCAGTTGCAGATCAGCGCCGATTACGCCTTTGCGGGCGCGTGGCGGGTGAACGCGCTCGTCAACCTCAACCGTAACCGGGAAGCGCTGCGGGTCGGCAAGCAAGTCCTGGCCGTGACCGATGGAGTGCTTGCGCAGCGCCCCTGGTACCGATTGACCCTGGACGCGAAGGAGATCACGGAGAGCACCCTGGCTCAAGCGGCCGGAGACGAGCTCGATCCGCAGGCAGGGGAGCGATTCGGGCGGGCGGAGTTGCAGACGGCGCAGGCCATTCTGCGGCTCGATCCCAAGAACGTGGACATGCGCAACAACCTCGGGTTGGCGATCACGGACGTGTGCGTGCCGCTCTGGGCTCATGGGCAGCTGCGCGAGGCCCTCGGCTGGTGCGATCGGGCGCTCGATGCGTGGGTGCGGGTGTCGAAGCGATTGAGTGGCGGCTTCGTGGTTCAGGTCCGCTACGTGGCGGCGCGCACGGCCCGTTGGCAGGCGGTCGCCGGCGACCTGCCCGGTGCCCAGCGCACGGCCGCGACCGCCAATCGCCTGTCGGCATCCTGGTCCCCGCACGAGCCGCCGGCGGCCGGCGGTTGGTTCGGCATCTCACTCGATGAACAAGCGGTGGCGGCCGAGGTGGCCTACGAGCGTGGAGACTTCGCCGGCGCAAGTCACGTAGCGCAGGCTGCCATGCAGCGCCTCACGGGTGCGAAGCTCGATAGCGCCGGCACGCTCGCGCGCGCGCATTTGCTCTACGCCTTCTCGCGGGTCTACGGCCGTGCCGAGTACCAGCTCGGCCACTTCGCGGCCGCTGCCGGTGCCGCGCGCCGCGCGCTCGATCAGGCCAAGATCGTCGCCCCCTTCGCCTCCTCGGTGCTGGCGAGCGAGCGCGCTCGGGCGCGGATCTCGACCTCGCTCGCGATGGCGCTCGCGCGGCAGGGCAAGCGCTCGCAGGCCGCGCAAGTCATCGCACCTGTCCTGACCTTCGAGGAGGGTCTCCTGCGGCGCAATCATGGCGATGTCTGGGTACCTTACGAACTCGCGCGCGCACTCTACGCCCAATCCCTGTGCGACCCGGTCATGCGCGCGCGTCTGCGTGCGCGAGCGGCGAGGTTGCTCGGCCAACTGCCGCCGGAACTCAAGGCCCTGCACGACGTGCGACGGTTGCGGCAATCGGTCGCCGGCCTATCCGGGGAACCCCGCTTACATTGAGTCGAACGTCGCTTCCGAGGCAGGCCATCAGGCCCTGCCCGGCTCGTGCTCGCGATGGTAGCGATGGATGGTCCACAGGTAACTCTCCATCAGCGAGTCCTTGCCCAGTCTGGCAAGGACCTGCCGGCGGCGCGCCGCGCTGGAGGTCTTGGCGAGCTTCGTGCGGGCTCGCGAGAAGTGATCAAGTTGATGGCGGTACTGCCACAGCAGCTCTCGCGTGGCCATTTTGTTCTGGTGCAGTTCCCATACTCCGAGCACAAGGGCCGGCAGACCCAACACGAAACTCAGCGTGTTCTCGAGAGGAATGCCGAGTATCGGATGCAGTTGATTCGCGGTGTTGCCGAGCAGGATGAGGCTCGCTATCACGAGCAGGATGATCGCGAACAAGAACCGCTTGAGCCACTGAGTCCGCCGTCCGCTGCGTTCCAGGCGCTCGACCTTGCCGGCAAAATACCGACGCTGGCTCTCGATCCAAGCGGCCTCGACACCATCGAGGCACGGCTCATGCGCGGCGGCGACGGCGCCGTCCACCGGCCGTCCGAGCCCGGTCAGCACGTGCGCGATCCAGCTGAAGCCGTGAAAGCGGTTGATTCCGGACAGGGAAAGGATTTCATCGGCATCGACGAGATGGTCCGCGCCGGCCACTGACAGATAGAACATTGCCCGCAGTGTCTCGGCGAGCGCGCGATACATCAGGTGTTTGCCGAACCAATGACGTCCATTGAGGAGCAAGTAAAGCCCGAAGCCCGACAGCAGGACGAAGAGGTAAGCCAGCAGCAGCATCCTGGTCGCGTCGAACTTGTCATATGCGAGATAGGCGAGGCCCATCAGGAATGTCGTCGCGGTGAAAAACACGAATAGACGATCGGACCGCGTCTGAAAGTGCAGCGCGAGCGCATCGGCCCTGCCATATTGCGCATCGATGTCCTCGAGCCGGGAACGCGCCGCGCCGGGCAACGGCACGTCGTTCGACAGCGAGCGCATCAGCGAGTCGGCGGGTACGCGCGCCCCCCGGCGGGTTGCGAGCAGTCGATATTCGCGATTGTAGGCGTTGAGCTCGGTGAGTTGTTCGTGCAGTGGCTTAGGCATAGAAGCCCAGCGCTGCAGCACGTCATCGCCGAGCCCCGACAGATAACAGGGTAAGAGCGGATTTGCGCCGGACGAGCGGCCGCGGCGCGCCGTCGGAATCCAGTACACGAGCCGAGAATCCGGATCCTGTTCGGCCGGCGCATCGCTGAACAGAATTGGGCGGTCCTGCGGTTTGCCGTCCGAGCGAAGCCCCAGATATCGCAGCACCGTGTCGGCCGTGCCGCCAGGCGCCACGGATGGCTCGCCATCCCACACGGTGAGCAGCAGATGGCAGGTTCTGATCAGCGTTCGGGTGAGGTTCACATAAGGCGCTTCGCGGCGCTCGCCCTCGCTGACGTTGCCCGCAGCCTCGGGCTCCGCTGCCAACGAAAGCTCCGTAAGGCGGACATTCGGCCGAGCGAGCACCGCCTCGAGCTCGCGGAACGCGTCGGCCTCGAAATCCGCTCGGTAGTACTGCAGCGGCAGCGGCAACACGGCGTCGACGCCCAAACCCAGATCGAGAGCCGATTGCGCCACCAGGAGATCGGCGCCGCTGGCCATTCCGGCCATCAACCGGATCTCCGTATCCGGCAGAGCTGCGCGGACTTGCTGCAGGAATTCGGTGACCGCTGCATGCAACTGCGGCCTGTCCCGTGGATCGAGATCCCGGTGTCCGGATATGCCGATGATGAAGGGTGCGTCGCTTGCCGCCGAACTCGAGGGCATCAGCCCTTGCGCAATCGAGAACTGCGAAGTCGTCCGTGTCATGCCCACATGTGCTTTTGCGGAAATGCGGCGTTCCGCGATTGATCCGCGATTGATCCGCGTTGTAATCGACGTGTGATTGTCTACGACTCGTCGGCAACTGGCAACGGTGGCGATGCAGGTCGTGCACCGTGAGTTGCGCTAGTTCTTCGCACCGAAGCACGTTCTGCGGCCGTCACGGCCGCGCCCAATAGCATCGGGTGCCGCGAGTACTTCGTGGAAAGGGGCGTCATCCTTCCTGTGCCCGCGTGCAGCGTGGCAGTCGGCGAGCCATCGAGCAACGCCTTGAAGATATCGGTCGCCGCTGCCGCGCAGTCGCGGGCCGCTGCGCCATGGGGGCATGACACAGCCTCGGCAGCAATGGCGCGAACCCAATGGCGCAAACCATTGGTCAGGGCAAACGGCGGATGGATCAGCCGGCAGTACAAGCGTTCGCACGGCGCGCGGGCAGGGAAAAATGGCACGGCAACCGGGTCGAGGGTTTTCCGGTCCCTTCCCGATTCCGCGGGCGATCACAAAGCGTTCGTTGGCGTACATATTCGCGCAAGTATCCGTGGTCGAATGCAGCGATGGCCGACGCGGATGGACTTGGTTTTCGAGTACATCCATCGCGTGCTCTGTAATTGCCCGTGACGACCCCGTAGCAGCTGGCCGCAACAGGAGCTTGCCCATGGATTCAATACCTACCTCCTGGGTAATTCCGGGAATCATTCTGTTCGTGGCGTTGCTTGTCGCAGCGGCCTGGACCTTGTCTCAGATGAAGAAGCGAACCCGGAGGCTGAAGCAACGCTTTGGTGCGGAATACGACCGAGCTTTCGATGAGCTCGGAGGCCGAAGCAAGGCCGAATCGGAACTCAAGGCGCGGGAAAAGCGCGTGGAGCACCTCACCCTTAAATCATTGGCACCATCCGAGGCGGCGAGGTTCAGTGGGGCCTGGAGCGCTTTACAGGAACGATTCGTCGATGACCCCAAGGGTGTCGTAACCCAGGCTGATCGGTTGGTTCGCGAGTTGATGCTGGCGCGCGGCTACCCGATGGGGGATTTCGAGCGCCGATCGGCCGACATCTCAGTCGACCACCCAGGCGTCGTGGAAAGCTATCGCGCGGCGCAGGCCATTGCTGTGCGCGATCAACGAAATGAAGCCAATACCGAGGAATTGCGCAAGGCGGTCGTGCATTACCGGGCTCTTTTCGATGAGCTGCTCGAGATTCGGGAAGTCAAGCAACGGGGCAGTTGCAACGCGGCCTGATGGTCCAATGAAGCGGTGGAACCGCTATGCACGCCGCATTGGTTCGTCTTGGAGGGCTGACGAAACCTATTTCGATGTTTGGAGAGAATGGCACTGTGCGCAGCTGCAAGTATCTCAACAATATCGTGGAGCAAGACCGCCGAGCCATCAAACGGCGATGCGCATCGATCACGATCATTGGCATCGAATTATCTCATCGAAACCACAAGCGGCAGTTCTCCAACGGGCGCGAGCGCTAGCGGGATATTTCCCGAATCAGAAGTGAAGAACGCGATCAGGCTCCCGCGATGCCGCGGGCGAGGTGCAAGCGCTGGTGCGTCTTGATCTGCTGCACGTATGCCTCCGGAGCGCCCGCCTCGGCGGCAAACTCTGCCCACCGCGATACCGCGCGACCGACCTGATCCACGATCTTGGCGGCGATGCTTTTCGAGAGGCTCGCCGTATCGGCCAGGGCCATCAGGTCCTCGCGCGTGAAGCCGTCGAACTTGCCGTTCACACCCATTTGGTGCCGGGCCATCCAGCGATTCTCAGGATCGTGGCCATAGGTCAGGTCATAGGCCGGAGCCAGATTCCATCGGCCACGGGTGTCCATCAGGAATGTGATGTTCTTGACGTGATCATCCTGGTTGCGGGCGATGAGGTTGAAGGCGCACCTGCGGTACAACTCTTCGCGCGCCGAAGCTGTGCCTCCAAGCTGGCGCAGCACCTGGAACGCTTGCTCGTAGGTGTTGGCCTGCGGGGTGTTGTAGTCGAGATGTGCAAGCGCCCCGAGGGTCTGCACGTGTAGCTTCGAGCCCGCATCGGTGCGATCGAAGCGCTTGGTCATAAAGTGCTTGCGCGGGCCTTCCTCCAGGAGCCGGCACTCGGTCATCTCAATGCCGCAGGCCTGCGCCATCAGGTAGTAGGCATACTCCACACGGGTGAACCCCTTGGGGTCTGACAGCCCATGATCTCCGGCCCCGCTCACGCCATCGAACTTCAAGAGCCAGTAGGAGAACCCGGCCGGTGCCGTGACCTGCCCGGAGCGCACCTCTTGGGTGCTTAAGTTCCAGGCGATGAGCGCCTTGGGCCGCGCACCGCCTGCGGAGGTGCCGACGCGCAGGATATCGGCAAGCCCCGTGTGCATGGAGCCCGGGGCGAAGGATGCCGCCAGGTTCTGGCGGTGGCGCAACACCTGGGAGGCAAGCTCGACCAGCGCTTCAATCTTTAGCTTCTGGGTCTTGCGGGCCCGCGGGCCTTTTACGGGGCGAAACTCAAGAGCCCCCATGCCGCGGTTGCCTGTGTAGCACAATCGCTCAATGGGCCCGAAGCTGCCCGGCGTGCGCCCCTGGGTTGCGAGCCACGCATCGATGAGAGTGTTCCCGAATCGATCCGGAAGACTGTCCGCGAGTAGGCCCGGCAGCCCCTTGAAGGTATCCAAGCCCAGTGCGGGGAACTGGTAGACCGTGGCCGCCGACAGCGGCATCATCAGCGGCGCGACTTCAAGGCCCGACTTTAAGAAGCGCGGGCTGTACTCAAAGCGCGCGAACGCGTCGGGCTCCGTTTGGGCGACTGCCCCTACGAGTTCTCCCCACAGATGCACTTCGGCAAGTTCGCTCACGCCGCCACCGGGGGATGCTCGCCTCGTGCCCGTTGTCGCTTTTTGCCCCGGGCCCGCAGCAGTGCCATGGGGCTCGGTTCATCCTCGGGAATGCCGGCCAGAAATCCCTCGAGCAGATTGAGCGCTCGCAGCACCCGCATCAGGAGCTTCAAGTCCGCGCCCACCCCACGCTCCAGTCGCTCAACGGTGGCGCGCGAAACGCCCGCCTCTCGGCTGAGCGCAGTCTGGGTGAGGTTGCGATTTAATCGAACTGCCGCCAGGCGCGAGCCCAAGACTTCCAGGGCTGCCGTATCGCTGAGTGCACCTATGGTGTTAGTATTCATAATGAATCTAAAAAGAGTTACTAATACACGAAATATGGAATATTATAG
>VFSW01006134.1_pt1 | contig 17711 bp, 15 predicted proteins | sample 5358111 | NCBI WGS metagenome assembly VFSW01 (sample SAMN11554181, study PRJNA540505) | mine drainage metagenome | isolation source: sediment from site ElyBrook_90M | place: USA: Ely Copper Mine, Vershire, VT | collected 2017
CTGGTCGGAGGAATACTGCAACACGTGGTATGCGGATTGGAACCGCCACGTGGTGTACATCGACCAGAACGAACAAAAGGACCAGATTGAGGTGGGGTCCGCACCTTTAAAGACCAAAGACGGCTGGCTCGTATTCTATTCGTATATTTATAATTATTTCTCTCCGCCGGCGATCTTTGGCATCCAAGCGATACTTTTGGATATGGACGATCCCAGAAAGATCGTTGGCGAAGTGAAGCGCCCTTTCCTGGTTCCGGAGGAGGAGTACGAATACTATGGCCGCGTGCCGCACATTGTGTTCCCGTCCGGCGCCCTGGTTCGCGGCAAGGATGTCTATCTCTACTACGGCGCGGCGGATACGGTATCCTGCGTGGCCATGCTCCCGCTTGATGATCTTTTGCAGCAATTGCTTTTCACCGCCCAGCGCGACCTGGTGCGGTTTGAGGAGAATCCCATCATTTCTCCCGTGAGCGAGCATCCCTGGGAATCCAAGGCCACGTTCAATCCTGCCGCCATCCTCCTCAACGGGAAGGTCCGCATATTGTACCGCGCGATGTCGGAGGATAATACGTCCGTTGTGGGCTACGCCAGTTCCGTGGACGGCGTGCATATTGCAAAACGTCTGCAGGATCCCATCTACACGCCGCGCGAGGCGTTTGAACAAAAGACGGTTCCCGGCGGGAATTCCGGCTGTGAAGACCCGCGCGTCACGCAGATAGGGAAGACCATTTACATGTGCTATACCGCCTTTGACGGCAAAGGGCCGCCGCGCGTGGCGCTCACGTCTATCAATGCGGACGATTTTGACGGGCATAAATGGAATTGGTCAAAGCCCGTGCTTATTTCGCCGCCCGGCATGGATGACAAAGATGCCGCGCTTTTCCCAAAGAAGATCGGCGGGAAGTACTGGTTCCTGCACCGGTTCGGTTCGGATATCTGGATAGATTCGGTGGATGACCTTGATTTTGACGGCGAGACGAAGTTTTTGGGAGGGAAAATCCTCATGCGTCCGCGCGACAGCGAATGGGACTCCAAGCGGATCGGCGGCACGTCGCCCCCAATTGAGACCAAGTACGGCTGGCTGCTCTTCTATCACGGCATTTCCCGCCGTACGGGGCATTACAATGTCCGCGCGGCGCTTTTGGACGCCAAAGATCCCACGCTCGTACTTTACCGCACGCATGATCCGCTCCTTGAACCGGAAATGCCATATGAAAAAGACGGCATTGTTCCCAACGTGGTCTTTCCCTGCGGCGCCGTGATGATGAAAAATCAGCTCTATGTGTATTATGGCGGCGCCGACAAATATGTGGGCGTTGCCACCCTGGATATGAATGTGATCGTAGAAGGGCTGGTCCGGGAAGCAAAATCCCAGCGCTAGCAGTTTTTTTAGAACCCCCTAAGGGCGATGGTGTTCGTGCCGGTAGGCATGGACACCACAATGATGCTTGCGTAGTTCACGCCAAAACGGAGCGCCGCGCCGCGCGTGGCCATCCAGATATCCACCACATCCGTGAGACGCTTGGCCATACGGTCTTCAATGGTAAAAATGCGGTTTCCAAAAAGCGAGGGGATCTGGATTTTGGTGCCAAAGGGGAACAGGTTGCTTGCCGCAGCGCCATCATAGACATGTTTACCGTCCGCCATGATAAACGGGGTGGAATCGGTCTCGTCCGGCGTGCTCGCATAGGCCGTCACCCTGAGGAACAGGATCTGCGGCAGGGTGGCTTTTGTGGTCGTAGTGAGGGCGAGCGTGGTTCCGGACGGCACGGCGTTCGTAAAGAGGGAAATGCTTTGGGGGGTAAGGTCTATGGCCCGGACGATGCCCGGCGCCACGGTTGCCACGAATGCCGCGGCCAACGTAGCGAACGCATAGGCCTTTTTGAGGATTCTCCTGGTCTTTTGCATATGTTTCAATAAAAAACGCCCTCCTCGGGCATACATGACTTCATTTTTTATTGTAGGCATATTATAGCGCACCTCTCAAAAAAATGCAAGGGCTACCGGGAATATGCTCCCATAGCACTTGATTTTACTGCATTTTCTGCACTTTTTTGAGTATTTTCCAGATGCCGGGGTCCTCGCCCCCAAGACGCCACAGTGCAAAGCGATCTATGCCGAGTTTTTCCGCCATTTCAATCTTTTTTTTAATACTTTCGGCATCTTCGCACCATACCGTACCTGATTTATCTATGAAATAAGGGATGGCATAGGGCGCCTGGCCGGCAAGTTTCCATTCCATGGTTACCGTTAGCACCTTGCCGCGCGCGTGCAAGGATGTGGCGAGCGCGCCGCCCAGCAGGAATGCCGCGATAGTGCGTTTTGGGTGAAAATACAGTTAAACCGGATTTTTTGGTATTCTAGAGTAACGATTCAAGTGAACGCCGTGAGGAAAAAGGCGGGATCGCTGGGCGTATTCGCCCTTGTTGCGCTGGCCTATTTTCTTTCCGGCAAGCTGGGGTTGCGGCTTGCCATCGTCCAACCGAATGCGACCGCAGTCTGGGCGCCGACCGGTATTGCGATTGCGGCAATACTCCTTTTGGGATATCGCATCTGGCCCGCTATCTTTGTTGCGGCATTCGCGGTGAATGTGACGGTGGCGGGGACCATCCCTGTTTCGCTCGCCATTGCGGCAGGAAACACGCTTGAAGGAGCCGTTGCGGCATATTTTATTTTTCGTTTTGCGAACGGCGTGCGCGCCTTTGAGCGTCCGCAGGATGTATTCAAATATTCGCTCTTCGCGGGCGTGCTCGCTCCCATGGTGAGCGCGACGTTCGGCGTGACCGCTCTTGCCCTTTCCGGTTCCGTATCATTTGCGAACTATGCTTTGGTCTGGGTCACGTGGTGGATGGGGGATGCGAGCGGTGCGCTCGTGGTCGCACCGTGCATATTGCTTTGGTTTCTGGATCCCAGGATAAAGTTTAGCAGGGAAAAGGTAGAGGAAGGATTTCTTCTTGCCGCCCTTCTATTTTTGGTGGCATTCGCGGGCCTCCACGGCGTGAGCGGATTTGTGTATCTTGCTGTGCCCATATTCGTGTGGGGGGCGTTCCGCTTCGGCCAGCGGACCACGGCTGCCGCGGTATTTACGCTTACGGGTATTTCCCTGTGGGGCACGCTCCATGGCCTTGGCCCTTTTATTTACACTTTCCCGGCACTGAATGGCGCACTGCTGTTCCTTGAAGCGTCCATGGCGACCACTTTTGTCACCATGATGTCGCTGACCGCCGCCGTGAAGGAAGGAGAAAGGAATAAAAAGAAGATTGAGGAGGAAAAAGCGTTTTATGACGTAATAATTTCCGGGGTCGCCAGCGGGCTTTTTGTGGTGGATGCCGCAGAAAAGATCATTCTCATAAATCCCCGCGCTGCTGCAATGTTGCGGGGCGCTCCGGAGGATTTTGTGGGAAACATATATTATGAAGCAATTCCGATGCAGGACGAGACGGGATGCGTGATTTTGCCGGAGTCCCGCGGAATTGCGGAGGTGCTTGCGGGGCGGAGGGGAGGTATGGCTACGGAGGTGCCGAACCGGTATTATGTGCGGAAGGATGGGAGCCGCTTTTCCGTTACGGCCGCCACTTCGCCCGTGGTGCGGGACGGGCGCGTGGTCGGCGCAATCGTGGTTTTTTCCGATGCTACAAAGATCCACCAGATCGATCAGGCAAAATCGGATTTCATCTCCGTGGTGTCCCATCAGTTAAGGACGCCGTTGTCCGTCATTCGCCTCCATGCAGATCTTTTGCTGAAGGACGAAGGGTTGTTTGAGACCCGCGGCGCGGAGGATTATATCTTTTCCGCCCGGGAGATCCAAGATGCGGCGCGGCGGATGGGGGAACTTATGGCCGAGCTTTCCAGCGTATCGCGCATTGATGCGCAGCCACTCGCCGTGGCATACGGCAAGGTTGATCTGAGGAAGCTTGTAGAGGGTACCTTTAAGGAATTAGAAGGAGCGATCAAGGAAAAGCGCTTGCGTCTTACCGCTCATTATCCTACGCAGCTTCCCTGGTTCACGAGCGATGTCCAGCTCCTTGGTATTGTGATCCAGAATCTTGTGTCCAATGCGGTCAAATATACCCCTCCGCTTGGAGAGATCGTGTTCTCCGTCGTCACGCAAGGGTCGGACATTATCATCACCGTGGAAGATACGGGATATGGCATTCCCGGGGAGGCGCAGGACAAAATATTCACCAAAACATTCCGTGCGGATAATGTCCGTGCGCTCGTTGCGGAGGGCACCGGCTTGGGCCTTTATGTTACGAAGGCGATTGTGAGCCGCCTTGGCGGGACGATACGTTTTTCCTCCGTGGAAAACAAAGGAAGCACCTTTGTTGTCCAACTGCCGATTGATTAGCGGGGGATCTTAGAAAAACCTTTGAGCGGCAGATTGCATTGCGCTTTGCTATACAGACATGAGTAATGATGAATTTTCAATTTCCCGTTTTCAATTTTCATTCAATTTTCAAATTTGTAATTTACAAACAATGTGCATTTTTGAAAATTCGTAAATTGCAAAATTGACTGAAAAGTGAAAACTAAAAATTGAAAATTGTCATTGTTCTCTAGCGGCAGGCCTGTCCGGTGGCGTAGGGTCCGCTTGTGGCATTCGGATCGTAGCCGGTCGGCGGGACGATGCATGACCAGGAAAGCGCAATATTGTTTGCAAGCGCAGCGCCGGATGCCTGATCAGCGGCCACATTTTTCAAAACCACGTTGATGGTGGGGGTGGCGTCCGGAATCCCCATCACGCTTACGCCCATGATGCGCAACGGCAGCAGCTTTTGCGTCATGGGTTTGATGGTGAAGGAAAGCGGGATCACGATCCCTGATCGCGCGTGCGTGTAGGCGGCCGTCGGGTCGGCGGGAATATCCTCTAGGTGCTGTTCGGCGATCGGCGTTCCTGCCACGGGATCAAGGATCTGGAGCACCATCGGGCCCGCTCCGGTATTGAGCGCGGTGTAGGAAACGTCAAGGGTGAGGCCGGTCACGGTCACGGGCAGGGTGTCCTGGTTGTTGAAAACGAATCCGCCGTCATTCTCTCCGTTCCTCAAAACGGTTGCGAGTGCGGCAGGCGTGGTGACGGTGAACGGTCCTGCTCCCGTCGAGAAAGAAAATGACCGCGATTGGATCCGGCGGTCGTTCCCCGAAAGCGGCGTGAGCGATACGGTGCAGGTGTACGACGATCGCACGTTGAACGTTGGTATCTGGTTCGCATCGCCGGGGAGCGGCATGTTCGGCGGAGGATCGCAGGAATATGAAACGGAGAATTGGGGCGCTAAAGCCGTGCCGCCGAGCGTCGCGGCGTCAAGTCCCCAGGAAAGAGCGGCTCCCGCGCCGGCGTTCGTACTGAATACCGCTTTATAAACGCCCCCGTATGGCCTAGGTGCGAGCGTGGTGCCTGCAAGGAACGCCTGGGCGCTCAGCGCGGTTTGCGGCGCTGTGGAGGCTGGCTGTGGGGAAACCGTAGGCGCCAGCATTTTCAGGGCAAGCTTCGGCGCGGTGGCAGTTCTTTGCTTCAGCAATTTTCCTGGCGTGAGGGCGACCACAGGAAGCAATCCGGGCGTTACGGTGATCGTGGTTGCGGGCACGGGCATTGCGGCAATGGCGGAAGAGGACGGGATTGCGAGCGGCGTTATAAACTGGGCTGCGGCGGCAAGCTGGGCCTTGTGGTATGCATTCGATTCCCGTACGGCGGGGTAAGAAAGGATAAACTGAAACGCAAAAAACGCCGCAATAGAAATAACGGCAAACCCAATGGAGAAAGGAACTTCCCGTTTCATGCCCTTTATAGTATAACGATGCCCCATTCTGGGGAGGAGTGCAACATTATGGTATGATAATAGTATAAAAGGCGCGTTAAAAAAATAAAAATATGGGTAAAAACATAAAGTACGTATTTGCCGCATTCATGGCGGCATCGTTGGTCTTGCCGGGAATTTCCTCGGCGCAAAGCGTCGCAAGTCTGCGGATGCAGATACAGATCCTGCTTCAGCAGGTCCAGCAATTGCAGGCACAGCTTGCCACCCAGCAGGGGACAAGCAGCGGGAGCACTGGCGGAGGGACAGGCACCGGCACTGCTGCTGCAGGAAGTCCGTGTTATGTCTTCAGTACGGATCTTACGTTCGGTGCAATGGGCGCTGAGGTAACCGAGCTTCAGACGGCGCTCCAGAAGGACGGCGAACAGGTCAAGATCACGGGCGTATATGATAACCAGACCGCCGTCGCGGTAACCGTGTTCCAGCAAAAATATGCAAGCACCGTGCTTGCGCCGAATGGCCTTACGAGCGGCACTGGCTATACGGGCGCGGCCACCAGGGCGCAGTTGAATTTGCTGGATGGTTGCTCAACGTCTCAGACGGCCGCAGGTACAGGGACCGGGCACCAATATTCCGCCACGCCGGGGCCGACCACTGTGACGAATGTATGGCCGTGGCCGGTGACGGTGACGTCGCCCGCCGCGGGCGCAACGCTCGCCCCGGGCGAAAATACAACCATCACCTGGACGACCATGCCAACAAACATGGAGACCATTACGTTATTGCAAAACGGAGCGGCGGTCGCAACCATTGGCATTCCTCCCGGTGTGTCTGGCGGGAATTCCGGGATTACGCAGGCCTATCCGTGGACCGTGCCAACCAACCTTTCCGGTTCAGGTTTTCAGATCCAGGTCCAAGCCAGCGGTTTGGATAATGGTACGGCGCTGAGCGGTGCGTTTAATATAGGTATTGCTCCGCCAACGCAGGCGCCCGCACCTTCTCCAGTGCAAGGCACGGCGACTTCCACGCCAACCGCTCCCGCCACCACGACGGTTGCGGTGAATGGAGGTTCGTTGACTGCCGCGCAGTACGGCAGCGCCTCCTCTTTCATTGCTCCGGGAACCACGCAGGCTGTTATAGGCCAATACATGCTTTCCGCCTCCATGACGGAGCAGGTTAAGATAACGGCGGTGGAGGTCCAGGCGGGCAGTTCATATTTCCAGAATTTTAAAGTGCTTCTCAATGGCGTACCGTTCGGGACCACGCAGGGCACGGTGACCAACAGCAGCTTGTATATCTTTAGTGGTAATCCCGTTACGATCCCCGCGGGCGGCTCGGTAAGTCTCCGGGTGGTTGCGGATATTGCATCCTCGGCCGCAGGCTCCGCATCGCCGGCAACCAATCTTGTGGGTGCCATAGGAAGCGGTGTGACGACCGGGGCTGCGATAGTGTCCAATGGCATAGCCGGACAGAGCGTGGCGTTCGGGGCGGCAGGGCAGCCGGGCGCGCTTTCCGTATCGCTGGACGGTTCCTCGCCCGCCGCAAGTCAGCTCATGATGGGTTCCACGCGGAATGCCCTTGCGGCATACCGGTTCACGAATACCTCCAACACAGAAGATGTTACGGTGACGGACGTGCAGATCATGGATACGACGGGTGCGGGCAAGGCGTCTTTCTCTAATGTAGGACTATGGAATGGGAATACGCTGCTGGGGACTGCAGGATCGGCGCAGTCGGTTTCCGGCGGCTATCTTTACACCTTCCACTTTGCAACGCCTGTGGCGGTTCCGCAGGCAAATTCTGTCGTTCTGACTTTGAAAGCCGACGTACCTTCATTTTCTTCCCAGGGCGTTACCGATAACAGCACGCATGTGTTCCAGATATCCCAGGCGACCGCGCTCGGCGCGTCTTCTAATATTGCAGTCGCGCCAGCATTATTGTCGCCAACAGGCAATGCCATGACGGTGCTCCGCACTACGCTTGTGCCCCGGGCCGCCACGCTTGGCGCTGTAAGCAACCGGACGCCTTCTCCTGTGGATAATTTGGCAACCATATCTTTTGTCGCCAACCCTGCGGGCGCCGCGCAGCTCAGTGCGCTCACGCTTACCTTCAGCGGGTCTGCGGTGAATAGCGCGTTCGTGAACGGCGTGAAATTAAGAGATGCGAATAATAACGATGTGACCGTTGCGGACGGCGCTTCGGCAGCCATGGGTGCATGTTCTGCGCAGGCATGTGCAAAAACATGGACTTTTGCGAACGGGGCGAATGCGTTTGTCATCTCCGGCGGGTCAAGCTATACTTTTGTTCTTCTGGCGGACGATACGCTGATTCCGGTGCTTGCGGGGGGCGTTTCTCCCACGGTCGGCGTGACGATCCAGTCGGCCGGGGATATAAAATATGCCGACGGTCCTGATGCCGCAGCAGTGCAGAACATCCCGTTGCCGGCAACGATGGTCCCGCTTAATGTTACTGCGGTCGCCTTTGCTCCCAATACTATATCCGCAACGGGTGGTACGTCTTTGCCTACCGCAAGCGTATCCGTCACACCGCAATCGATCACACTTGGCCAGTCGGTGACGTTCTCCTGGAGCTCTACCGGTGCCACAAGCTGTGCCGGCAGCCGCGGCGGAACCTATGCCGCGAGCGGGTCGTTCGTAACCACGCCTCCTGCCTTGCCGTATACCTACGGCATGACCTGTACCGGACCCGGCGGCACAAGCGCTCCCGCGACCATGACGGTAATGGCGTCTACCGTGACCCCCACGCCCGTTCCTACCCCTGCGCCTGCCATCACCCTTTCCGCGTCTCCTTCTACTATTACGCAGGGCCAATCCGTGACGCTCACGTGGTCCTCAACAAATGCGGCAAGCTGCAGTTTGAATACGGGCGCTCCCGGCTTCTCCGGCGCAAGCGGCAGCCAGTCCGTCACGCCTTCCGTTTCCGGGAGCATCACCTACACCATGACCTGTACCGGCGCGGGCGGCAGCGCTTCAAGGTCCGTGACCGTGAACGTGAACGCGCCTGTGAGCGCAACACCCCCGCCGGCGCCTCCCACCGTCACGCTTTCTGCAAGTCCCTCCACCATCACTGCCGGCCAGTCCGTCACGCTCTCCTGGACCAGCGCTAATGCGGCAAGCTGCGCGCTCACAAGCGGCGCTTCCGGTTTCTCCGCCACGGCCGGAAGCCAATCCGTGACGCCCCCTGCCACGCCGGGGAGTTACCCCTACACCATGCAGTGCACGAACGCGAGCGGTGTCAGCAGCGCCCCTTCTTCTGTCACCGTCACCGTGAATGCCGTGCCGGTGCCTGCGCCCACGGTCAATGTTTCGGCGAACCCTGCGGCAATCAACCAGGGCCAGTCGGCAACGATCACGTGGGCCGCGACCAACGCCACGAGTTGCAGTATGAATCCCGGCGGCAGTTCCTTGGCTGCGAATGGGAGCCAGACGGTTGCGCCTTCCTCTCCGGGAGTTGTCACCTATACCATGACCTGCACCGGTCCCGGCGGCAGTGCAAGCGGCTACGCCAACGTCACGGTGAATGCCGTCCTTCAGCCCACCATTAATATCTCTTCACACTACTCCGCGATTAATGAGGGCCAGTCCATCGTGCTCAGCTGGTCCAGTACGAACGCTTCAACGTGCAGCACTTCCGGCAATAACTGGAACAATACTGCGGTAGCAACCTCTGGTTCTGCCGTGATCACTCCTTCCGGCATCGGCACTTATCCATCCAACGTCACCTACACCATGACCTGCACCGGTCCCGGCGGCAGTGCAAGCAGCTATGCTACGTTCGTTGTGCTCGCTCCCGTGCCTCCTGTTCCTACGGTCACGTTTTCCGCAAGTCCCACAACGATCAGCCTTGGCCAATCAGTGACGCTCGCATGGATCTCGACTGATACCACGGGTTGTTCGTTGTATCCCGCCGGCGTGAACGTAGCTACGAGCGGCGTTCAGTCAGTTACGCCTACCTCAGCAGGAACTGTTTCGTATACCATTGCCTGCACCGGTCCCGACGGCAATACATCCGGCTATGCCACCGTCACGGTCAATGCCATCCCCGCACCCACTGTCACTCTCGCGGCTGCGCAAACCTCGTTGAGTTCTGGGCAATCAACGACTCTCACGTGGACGGTCAGCGGTTCAGCAACATCCTGTTCCGCGAATTTTGGCGGTGGCTCTGTTTCCACCACGGGAGGTTCCGCGAGCGTTACGGCTCCGTCTGCGGGAAGTGTTGTCTATACCATAAATTGCACTGGTCCCGGCGGCACGAGCGCACCCGCCTCGGTCACCCTCACGGTCAATGTCGGCATTCCCACCGTGACTCTCACCGCAAATCCATCCACGATCGCCCAGGGCCAGCTTGTTACCTTCAGTTGGACCATCGTGGGTACGGTGGACAGCTGTGCCGGTTCTGTGAGTAACGTGGTTCCCGTAAACGGGGTAGTGCCCTCCACCGGCAGCATCACATTCGCGCCTTCGGTAAGTGGTCCTTGGACGCTGACTTGCTATTATCATACGAGCAGCGGGGTGACCACGCCGACCAATACCGCATCTGTGACGGTCACGATAACGAGTCCCACTGGATTGAAAAATTCAACGCAGGCAAGCCAGTTGGCGGACATGCTCGCCTCCATGCAGGCACTTCTGAACCAAATATCCCAATCGCTTGGCGCGTCCGGCCGCTAATTCTTCAGGCAAAGCGTTATTGGTATTGGATGTAGCTTGGTTGAGGGCTCAGCTTCAGGACCTCCGAAGGCGCCATGAGGTGGCCGCCGATTGTGACGTCGTTCTTGTAGAAAAGCTTGAATCCGGTGAACTGGACCGGTTCGCTCCAGATAAAATCACGGTAGGTGGTGAGCTTCTGCGAGGGCGGACCAAAACCGTCCATGTCCATCACGATCTGCACTTCCGGCAGGGGCTGGATGTTCTTATAGTTCGTCACCATATGTTCGGTGAACCGGTGGACCACAAGGATTTTTGGCGGCAGGTTGTTTTCTTTGACGATGTTTGCAAGGAACTGCGCGGCAAAGTTTATGTCCGCGGCGTCCAGCGTGCCGATCACGGTGCCCGGGCGCGCGCCATTGTGCATGGCGAACTCGGGATCAATGGAGAGATGCACATTCGGCAGTTTGAGGAAGTCCGCAAGGAGCGGGACCTCCTTTTCTACCGTGCTTAAACCGATCTGTACGTCCAAAAAGACCACGCCGTTCAATTTGTCCGCCATGGTAATGGCCTTCTCTATCTGGTCGTCCGGCATGCGGAGCCGGTACATGCCGTCCCTGCCTGCACCCGCCTGCGCGGCAACCGCAATGTAGTCAATGGCGGGAATCACGGGCGTCGTAGGGTCTGCCGCCGCCCACATGGCCGTGGTGCTCGCAAGCATGCCAAGGACCTGGTCTTCCGGATATTCGCCGAGCACGCCCATCTGTTTTGAATAGAAATTACCGTAATATGCCACGATCCGGTTGTAGGGGAGGAGCGCGCCCGCGTTCGGGTAAGCCGCTTTTACCGGCCACGAACTTGACGCCTGGATCACTTTGGTCACGGTGGAGGTGGTGGAGGTGCCCACTATTACGGTTACCACCTTCGGTGGAGGAAGGTTCGCAATAGCAAGAAGTTTTGCATTATAGGTGCTCGTGTCTACGGTCGTCACAACATATGCCGGCGCGTGGGGGCCGGTTCCCGATGGCGTTCCTGCCGTGGAAGTGCTTATATTCCCGATCACGAACGTGCTCGGGTAGCGGATGACGGCGAATGCGGCGGCGGCAACGGCCACCGTTCCCAATATGATGCCTGCAGCTTTCATGTTCAATGGTATCTTATCACAAAAAACATCATGACGGTGATGGCCGATGGCGCGGACGGAATATTTTTGAGAAAGGTTTTACGACGGGTTGCCGGGCGCATGCCCCGCGTGCCGGCGGGCGCGTACCAAAAGCTCCTTCTGCACCAGCTGCGCTTTTGATTTTCCCACGGCGGGAAGGATGATGCGGTTGTGCGCGGCGTTCACATCTGAACCGGTCATCAAGATGATGATCTTGCTCACGCCGATCGTGCGGTCAAGCATGGACCGGCTGATGTTCACGTTCTGGATCTGGTGGTAGAGCGCGGCAACTTCGTTGCGGACCGCAATGCCGCTCGTCATGAGGAATGCCTCGTCCGTGAACGAATACGTGTAGACGCGGTATTCCATATAGGTGAGGAAGAGTATTCCCGCAAAGTATCCGGCGGTCACAAGGGCGAGCACTTTCACCGCATAATCGCTCCAGATGAGATAGTCGGCCGGCAGCCATTGTTCGCCATACCAAATTGCCGCGGTAAGGATGCCGAGGAAGATCACGGGTTTCACCCTCCGCGCCAGGAAGAGGAAGAACGCCCGGTGCCCTAATCTGTGTTTAACATGGTTGTCCACGTGGTAGTATAATAATACCATTCTCAAGATTCCCCACACGCTCCGGGTCATTATTCTCCTTCTCCGGCTCACGCTCGGGCTCAATTTCTTTTACCTTGGCTGGAGCATGCTGTTTGACCGGCCGCTCGGCCGCGCATTGAGCGCGCGGTCGCTCGGCAATCTCTATGCGTGGCTTGCGGGCACCATTTCCCCCGCATGGCTCCAGGCGGCATCGCCGTGGGTGTTCATGGCGATAGGAATATGCCTTGCCATAGGGTTCTTTACGCGCATCGCCTCCGTTGCGGGCGCGGTGTTCACGTTCATCGGATATTTCCCGAGCGTGAATCTTGGCGCGTTTACCGTCACCCAGCTCATCAATGACAGCGTCATAGTTTTGCTTTGCCTTTTCATCATTTTTTTCTCCGGCGCCGGGGAATATTTTGGCATGGATCGGTTCATTCATATCCATCTTGGAGGGAAGCAGAAGAACCTCAAATAGCGGAAAACTGAATGCCGCCTCCCGTTGAGGGCTATCGGCGGATGGTCTTTTGGCCCGGGACGTGCTAACATTCCTGTACCGGATGGAACTCATTAAAAAGACAAAGATCGACCTGGATAAGAAATTGCAAAAGGTGCTGTGCGCACCGGAAGGATTCGGCCTCTTTGAGGCCATTCACGATTTTATTGAATGCATTGAGGTGACCCCCGTTTTCCTGAACGGCATTTCCTACCGCACCAAGATCGGCCGCGAGCTCAATATTCCGACCAAATACGGCTATCTCCGGCAGATTTACCAAGGATTGGAAGACGCCGGCGTAAAGACCAATAAGGACCTTGGTCATGCGCGGTATGTAAACGTCAGGGACCTTAACCGGATCCGCGACCAGGAATTTTCCGAGAATAATTTTTTCTGGAAAAAACGGGCGCTTTTCAGGAAATTGGCCGCTGAAGTGTACGAAGGCCTGAAGGCAAACTGGAGCGTCTCAGTGATCTGAGGAGGTTTTTCGTTCCAGGTACTGTAATATCTTGAAGCCTGCATCGGCTACCTTTTTGTCCGTAGGCAAAGGTCGGCAATAAATCTATTTAAAACATCAATATACAAACCCGCTTGGCGGCCAATGACAAGGGCGACGTAATACTACAAACTAAAAAAACACATACAATGCCTGGTACAAAAAGGAAAAAAAAGAATGAGCGTGACGTTGATGATATGGATAAGCAGGTCAATGATGCCGAACTGGAGATTGCTGAAGCCAACGCGGTGGGGGAATTCTTTCTGCTTGAGCAATCTTGAATATTGCTATGGATTAGTGCTGCATCGTTGAATATCAGCGGCAAGGGCTTCGGCGCGGCATCGCTCCTATGGCTAGACGATACGAAAACCTTTTTGCTATCATAAACAGAGAAAATCTGACATGGAAGGAGTTCTGCTATGTCCGTTATGTCCGTTACCCAATTGCCAGTGGGTAAGGTGGCGGAGTTGATCGAGATTGCCCGACTCAGGCGTTGTGATATTTCAGAGGCATGGGGAAAAGCAGAAGAGCTAGGCAGATTATTAAGAATCTCCACGGAAGAAGGGATTAGCTGCCTTCTCAATTTCGAGAAATATAAGGCCGAGAAAGGCCTCCCGCCACCCTGACTATATAATCTCACATCCTGCATTAGCAATGATGAAGCGCCCTCACGGGGGCGCTTTTTGTTTTCCGGAAAATAGGCGGAAAATGATTTTAGGTGAGCGGGCGCTGCTTGCTTGGTCAGCGCCCGTTGTTGCGGGGAAGGGCAGGCCTCAATTCAGTATCAGCTTTTTCCTGGGGGGAACGATGTTGTGCGGGATAAAATCCAATATTCCATTGCCGATGCCTTCAGGAAGCGGCGCGCGTTCGTAGAGGACGGTGATATGTCCTTTTGTCCCGGTAACCAAAGCTACGGGAGAAAGCCTGAGATTGCAGACTTGAACAAGGTCTGCCCGAAGGCCAAATACCAAGAGGCGGAGATGGTAGTCAATCTCTCCTTCGGCGCGGTTCGGTTCATAGATCAGTTCAATGCATGCGCTGTCGAGGTATTTCATAAGCGCCGTCCATCGTCCCGACTCGTCTTGCCCGTGCTTGAGCAATCGGCTGGCGTGATCGCCGAAATAATCCAGGTATTCCTGATCTCCCTCGACAACGACCTGAAGCTGGTTTCCTGCCACGGCCTCGATCGGCGTAGAGAAGATGAGGTTTCCCACGGGAAAAACATTTTCCAGCGAGATGCGGTTGGGATCGCGGCTGCCCAGAAAATATTTCTTCATTTTTGCCACCTCCTATCCTAGAAATTTTTTCAATAAACCCTCTGAAATAATTGATAACAGGAATAGCGTTCATTGTAAAGAATCTTTTTACGGCAGCTGGAGGACGTTCAAACCTTTTCCACGCTTTCTTGACTTCACCCGAGCTATAGATTACATTTGATTCCAGTAAATCTTGTGATCGGAGGATTGCTTTGACAAAGCTGACAGATGTGCAAAAGGCATTTGTGATCTTAGTCCGGAGTGTTGCCCGCGAGATCCATCATGGCGTGTCGGAACAAAGCTATGAAGTCAACAACATCCGTGTATTCGTCAGCCGACAGATCATCCGTCTGAATGCGGCCATCGTGGCGGCCCGAACGCTTGGAGGTTTGATGGGAGATGTTGCAAAGCTCTCGCCGAGCGAAGGTAAGGCTCTCAGCAGGGACCTTTATCATCGTCGCAAGGTGGAGATGACCGAGCAGCAAATTCTCGAGCGCATTGTCCATGAGCTCCGGGAGCGCGGCGTCGGTGAGGAAGTTCTTGGGACCATCCTTCCGGAGGAAGCGGAGGTATTCGACCCCGCGCATCCTTTCGTTTGCGGCAAGACGGATTCTCAATAACAAACACAACAACAATGGGCGCATGGGGTTGGTACGATCCCCCTCATGCGCCCTTCCTTTTTTGCTCCGGCGGATGGAGGAAGTGAGAACCTCCTTGATGATATAAAAAAAGAAAACCGCCTCGCCCCCAAAAATGACGCGACGGTTTTTCTTCGCAGGGCAGTCAGATACTTAAGGGTTGTTGTGTAACCGTGGCGAAAAGCACTCCCCGGAACAGCACGATGGTTCGATAAGGATAGCGCTTGTCGCAATGGGATGCGTTGAGGTGGCGTACTCTTGCGCCAACTCTCAACAAGGTCTTTATCTCTTCAGGACATGCATCCGCTTTGTCGTCTTTGTGAGACCTGAGGTAGGCCTTACCTTGCTTGAGTATTTCGACTGATTCTTGGGTAAGCGATGTCATCTACGACCTCCTGGCGGAATTCTTATCTAGTTACAGAATATGATGAAATCTATATAGAGTCAATTTGCTCCGCGCAATGGACGAAGTACGAACCGCTATTCGCGCCCAAGGAGGACGATCTCCGTTCGCGATTGCGCGAGATTGGGGCAATGCGTAGGTTGACGGAGATACGCGATTCGGAGTATAAACCTTGCAGCAGTACAGTAGTCAAAATCAAACGCGCATCACAAAGCTGGTGCGGGAAATGGAGAGTTATTATGCTGCAACTTCCGCAGTCGCCGTGGCTTGATCCGTCCGAGCAGCACGATCTGGTTGCACACTTACTCGAGCACCAGCTCATTAAGTTCTCGAACGGAAGAGATTTACCTCTGAAGAGCGGAGGCAAAACCGCCGTCTATATCAACCTGCGGGACGCCCGCAACGATCCTCGCGCAATCGCGGCAATCGTCCGGGCTTTCGAAAATCCGATCCGCAGGTTAGCACCCGATCGCTTCGTCGAAGTGCCGGATGCCGTGAGCTGTTTCGCAGGGCCGCTTTCGATGGCAACGGGCATTCCGTACATCACAATCCGTGAGAAACCAAAAGAAGGACGTGTCGCAAAGGCAACGTCAATCGGTTCAGCCCCATTCGGCGCCACTGCCGTCATCCTCGACGACGTGGTAACCGATGGCGAGTCGAAGATCGTTCCGTTCGAAGAAACGAGAGCAATGGGCCTTCGAGTAAAAAACCTCGTCGTACTCGTAGATCGCCAGCAGGGTTGGAAAAAGAAGTTCGCGGAGCGCGGCGTCGGCCTCAACGTATGGCCCGGCATGGCGCTCCACGATGTGCGGAAGCTCCTCGTCTCGGACTTCGGGGTTATGCAGCGATGCAATCCCGAAACCGAAGAGAAGAACTGCATCATCGTGGCGCTCGACGGCAAGACATGGGAAGAAACGCTCGCAATCATCGACGCGCTCCGTCCATCGGGTTCTATTCTCAAGGTGAACGATCTGCTTTTTGATCAGGGGATCGCGCATCTCATTCCCGATCTTCACGTCTACGGCCGTGTCATGGCTGATCTCAAATGCCATGACATACCGAACACCGTGAAGAACACCTGCGAACGACTCCGCAAGAGTCCGCCGTGGGCCGTCACTGTTCACGCGTCGGGCGGCGGAGAAATGGTCAAAGCCGCTGTAGAAGCACTCGCGGGTACTCCGACAAAAGTGCTCGCCATCACAGTGCTCACCTCCATCAATCCAGAAACCAGCGAGGAGATTTACCAGCGTCGTCCGCTTGAGCAGGTGAAAGTGCTTGCGAAGATCGCGGCTGACAATGGAGCGCACGGTTTCGTCTGTTCGCCCGAGGAAGCGAAGGAACTCAAAGCTCTCTATCCGGGCAAGACGATCGTAACACCGGGCATCCGTTCGGAAGCAACTCCGAAAGACGATCAAGCAAGGATCGCAACTCCTCGCGGTGCCAAGGACAACGGCTCCGATTATCTCGTCATGGGCCGCCAGATCCTCGGGGCAAAAGACCCCGTCGCCGAAGTGAAGCGCGTCATCACAGAAGAACTCGCAGCCGCATAGCATCTGCGGCGTGCGCGAAAACAAAAAAGCCCCCTCAAAACATCGAGGGGGCGTTTTATTAAAAAAGGCCACAGCATACGCCGTGGCCCCGGGAACTAAGTGAACTGCGAACGTCAGGCCGATACTTCGAGATACTCCGAAGCCACCCTTTCGAATGGACGCGGATCGAGATCGCCGCCTTTCAGGAGTTCCGTCGTCATCTGAAATGCACTGGCACCAAGCATCTGATACTCCTTGATGTCGCGGTCAGTGCTGATGCCGCCCACCGCGATGAGTTCGACTCCTTGATTGAATGCGATGGTTGTATCCCGCAGTGCATCGTGCCACTGCTTGATCTGGCCGAGGCCGATGTGTTTCAGTGCCCGGCCGCTCAAACCAGCGAGGCCTACGGTGATGACGGATTTGCCACCGCCGTTCAATCCGTAAGCATTCGGGAACGTGTTGATGGCCGTGACGGCTTTTATCGCCGAGTATCCTCGAACGATACCAGCCGCATGCTTGATCAGTTCCGGGTCGGAATACGGAGACACCTTCACCCAAAACGGTTTGGTGTTTTTGAAGAGGACATCGATCTTGAACAGGATGTCGCCCATGACCGCCATGTCGAGCGAGGCGATCGGTTTGCGACCGCTGCCCACGACGACATTCGGTGACCCGGACCCCGTATATTAGACACAAAGGTCGATCAAAAATATACTTTGTGTC